>Ga0116176_10004414_pt1 | contig 10238 bp, 4 predicted proteins | sample AD_STIC08_MetaG_FD_89803 | JGI IMG/M metagenome (GOLD analysis project Ga0116176, IMG submission 89803) | Active sludge microbial communities of municipal wastewater-treating anaerobic digesters from USA - AD_STIC08_MetaG | ecosystem: Engineered > Bioreactor > Anaerobic > Digestate | place: USA... | reverse complement strand
GGCCAGGTGAGCGTGCTCCTCGACGCGTGGGTGACTGAGCTCTGTTGCGGAGCGGAGTGGGCGCGGACAGAGGAGACGCTCCCCCCTCGGAACTCGTGGGCGCTCCTCGAGCGAGCGTGCGGCGAGTTCGGGCTCGGGCGCGACTTGTACCTCACGCTTACCGAAGCGCAGGAGGTCAAGGCCAGGCGGCTCGCGATTGACGAGATCCGACGCTCGATGCCCGGGCTGTGGTCTCGGGTCGGGCCGCCCTCGGAACTCGGCCCGGACGACTATGAGGCGCTCGACCAGGCCTTCGCGAGCGCATACTCAGCGCTCGCTGCAATATACCGCGCCCGCGGCAACGAGGAACTGGCTGACCAGTTGGATGAAGCGGACCCAGGCGATGACCCGGCCCTATGGGATCAGGCGCTCGGGCTCGCCCGCGAAGCCATCGAGTTGCGCGGGCTCGCGGCGATGCTCCTCCCCTCGAGCGCCGCGCAGCCCCTCATGAGGCTCGACGTTGGGGATCTAACGGTGGACGAGGTCGCGGATGAGCTCTCCGCTTGGTCCAGGTCCTCCCGGACGGCGCTCGCAGGGACACCTCCCTCGCGGGACACGCTGAGGGCAATCTACGCCCTGTGGGTAGAGCCCGAGTTGGCGCTGGGCACTGACTGGCGCGGGGCGCTGGACACGCTCCTGGCAGAGCGCGCGGTCGCAAGGGCGACGCGGTATCTGGCGGTCAAGGCCAGAGACGCCCGTCGAGGTGCCGCATGAACCGCAACGCATATGTTGACCTGTGCGTGCATCTCCAGGCGCTTCGGCGGCGCACGGAGGAAGTCAGATCTCCCCTCGCGCCCGCGCTCGGCGTGGCGGGCTCGATCTACACGCACCAACTGGCGAACGTCCTCCGGGTACTAACTGATATACGTGTTCGGCACCTGCTCGCGGACGAGGTCGGTCTGGGGAAAACGGTCCAGGCACTGATGATCCTGAACGCGCTGCGCCGCCAGCGACGGGACCTGCGCGCCCTAGTCGTGGTCCCCGATACCGCGCTCATGGTGCAGTGGCGCGACGAACTGATGACGCGCGCGCATACGACGCCGTTCGAGACGCGCACCCCCGGCGAGGGGCAGTACGTCCGGCTCGCCTGGGAGGAGCAACTGCGGAAAAGGGGGCCAGATGGGGAGCCGCTCTTGGCGCTCGGAGACATCGACCCCGCGCAGTACCAGGTGCTCATCGTTGACGAACTGCACCGGTTGCGCGCTGATCTCCAAGATCGGATCGTTCGAGCCGCAGCAGAGTTCGAGCACGTCCTCGTCCTGACCGCGACGCCGTCGTTTCAGCGCCCGGAGCGCCACGCGCAGCTCTTCGCCCTGCTGGAGCCTGAGCGTACCGCCCGCGCGCGCTGGGAGGTGTCCCAGATGAGCGCTGCAGCCGAGCACGGCCTTGCCGCTACGGATGATCTCTCTATGTGGCCTGAGTGGGCCGCACGGGAAGTAGTTGACGCGCTGCTGGCGCGTGATAGGGACGCCGCGGAGGCCGCGAGCGCAGACAACTTCATGGCGACGGCCATGGCGCTGTGCGCATATCGCCGCGTGATCCGTACACGTCGTGCCGACTACACCGGCATTCTCCCGCGGCGACGGCACCTCCCGTTGCTCGTAGAGCCGCTTGGAGCCGAGGCCGACCGCCAGGCGCTGATGTGGCGCTACTTCGCGCATCTCGATTCTCTCACCACGCGGTTCGATCCGATCCTCCTCGCTAAACGCGTCATCCTGAGTCCTCCGTCGCTTGAGCAGCGTGTCGACTTCTTCCGGCGGAAGGGGCACGAGCGAGAAGGGATCCTCGAACTGGTCAAGCCACTCGTTCACAGAAGCAACGGCGACTCTCGCGCCGACGCACTGGTGGATCTCCTCGCGACGATCTGGGCCCGCGCGCCGGACGAGCGGGTGCTCGTCGCCGCGCAGGACAACCTCACGGTCGACTATCTGTTCGAACTCATACAGGCCCGCCTACCCGAGGTTGGCCCGCTGGGCGCGCGGGTCCCGCTGATCGCTTCCCGTGTACGCCAAGGTCAGGACACTGATGCAGCAGACGACCTCGCCGCCTTTGGTAACGAGACTATCGACAACCTCGAGGATTTCCAGCGCGGCGCCGCACAAGTTCTCTTCGCGACGGAGCGCGTGCAGGTTGGGCTGAACCTCCAGTGCGCGCGTGTGCTTGTCCTCTATAGCGTCCCTTGGCGGCCGGCAGAGGTCGAGCAGTGGATCGGGCGACTCGACCGGATCGGCAACGTCGCGGCGCTCTCTGAGGAGGGAGAGGCCCAGACGATCGACGTCTACACCATTGCACAGCGAGGCCTGGTGGACGAGAAGGTTGTGACCGTGCTGCAGCGGTTCCATGTGTTCGAGCGCAGCGTGAATCTGGACGGCGCTCACCTCGGAGAGGTGGCGCAACTCATTGAGGACGCGGCGCTGCGCCCTGACGTAGTGAACTGGCGGGACTTAGAAGACCGCACCGAGGCGATGGCCGCGGAGGACGCGGTCCAAGAGTTGGGCTCCGCCTTGAGGCCACACCTCCCGTGGGACGTCCGATGGGCGACCGAGCAGCGAGCGCGACTGGCCTCGATGCCCCCCGTCGGTCCAGTCCTCTGCGATCTCCGCGAGCACGCGGCCACCGGACCTAAGGCGTGGGACCGGTGCGTGGAGCCGATTTTCAAGTTGCTCGCAAAGGCGGGGGATTATCACGTGCGATGGAACACTGATCCTGAGACGGGAGCCAGGTTCCGGACGCTCTGGTACCGGTTTGGTGAACGCGAGATGTACGGGCACAGACCGGTGACGGCGAAGGTGGTGTTCAATTTCGGCGAGGATCCGTCGCATGCGCGGAGCCCGAAGCACGCGCACGCGTTCATCACCCGGCGCGGCGATATTGGCAACCCGCCGCGACGTGACGTTGCGCTGACGCTCGAGGGTGATTGCGTTCGGCGTCCCCTGCGGTTCGCGAACTTCGGCAACGCGCTTCATGACGAACTCGTTGACAACTGGGCCCAGCCGCTGTCGGAGCCGCAAGCGCTGGAGGTGATGTATTTCGGTGACCACGCCCTGTGGCGATATGTCGCGCCTGGTTGGTTCTTGCTCCGGATGACGCTCTTGGACCCGGCCGCGGCGCTCGCGCCGGGTCGTGTGCTCGAAGAGACCATCCACGCGGTCGCGGAGGCCGCTACGCGCTCGCCGGCGGAGCAACTCCCGAACTTGATGGCGCCGTTCACGAGCGCCGCCACGTGCGCGATCGAGGCTGATCTGCGGTGGCTGCGGGCAACCCTAACCGCGAAGGCCGAGACGACCGCGCACATGCGCACGGGACAAGGTTGGCAAGCGGTGCCGGAGGATGTCCTCGCGGCGCTGGTGAACCCCACCGCGCATGATCGCGAAGGCCTCCCTCGCGCGTCGCCCGCGACCGACCGCACCGCACTCGCGGACGCAGGGTGTGAGTTGGCGCGGTTGCGGTCAGGGGAGGTGGCAGGCCGGGACGTCTGGAGCCCATGCCTGCCAGCGCTCCGTGCCGCGTTGAGGGCACGCGCGCGCGTCATCGTAGAGGAGGCACGAGATGCGGCCGACCTCGCGGGACGGGAGTTGGTACGAGCCGAGGCTGCTGTCGCCGACGCAGCGGAGCGCGGGAACCGAGCGCAGATTACCCGCGCGGAGAACCTCCGGGACGCGGCCTTAGATGTATTGAGGATGACCGAGGTCTATTGGCGGAGCCGAGAGGCGTGGCTCCTCGCTACCGAGGAAGCGCTCTGCGCGCTGCGCCCTCGCGAGTTGCTTTGCGCCATCATCCATGCCCGGGTGCCTACCTGAGTAGCGACCACAGATCCGGGGCGTCCTCAGCAACCCGCCAGCGCCAAGGTCCAGCGGGCACCCCGATGATGTCCATCGCCGCTCGGAGTTGAGCGGGCAGCGGCCAGGTCACGCGCACCTCACCGTCTGCACGGTGGGCGACCTCGGGAGCGCCGACCGCCTTCGACCTCGCGAGGAGAGCCCAGCGCCACTCATCGTCATCGAAGAGATCGAGTGCCCTGCGGTCGTCTCCGTCAACCGAGACAAGGGTGGGCAACCATCGGTCGTCGCCGTGCCCCCGGCGGTAAGCACACCATACCCCGCTTGGAGGCTGCGCTCCCCAGCGGCCCTCGACGCCCGCGGCAGTGAGGCGGCCGAAGAAACTGCCCGCGGCGCCCACGACCGCGCGGAGTTCCGCGTCCGGGCCGAGTTGCAGCCCCTCCTCGACGAGCGCCGAGACGAGACGCTCCCAAAAGCGCGCGAGGTCCCACTGATCACCACGCACCGCGTCCCCCTCTCGGCGTGCGACGTGCCGGAGGTAGCCGGGGGGGTGGAGCCACTCCGCTAATAACACCTGCCGCCACCCTCCCGCGTCGAGGGTCGCCGCCGCCTCCTCGCTATCAAGAGTGACCCGGACAGCCACGTCGTCGGGTGGGAGCGCGGCTACCGGGGAGAGCCCCGCGGGCACCGCCAGGGACCCCCCCAGTAGCACCGCGCGCCCGCCCCCCACCGCGAACCAGCGAGGCTCCGCAGGCGCGATGAATGACTCATGCCCGACCGCCACCTCCGCGCACTCACCAAGCACCACGAGCCGTTCAAGCAACTTTGGGACCCCGTCGGCGGGCACATCACCCGCTCGCAGTTGGTCCCTGGCGTATCCCACCAACGCCCTCTTCGGGCTGAGCCCCCACCGCCCCAGCGCGTTCCTCAGAAGCTGCGCGATCGCGCGATCGCTGGGGTTGCCGTCCGCGTCGACATAGCCAAGTTCACGCGCGAACTCAGCCCTGGTGAGCGTCTCGACTGTCATCGCTGCTCCTCCGCCGCAGCCTGGGCCGCGACGATAACCTCGCGGCACTCGTCGCCGTGGACGATCGCGACCAGCAGCACCTTCGCGCGGGTGCAGGAGACATAGAGGTCCTCGCGCCGGAAGAGTCGGCTGAACCCACCCAGGTCGTAGAGGAGCACGACCTCTGCCTCCAGCCCCTTGAACGACCGCGCTGTCGTGACGAGGACGCCGCCGCCAAGGCGCCACTCCTCTGCTGAGGTGACGAGCCGGACGTTATCGACCTCCGTCAGGTCCGCGAGGCTCCCCCTGTCCTTCGCCGCTGGGCCGATCACGGCGATCTGGTGGGGGGCCACGTCCTCACGCCCGAGCAACGACCGGAGTTCTTGCAGGACGAGCCCCTTCTGCTGCCGCTCAGATCCAGCGCGGAGCACTCGGAGCGCGCCCCCGACAGGCGCGCGAGGGAAGATGTGCGGGGTGAGCGCGATAACAGACGCGCTCGCAGCCGCGATCCTGCGTGTGTTCCTGCAGTTGATGGTGAGCTTGAAGCGGGCAGCGAACTCGACCTCGGGCCACTGCACCGATCCGCGGAGGGACTGGTTCGGATCTAGGAACGCGTAGAGCGGCCCCAGGCCTGGATAACAGCGACTGGGTCAGTGCGTACCACCAGGCGAGGCAGAAGTCCTGCGCTTCGTCCACGACGATGGCGTCAACGACAGCCGCGCGCCCCTCGAGGTCGAGGCTCAGGACAGCCTGCTCCATCAGGTCAGCGACCTCGTCGTTCCAGAACGCGTCGGTCTTCGGCCCCCCCGCGGCAGGCTCGAAGGCGATCCCCGCGTCGGCGGCGAGTTCGGCCGCGAGCGCGTGGAAATGCTTCACGACGACGAGTTCCCGGAGCGCGGCGGTCGACGGATCGGAGTCGACCTGCTCCCGAAGCCAGGAGGCCAGTTCCTTGTTGTAGCAGACGAAGAGCGTGCGCTTGCCCTCTCGCGCAAACGCCAGCGCTCGGTGCAAGGCGAGGAAGGTCTTACCAGACCCGGCGACTCCCTCGACGAGGACGCGGTCCTGGACGAATAGGCCCTCAAACACCTGTGCTTGCGTCTCCGTCAGTTCAAGGAGGCGGTCAGATGCCTTGGAGATGTCGGGCCCCACCGGCCGAAACAGCCGGAACTTTGGCATGAGGCAGTCATGGAGGAGCGTCCGGTATTGTTCGGCGCTGAGCCGCCGTCCGCCGCTTGTCCACGCCGCGTACGCCGTCTCGATCGCGTGCTCCATCGCCGGGAGGTGGCGGCGCGAGATGATAATCGCCTTGTCCGCGTGGGGTGGAGGCGCGCCGGTGTAGTCCAGGTGGGGAAACACGACGGCGTAGCAGTGGGCGAGGTCCTCTCTGCGGACCTTTCCCCCTGACCGCTCACGAATGATATCGAGGAGCGCGTGCATGTTCCGCTGCGCCTGCTTGAACGGATCCTTGAACTCCTTCGGGCCGCTCGCGCTGTCTCGAAACCACCGATATCCGTCATGATGCACCTCACCGCCCTTCACCTCGAGCACGAGGACACCTCGCTCAGGGTGGACCACGACGAAGTCAGCCTCACCTTCCGCTAGCGCGTCCCCACGCCACGGTCGGAGCCACGGATAAGAGTGCAGCACCACGTAGTCGGCGCCCAACTGGTCTCGCAGTGCGATGTATACGGGTTCCTCCGATGTGTTTTCAAGTTGAGCCGGGACAACGTCCGGGAGTATTCGCGCCATCAGACACCTCCCAGACGCTGGAACTGACCACCGACGAAGACGCCGAACGCGCGGCCGACGACGACCACATCGTCAGCGCGGGGAGCCTCCGAGCGCGGCGCGACATGGGAGAAGTACAAGATGTGGACCTTGTCGCCGCGAAGAGAGGGAAGGCCAAAAGTCCACCTCGCGTTTGTCGCGTTAAACGCGACAGTTTTGCTGATGAGGAGCCGGGGGGTTCGATCCTTCCCGGTCGCGAAGTCGGAGGGGGCGCAAGGCGTGAACACCACCCAGGCGTCCATACCCAGTTCCCCTTTGCCCATCCGCTCAAGCGTCGGTCGCGAGAGGCGTACGACGAACGCGCCGGCAGGAGCGTCGGGGATCTCGACGTGCGCCAGCGGCTCGGGGGGCTCCTCGCCCCCCAGCGCAGATGGATCTACCACCGGGCATCCACCTGCAACTTCCGGCAGAAAGGGCGGGAGCGAGAACCCGGCGTTCTCGGATGCCAACGCCCCCGCCGCCGCCTTCACCGCTGCGGGGAGCGCCCGGTCGACCAACAACTGATCGACGACGACATGTTGCCCGCTCTCCGCGACCCGCGCTCGTCCATTGACGGAGCCCGCCTCTCCGCGCGTCATTGGGTGGCCTAGTGCGACCACGCGGTCGGCCAGACCAGGCAGTTTGAGGGCACCATCGAGCGTGACGACGTCGTATCCAACCTCCTCGAGGTCCACCTGGAGCGCGCGCAACAGGCGATGGTCATCCTCCGCCGCGATGGTCGGGTGCTCACCGAATACGACATGGCGGATGAAGGCCGCACCCAACTTGCGGTCAAGGTACTTGTGGTCCCACTTGTTCTTGTAACTGCGCAGGCACTCGTAGCACGAGTGGGTGCAGCCGCACGACTCGAGCCGCTCGAGTGCGGTCTCGAAGAGACGCCTGGGTTCATTAACCGCCGCCCGCACGAATCCGGCGCCTCCGGGCGTGAGGTCGTACAGGTACACCTCGACGTCGCGCCCCGTGCGACCACCGCTCGTCATCGCGACCCGGAACTCCGCGCCGATGTCTGACTCCTCAATGTCCAGCAGCTTGGCGGCGGCGGAGGCTAGGGCCTCAGCCACTGTCGTCAGCACGATCTTGGCGACCGTCGAGCCGGGAGGGAGTGTGACCCCCCCGCCGAGTTGGAATCGAAACAGCGCGATGTCGGTCTCGAACTCGTTCCCGAGGACGACCACCGTTGGGGTGCCGCTGCAACTCGCGCCGTGAGGGTGGTGATCGGGGTTGGGACGCGGGTGGCCGCCCTGTCGGAACTTGCCGGCCCCCCGGCCGTTCGGCTCGGCGCGACCACAGCGAGGGCAGTAGAGGAACCCAGGATTCATCTGGTCGCGCGACCCGGTGTTGGTCAACACGAGCCGCTGCTTCGCGGTCCAGACCTCGAACCCCGCGCCGTTCGCCGCGTGGTCCGCCGACTCGGGCGGGCCGTTGTCTGTGAACGGAGCGCTCAGCTTCGCGCGGGTCGGGCGCGTCGGGGTGGGGCTGTCCTCGAGCGGGAGTTCGGCGTCGACGTCGACTGGGTGCGCGAACCCGGCCGGACGGAGCCAGCGGGTGCCTACCCCGAGCGAACCCGCGGTGCCGCACGCGGGACAGTCCAGCACCTGGCCGACGTAGTGCTCGTCGCTCCGCTGCTCGACGCGCGCGTAGCCGCAGCGGTCGCACTCAAAGTAGACCTTCATGCCGAACCAGGCCTGCCAGCACTCGCGGCGGCTGAACGGCGTCCAGAGCGCGAACGAGTAGTGGCGCTCTCCGTTCACCCACACTTCGCGCCCAGGCGCGTAGCTCGACAGCGCCTGGTTGAGGCCGAGTTGCGGTGAGTACCGAATTACAGCCTTCCGCTCAGTGCTCGCGTTCTGGTCGAACACGTGGAAGGTCACCACGTCGGTGGGGAAGGCGTACCGTGGGAGGACGCCGCGATCGAAGAGCCGGTCGAGCAGTTTCTCCGGGTCGAGCCCACCTTCTGGTGCGTCCTCCGCTCGGTCTCCGTCGCGACCGGTGGCCGCCTCGCTGAGGTCGGGTGCGTCCGGCGCGTCGAAGTCGATCGCGTCGCCCCAATCCATTATCAGGCCGCCTCGTGCGGCGGATGCCTCCTCACCGCCGCCCTCAACCACGAGTTCCTCTACAGCAGGCGACAGCGCCCCATCTACCTCCGTCGCCACCACCGGGCCGGCGCCGACCTCACGCAGCGCGGCGAGCAGGCGAGCAGGGAGCGCGTCGACGAATGTGGGTTCCACCTCCAGGACAGGGGCGGGGACCACCTCGCTCAGCGCAACTCGAACGGACGCGGCGTGCTCCTTGAGCCACCGCTCAAGCCCGGCGTATGAGAAGTCCGAGGCGCTCCCCTGGCGGAAGTCGCGGAGCATCCCAAGGCTCTCGAACACGTTGGCGCTCACGCTGTCGTCGTGGGGGTCCGCGATGGCGTCCATCTGGAACATGCTCATCACGAGGGCGAAGCAGTGGCGCCGCACGATCTCGAGGTTGTCGAGGTTAAGCGCTGGGTCGGGCACCGGCCCACTCACCATCGCCACTGGGCTGGAGTAGAACTCTTGGTCGTGGCTGTCAGCGCCGCAGTAGGTGACGACCGTTGACAGTGCAGAGCCTCGGCGTCCGGCCCGCCCAGCCCGCTGTTGATAGTTCGCGCGGCCAGGCGGCACGTTCCTCAGCGCCACCGCGGTGAGGCTGCCGATGTCTATGCCGACCTCCATGGTGGTCGTGCAGGAGAGGACATCGATCGGCCCGTCCTTTCGCCCCTCCGGCCCCTCGACGTCGAGGTCCTGGAAGCGCAACTCGTGCCACTCGGTCCTCGCGACGGCGGTGCCGTTGCTACTGTCGTTCAGCGCAGCGGAGTGCTCGGCCGCTACGTACGGGTGAGGGGCGTAGCCGGGTTCCGCCTCCAGCCGCTCTGTGTGGCGACGGAAGTGCCCCTTGCGCGATCGGAACACCGGGTCGCACGACGGATCGAGCGGACGCGTCGTCCCGCCGCACGCGCGCTGCCCGAGCCGGACCCTGCAGCGGTCACCGGCCAGGGGGTTGTAGGGCTGCGCCGTGGTGCAGGTGTCGCAGCGACGCCACTGGACCCCATCAGTTGCTACCTGGAGCTTCGCTGCCCGGAGGATGAAGCCGTTGGCGGTCGGGCTCGCGCCGAACGTCTTGGCAAGGAACGTCCCCCAGGGCGTCGGGCTCGCGGCGCTCCCGTTCAGGTTGACGTTGAACCACTTGGTCCCCACGAGATCCTTCACGAACGTCGGGAACGTGGCCTTGGTCCGGTTGATCTTCGCGCCCGTCGGCGCGTCGAGCCAGTCGCTCGGCGTCGTCGGGAGGAAGAGCGCGTGGCTGAGCACCGCGTCGTAGGCCCACAGATCCAACAAAGCGAGACGCCGCGCCTCCTCGGACATGCCAGCGGGTACCGGAGGCGCGGGCAGCTTGTTTAGCGCTGCCAGATCGGCTTGATCCAGCACAGCTTGGATGGCCCCGAGCCCCAACGCACTCAGACCCGTGTGTGGGTCCTTGAGCACCGGATAGAGCGCGAGCATCAGCGCCTTGTTGGTGCGGTGCGTGTTCAACTCGGCGGAACGATCGAAGAGCGCCTTCTCGGTCACCGGAGGAACGCTCTCCAGCAACTCTTTGAACAG
>Ga0116176_10004412_pt1 | contig 10240 bp, 8 predicted proteins | sample AD_STIC08_MetaG_FD_89803 | JGI IMG/M metagenome (GOLD analysis project Ga0116176, IMG submission 89803) | Active sludge microbial communities of municipal wastewater-treating anaerobic digesters from USA - AD_STIC08_MetaG | ecosystem: Engineered > Bioreactor > Anaerobic > Digestate | place: USA... | reverse complement strand
TCCGCTTTTAAATCATCCACATGCTCAAGACCCACGGCAATGCGCACCAAGCCATCCGTAATACCCGCCTCAGCTCTTGCTTCAGCAGAAACGCGGCTGTGCGTGGTGGTTGCCGGATGCGTAATGGTGGTTTTGGCATCGCCCAGATTAGCCGTAATAGAAATCAACTGTGTGGCATCAATCAGCGCCCATGCTGCTTCTTGTGCGGTTTGACCTGATGCTGGTTTAACCTCAAAACTCACAATGCCACCGCCACTACTTTGCTGCCGCATTGCCAACGCATGCTGCGGATGTGATTTTAACCCCGGGTAATGTACGCGTGCCACTTGTGGCTGCGCCTCCAGCCACAAGGCCAATTCAAGCGCGCGCTTGGCATGCGCCTCCATACGCACGTGAAGTGTTTCTAACCCTTTTAAAAACACCCATGCATTAAAAGCGCTCATGGTAACCCCTGCGGTACGCAAAAAACCGTACACAGGTTCCATCAGTGTTTTTGAACCTAGTACGGCCCCGCCTAAACATCTGCCTTGTCCATCGATATATTTGGTGGCAGAGTGAATAATAATGTCCGCACCTAAATCTAGTGGCTTTTGTATGGCTGGCGTACAAAAGCAGTTATCTACCACCAAGTGCGCACCTGCTTGATGTGCAATCGTCGCGAGCGCTTGAATATCACCCACTTCTGTGAGCGGATTTGAAGGCGTTTCAATAAAAAACAGCTTGGTTTTTGGTGTCACGGCTTGTTGCCACGCAGCCACATCGGTTAACGCGACAAAGGTCACTTCCAAACCCCAACGTTTTAGAATATTGCTAAAAAGCTGTACGCTGGTGCCAAAAATACTGCGCGATGCAATCACATGGTCGCCCGCACTGCACAAGCCCATTACGCACGCCAAAATGGCAGACATGCCAGATGAGGTTGCCACGCACTGCTCTGCGCCCTCTAACGCGGCCAATTTATTTTGAAACATGGTCACGGTTGGGTTGGTAAAACGCGAATAGATATTTCCCGGCTCAGTACCGCCAAAACGTGCCGCTGCCTGCGCGGCGCTTTTAAAGCGGAAACTCGAATTTAAAAATAAAGCTTCAGAGTTTTCACCAAACTCGGTTGATTCTGAACCGGCTCGTACTGAAAGCGTTTCTGGATGGTATTGGCTTGTTGTCATGATCATCTCTTATCTTATCGAACTCCTTGAAAAAGGGCTTATTGTAGTGAAGTTCAAGGCGCACGGAACGCAAAAAGCGCAATGTACATGAAGTACATGAGCATTTTGAGTACCGCGTAACGCAGTAATTCGCTACAAGAAGTGCTTTTACAAGGGGTTCGACATTAAAAAACCCGTTTAAGCATTAGCCAAAACGGGTTCTTTGTTAACTCGCTTTAGCTGAATTTATTATGCGCCCGCAAGCTGAGAAGACTTTGTTTAAGTTAAGTCACTCAAATCAGCGCAATTTCATCTTATGCCTAAGTCAGTGTGAGGTCAAGAATTTATTCATTACTTCTTCACGATTTCGATGTAAAAGTAGGTTTTTTCTTAATCCATACAAGCAACATTTTTAATGCTTAATCACAGCAGAAACGCCCGAGGAATTTTTAATGCCCTGAGAGCCTTATAAATAAAGGCTCGCAGAGAATCGAAAAAGGTTTGTGCTTAAAAGCATGCATTTATGACTGCAGTTTATAACTTTTGTAAGCCACTTATTACTCCAAGACTTCTTCCGTACTATCAATTAAATTCAAATCCATTTGCGTGCTTGAATTGGTTGGCTTTTGCTTTTTAGTCATATCACCGCGCGCTGCTTCGATGTTGGCCAAGTAGGCTTCGCTGATGTCACCCGTGACATATTTGCCATCAAAACATGAGCAATCAAAATCGTTAATATCGTCATTACTTAATTTAATATCTTTGACCAAAGCGTCTAAGTCTTGGTAAATTAAATCATCCGCACCAATTTCTTTGCAAATTTCTGCATCGGTTCTGCCGGTTGCCAAAAGTTCATCACGGCTTGGCATGTCAATACCATACACATTTGGAAAGCGCACTGGTGGTGCAGCTGAAGCAAAATATACTTTATTGGCACCTGCATCGCGCGCCATTTGCACGATTTGTTGCGAAGTCGTCCCGCGCACAATGGAGTCATCCACCAACAAAACGTTTTTACCTTTAAACTCAATACCAATGGGATTTAATTTTTGGCGTACCGATTTTTTACGTAGCGCCTGGCCGGGCATAATAAACGTGCGGCCAATATAGCGATTTTTGATAAACCCTTCACGATAATCCAAGCCCAACGCAATGCCCAACTGCAAAGCGCTCGGACGGCTGGTGTCGGGAATCGGTATGACTACATCAATTTTTTTATCTGACCATTCACGCTTGATTTTATCGGCAAGACTTTTGCCCATGTCTAAACGGGTTTGGTAAACTGAAACGTTATCTATCACTGAATCAGGACGCGCTAAATAGACGTATTCAAAAATACACGGGTTCAATTTTGCATTTTCAGCACATTGGCGGCTATAAAAATGGCCTTCCATGTCGATAAATACGGCTTCGCCAGGAGCCACATCACGCATCAAGGTAAAGCCCAGCACGTCTAGCGCGACACTTTCTGAGGCCACAATGTATTCCGTACCTTTTTCGGTCTCTTGCTTGCCAATCACTAGAGGGCGAATGCCGTTGGGGTCACGAAATGCGAGCAGGCCAAAGTTCGCAATCATCGCCACTACCGCATAAGCACCTCTGCAACGCCGATGCACGCCTGCGACCGCATCAAACGTCATATCGGTATTCAATACTGCATTACGTGAAGTTTGTTCAATTTCGTGTGCAAGTACGTTCAGTAAAACTTCAGAATCAGAATTAGTGTTGATATGGCGTAAATCTTGGCGGAACATCTCAGACTTTAATTGCTCAGAATTTGTGAGATTACCGTTGTGGCCCAACACAATCCCAAACGGGGAATTCACATAAAAAGGTTGCGCTTCTGCCGCACTGGATGAACCCGCCGTTGGGTAGCGCACATGGCCAATGCCAACATTGCCAATTAAACTGCGCATATGGCGCGTTTGAAAGACATCTTTTACCAAGCCATTGTTTTTATGCATATAAAAAGTATTGCCATCCGTGGTGACAATACCTGCGGCATCCTGCCCGCGGTGTTGCAACACCAGCAAGCCATCATACAACAGTTGATTCACAGGATTTTTACCTACGATGCCAATAATTCCGCACATGAATATCGCCTTCAGTGATTAATTTCAAAAAATAAAAATTTCGTAAGCTCTTATTTGCAAGTTCTTATTCGGGTGTTCTTAAAATAATAAATTGCGCATTTACTCATACTTGATGTGGCTCGCAATGCTAGCGGGAACCCATGGCAACAGGCTGATGACCAGCGCTTCAATGGGCGCACTAAACATTGCATTTTTCCAGCGCTCGTCCTTGGGAACATTCGTGAGCCCAGCTAAAAATACGACAATACACACGATTAACATCCCACGCGCTAAACCAAACACAGCGCCTAATATACGGTTTAACCAACCTAAGCCAATTTTTTTAAAAATCGTCGTCAGCGCAATCGCAAGCAAGGTTGTGAGCAAGAATGTGGCTAAAAATAGAATCACAAATGCCGCCAATATGCGTAACGATTCCGTTGGAATGTCTGCCGGCATCATAGGGACCAATTGATTTGCATAAGTTTTTGCCACAAAAAAAGCCGCAAACCAACCCGCTATCGACAGCACTTCTGCCAACAAACCACGCATGACACTAATGACGATGGAAACACCCACAATCGCAAGGACAATGTAGTCAAATATCGTCATGATTGCCATTAATTACAACAATTCATTGAAATAAACCTCACTCATTACTCATTACCATGCCTGATAAACCAGCAGCATTGATTTTGATGAGGGCGTCAGCCGCATCTTGTCTGGATGCAAACTTACCGACTCTCAAACGAATTTTCTCACCCTTTGGTGTTGAAATCTTTTCGGTCCGTGAATTATATCCAGCCTCTTTCAATTTAGCCTGCAATTGCTTCACATTGGCTGCATCTGAATATACACCCACTTGTATTGTGAAAGAACCACTTGATTGAGTCACAGATTTTGCATCAACACTACCTACTTTAGTTTCAGCAGGTTTCTCCAGTGGTTTTTTTTCTTCAACCTTTTGTACTTCCGGTTTTTTTACGGCTGGCTTTTCTTCTTTCTTAACTTCATCCGCCTTTACTACTTCGTCATGCCCTACAGCAGGCACTATTTCTGCCGTGGCTACAGGCGTTGGCTCCGTATGCGAATTGGCGTTTGACGGCTGCACATCTGCAAATTGCTGCGCATTGGTGTTCGGCGTTTCTGCGGGAGCACTTTCAACCACATCATTTAACTGAACATGTTGGTTACTTTCAGCATCAAGCGCCGCCTCGTCAGGCATGGTAATCTTAATAGGCGTGTCTGGCGTCACTGCGGTGCGATCTTCCAGAATCATTGGCAAAATAATAATCATCAAGATAACTAAAGCGATCGCACCTACCAAACGACGTCTGGCACGTTTTTTTAAACTTAATTCTTGATCATTCGAGATTTCAGGTGGCATTGCTGCTTTCCTCAAAGGTTAATTATTTGAATGCCGCTTTAGCATTTTTGGCTTGCCATCTGGCGCAAAAACTAGCTCAACTGATTGATGCCAAACGCTCAACTTAATTTAGTGCCAGATGCTGCATCACCGTCGAAACAGTGAAAAATGAACCAAACACGACTATTTTATCATTTTCATTCACATCATTACAGGCTTCTAAATCAATACGCGCATGCTGATAAGCAATATACGCATCATGAAAAGTCTTAACCTGCGCTTGGGGCTGTATAGCCGCAATCAATCCAGCCAAATTTTCCGCTTTTTCACCGCGCACATGGTCAATGGTTGCCACATACCATGCATCAATTTCATGCATCACAGCTTCTACCACGCCGCGAATATCTTTATCTGCAAGCATGGCAAAAACTGCAAAAGTTTTACCTGAGTTTTTATACCCATTTAAGTTTTGTGCCAGCGCTTTGGCCGCGTGTGGATTATGCGCCACATCAAATATCAATGTCGTACTTATTTTACCTAGGTCATGCTGGTGCAAAATTTGAAAGCGCCCTGCCACTTTTACTTTACGCAGCCCGTTACCAATAGCAGCCTCTGATACTGACAAAGAGATTTGTAACGAATCCACCGCAGCTACCGCACAGGCCGCATTGATGAGCTGGTAGTCACCTTGCAAAGCTGGCAGTGGCAACGAATAAACAACTGTACCGTGCGCAGTATATTGCCAACCATTTTCAGTCAGCTTAATCCCAAAGTCTTGATGAATTGTATTGAAATTGGCATGAATTTTTTTGGCGTACTGCACTAGGCTGTTTGGTGGGCTTGTGTCGCCGCATATTGCGGGCTTCAATGCACGAAACACACCAGCTTTTTCAAAACCGATTGCTTCTCGTGTGTCACCAAGAAATTCTTGATGATCCAAATCCACACTCGTCACGATGGCACAATCGGGTACAAAAGCATTGACCGCATCTAGCCTGCCACCTAAGCCAATTTCTAAAATCACCACATCTAACTTGTGCTCTACCGCGTGCATAAAATGCCACATCGCAGCCAAAGTCCCCACTTCAAAATAGGTAAGCTGAATCTCATCATGGCTATTTCTGGCAGCATCAATCACTGAAAAAGCCTTGCATAAAGCTTCATCTGTCAACTCATGCCCGTTTACGCGTACACGTTCGTTGTAGCGTAATAAATGTGGCGACGTATAGCAGCCTACAGAAAAACCCGCTTGCAGATAAATTTGCTCTAACATCGCACAAGTTGAGCCTTTGCCGTTCGTGCCAGCAACAGTAATAATTTTAAAGGCCGGGTTGAGTTGCAGGCGCTCAATCATACGGGTGATACGCTCTAGCCCCATCGCAATCGATTTGGGGTGCAAGCTTTCGATGTATTGAAGCCAAGACGCTAAATCTTGATAAGATGAACGGTGACCTTGCAGGTCATTTGACATCTTTTGCTCCATGAAGGAAGTGTTTACTTAATCGCCCAGCACTAAGCAGCTATTGGCAAGCGCATCAGGTTAGCCAAAATTGACGCCAGTCGATCACGCATTTCACGACGGTCAATAATCATATCAATCGCCCCATGCTCTAATAAAAACTCAGCGCGCTGAAAGCCATCTGGTAAGGTTTCACGTACAGTTTGCTCAATCACGCGTGGCCCAGCAAAACCAATCAGCGCCTGCGGCTCCGCCACAATCACATCGCCCAGCATGGCAAAACTCGCTGAAACACCGCCCATGGTAGGATCCGTCAGCACGGAAATATACGGCAAACCGGCCTTGCTTAATTGTGTGAGTGCGGCACTGGTTTTCGCCATCTGCATGAGTGAAAACAGACCTTCTTGCATACGCGCCCCACCACTGGCAGAAATGCAAATAAAGGACATTTTGTTATCAATGGCGGTTTGCACACCACGCACAAAGCGCTCACCTACGACAGAGCCCATCGAGCCGCCCATAAATTTAAACTCAAACACTGCAACCACCGCCGGCACTGATTTGATGGCGCCTTGCATGACCACCAAAGCATCTTTTTCATTCACCGCTTTTTGTGATTCTTTAATACGGTCAGCATAACTTTTGCTGTCGTTAAATTTAAGTACGTCTACAGCCTGTACATTCGCGCCAATTTCAAACTGACCTTCGGAATCCAGCAACTGCGCCAAACGTGCACGTGCACCGATTCGATTGTGATAACCGCACTTAGGGCACACTTCTGCATTATCTGCCAAGTCCTTGTGATACAAGGCAGATTGACATGAAGAACATTTGCTCCAAACGCCTTCAGGAACACTTTTTTTATCTCCGCCTACAGCGCGTTTAATTTTTTGTGGTAATTGATTGAGCCAACCCATAAGTACACCCCTTTTTTTAGCTTAATTTGCTGATCTTGATTTGCCAGTCTAAATTTCAAGTCTAAGCGCTAATGTTCACTTTATATTTTTACAGCAGCATCGACTGCGGCTTTTAGCTCAAGCATTAATGTTGCAACGTTATTGAGCAAGTTTTCATTATTTGACGCTTCAATCACCTGCACCATTCGACTGCCTACCACCACTGCATCAGCGATGGCTGCCGTGGCTTTTGCAGTGACTGCATCGCGAATACCAAAGCCCACGCCTACAGGCAAGTTTGTTTGCTTGCGAATGCTCGCCACGCGTTGTGAGACTTCTGCTATATCCAAATTAGCCGCGCCTGTCACCCCTTTGAGCGACACATAGTAAACAAAGCCACTGGCTTGATTCACTATTAAATCAATGCGTGAAGGCTCAGTTGTGGGTGAAAGTAAAAACACCGGATCAATATCACGCGCGCGTAACTCTTTTACAAATTCGCCACACTCTTCTGGTGGATAGTCAACAGTAATCACACCGTCAACATCTGCCGCTTTTGCACGGTCTGCAAAATTGACAGCACCAATCGCCTCAATCGGGTTAGCATAGCCCATTAAAATAATCGGCGTAGCTTGGTCAGTTTGGCGAAACGCTTTTACCATTTCAAGCACGGCGGTTAACCCAACTTTATGCACTAGTGCACGTTCACTTGCGCGCTGTATCACCGGGCCATCGGCCATGGGGTCGGAAAATGGAATCCCCAATTCAATCATATCTGCACCATTTTTGACTAAGGTATGCATCAAATTGACGGTGTGTTTAGGGTGCGGATCTCCTGCTGTAATGTAGGGGATAAGTGCCGTTTTACCCTGTTGCTTTAAGGTTTTAAAAGTAGCTTGGATTCTTGACATGGGATTATTGGATTTAAACTTATAAAGTAATGTTTGCTAATTTAGCGACTGTATTGATGTCTTTATCGCCACGGCCAGATAAATTCACTAACACGATTTCATCTTTGCGCATGGTTTTAGCGAGCTTTTCTGCATAGGCTAACGCATGGCTGGATTCTAATGCCGGAATAATACCTTCCGTACGGCATAAGTTGTGAAAAGCCGCCATCGCTTCGTCATCTGTAATGGCAACATATTCAGCACGTTTAATGTCTTTAAGCCAAGCGTGTTCAGGGCCCACACCGGGATAATCTAAACCAGCCGAAACTGAGTGTGTTTCAATAATATTGCCATCAGCGTCTTGCATTAAATAGGTACGATTGCCGTGCAATACACCGACTGGACTATTCGCAGTCAACGGTGCAGCATGCATGCCTGTTTCCAACCCATGCCCGGCTGCCTCTACGCCAATTAAGCGCACATTTGGCACATCAATATAAGGATAAAAAATGCCCATTGCATTTGAGCCGCCACCCACACAGGCAACCACGGCGTCTGGTTGGCGACCAACCATTTCCATCATTTGCACTTTTGCCTCAGTGCCTATCACAGCCTGAAAATCACGCACCATCATCGGGTAGGGATGCGGACCGGCCACAGTGCCGATAATATAAAAAGTGTTATGCACGTTGGTGACCCAATCGCGCATCGCTTCATTTAAGGCATCTTTCAGCGTTTTAGAGCCACTTTCTACTGGCACCACCGTAGCCCCTAACAACTTCATCCTGAACACATTCGGTGCTTGGCGCTTGACATCCTCGCTCCCCATGTAAACTACGCATTCAAGACCCAAACGAGCAGCAATGGTGGCAGTTGCAACACCATGCTGGCCCGCACCAGTTTCTGCAATAACGCGTGGTTTGCCCATGCGTTTAGCCAGCAAGGCCTGGCCAATGGTATTGTTAATTTTGTGCGCGCCAGTGTGGTTTAAGTCTTCACGCTTTAAATAAATTTGTGCGCCACCTACTTTATCAGACAACCTTTTGGCATGATAAATTGGGCTTGGACGTCCCACGAAGTGTTTTAAGTCGTAGGCAAATTCTGCTAAAAACTCAGGGTCATGGCGATATTTTTCATACATCAAACGCAGTTCGTCTAATGCTTCAACCAAGGTTTCCGCAACAAAAGTACCACCGAATTGTCCAAAATGCCCACGTGCATCGGGCATATCATAAAGCTTCATGCATCACTCCCAACTCTAAATTCTGTCTAAATATTCTTTGTTGCCACTTAAATTTACTTGCTGCATAAATGCTGCAATCTTTTGAGCGTCTTTTATGCCTTTTGTAGCCTCAACGCCGCCGCTTACATCCACCGCATAAGGTTTTACCTGCCAGATGGCCTGTGCGACATTATTTGCTTGTAGGCCGCCTGCCAATATCACAGGCTTTGGCAACGCGCTGGGAATTAAATTCCAATCAAACATTTGCCCTGTTCCACCAGCCACGCCTTCGGTGTAGGTGTCTAGCAATAAAGCTTTTGCTGATGTAAAGTCACGGGCGTATTGTACCAAATTTGTATCGGCTTTGACGCGAATTGCTTTGATATATGGCAGTCCAAAACGTTCGCAGTCTTCTGGCGTTTCATCCCCATGAAATTGTAAAAGACTAAGCCCCACGTTAGCAATCACCTCTTCAACAAAGCTTGGCTCAGCATTTACAAACAAGCCAACCACACTCACAAACGCAGGAATTTGGCGGGCGACATCTGCGGCAGTGGCAATGGTTACGTTTCTGGGACTTGGCGCATAAAACACCAATCCAAGCGCATCCACACCTAAATCTACTGCTACTAAGGCATCTTCTAGCCGCGTGATACCGCAAATTTTAACTCTAGTTCTGAACAAATTTAGCCCCAAAAAATCATTTTAAAACGCGTTAAATCAAGTCTCATTGTAACGCTTAAATCCGTATGCTCAGATTTTTATTCACAGCTACCGGCTCGCGCTCACCAATAGGCAACCCCCATTTAGCGTCGTAACCCACGCCAATTAAATATAAGCCGTGCGGTGAAAAAGTTGGGGGTGACAAGGTGCGATTACGACTTTGCAACAAGGTCTGCATATATTCTGGCGGATGCGCACCCTTACCAATATAAATCAACGCACCGATCATGTTGCGCACCTGATGCTGCAAAAAAGCATTGGCACTAAAGTTAAATTGAAAGTACGCCTTATTTTCAGTTAATTTTGTCTGCGTCACCTCGGCTTGATGCATAGTACGAACAGGTGAACTCGCTTGACATTCAGAAGCACGAAAAGCACTAAAATCATGCTCGCCAATCAAATAACCCGCTGCTTTTTGCATGGCCGAATAATCGAGCGGAAGATGAAACCAGCCTGACTTCTTGGCC
>Ga0116176_10004402_pt1 | contig 10248 bp, 7 predicted proteins | sample AD_STIC08_MetaG_FD_89803 | JGI IMG/M metagenome (GOLD analysis project Ga0116176, IMG submission 89803) | Active sludge microbial communities of municipal wastewater-treating anaerobic digesters from USA - AD_STIC08_MetaG | ecosystem: Engineered > Bioreactor > Anaerobic > Digestate | place: USA... | reverse complement strand
CGGGCGAAGCCCGCCAAGGCAGGACATCGTCAATTCAAGTGCCGGCTGCCATTCCCTGGAGGTTCTTTCGGCATACGCGTCCACCGTCACCAGTTCGTCGGCCGCGACCTGGAGGTCGGAAAGGGCCGTCGATACACCGGTTTCCTTCAGATCCAGGGTTCCGCGCGAAATCATGTCGGCAACGAATGGAATCATTCGGTCGAACCTGCCAGCCCCCTGCGCGTCGGCGTCGTAGCCGCCGAATGCGCAAGCCAGGCGCAGCAGTCTGTGTGCCGCGTACAGAAGGGTGAAAGTCGCGTCGGCCGGCCCCGGCTCGAGCAATGCCTTCCTGACCGGAACGGCTACGTGGGACGCCGCGTTAATCTGGATAGCGAGAAGATCCATGTTCCACCCCGGGTGTTTTCAAACTTGAAGGGCTTTATTTTATCGACAGAACGTTCAGGAACCAACACGCCGACCAAAAATTGTTGCAACGCGGGATGTTGCAGGCTGCGTGACGGCCGGTTAAGGGATGCCGGCTTCAGATTCGGGGATCCAGCCCGTCAGTCCGGAAGAGAGCCTTATCCTCACCCACGCCCCCCGACGTTCCATTACCCGGAATTCCAGGCCCTCCGGCAGGGTTGCCGACGGTTCCGTGGATGCAATCGACGTCATCAGTGGAGTCGATTCGGTCAGGACGACTCCCGTTCGGTATCCGGATATCCTGCTTGTGGCATAGGCCATGAATCCGGTGGCGACCGTAAGAGCAAGTGCGATGGCCGCAAGAGTCCTTGCGCTTTCGGGCCGAAGCATGCGCCTGACGGCCAGGGAAACGAAGAAGGAAGCCCAGCATGCCAGGAAGGCGATCAGGGCGGCTTGTGGTGGAAGCCACGAGAAAAGGGCCATCCAGGGATCCGTGTACCCGCCGAAAACGTATGCGGAACCAGATCTGCCTTCCTGCCGCTCGTTCAGCAGCGATCGGATCCTGTCCAGGTTGACGGCGGCGGTCTGGCCGGCCCTTCCATCGGGATCCAGTCTTGCGGCCATCATGAGGTGGAGCATGGCATCGCCGGCACGGCCGGCGGCGAATTCGGCCGAGCCGAGGTTCGCCAGCACGTCGGGGGAAACAACGTCGTATTTTTCCACAAGATCAAGAAAGATGCCGGCAGACCGGTCGAAGTTTCCCTGTCTGTATTCGGATACGCCGGCGTCAAAAAGCTGGGGCACCGTTTCGCCCCGGACGGACAACGGGAGGATGAGGGCCAGAAGCAGGCATGGAAGGATCCGTTTCATCCCGGCTCCCCCCCCTGCGAACCGTCCAGTCCGGAAAGGCACCTTTCGACGCGATCGATGGCCGCCGACCGGTCGCCCTGAAGTGCGCTGGCCGGTGCGAAGCGCGCGAAGGCGCAGGATTCGAGCTCGCCGGCCAGGCTTGAAATGTCGTCGGGAGATGCGCCTGCGGCCGCCAGGGCCGTGGCAATCTCCTGGGCCGTCAAGGCCTGGGTGTTGAGCCCGAAGCGCGCGTCCAGGAATACCCGAATAAGGCCTTCCAGGCCGGTCCAGAATTCCTGGCCCCCGGTGTTCGATTCCCGCAGGCGGCGCAGCCCGGCGCGGGCAGCCGCCAGCGCGCGCCTTCCACGGAGCGCCCGGCCGTTCGCGACCAGGAACGCCCTTCGCCGGGCCAGTGTTTCGGCGACCCCGAAGAAAAGAACCGGCGCCGCCATGACCGCCGCCAGCAGGCCGGAGTTGATTTCGTCGTCAACTGCCGGTTCCGGAACCTTGAGATCGCTTTCTCCAATGATCCCCAGCGGCGGGTTGTCGCGCCTGGCCTCCATGACCTTTCCGCCGGCGGCAAATCCGGCTCCGGTCAGGACAATCCTGTCGGATCTTGCCCGCTCGTACTTGCCGGTCAGGCTGCTGAAGAACGGCACGTCGATCCTTCCAAGTTCAAAAGTTCCTTCCCTTTCAGGGGTCAGCAGGAACTGGAAGACCTTGCGTCCCGATATGCCGCCGCGGTCGATGCGCAGTTCGTCGAGGTCGGACGATGGAACCCGATCGACCCTGACGCCGTCGGGCTCGACAATCCTTGGCGGCTTCAAAGCCCTGAGATTGCCGGATCCCGTGATTTCAACCGTCAGGATCGCCGATTCCCCGATCTTAACGATCGGCTTGTCCAGCGAAGAGTTGACGATGTACTGACCGATGGTGCCGGGGATGAAATCGGCCGGCCGCCCCTGAAGGGGGACTTCCGCGAAGGTGACATCAAGCGGCTCGCTGGCCAGTTTATGCCTTCTGGACGAAAACATGCCTCCGGTGACCAGGTCGATTGAAATCGGATCGAAAGTCTTTTTCCCCGGGTCGATTGCCGTGACGGCAGCCCTCCATATGATTCTTTCCTCAAAGCGGCGTCCGCCGATAGCGACCCGTCGAACCGACTCCGAATCCTGGGATGGGTTGTCGATGATGAAGCCTTTCAGTTCGGGAACGCTGTTTAAGGCGAGACCGGACAGAGGTACGTCCGACCTTGTATAGAGGGCGTATTCGACATAAATCGGCTCACCCGCATAGACCGGTCGATCCGGAACCCTTGGCAGGATGAATGCCTGCCTGCCCGCCATCTCCGCCGGCACCTGCCCGCGCCCGACTGAACCTGGCGGCGAGGCCGTCGCCGCTTCCGGCTCATCGGCGGCCTGCGCGGCCCCGGGTTCCGGCTCGTCTTCCGGCATTGGCTGGACCGGCGGCGAACCGGCAGGCGACGGGGATTGACCCCCACCGCCGGACACCTTGATTTTCAGGGCACCCGAGGTCGCGACCACGCGCCCTTCACGCACAAGTTCGATCTTTCCGATTGCGAGTTCGCCTTCCCGCAGCGGTGCAAGCGCAAGGGTGACCCTCTGCTGCCGACTGACCGTTCCGTTGACGATCGAGACCGAACTTCCGGAGGATCGACCGACCACCTTGAAGTCAGGCATGTCCGGTCCGCGCGCCTCGTCGAATTCGCCTTCCATCACGATTTCGATCGTCACGGTTCCGTCCCAGGCGATTTCCCTGCTGTCGGCGCGCATCGATACCGAGGTCGATGCAAAAGCCGCCGGCAGCATCATGGTTGCCGCCACGAAGGCCGACAACGCGGCGCCGAAGGTACGGCATGATCCGGTCTGCACGCCTTTCATCTGCCTTACCAGTCCTTGTCCGGACTCGAGTCGCCCATCGGGTTGTTCCTTGCGGCCTCCTGGGCCTCGAGGTTCCGGTCGTTGCTGTCAATCGCGTCAATGAGCTCGCGCATTGTACGCGATCCCTGTGATTTTTGTTCCTGCTGCCGATCCTTCCCTTCCTGTTCATCGGGCTTCTGCTCGTTATTCTGCTGGTCGTCATTCTGCCGATCGTTCTGTCCGCCTTCAGGATCCTGGATTGAAAGGGTATAGAAGGCCTGTCCGGCGCCGGATGAAACCAGGATCGTGAACGGGGCCTCCTGCTCCGCCTTTGGAAGAAGGACGGATCGCACCGTTCCATCCGGCCCGATGTCTGTCCTGACGTCCATCGAGGCCCCGTCCGCGCTGAATACCTGAAGATCGACCGGATCGTCGGAGTTTGACGATGTCAGACGAACCTCCTTTGCCTGTCCCTGTTGCTCGACAAACTGGAACCAGTCGTCGTTGAGAGGACAGGAGCGAAGGGCCATCTCGCCTTCCTGGATGGCCTTCGTTGCTTCCCTGGAATCGTTCGGTTCCATCTGGTCGTCCCCAAACGGACAAGGTGGAACGATCCTGGCCGACAGGAAGTAATCGACACCGTCCTCAACCTGCGGGCCGGTCACCTTCATCAGCATGGTCGAGCCCGCGTCGTCCGGCGCGGTCCACCTTGCCTGTTTGACCCCATCAGCAATCAGGGTGCCGTCATCTCCTTCAAGGGACAGATCGACGTCGGCCGGTTCCGGTTTCTGCTGTTGCGCCGGGGCAGACGGATCTCCACCTGGCGCCGCGGCGGCCTCGGGCGGCTTCTGAACCGAAACGAAAAGGGTTTCCCCCTGGTTGACTGGAAGTTTGAACCAGTCGGTGTCGGCCGGGCACAGGAGCAGAGTCTCGGCGGCCTCCAGGGTACTCGGATCCGGGGTCAGGAAGGCGGCGTCAGCGCGGGTGTTGTTGGGTTCCCTTGCATCGTCCAGGCTGGAGCAGGGCGGGTACGCCGCCGTCGCCACTATTTCAAGGTTGCGCCTGGTGGCCGGGTTTTCCGGATCGAGCAGCAGGGCGGCCACAAGGGAATCGACCGCCTGCCTGTAAACCTTTCGGACTTCCCGCGGCGGCTTCTTTTCGACGGACATTGCGCGGGCTCTGGCTGCCAGCATGGTTCCCTTCGCATGATGAAGCGAAGCGGGACTGAGCCTGATCGGGGAACCCTCGGGCAGGGCATCGTTCTTCCTGATGGCGCCTTCGGCGTACTCCACGGCCGCGCCGAAGTCGCCGGATCCGAATGCGGCAAGCGCCAGGTCAAGGTCAAGCGCCGGCGACGGCGGGATTCTGGTGGCCAGTTCCTTAAGAAGAGTCAGGGCCTCGGAGTGCCTGTTTTCCTGAATCAGTTCCGTGGCGTCGTCAACGCCTCCGTGGCTGGTGTTGAACAGTCTGGCAAGAACCGGGTGTTCGAAAGGTTCCGCACTGGCGGGCATCGACAGCGCCAGCACCGCCACCATCATGGCGGCACCCGCCGCGCGGACGCGGGCAGGGCCGGGCCTTCGTCGGACGCCGGCCCAGAGGAACGGCAGCAGCATGAACACGATGGCGGCCGCGAGGGGGTATTGGAACCTGTCCTCCAGCAGTCGTTCGACCGCCGACATGTATTCGGCCTTCTGAAGCGAATCGATTTCCTTCATGAGCTGTTCGGACACGCTTGCGCCGGCGGCCAGACCGGAAAGCTGGAAGTACTTTCCCCCTGTCACCTCGGCAACTTCCTTCAGCAGCGCCTCGTCAAGTTTTGAAAGAACCGGGGAAACCCCGTCGTCGGCCCGGGTCAACCCTGTCACGACACCCTTGTCGTTCAGGCGCGGGATTGGCTTGCCTTCCGGTGTTCCGACACCGACGGTAAAGATTCGGACGCCTTTCTGCGCCAGGTTCCTTGCCACTTCAGCCGGTTCACCTTCGTGGTTCTCGCCGTCGGTGAACACGACGATGGCCTTGTGCGCCGATCCCCTGAAGCCTGCCTGATCGATGCCAAGCGCCCTGCCGGCGGTGTTAAGGGCCCTTCCCAGCGCGGTTCCCGGGACGGGGATGTCCGTAACGCGCAGATCGTTCAGGTACTGCCGTATCACCTCGTGATCCACCGTAAGCGGGCTCTGGATGAACGAAATTCCGGCGAACGGGACAAGGGCGACACGGTTGCCGCCGGAAGCACGCAGGAGTCTGGAAATTTCGATGATCGACTTGCCGAGCCTGTCCGGGGCGACGTCGGAGACCTTCATGGATCGGCTGGCATCGAGAACGATTGCTATATCGACACCGATCCCCTTGACCGCGTAGTCCTTCAATCCGTATCGGGGCCTCATGGCCGCGACGCCAAGCAGTTCAAGGGCGACGACGGCGCAAAGGAATGTCGCCAGGCGCCTGCCGGTTCCGGAACCGTGAACCATTGACGGGACGAGCCTGGTGCCCGGGAAGGAACCGAGAATCTTCCTGAACGAAAGCTCCTGCCAGACCCACGCGGGAACCAGCATGGCTGGCAGCAGGAGCAGCCACCACAGATCCGGGTTACCCCATCTGATTGATTCAAACTGGAACACTTCCATTCTCCTGCCGTCACGGCCAGCGGCGCCAGATGGTCGTTCCGAGCGCCAGTCCGGCCACGTAAAGCACAAGCGCGGCAGCCAGCGGCCACGCGTACGCTTCCCTGAATGCCTGCAGCGCGGGGGCCGAAAATTCCGTCTTTTCCAGGTCGGAAAATTCCTTGCGGAAGTCGCTTTCCGAAGGAGCGGCAAAGAAACGTCCGCCAGTCTTTTCGGCGATTTCACGCAGCAGATCCGGCTTCACGGGCGCCTGATCCTTGACAGGCTCATAGACCTGCATGCCGTTGCCGGCTTTCAGGAGATCGCCGGAAAAACCGTTGAAAGCCGGCATCCATGTGTCCTTGCCGCCACCGACCAGGAACGTGAAGACCCGAACCGGGTTCGCGCCCGACTCGCGCGCGATGAAATCCGCGATTTCAGTCGGGGCGGCCATCCCGGCGTTGTTGTCACCGTCCGTTATAAGGATGATGTTGCGGCTTTTCGTCTTCGAGTCCTCGATTCTCTTGAAAGCCCGGGCCAGGGCGTCGCCGATGGCCGTCTGCTCGCCGGTTATCGTGCATCCGTTGACGCAGTTTCCATCCTGGCTGCGCATCCGGTCGTCAAGAACCAGCCCGTCAAGGATCCTGGTCATCGCGTCCCTGTCCAGTGTCAGTGGAAACTTCACGTAGGCCTTCGAGGCGAAAATGACCAGGCCGACACGATCCATGTCTCTGGACGAGATGAATTTTTTCAGAATCTGTCTCGCGGACTCGAACCTGTTCGGTGGTTCATGCCCGGCCGCCTGGTTGGAAAGGATGTCTTCGGCCGGCATATCGACGGCGTTCATCGATGCCGACATGTCGAGCGCGATGACGAAATCGGCGCCTTCTCCGACCAGTTCCTCGTGATCCTGTACCTGGGGCCTTGCGAGCGCCACGACCGCCAGAACTGCCGCGATTCCGGTCAGAACGGCCGGAAGGTGGGCCATCCGTCCGCGGAATCCGGATCCTGCGGCCGTCGCGTGCCGCACGGTCGGAATGTCCAGGTGCGCCGGTTTCCGAAGCAGCGAGTACAGTCCGAAAGCGACCATTCCGGCCACTGGAACCAGAAGAAGGAACATCCACGGGGATTCGAATCTCATGACGCACCCCCGTCACCGTCACGGCCGGCCTGGTCAGTCGGCCCGCACATGACCATGTCAACCAGTTCGTGGCTTCTGCGGATAAGGGCCTGTGCGTCCCCGACCGACGGCTCGAACTTCGCGAACTTGATGAGGTCGCACAGGGCCAGGAAGTCCTCGAGTTCCATCAGGCTCATCTTTCCAACCGCGTTCCCGCCGGAGGCACGCCGCACCGACTCAAGCGTCTCCCAGGTCGTGGAATCGGTTCCCGGGAAGCGGAGCACGGCACCAAGGAATTCGCGGATGACCTCGGATACCAGCAGTGCCAGGGTCTTGAAGTCGCGTTGTTCGACCAGTCCCATTGCCTCGATTTCGGCAAGCCTGGCCCTTGCGCGTTCATGGGGCGGCACTGGCGGGGGCGGCGGTCTGTGGGCGTCTGCCCAGGCGCGCCATCTGCGATAAACCATTATGGCCGTCAGTGAAGCCACGGCCGCGGCCGCCAGAGCGACCAGAATCCATATCAGCAGGTCGTTGCGCACGATCACCGGGCGCGTTTCACCTGGCGGTGCCAGTTCGGGGGCCTCCTCGTTGCCAAGCGAACCGGATACGTTGATGCGAAGTTCCGGAGTCATGACCGATGCCGCGTGACCGTCGGGGAGCACCACCGGAACCTCGAACGGCTTCAGGATCACCTCACCCGTCTTGATCGCAAGCAGGATAAGTTTGTGGCTTTCCGAGGTCGAGGTTCCGAGTACCGTGCGATCTTCCGACTTCACTGAAACAAGGGTCAGGGGCTTCGTGTCCGGCGCGTCAGGGAAATAGATTCTGGTGCCGACGGGGTATCCGAAGCGGATTTCCACATGAAACGGCCTGCCGATCTGAACCGGCTCGTTCGTGGGATCCATCGTTACCGTCACGGAGGCTTCCCCGCCGCGGGGACCTCCGGGCGGGGCATCGGCTTCGGCCCCAGCCCCGGTCGGAACGTCCTCGTTCGTGACGTCCGTCTGGGCGACCGCCCGCTGCGCGCCTGCGGACACGGTCAGCAGCACGGCAAGAAGTGGCAGAAATGAAGTTTTCATATCCGCAATCCCGGTTACAGGGCCTTGCCCTTAAGCCTTGCAAAATGACCGGAGAGCGTCCGGTCGTAAGGCTCCGATGTTGAAAAGCGCGAAAACGGAAGCTTCATCTTCTGGAACTGGCCGGAAGCCTCCCTGATGCCCGCCTGAACGCTTGACCGGTACCTTTGAAGGAATCCGGCCCCGGTGAAGAACGGTCTGACCAGACCGGTCTCCAGATCCCTCAGGGTGACGATGCCGCCTTCGAAAAGGTTGTCCTCGAAGTGATCCCGCACCATCAATCCGTGGATGTCGTGGCGCCTGGCGGCCACGCGAAGCTCCCTTTCGAAATCGGGAACCTCGAAGTCGGAAAGGATGAATACGGCGGTGCGCCGCTTCAGTATTCTTCCAAGATATGCAAGCGCGCCGGCCAGGTCGGTCCTGCTGCCGGCGGCCTCCATCGCAAGGACTTCGCGGATGACCCTGAGCGCGTGACGGCGGCCCTTGCCGGGCGGGATGAAGTTGGTAACGGTTTCGCCGAACGTTATCAGACCGACCCGGTCGTTGTTCATCTGGGCCGAAAGCACGATCGCGGCCGCAATCTGGGCTGCAAGTTCCCTTTTCGTGTCGTGGATTTCAGTCGTCTTCTGTCTCTGGGTGACAGAGCAGCTCGACAGCCCGAAATTCATGGAAAGCGACGCATCCGCCATGATAATGACGGTCAGCTCGCGCTCCTCGACGAAACGTTTGATGAACGCATCTCCCGTGCGGGCGGTCACGTTCCAGTCGATCAGCCGGACTTCGTCGCCCGGAGTGTACGGCCGTACCTCGTCGAAACTCATGCCGCGGCCCTTGAAGACCGAGTGGTACCGCCCCGAGAGTTGCTCGTTGACCAGCCTCTGGGCTGTGATCTCGATCCTGCGAACCCTGGCGAGCAGTGATTTGACGCTGTCAGTGTCTTCCGTCTTCATATTCATTCCGCCTGGTGCTACGGAACCTGAACCGAATCAAAGATCCTGTTCAGGATGTCCTCGGCAGTCATGTTCTCCGCCTCGGCCTCGTACGACGGAATCAGTCTGTGACGAAGCACGTCCAGGCCGATGGACTTCACGTCCTCGGGAATCACGTAGCCCCGGTGCCGCAGGAACGCGTGGGCCCTGGCCGCCTCGGAAAGCGCGATGGTCGCCCTGGGCGACGCCCCGTACCTGATGTAGTCGGCAAGATCCGGAATCCCGGCTTCGTCCGGCCGCCGCGTCGCGAATACAAGGTCAACGATGTACTGCTTGACCTTCTGATCCATGTAGATTTCCGACATCATCGATCTTGCGCGCTGCAGGTCGTCAAGCGAAATGACCTTGTCAACCTTCGTCGGCACCGAAAGGGCCATCCGATCCATGATCTGGAGTTCTTCGTCGCGCGTCGGGTACGACACCCGGACCATGAGCATGAACCGATCGATCTGTGCCTCGGGAAGGGGATAGGTTCCTTCCTGCTCGATCGGGTTCTGGGTCGCAAGGACCAGGAATGGTTCCGGCAGCGGGAAAGCTTTGTCGCTGATGGTGACCTGCCGTTCCTGCATCGCTTCCAGAAGCGCGCTCTGAACTTTTGCCGGAGCACGGTTGATTTCGTCCGCAAGCACGATTCCCGCGAAAATCGGCCCCTTCTTGACCGAGAAGGCTCCGGTCTGCTGGTTGTAGATCTGGGTGCCGGTCAGATCCGCCGGCAGGAGATCCGGCGTGAACTGCACGCGCGAAAATGTGGCGTCCAGCGCATCGGCGACCGTCTTGACCGTCAACGTCTTCGCCAGTCCCGGCACGCCTTCGATAAGGACATGACCGCGGCACAGCAGGGCAATCAGAATGCGGTCGATCAGTTCCTTCTGTCCGACAATCACGCGCCCGACTTCGGCAGTGAGCCTGTCAACGAACGCGCTTTCCTTCCGAACCATCTCTGTCAGTATGCGAACGTCCTGTTCCATTTATGAGTCCTCCCGGGCAAAAAGGGCCCGAAAACAGCCTTTCCGGCACCGCGCGGCGCCATCGACCCCCGATGAACAACGCCCGGGTTCGAGCTATTCCCGATGACCCGGATTCGCACGCGCACGCGACGGGCAGGATAAGTGTGCATCGCGGTCGGACAGGTTAAGGGGCAAAGGGGCCGATACGTAAAGGACGTTCCTTGCAAATCTCGCCCAAACCGTTAAAATCCGGGCGATTTGACTCTTTGGTGGTGCTTGGCCAGTGAATATCAACGACGACAATGCACGCGGAACATGCGTTTCACCCCTTCTGTGCGATGACTTCCAGAACGTCCCGGCGGTCGCCGGCCGATCGCGCGAGGGG
>Ga0116176_10004401_pt1 | contig 10248 bp, 12 predicted proteins | sample AD_STIC08_MetaG_FD_89803 | JGI IMG/M metagenome (GOLD analysis project Ga0116176, IMG submission 89803) | Active sludge microbial communities of municipal wastewater-treating anaerobic digesters from USA - AD_STIC08_MetaG | ecosystem: Engineered > Bioreactor > Anaerobic > Digestate | place: USA... | reverse complement strand
GACCGAGATCATGGCGCGTCTGGGGTTCAAGAATCCTTACTAATTAAATTGGCCTCAAGCCCTCTTGAATACTGCGTAATACGCTATAACTTTGCTAGCGTTTTGCGGCATCGCAAAGGGCTGGAACAGCCGAGCGAGTTTGGTAACGGGGTTCATCCCCGTCCATTTCAGGGCTGCCGACGGGATGGCTCGTGGATGTGGAGGAACTTGGTCAATAGATCACGCGGTGGCGCAACCGATATGCCTTTGAGCATTTGGCCCACATTGCCGCGGTGGTAGGCGCCATGGGTGAGCACATGGAACAGCATTTCCTCTCGCGTCATCCTTCCCGAGTCACCATCGGTGAACTGGAATGCAAGACTCTGCGCCAGCTCTGGTTCGCCGATGTTGGAGGCATAGTTCTCGAACCAGAGGTCGGTCTCCGTCACCGCGAAATGAAGCTCGCCGAGTTCGGGTGTCTCCGGCGTATTGGTCGCCGTATACGGATGCTTCTCGCCAGCCAAGTGGGCACGAAAGATTCGGTCGACCACATAGATGTGGTTCAGCGTCCTGATCGCCGTGTGCAACGTCGCTGCATGTTCGGCGGTCGTGCTAGCCGCCACCACGTCGAACAGTTCGCGATTGGCCCAGGACTTCTGGGCAAAAAGTGTTGCAAGAATTTTTTGGGACATGGAAGAGCAGTCAGGAAGTTGGCGAGCCCAGTTTATCCACGGACCGCTGCGCCTCGGCCAAAATGTCCACCTCAGCCTCGGGCGTCAAGGTAGCGGCCGATCCAGCTGGGCCAAGCGCAGCAACTGCCCATGCCAGCGTGTCCCGCGCGGAGTCCATCCACGGCCGCGTGGTTAGCCCGGCTTGCACGGCCCGCTGGTCGGACGCCAGCAGCATGCCGCCAAAATCCGGATCTGCCTCGGGAATCCACAGCGGCAGTCCCGTCCAAGGATCTGCCTTGGCGCGCAGCAGGCTCGCATCGTCACACCACACCAACTGTGTTTCGGCATCTGTGGAGGCTTGACAGGCTTGTAGCAAGTCAGCCATGGTGCCCGAAGGCCCCACACCGTGGAACACACCGGCCTTGCGTAGCAAAGCCAGTTGCACGCACCATGCGGCCAGGTCCCGTGCGTCGATGCATTGGACAGGGCGATCTGGCCGACCTGGCGCCAACACCGTTCCACCCCGTGCCATTCGCAACGGCCAGTAGGTAAAACGCCCGGTCGGGTCATGCGGACCCACGATGAGGCCTGGGCGCAGCACAGTCACACGACCGGGGAGTGCGGCCTGGATAACCTCTTCCGCACGGGCCTTGCTGCCACCATACCCGTCGGCGGACTGCGTCACCGGCACTGTTTCGTCATAGACAAGCCCCGGCGGAAAACCGGCATAGACCGAGATGGTGGACACAAATACATAGTGCCCCACCCGGTCGCCCAGAGCCTCGACTGTTCGCTGCAGCTGGGCGGGTGTGTAACCGCTGCAATCGATCACCGCATCGAAGTGGCGTCCCTGCAAGGCGCTGAGGTCGCTGTCGCGGTTACCACGCAGTTGCTCAACCGTCCGAGCAAAGCAAACTTGGTGCTGGCCACGATTGAACACGGTAACCTCGCAGCCCCGCGCCAACGCTGCGTCCACCACGTGGCGGCCCAGGAAGACGGTGCCGCCCAGCACCAGAATTTTGGGTGCTTTCATGCTTGGAGTGGGGGCATCCGCAGTGGGATGGTGACTGGCCCGTCGTTCACCAGATGCACCTGCATGTCGGCGGCAAAGATACCAGTCTGCACGTCACCGTGCTGGCTACGTGCGGCCGCAACAAAACCCTCGTACAGGCGCCGACCATCATCTGGCGCTGCAGCGCCTGTGAAGCTGGGCCGGTTGCCGCCACGTACATCGGCCGCCAATGTGAACTGGCTGACGATCAGAAGGCCGCCCGGCGTGCCTTTGCCATCCACATCCTGCACGCTCAAGTTCATCTTGCCCTGCCCGTCGCTGAAGATGCGCAGCTTCAGGATTTTGGCCAGCAGCTTGTCGCCCTCCGCCTGGGTGTCCCCTTGCTCGGCACACACCAGTACCAGCAAGCCGGGCCCAATCGCTCCTGCTACCTGCCCGTCAACCTCCACCCGGGCAGAACTGACGCGCTGCACTACAGATATCATTAAAAAGTGCCTCCAGCCCTTTTGGATACTACATGAGTAGCTATCAGAGTAATAGCAACTATGCCAGCGTCACACGGGCAAACTTGCGCTTGCCGACCTGCAGTACATACGTGCCCGCACCCAGCTTCAGACCCTTGTCGCTGACTACGCCGGAGTCCACGCGTACGCCACCGCCGTCGATCAGGCGGTTGCCCTCGCCGCTGGAGGCCGCCAGGTTGGCCATCTTCAGCAGGGCTGCAATGCCCACTGCTGCACCACCCTCGCCAAGTGGCAGGCAGATCTCGGCTATTTCGTCTGGAATTCCGCCCTTGGAACGGTTGATGAAGTCCTGCTCGGCCGCATCGGCGGCCGCGGCGCTGTGGAAGCGTGCGGTGATTTCCTTGGCCAGCGCCACCTTGGCGTCCTTGGGGTTGCGACCAGCTTCTACTTCGGCCTTCAGTGTGGCAATTGCGGCTTCACTCTGAAAGCTCAACAGTGTGTACCACTTCCACATCAGCACATCGGAGATGGACAGCACCTTGGCAAACATGGTGTTGGGATCTTCGCTAATACCGATGTAGTTGTTCTTGCTCTTGGACATTTTTTCCACACCGTCCAGGCCTTCTAGCAGCGGCATGGTCAAGATGCATTGCGGCTCCTGGCCGTATTCGGCCTGCAGGGTGCGGCCCATCAGCAGGTTGAACTTTTGGTCGGTGCCGCCCAGTTCCAGGTCGCTGTGCAGCGCCACGCTGTCATAACCTTGCATCAGCGGGTACAAAAACTCATGTACGGCAATCGGGGTTCCGGCCTTGAAGCGGTCGTGGAAATCGTTGCGCTCCATCATGCGCGCGACGGTATATCGGCTGGCCAGCTGGATCATGCCGCGCGCGCCCAGCGGGTCGCTCCACTCGCTGTTGTAGCGGATCTCGGTCTTGGCGGGGTCCAGCACCAGACTGGCTTGGCGGTAGTAGGTTTCGGCGTTGACCTTGATCTGCTCGGCGGTCAGCGGCGGGCGGGTGCTGTTGCGCCCGGATGGGTCACCAATCATGCTGGTGAAGTCGCCGATCAGGAAGATGACGGTGTGTCCCAGGTCCTGCAACTGGCGCATCTTGTTCAGCACCACCGTATGACCGATGTGGATGTCCGGCGCCGTGGGGTCTAGGCCCAGCTTGATGCGCAGGGGTTTGCCCATGGCCTCGGACTTGGCCAGTTTCTTGACCCACTCGTCCTGTGGCAACAGCTCTTCGCAGCCGCGCAGGGTGACCGCCAAAGCCTCTCTGACTTGATCTGAAACAGGTAAAGTTGGGCTGGATGCTTGATTCATAAGGGTTTTTATCAATGTGTCTGTGCGGTAGCCCGCTATACTGGCAACCCTCCTGCGACACAAGTGGAGCCAGCGGCTGAATTCTAGTCGTGACCCTGTCGCAGTTCGGGACGCCGCACTCCATGGTGCCGCCCCTACTCAACGGAGTCCGAATTTTGAAACACCGCCTGATCCAGGCCGCTGAAGATACGTTTGCCTTTGCAGCCCGTCTTGTACAGCACCACCCCAAGCAACTGACCGCCGCATTGACCGCCCTGTTGCTCGGCGGTGCTGGCGCCACCTTTGCAGTGGCCTCGCTGGCTCCCGACGCGTCTGACCTTCCTGCGCGCACCGTGGTGGAATTGGTCACACCGCAGACGCTGGTAACTGGCCGCGATGAGCTGCAACAGCAGTCCATGCGCCTGTACCGCTCCGAAATCACCCGCAGCACCGATACCGCCGAGTCGCTGCTCAAGCGACTGGGGGTGTACGACCCCCAAGCCGCCGAGTTTTTGCGGGCGGACCGCATGGTTCAGCAGACCCTCATGGGCCGCGCCGGACGCAACGTGACGGTGGAAGCCAGTCCAGGCAGCACCTTGCTCAAGCTCAGCGCCCGCTGGAGCCCTGAAGACGACGGCATGTTCAAGCGGCTGACGGTTGAAAAGACCACAGCAGGATTCCAGTCCCGCCTCGAAACGCTGCCCATGACGGCATCGTCACGGCTGGCAAGCGGCGTGATCCAGTCATCCCTGTTTGCAGCCACCGACGACGCGCGCATTCCGGACACCATCGCCATGCAGGTCGCCGAGATTTTTGCGGGTGATATCGACTTTCACCGCGCATTGCGCAAGGGCGACCGTTTTTCAGTGACCTACGAGACGCTGGAAGGCGACGGCGAGCCCATGCGTGCAGGCCGGGTACTGAACGCGGAGTTCGTGAACGCCGGCAAGACCCACCAGGCCATGTGGTTCCAGGAGCCACTGGCCGGCGGTGCAGCATCCACTGCAGGCGCCAGCCACACCCTGAGCAAGGGCGGCTACTACACGCTGGCAGGTGATAGCCTGCGCAAGGCATTTCTGGCTTCTCCCATGGAGTTTTCACGGGTAACCAGCGGCTTCAAGATGCGGTTTCATCCCATTTTGCAAACCTGGCGGGCCCACTTGGGCGTTGACTACGCCGCACCGACCGGCACCGCCGTGCGGACCGTGGGCGATGGTGTCGTCGAGTTTGCGGGTGTGCAAAACGGCTTCGGCAACGTAGTCATGGTCAAGCACCGCAACAACAGTATCACCGTGTATGCGCACCTGAGCCGGATTAACGTGCACCGCGGACAGAATGTCAGCCAGGGCCAAAACGTGGGCGCTGTGGGGCAAACTGGCTGGGCCACGGGCCCGCATCTGCATTTTGAATTCCGTGTCAACGGCGCGCACCGCGACCCCTTGACCGTTGCGCGACAAAGTGAGTCGGTACCGGTGGCCGCTGCCGCACGCCCTGCGTTCAACCAGGCCGCTGCACAGGTCCGCAGCCAATTGGCCGCTGCCGCGCAGATGCTGCCAGGCAGTGCACAGTAGACAGGCACTGTTCGCCTAACCCGGGGTCCGGATTGTCCAACCTGTACATTGGACTCATGTCGGGCACCTCGCTCGATGGTGTGGATGCCGTTCTGGCAGATTTTGGCGGCCCTCGACCCCAGGTGCTGGGCCACTGCAGCGTCGGCATACCGCCCGCTCTGAAAGCCGATCTGCTGGCATTGAACACCCCCGGCGACAATGAATTGCACCGCGCCGCCCTTGCTGCCAACGCGATGGTTCGACTGTATGCCAGCCAGGTGGAACGGGTGTTGACCCAATGCGGACTGCAGCCATCAGCCGTGCGTGCCGTGGGTGCCCACGGGCAGACCGTTCGCCATCGCCCCCAGGAATTTGACGGAAGTGGTTACACACTGCAACTCAACAACCCTGCCCTGCTGGCGGAGCTGTGTGGCATTGCGGTGGTGGCCGACTTTCGCAGCCGCGATGTGGCCGCTGGTGGCCAGGGCGCCCCTTTGGTGCCGCCGTTTCACCGGGCTTTTTTCGGAAAACCCAACCAAACGCTGGCGGTGCTCAATATTGGAGGCATCTCCAATATCACCATCCTGGACCAGGCAGCCGTGGAATTGTTGGGCTACGACTGTGGCCCGGGCAATGCGCTGATGGATGGATGGTGCCACGCGCATACGGGGCAGGGATTTGACGATGGTGGTGCCTGGGCCGCCACGGGGCAGGTTCAGGCTTCACTGCTGGAGCGCATGCTCAGCGAGCCCTATTTCACCAAGGCGCCACCCAAGAGCACGGGCCGTGACCTGTTCAACCCGGCATGGCTTGACCGGCAACTGGGTGAGGCGAACCGGTTGGCACCAGTGGACGTGCAGGCCACGCTCACCGAGTTAACGGCCCTATCCTGCGCAAACAGCCTGTTGGCCGCTTCGCCCCATTGCACCGCGTTGAAAGTTTGTGGGGGCGGTGCCCTCAATCGGCATTTGATGCGCAGGCTGCAAGCCGCGTTGCCCGGCTGCGAGGTCATGTCAACCGCCGAAGCCGGCTTACCGCCGCAGCAGGTTGAAGCCACCGCCTTTGCGTGGCTGGCGCGCCAGGCGGTCCATGGTGAAACCGCTAGCCTCCAAAGCGTAACGGGCGCCAGAGGCGCCCGCATACTCGGTGCAATCTACCCCGCCTGAACAGGGTAGTTCAATTGCACATCAGGAAAACGACGAACCGCAGCCACAGGTCGTGGTGGCATTCGGGTTCTTGATCACAAACTGCGCGCCCTGCAAGTCTTCCTTGTAGTCAATTTCAGCGCCCACCAGATATTGGTAGCTCATGGCGTCAATCAGCAGAGAGACGCCATTCTTGGTCATGGTGGTGTCGTCTTCATTGGTGATTTCGTCAAAGGTGAAACCATATTGGAAACCGGAGCAACCGCCACCCTGCACGAACACGCGCAATTTGAGGTCGGGGTTTCCTTCTTCCGCAATCAGATCCGCCACCTTGGCAGCAGCACTGTCAGTGAACAGAATGGGGGCGGGCATTTCGGTCTGGATGTTTTCGGCTACAGCGCTCATGGTGGATCTCCGGTGAAATCAGTTATAAGTTCAATAGTACAGCAAATCGCTCGGGAATTCTGTTACTGGTTATTTGCCGCCAGCTTCAATGTGGGTTTTTCCTCATCGGCCAGAATGGGGCGAAGTTGCCCTGTGATCAAGGCGCCCTGGTGCATTTCCAGGGCTGCATATTGCACGTCCCCTTCAATGCGGGCCTTGGGCTGCAGTTCCAGCATCTTGCGGGCATGGATCGGGCCTTTGACGCTACCATTGATGATGATGTGATCCGCAGTAATTTCTCCCGTCACTGTGGCGATTTCAGAAATCACAAGAATGCTGGATACCTCTTCGCTGGCATGGATATTCCCGGTAATCTGCCCATCGACCCGCAGGCCATCGGTAAAGGTGATGTTGCCGGCGATCTGGCTTCCATCGGCAATCAAACTCTTGATGGGGGGTTGCTTCTTCTTGTTGAACATGACGACCTCTCAGGAAAAACTACATCTTGATCGATTGGGTTGCCCTGGCAACCGCACCATCCATCACCTTGGCAGAAACGCCCTTCACAACCACTTGTGCGGGCACTTCAAATTCGCCACCGGTGCGCCCGTATTGCCGGACCTTGATAGATGGCCGCTCGCCCGGCAGACTGGAAGCCCAGGGCTTGCCATTGAGCAACCCGGTAAACGACAGCTCCAGGTGGCCATTGAACTCCGTCTGGTTCTTGCCCGACTGGATCACCAGTACCTGCCATTTTAACTTGCCGCTGTTTTGCAACTCTGCCTGCAAAGCGCGAATGGCCAGTCCATCGCCGCCACTGGCAGGGATCAACTTCTCAAAAAAACCGAGGTCGTCCCGCAGCGAGCGATTTTCCAGCTCCAGTTGCTTGGTTTGCGCCAGCAGGCTTTCGTGGGAGGCTTTTTCAGCGATGACCAGCGCATCGGCCGTATTGGCCACGGACTGCGCCTTGTCGCGCTCGGCCTTCACCGTTGTGAGCTCGGCCTGGGCGCTGGCCAGTGCAGTTTGCAGTCGCATCAACTCTTCCCGGGAGCCCTTCTCCAGGCCGGCAATGTCTTTGCCAAATTCAAAAGCCCACAATCCGATGGCCGCACAAAAGCCCAGAACGATGGCCAGCATCGCCCATCGAAAAGGCCACGGCAGGGCACTGCGCACGGCCATGCGGGGCGCACTGATCGTCAGGCGGCGACGCAGCAATCGAAAACGCATACTTCGTGTCTCCTCCAATATTGCCCAGCGCTGAAACAAAAAAACCGCCCAAGCAATGCCGGGCGGTCTTGGTTCGGTGGGTAAAACCGAATCAGCGCTTGGAGAACTGCTTGCGACGGCGGGCGCCGTGGAAGCCGACCTTCTTACGCTCGACTTCACGCGCATCACGTGTCACGAAGCCTGCTTTGCTCAGCTCGGACTTGAGCGTCGCATCGTAATCGATCAGGGCACGGGTGATACCGTGGCGCACTGCACCAGCCTGGCCGGACTCGCCGCCACCAGCAACATTGACCATCACGTCAAATGTTTCGGCATGGTTGGTCAACAGCAGGGGCTGCTTGCAGATCATGATGGAGGTTGCACGACCAAAGAACTTCTCAATAGCCTTGCCATTGACGACGATCTGGCCAGAGCCTTTTTTCAGAAACACGCGGGCGACGCTGGATTTGCGACGGCCGGTGCCATTGTTCCATTCACCGATCATTTGGCGGCCTCTTTCTTCACTGCATTAGCAGAAATACCGGGGATATCCAGAACCTTGGGCTGCTGGGCGGTATGGGGATGCTCTGCACCACCGTAGACCTTGAGCTTCTTGATCATGGCGTAGCCAAGCGGTCCCTTGGGCAGCATGCCCTTGACCGCTTTTTCCAGCGCACGACCGGGGAAACGCGATTGCATGTCACGGAAATTGGTGCTGGAAATGCCGCCGGGATAGCCGGAGTGGCTGTAATACATCTTGTCCAGAGGCTTGGCGCCGGTGACGCGCAGCTGGGATGCGTTGGTGACGATGATGAAATCGCCGGTATCGACGTGAGGCGTGTAAATGGCCTTGTGTTTGCCGCGCAAACGGAGAGCAACTTCGCTGGCTACTCGTCCGAGGACCTTGTCGGTCGCGTCAATCACAAACCACTCGTGCACGACCTCAGCGGGTTTTGCGCTGAAAGTTGACATGAGTTTTCTCTTTGAAAAGAAGGTTTGCAGGGCTCTTTTCCACGGTCGGCGTTCCTCTGATGGGAATCTCTTAGGTGGGGATGAAGTCTTCGCCGCGGAGCCACAAAAGCGCTGCGAAGCCTGCGATTATAGGATATTTGGGAGAAAACAGCCAATTCCGCGTTTTCTGCCAAATTGCAGGTGGGCGGCAGTTTTCGGCCGGAACCCGCGAACGGCCGTGTGAAGCAGAGGCGGTTACCATCCACAGATGTTTAGTTATCGCCACGCCTTCCACGCCGGAAACCACGCCGACGTCCTCAAACACACCGTCCTGCTCGCAGTTTTGCGTCACATGGTGCAAAAAGACGCTGCCTTGACGGTCTTCGACACCCATGCCGGCGCCGGGCTGTACCGGTTGGATGGGGACTACGCACAAACCAGTGCCGAGGCAGCCAAGGGGTACCTCAAACTGGTGGCGAGCAAACCCGTTGAGCCCATTGCGCCACTGTTGCAGGACTACCTGGACCTGGTCGCCGGCTTCAACAAGCAGGGCAGCCACAAGGTCTATCCGGGCTCCCCATTCATCATCCACCAGGTGATCCAGGAGCGTGACCGCGACAAACTCAAGCTGTTCGAGCTACACCCCACCGACACCAAAACCCTGACCGCCAACATCGCGCAGCTGGAAGCCGGCCGCCAAATCGCCATCCTGCGGGAAGACGGCTTTGAAGGTGTCAAGAAATTCTTGCCGCCACCTTCACGACGTGCGCTCCTACTGTGTGACCCCAGCTACGAACTCAAGACTGACTATGGCCGGGTGGCCGCCATGGTGGCCGATTCGCTGCAGCGATTTGTGACTGGTACCTACGCGGTGTGGTACCCCATCATTCCCCGCCCCGAAGCGCACGACCTGCCCAAGAAGCTCAAGACCCTGGCCAACAAGGCAGGAAAAAGCTGGCTGGGCGTGACGCTCACGGTCAAATCAAGCAAGCTGACGCAGGACGACGCAGGCGAAGTCATTCGCCCTGGCTTGCCCGCCAGCGGCATGTTCATCATCAACCCGCCGCACACCTTGAAGGCAGGCTTGCAAAAAGCCATGCCGCAGATGGTGGAACTGTTGAAGCAGGACGCCAACGCCACCTTCACTTTGGAAAGCGGCGGCTAGCAAACCACCCCAGCCAGCAGCTACCCGGCCAGTCCCAAACGCTCGCACAACGCCAGCGTGGCCACACTCTGGTTCATGCTGTAAAAATGCAGCGCCGGTGCACCGCCCGCGCGCAACTGCTCGCACAGCCCGGTCACCACATCCAGACCGAAGGCCTTAATGGACGCGGTGTCGTCACCGTAGCTTTGAAGTCGCAGACGGATCCAGCGTGGAATCTCCGCGCCGCAGGCATCCGAAAAACGCAGCAGCTGGGTTGAACTGGTGATAGGCATGATGCCTGGCACCACGGGCACGTTGAGGCCCATTGCCGCCACATCATCGACAAAGCGGAAATAGGCGTCGGGGTTGTAGAAATACTGGGTGATTGCCGAATTGGCACCCGCACGCACCTTGGTGGCAAAGGCCTGCAAATCACTCT
>Ga0116176_10004398_pt1 | contig 10251 bp, 7 predicted proteins | sample AD_STIC08_MetaG_FD_89803 | JGI IMG/M metagenome (GOLD analysis project Ga0116176, IMG submission 89803) | Active sludge microbial communities of municipal wastewater-treating anaerobic digesters from USA - AD_STIC08_MetaG | ecosystem: Engineered > Bioreactor > Anaerobic > Digestate | place: USA... | reverse complement strand
CTACGGGTTCGCGGTGTTCTACGCGCTGTGCCTGGTGCTGAACTGGTGGTAGAACACCGCGAACCCGTAGAACGCCAGCTGCGGGGCACCTGCCTTGATGTACTGGCCGATCAGCACCGGCGCGATGAAGGCGCCGTAGGCCGCGACGGCCGACGTCCAGCCCAGCACCGGGCCCGCCTGGGCGCGGTCGAAGATGACGCCGATGGTGCGGAAGGTGGAACCGTTGCCGATGCCGCTGGCGAAGAACAGCACCATGAAGAGCCCGAGGAACATCGGGAAGTACTGCTCCGGTGTGGCCGATCCGTAGGCCAGCATCATCACGTAGCCGACCGCGACGGCAGCCAAGGCCATCACCGCGGTGATCACCTGCGTGACGATCGAGCCGCCCACCTTGTCGGATATCCAGCCGCCGATGGGCCGCGTGGCCGCGCCGACGAAGGGGCCGATCCAGGCATAGGCCAGGATGGTCGGCGCATTCGGGTTGTTCAGCGTGTGCTGCATCACACCGTTGGCATCGGGCACGTGGCTGACACCGAAGATGACCTTCATCGACAGCGGCAGCGCCATCGAGAAGCCGATGAACGAGCCGAAGGTGACGATGTACAGCGCGGTCAGCGACCAGGTGTGCTTGTCCTTGAAGATCGCGAACTGCTTCTTCACGCCCTCCTTCATCTCGCCGAAGGCCGCCAGGCGCATCACGGTGAGCGCCATCAGGATGTCCAGCGGAATCGCCACCCACATGTTCAGCAGCCCCAGCCCGGTGGGCTTGGGCAGGTAAAGCCATAGCATGAAGATGGTCGGCACGAAGGCCAGCGTGTACAGGTACGTGATCTTGGCGAACGCCACGATGGGCGAGCCGGAGTTCGGCGACACCGTCTTCAGGTTGTTCATGCCGAACCAGCACAGCGCGCCCAGCGGCACCAGCGAGAACACCCAGGCGAAGCCGGCGTTCTGCACCCAGGTGGGCGTGCCGGCGGCGATCTTCCCGAAGATCCAGCCGCTGTCCTTCAGCAGCGTCATCGGCTCGCCGCCGAAGGCTCCCAGCAGCGGCACCGTCATCACCAGCGGGATGACGATCTGCATCGTGGTGACGCCGAAATTACCCAGGCCCGCGTTCAAGCCCAGCGCCGTGCCCTGCAGTCGCTTCGGGAAGAAGCCGCTGATGTTGGACATTGAGCTGGCGAAGTTGCCGCCACCTACGCCCGACCACAGCGCCATCAGCTGGAAGGCCCACAGCGGCCAGTCCTTGTGCTGCAGCACGATGCCGGTGCCGATGGCCGGCGCCAGCAGCATCGAGGTGGTCAGGAAGATGGTGTTGCGCCCGCCGGCCAGACGGATCAGGAACGAGGCCGGGATGCGCATCGTCGCGCCGGCGATGCCGGCAATGGCCGTCAGCGTGAAGAGCTCGTCCTGGCTGAACGGAAAGCCCAGGTTGAGCATCTGCACGGCGATGATGCCCCACATGCCCCAGACTGCGAAGCCGCACAGCAGCGCGGGAATCGAGATCCACAGGTTGCGGTAGGCCACCTTCTTGCCGGTGCCCTCCCAGAAGGCGTTGTCCTCGGGGCGCCAGTCGGCGATGTCGGCCGCCGAGCTGCCATGCATGGCCTTCCTCTGCGTGGCCGTGGTGGTGGCGTTCATGGGAGTTTCTCCTTGCCCTCAGCGCGCGAAGCTGCGCGACAGAGGCGAAAGCGGTGCGTTGCGGCCCATCATCTCGGTCTTGCGAACCTCGGTCCAGTACATCCAGATCAGAGAGACCCAGACCACTCCGTACAGCAGCATGAAGGCGCTCGACCGGATGCCGGTCAGGTCCATCAACGCGCCGAACAGGATCGGCAGCACGAAGCCGCCCAACCCGCCGGCGAGGCCGACGATGCCGCTGACCGTGCCGATGTTGGTGGGGTAGTCGTCACCGATGTACTTGAAGACGCTGGCCTTGCCGAAGGCGAAGGCAACGCCCAGCACCAGCATCAGGATCGTGAAGGCATAGACATTCAGGCCGACGTGGAACGTGCGAGGCCCGTTGACGGTGGCGATGGTGAAGTCGGTCTGCGGATAGCTCAACAGGAACAGGCACACCCAGCTCACCCAGAGCACCCACCACGTGACCTGGTGCGCGCCGAACTTGTCGGACAGGATGCCACCAACGGCACGCAGAACGCCACCCGGCAGGCTGAAGCAGGCCGCCAGCAGCGCGGCGGTCTGGATCGACAGGCCGAACTCGCCCACGTAGTACTGCACCATCCACAGCGCCAGCGCCACGTAGCCGCCGAACACGATGCTGTAGTACTGGCAGTACTTCAGCACCTTCGGGTCCTTCAGCATCTTCAGCTGGTCGCTGAACTTCACGCTCGATGGCACCAGGTGCTTCGGGTCGCTGCTGCTGCCGAGCCAGAACACAATCACCGTGCCCAGCATGATCGCGGCATAGACCTGCGGCACCAGGGTCCAGCCGCCGATCGCCAACAAGGCCGGCGCGGCAAACTTGTTGACGGCCGAGCCCGAGTTACCGGCGCCGTACACGCCCATCGCCATGCCCTGGCGTGCCTTCGGGAACCAGCGCGCCACATAGGGCGTGCCCACCGAGAACGAGCCCCCAGCCAGACCCACGAACAGGCCGATGACCAGGAAGTGCCAGTACGCGGTGGCGTAGCTCATCAGGAAGATCGCCGGCACCGTCGACGCCATCAGCAGCGCCATGACGATGCGGCCGCCGTACTTGTCGGTCCAGATGCCCAGCGGCACGCGGATCAGCGAGCCGGTGAGCACCGGCGTGGCCGTCAGCAGGCCGAACTCGGTGGCGTTCAGGCCCAGGGTCTTCTTGATCGGGATGCCGATCACCCCGAACATCATCCACACCATGAAACACACGGTGAACGCCAGCGTGCTGACGATCAGCACCGACAGCGCCTGCCCCTTCTTGCTCATGACGGAACCCCTTCGAACTTCATGAAGGGACTTTAGGAAGGCCCGGTGCGCGGCGGCATCCGCCTGCGGACGCAGCGGCGCGCGCCGGAAGGACGACCCGGCGGCGGCGCGCCATCGTCCGAAAGAACGACCCCCCTGCCCGCGGCCGGCACGCTGCCGTCCGGACACATCCGGCAACGTCTGCCCGCCGGGTGCGCCCGGCGCGGCCTTCAGATCGCCCGCGAGCTGCCGATACCGAACGGAGCCTTCACTCCGCCAGCGCCCGACATGAGCACCGACTTCCGCGAGACACCGCTGACCCTGTTCTTCAAGCCGGGCATGGCCTTGATGCGGCGCCTGCAGTTCCCCGCGAAGATGGCGGTGATGGCCGTCGTGCTGACCGTGCCGCTGGGCTGGCTGACGGCGCAGTCGCTGCGCGACGTGCACGGCGAGCTGGCGATGGCGCGCTCGGAGGCGAAGGGCGCGGTGATCGCCGAGAACGCGCTCGACCTCGTCGTGCAGACGCAGAAGCACCGCGGCCTGGTGAACCGCACGCTGGCCGGCGACACCTCGGTGGCGGCGGCCCTGGCCGAAGCCCGCAGCGCGATGAAGCGCGAGATCGACGCACTGCAGAAGGACATCGACGCGGCGCCCGAGCTGGCGCTCGTGCCGGTCTGGGACCCGACGCGCCGCGAACTGGCGCGGCTGGCCGCCGGCGAGGTGCCGGGCGACGCCGCGGCGAGTTTCGCGCTGCACAGCGCGCAGGTCGAGGCCCTGCGCCGCTTCGTCGCCCGGGCGGCCGAGGCCAGCCAGCTGCTGCTCGACCCCGAGGCGTCCACCTTCCACCTGATGCACATGTCGGTCGAGCACGTGGTGCCCTGGACCGAGGCTCTGGCCCAGATGCGCGGCATCGGCGCCGGCCTGCTGCGGCGCGCCGACCACGGCGCCGCCGAGCGCACCCACGTGATCGCGCACCAGAAGCAGCTCGAACACCAGATCGCCAGCGCCGAGATGGCCGTCGAAGCGCTGACGCGCGCCGGCGACGCCGCGCCGGCCGGATTCGCGGCGGCGGTGGCGCAGTCCAGGGCGTACTCGGCCCGCGTGAGCGCCACCTTCGAGAACGGCGAGGTCTCGGGCGACGCGGCGGAGTACTTCGACGCCGGCACCGCCGCGATCGAGAAGACCGCCGCCATCGGCCACGCGGTCGCGCAGCAGCTGACGTCGAAGCTCGGCGAGCGCATTGCACGGCTCGAGCGTGCCTGGTGGCTGGACCTGGCGGCCGGCCTGGTCACGCTGTTCGGCGTGGCCTACCTGGCCGCGGCGTTCTTCCGCACTTCGTTCGGCGCGGTGCGCGTGCTGCAGGGCTCGGTCAGCCAGCTCGCGGCCGGCGACTTCGCCACGCGCATCCGGCTGCGCGGCACCGACGAGCTGTCGGTGGTCGGCCACACGCTCGACGAAATGACCGGCCGCATCTCGGAGATGGTCTCCGACATCCGCAGCAACTCGTCGATGGTCGCGCAGGCCGGGCTCAAGCTCTCGTCGGACAGCAAGTCGCTGTCCGAGCGCACCGAGGCGCAGGCCTCGAGCCTCGAGCAGACGGCCGCCAGCGTGCACGAGCTCACCACCGCGGTGAACCGCACCGCCGAGGGCGCCAAGGCGGCCGACGCGCTGGCGTCGCGCGTGCGCCAGATCGCCGAGACCGGCGGCGCGGCGATCCAGTCCGCGGTGAGCTCGATGCACGACATCCAGGCGAGCTCGCGCAAGGTGCACGAGATCATCGGCGTGATCGAGGGCATCGCGTTCCAGACCAACATCCTGGCGCTGAACGCGGCGGTCGAGGCGGCCCGCGCCGGCGAGCAGGGCCGCGGCTTCGCCGTCGTGGCGGCCGAGGTGCGCACGCTGGCGCAGCGCAGCTCGGCCTCCGCCAAGGAGATCAAGGCGCTGATCGGCGACTCGGTGGTGCACATCGACACCGGCGTCAAGAGCATCGGCGGGGCGAGCCAGACCTTCAGCGACATCGTCGGCGGCATCCGCGAGGTGGCCGACAACGTGCGCACGATCTCGTCGAGCGCCGTCGAGCAGAGCAACGGCCTGGCGCAGATCTCGCAGGCCGTGAGCCACATCGACCAGATCACGCAGCGGAACGCGCAGATGGTCGAGCAGGCGATGCACAGCTCGACCCAGCTCAGCGAACGCGCCGATCGGCTGGCCAAGGCCGTCGCCTCGTTCCGCCTGCGCCAGGGCAGCGCCGACGAGGCCCTGGCGCTGGTGCGCCGGGCGGTCGAGCTCTACCAGCGCCAGGGGCCCAAGGCGCTCGCCGAGATCACCGCCGACGCCAAGGCCTGGGTCGATCGCGACATGTACGTCTTCGCGTTCGACCGGCAGGGCCGCTACCAGGCCTTCGGCGGCAACGCCGCCAAGGTCGGGACCTCGGTGCGCGACGTGCGTGGCGTGAACGGCGACCAGCTCGTGCGCGACGCCTTCGATCGCGCCGAGCACGGCGGCGGCTGGGTCGACTACGACTTCGCCAACCCGGCCACCGGTGGCGTGGACCTCAAGACCTCGTACGTCGAGCCGGTCACCCCCGACCTGGTGCTGGGCTGCGGCGTCTACAAGTCGCGCGGCGCACCGGCCTCGGCGAAGTCCTTCGAGGGCCTGCAGCCGGTGCGCCGGGAGCACGTCGACGCCGCGAGCAAGCGACCCGCGCTGGCGCCGGCCTGAGACCCGGGAGGTCGACCGGCGCGGTGCGCCGGGCCTCGCCGGCCGTCCCGGCGCTCAGGCGCCCAGGGCCCGCGCCAGGTCGGAGGCGAGCCGCTCGAAGCCCACGGGCTTGATCCAGTACTCGCGCGCGCCGAGGCTCATGGCCTTGATGACGTCCATCGACAGCGAGTCGGCGGTCAGCAGGATCACCTTCAGGCGCCCGGTGGCGATCTCCTCGCCGAGCTGGCGCACGACCTCGAGGCCGCCGACGTCCGGCAGGTGCATGTCGAGCAGCACCACGTCGGGCCGTTCGCTGCGCACCCGCCGCAGGCCCTCGGCACCGGTGCCCGCCTTCAGCAGGCGCAGGCCCGGCAGCTCGGCGATCATCGCCTTGATCAAGGCCATCGAGACCGGCTGGTCCTCGATGCACAGCACGGTGCCGGTCAAGGGCGGCGTGGGCCGGTCCGGATCCATCGGCAAGGCGTGCGGGTCGTTCATGCGGCCGCCGGCCGCCAGTGCGCGGCGGCCATCACCGCGGCCTGCACGCGCGAAGTGAGCTCGAGCTTGCGCAGGATGTGCTGGACGTGGATCTTCACCGTCGTCTCGGCGATGTCCAGCGTGCGCGCGATCTCCTTGTTGCTCGCACCGCGCGCGATCTCGCGCAGGATCTGCTGCTCGCGCGGCGACAGCAGGTCGATCGGGTCCGCACGCGGTTCGGGCGGCGCCGGCGCGCCCGGCTGCATCGACTGGAAGGCGGCGACGAGCTTGCCGGTCATCTCTTCGGCGACCACGCTGTCGCCGCGCATCGCACGGCGGATCGACGCGGCGAGCGCGTCGCCCTCGATGGTCTTGAGCAGGTAGCCGCAGGCGCCGGCGCGCAGCGCGGCGGCGAGGTCGCGCTCGTCCTCGCTGACGGTGAGCATCAGCACGCGCGCCCGCGGCGCGGCCTCGCGCAGCGACGGCAGCGCGTCGACGCCGTTGACGCCGGGCAGGTGGTTGTCGAGCAGGATCAGGTCGGGCTGCAGTTCGGCGGCGCGGCGCAGGGCCTGGCCGGCGTCGGCCGCGTCGCCGACGACCTCGAACTGCGGCTCGAGCGACAGCAAGGCCGTCAGCCCGCGGCGGAACAGCGTGTGGTCGTCGACCACGAGGATGCGCACGGTCGGATCGGCCATGGTCGGGGCGGCGCCGGGCTCAGGCAGCCGCGGCGAGCGCCGGGGCCGCGTGCGTGAGGCCGGCGGGCAGTTCCAGCACCACCGAGGTGCCGCGCCGGGGCGTGGAGATCACCTCCAGCCGCGCGCCCAGGCGCTCGGCGCGTTCGGCCATGATGCGCAGCCCGACGTGCGTCTCGTCGTTCGGGTGCTCGGCATCGAAGCCCACGCCGTCGTCGCGCACCTCGAAACGCCAGGCGGGCTGCTGCACCACGTCGACCCAGACCTGGGTGGCGCGGGCGTGCTTGCGGGCGTTCGACAGCGCCTCCTGGACGATGTGCAGCACCTGCACCTGCAGGTCGGGCGCGAGCGGCAGGCCGTGGCCCTGGGACGTCAGCGTGGCCTTCAGGCCGGTCTGGTGCTCGAACTTGCGCAGCGTCGTCTGCAGCGCGGGTTCGATGTCCTCGGCGTTGGCGCGCGTGCGGAAGTGCATCAGCAGTTCGCGCACGTCGCCGTAGCTTTCGCGCACGCCGGTGTCGATCTCGCCGAGCACCTGCTGGACGCGCGCGGCGTCGCCGCGGGCGAGCGCGTCGCGCATCAGCTGCACCTGGATCTTCAGGAAGGCCAGCGACTGCGCGATCGAGTCGTGCAGCTCGCGGGCGATGAAGGTGCGTTCCTGCGACACCGCCGCTTCCTTCTCGAGCGCGTTCAGGCGCAGGTTCTCCATCGCGGCGGCCAGGTGCGCGGTCAGCGCCTCGAGCAGCGAGCGCTCGGCGGCCGACAGCGCGAACTGCGCATGGAAGAACAGCTCGACCTCGCCCATCAGGCGGTCGTGCTGGTGCACCGGAATCGCGACCACGGTCTCGAAGCCCGCCTGCGCGCAGTGCGGCAGCGCCGCGGGCTGCGACGGGCTGATCGGGATCACGCGCAGGCCCGGCACCCCGCCCGGGTCGGCGCCGCAGTGGCAGTCGCCCGCGTTCAGGCAGTGCTCGCCCTCGGTCAGCGCAGCCGGCAGCCCGTGGGCCGCCAGGATCATGTAGCGCTGCCCGGACTCGGCCGCCCAGCGCAGCGCCACGCCGTCGGCGCGCGCCACGCGGCGCACGTGCAGCGCGAAGCCCTGCGCGAGTTCGTCGAGCGAGGTGGCGCGCGCCACCAGCGCGGTGACGTCGTAGAGCGCTTCGAGGCGCTCGCGCTTCTCCTCGAGTTCGGCGGTCTTCTCGGCCACGCGCGCCTCGAGGTGGCGGTACATCGACTGCAGGTGCGCGGCCATGCCGTTGAAGCCCTCGGCGAGCGTGCCGAACTCGTCGCTCGTGACGCGCTCGACGCGGGCGCCGAGCTCGCCGCCCTGGATGCGCTCGATCGCCTGCTTGAGCGCGCCCACCGGCTCGAGGACGAACAGGTAGCCCGTCCAGAGCAGCACCGTGGCGCCGATCACGGCCAGCGCCATCGTGCCGATCTGCAGCAGGTGCAGCAGGGCCGTCCAGCGCGACATGTGGCGCTCGATGCCGGCCACCAGGGAGTCGATGCGGTGCACGAACTCGGCGGTGTCGGCGCCCAGCCCGGCCGCCGACGCGACCGGCGCACGCACCCAGCGGTCTCGCCAGCGCTGCCAGTCGGACTCGACCTGGCCGAAGTCGCCGCGCAGCGCGTCGTCCCAGGGCACGAACAGCGGCCGCTCGGCGTCGCCCTCGCGCAGCAGCGCCAGGCTGTGCTCGAACTCGGCCACCTGCTGCGGCAGGAGCGCCCGCTCGGTCGTGCCGACCGACAGCGACATGCGGTAGGCCTGCATGCGCATGCGGCCGGCCTCGTTGACCGCCGCGGCCCCGCCGTCGAGCTGCCACGACACCCACAGCGTCAGCGCGATCGACAGCAGCGCCAGCACCAGGAAGGGCAGGCCGACCAGCGCCAGCTTGGCGCCGAGGGTCCAGTGGCGGGGTGAGGACATGCCGGACTCTAGTCCAGCCTCCGGCCTCCCCGTCTTGACGGCCGTCAAGTCGCGAGAAGGCGCCGCGTGACCTGTCGGGACACCCGCGTCGCCTCGGGCCTGGCCCGGATGTTGCACTGCAGCACGTCATCCCCGTCCCGACGGGGGATGACAGCGCCGTGCGCCTCGGCGAAGCTGGGTTGGCGCACCGTTCCACGACGCCCGCGATCCGGGCCCTGCAGGAGTACCGCCCATGAAGCTGCCTCTGTTCCTGTGCACCCTGCTGGTGCTCGCCGGCGCGGCGCATGCCGAAGACATCGCCCAGGTGCTGACCCGATCGCAGCAGATGCGGCTGGCGTCGCTGCCGGCGACCGCCGCCGCCGAACCGGCCGCGGTGACGCTGCAGGCCGATTTCGAGCGCCTGCGGCACGATCTCGCGCCCGACGAGGCGGTGGAGCTGCGGGTGGTCGACGGCGGCACCTTCGCCGAGGCGATCGCCGACCGCACCGTCGTCGTCAATGCCACCGTCGCCGCGCTGCCGGAGATCTGCCGGCTGTTCGTCATCGCGCACGAACTCGGCCACGTCGTGCAGGGCCACCAGGCGCAGCGCGTGAAGCTCTACCAGCGCCACATCCCCGGCGAGGTGGTGCAGCAGCAGACCGACGCCGTGGCCGGCGCGCTGGGCCGCGACGCGTCGCGCCAGGCGCACCGTCACGAGCATGCGGCGGACGGCTACGCGATGCGCTCGCTGCTCGCGATGGGCTACTCGCGCGAGGACCTGCTGTCGATGTTCTTCCGCCTCGGCCACCACGGCCAGACCGCCACCCACCCGGGCACGGGCCAGCGTCTGGCGCACCTGCGCATGCTCGACAGCGAGACCGAACTGGCGCTCGCCGGCGAGTGACGCGGCCTCAGGTGGACGCGAGTTGCGTACGCATCGCGTCGATGACGGCGCGGTAGTCGGGCTTGCCGAAGATCGCGCTGCCGGCCACGAAGGTGTCCGCCCCCGCGTCGGCCACCGCGCGGATGTTGTCCACCTTGATCCCGCCGTCGACCTCCAGCCGGATGTCGCGCCCGCTGGCCTCGATGATCCGCCGCGCCCGCTCCACCTTCTTCAGCGCCGCCGGGATGAAGCCCTGCCCGCCGAAGCCCGGGTTCACGCTCATGATCAGCACCAGGTCTACCTTGTCGATCTCCCACTCCAGCACGTCCAGCGGCGTGGCCGGGTTGAACACCAGCCCGGCGCGCCGCCCCTCGCCGCGGATCAGCTGCAGCGTGCGGTCCACGTGCGCACTGGCCTCCGGGTGGAAGCTCACCAGGTCCGCCCCCGCCTGGCAGAAAGCCAGCGCCAGCGCGTCCACCGGCTGCACCATCAGGTGCACGTCCAGCGGCACCGCGCTGCCGTCGGCGCGCACGCAGTGCGGCCTGATCGCCTGCGCCACCATCGGGCCGATCGTCAGGTTCGGCACGTAGTGGTTGTCCATCACGTCGAAATGGATCCAGTCCGCGCCCGCGTCGATGACCGCGCGCACCTCCTCGCCCAGGCGGGCAAAGTCGGCCGACAGGATGCTG
>Ga0116176_10004391_pt1 | contig 10258 bp, 8 predicted proteins | sample AD_STIC08_MetaG_FD_89803 | JGI IMG/M metagenome (GOLD analysis project Ga0116176, IMG submission 89803) | Active sludge microbial communities of municipal wastewater-treating anaerobic digesters from USA - AD_STIC08_MetaG | ecosystem: Engineered > Bioreactor > Anaerobic > Digestate | place: USA... | reverse complement strand
TTGCAGATTAGGACGTTATCCCCTTCGTATTCTACGATTACCGACATTCGGCGGCGCTGAAAATCGAATGGAAGTTCATCCACAAGTCGACATTCGTCGACATTAAGATCGACATGTTCAAGTACGGCTCTATCTAGGAGGTTTTTCAAGCCTGTCTGAAAGTAGCTATTGAGATAGGCGTAGTTAAGGACCTCATCGCTTTTGTTTCCAATGATATCCACATGATGTTCGAGTACTACACGATCCTGTGTCAGAGTACCTGTCTTGTCAGTACATAGGATATTGATGGCGCCAAGATTCTGGATAGATGGCAGTTTCTTTACTATGACTTTCTTCTTTGCCATCGCCAGAGCTCCCTTGGCAAGGTTCACTGTAACGATCATGGGGAGCATTTCAGGAGTAAGCCCCACTGCTACAGATAAAGCAAAGAGCAGCGCTTCTAGCCAATTCCCTTTGGTTACTCCAACGATCAAGAATACGACGCTGACCATAATGAGCATGAGGCGAATCATGAGCCACGTGAAGGAACCTATGCCTTTATCGAAACTGCTTTCCTCGCGACGCTCTATGAGCTTTTTCGAAATAACACCGAAAAGCGTATTGGTGCCTGTGGAAACGACTATGGCTCGGGCTGATCCACTGGTAACGCTCGTGCCCATAAAGCAGGCATTAGGTAATTCGATCGCCGATCTTATAGTGCCTGTTGGCAGAACAGCGGATTTTTCTACAGGCATCGATTCTCCTGTCAAAGCCGATTCGCTTACAAAGAAGTCTTTTGCCCAAATGATTCTCACATCGGCTGGTACTATTGCTCCAGTTTGGAGCAGTACGATATCCCCAGGCACGACTTCCGACATTCTGATTTCAGTTTCGATGCCATTTCTGAGTACATAAGTGCGGGACTGCACACGCTTGCCTAGAGACTCGACTTCTCTATTGGAACGATTGTCCAGTACGTAAGAGAGCCCTACACTCAATAGGATCATTGCCCCCACAACGGCTGCGGATTGCATTTCTCCAATTAAAGAAGAGATCGCCGCAATGACGAGAAGTTGGATGACAAGAGGGTTCTTGAAACGGTCTAGCATGTCCTCCCAGAAATTGAGTTTTTTCAGTTGTGCAATTTCATTTTTGCCAAACTCCGAAAGCCTTTTGTCGGCTTCCTTTTCGGAAAGGCCCTGAGGACCCGATTCGAGCGTCTCAAATACGCTCTGAAGCGGAGTCAAGCAGATAGAAATCAGCTTGTTCTCATTTGCGCTAGAGATACTTCCATTCTTTGTTTCAGTCTTTTTCCTTATGGAGGGTAATATAAGTGGAAATTTAGTCATAGTTCACCTCACATTTCTGTCAATCTCTCCTGACAGAAGGAGGTGAATGGCATAGGACAAAATGTAGCTCTATGCTTTTTCTATACCAGCTGCCAGGTGAGATGGTCGCGGGAATGGATCTTCGGGCTCGGTAAAGATGCAGTGACTATGACTGCCATCCGAGTCATTCATGACACATCCTCCTTTTTGCTGGGATTTAATAGATTTAGAATTCGATTTACTATGCATCATTATATGGCTATAGTCAAGCCCTATATGAGAATTTGCAGCCCTTGATCTTTGGTGGGCTCTTAATATAGCGTCCATTTGGAGAATATGGATATCTTGACATCTAGCCTGTTTTTCAATTAGTTTACAACGCTGAAACCGGGACGTAGCCTAGGGGCTAAGGCGTCTGCTTTGGGAGCAGAAGATCGGAGGTTCAAATCCTCTCGTCCCGAATACTGCTTTTGGATGCGGCAAAAAAGCAGCCTCTTTAAGGCCTGTGCATTTTTTGCTTTTATTGCGCACTCAATGGGATCATAGCTCAACTGGATAGAGCAACTGCCTTCTAAGCAGTAGGTCGCGCGTTCGAGTCGCGCTGGTCCCATAAAATTTATTTAGCTTATATCAATTATAATCTATAAGTTAGGTAAGCGACCGATGGGAGTCGAACCCACGTCTCCAGCTTGGAAGGCTGGGGTAATAGCCGTTATACGACGGTCGCAATCAATTTGTGCCTCTTTCCGCAAGCAAAGGCAAAGCTTTCTAAGTGTCCTATTGTTTTTGCCTGCTTGTAGCTTCTCGACTTGGGCGATTTAAGCGCACGATGCCTTGCTTGTCAAGTAGGCCTAAGGTACCCATCCGCTAGCGTGGCTTAGAAGCGCCCTTAAAAATGAATCATACCTAAATTGGCTCTTGCTCCAAACTGTCTTTCAGTATAAAATTGTGTCTAATTTGTAAGCATATTGCCGCAATATTTTATATTTTTTCGATATTGGGAAGAGGACGACTTATTTTTGCTGTTTTTCTGAGCTTATTTTTGTTCGATAATCATGCACTAATGAGATGCGATCTTGTTTCCCAAGCATCGACTCAATGCAGAGGGAATTAAGATGGAGATCCAATTACAAGAGCTTCTTGAGAGAATTCATAGCGAAGGTATCGAAAATGCAAAGCAGCAAGCCGAAGAGATTATCCAAAAAGCTCATTCGGAAGCAGCAGAAATTGTTGCCCGCGCCAGAAGAGATGCAGAGGAGATGCAGTCTGAGGCCCTAAAGCGCATAGATGCAATGGAAGCGGCTTCGCGCGAAAGCCTTCTTCAGGCTTCTAGGGATACAATGATCGCCTTGCGTCAAAGTGTTCAACGCTTTCTCGATTCAGCCATCAGGGCTGATGTCAAGAAAGCTTTCGATGAGAAAATGGCCGCCCAAGTGATACCTGAAGTTCTAAAGATACTCTCGTCCGGTCAATCTGGCGACTTCGAAGTGCTTCTTCCACCGGAGCAATTCGAAAAAATAGACAGTTCTCTTTCTGCAAGGCTTGCCAAGAACTCTCGAGGGGTGTCAGCTTTAAGCCTTACGATGCCATCGATGCGGGATTCCGAGTTGCTCTGTCTGGTTCCTCGGTTCAATATGACTTTTCTGCAGAGAGCATTGCACAGATGCTCTCGGTTCGCGTAAATAAGCTCCTCTCCCAATATCTAAAAGAAGCTGCGGGGAGCCTCGATTGAAATGAAGCATTATTGGTACTTTGCTTCGACACTTACATCTTTTCCATTTGGCTCACCCCCTCCCGTTTCTGTGCAGGCTTTTGACGAACTCTGCTCTAGGATGATTGATAAGAGCGATTTGGAAATTTTTCCTTGCATAGAAGAGGCAAGAAATGGCAGATTTTCAGAATCCATGAAGAAATCTGCATTCTTGATGTCATATTTTGAATTTGAAAGAGGGCTTCGGAATGCGCTTGTAGTTTTCCGGACAAGAGCTTCAAAGCAAGATGCTAGCCAATGGATGAGGCCTGGCGATATAAACCCAGATTCCCTAAAGGCAGCACAGGCAGCGCAGGCCGCTTCGGACCCTCTCCAAGCCGAGTTTGCCATAGAGCGCGAACGATGGAATGCTGTGGAGAGACTCTCCGCTCTTTCAGCATTTGAGCTTGACTATATTCTTGCATATAAAATGAAATTGCTTATTGCATCTCGATATGCCTCTTTCGATAGAAATCGCGGGATGCAAGGATTCAATATACTATACCAAGATATTGTAAATGCTGCAGCTGCAGTAGATGCAGCGAGTGCTTTTGATACCGGAGTAGCAACATGACAGAAGGATTTGTCACCGCAGTAAATGGCAACATGGTTTCTATACAAACAGAAGGTATTGTAACCATGAATGAAGTCGCTTATATCCTGGTAGGAGAAAGAAGGCTAAAAAGCGAGGTAATTCGTATCCGCGGTACCTCCGTTCAGGCCCAGGTCTATGAGATTACCAAAGGCATAAGAGTTGGAAATAGGGTAGAGTTTAGCAATGAGCTATTGTCTGTCGAGCTTGGCCCTGGCCTTCTTGGGCAGATATATGATGGACTTCAAAACCCTCTGCCAGAGATTGCCAATAAGGTAGGGTATTTTCTGGAGCCAGGTCTTTATCTCAGGGCACTCCCTCGAGATATAAAGTGGCATTTTACCCCACTCTTAAGAAAGGGCGATGTCTTAAAGCGTGGAATGGGTATAGGCTGGGTTCCGGAGCGATATTTCCGGCATATCATAATGATGCCTTTTGATTTATATGGAGAATGGAAAGTTATAGAGATAGCACCAGAAGGTGATTACACGATCGATGAGGCGATAGCGGAAGTTGCCGATTCGAAAGGAAACAAGAGACATATCCGAATGTGTTTTTCCTGGCCTGTGAAGAGGGCTGTGGATTGCTATTCCGAACGTCTTAAGCCTTCAGAGCCGCTTGTTACGAAAACTCGAATCATAGATACATTTTTCCCAGTGGCAAAGGGTGGAACTTACTGTATCCCTGGGCCTTTCGGAGCAGGAAAGACAGTCCTGCAGCAGGTAACAAGTCGCCATGCCGAAGTCGACATTGTGCTAATAGCAGCATGTGGCGAGCGAGCAGGCGAGGTAGTAGAAACTCTCAAAGAGTTCCCCCAGATCATCGATCCAAAGACTGGGCGCTCTTTGATGGAACGGACTGTTATTATATGCAACACTTCGTCTATGCCTGTCGCTGCACGTGAAGCGTCGGTATATACGGCTGTGACTATTGCAGAATACTACCGGCAAATGGGCCTCGATGTGCTTCTCCTTGCTGATTCTACAAGCCGTTGGGCGCAGGCGATGCGTGAGATGTCCGGACGCCTTGAAGAGATCCCTGGAGAAGAGGCTTTTCCGGCATATCTCGAGTCTGTTATAGCTGCATTCTATGAGCGCGCTGGTATCGTAAGGCTTTATAATGGCAAGGAGGGGTCTCTCACTATTGGGGGAACGGTGTCGCCCGCTGGTGGCAACTTCGAAGAACCTGTAACGCAAGCTACGCTTAAAGTTGTTGGTGCCTTTCATGGACTCTCACGAGAGCGGTCGGACGCACGCAAATATCCTTCAATCCATCCTCTAGATTCCTGGTCCAAATATGACGGTATCATGCCCAAATCGACCGTTCGATACGCCCATTCATTTTTAGAGCGAGGAGCCGAAATAAGCGCAATGATGAAAGTTGTAGGTGAAGAAGGAACAAGCTTAGAGGATTATGTAATCTATCTAAAGAGCGAATTTTTAGATGCGGTTTACTTACAGCAGAATTCCTTCGATCCTGTCGATGCGGCGGTATCTCCAGCAAGACAAAGGCATGTGTTTAAACTGATACTTAAGATACTTGCAGCCGATATAAGATTCTCCGACAAAGAAGAGGCGCGAAATTTTTTCTATGAGCTTCGTCAAACAATGCTCGATTTGAATGGTACTCCGCAAGATAGCGATATGTTTAACGCTCTATACAATAGAGTAGACGCAGCTCTGGTCGATAGAGAACCAGAGTTTGATAACCGGGGGCTTAAATTGATGAGCACGCTGGAGTAAGGCATGAATAAGATATACTCGAGAATAGAATCAATCGTAGGTAACGTTATTGCGGTAGAAGCGCAGGATATTGCTTATGGTGAGCTGGCTCAGGTAAATACTAGATATGGTGCTTCTCTCGCAGAGACGATCCGTCTAGATGGCAAGATGGTATATCTTCAAGTCTTTTCGGGTAGTCGTGGTATTTCAACAGGCGATGAGGTGCGCTTCTTGGGGCACCCAATGCAAGTGAGCTTTTCCGACGACCTTATGGGCAGAATTTTCGATGGAGCGGGAGAGCCGCGCGATGGAGGCCCAGCTCTAACGGAAAATCTTATAACTATAGCCGGACCAGCAGTAAACCCCTATCAGCGCATTATTCCGCGCGAGATGATAAGAACTGGTATTCCGATGATAGATGTGTTCAACACACTTGTCAAAAGCCAGAAACTTCCCATTTTTTCTGTCTCAGGAGAGCCATATAATCCTCTTCTTGCTCGGATTGCAATGCAGGCTGAAGTCGACCTTATCATCCTAGGAGGAATGGGACTCAAATATGACGACTATCTTTTCTTCAAAGATACTCTTGAGCAGGGAGGTTCTTTGTCGAAAACGATTATGTTCGTGCATACCGCGGCAGATCCCATAGTCGAGTGTCTCATGGTGCCGGATATCTCGCTGGCAATTGCCGAGCGCTTTGCTCTCAAAGGCAAGAATGTTCTCGTTTTGCTGAGCGATATGACCAACTTTGCCGATGCTTTGAAGGAAATCGCTATAACCCAAGAACAAGTACCTTCGAATCGCGGTTATCCTGGCGATTTATATTCACAGCTTGCTGCGCGATACGAAAAAGCCGTCGATTTTTCGGATGCTGGCTCTATTACTATTCTTGCGGTCACTACAATGCCAGGAGATGATGTGACACATCCTATTCCAGACAACACAGGCTATATAACCGAAGGCCAGTTTTATCTTCGTGATGGACACATCGAGCCTTTCGGATCTCTTTCTCGACTGAAACAATTGGTCAACGCCAAGACCAGGGAAGATCATCGCTCTATTATGGATGCGATGATAAAACTTTTTGCTGCATATAGGGACACCCTCGAGAAGAAATCGATGGGCTTCCAGATGAGTGCCTGGGATCGCAAACTCCTCAAATATGGAGAACTCTTTGAGCAGAGGATTATGGATTTGTCTGTGAATATTCCTCTAGAAAAGGCCCTTGATCTATGCTGGGAAACATTGGCTGAATGCTTTGAGCCACGAGAAACAGGCCTTCGTTCAGATCTTATCCAGAAATTTTGGATAGGAAAGAAATAATTCGAGTTAGCAAGAAGAGAAGGCAATAGAATCATGGGAAAGATCAAGCTGACCAAAAATGAGTTGAAAAAGAAGAGAGATGAACTCAAGATGTATGAGCGTTATCTCCCAACTCTTCAACTCAAAAAACAGCAGCTTCAAGTCGAAGTGCGCAGCGTCCAGACTCGCATGGAGGAGCTTCAAGCACAGAAAACAACGCTCGAGCAAGAGGCATCATCATGGATGGCAGTGTTCACAGAACAAACTGCTGCACGTACCAAGGAAGGTGAGCCTATTCTGAAGGTTAGCTCCATTAGCTCTGATACTGGCAATATAGCCGGAGTCGCTATTCCAGTATTCCTTGGTGTAGAATTCGATCATAAGAGTTATGATTTATATGCGACTCCTCTCTGGGTTGATAATGCATTGATTCTTTTGGAGCGGCTTGTTCGCACAAAAATAGAACTCGATATAGTCTCAAAGCAGAAAGAGCTGCTTTCACAAGAGTTGCGAATTACAACTCAGCGTGTAAACCTATTCGAAAAAGTGAAGATTCCCGAGACTGTCGCCGACATAAGAAAGATTCGCATTTACTTGGGCGATCAAGAGACAGCTCAAGTAGTGAGGGGTAAGATCGCAAAAAGAAAGGTAGAGGGAGCCGAACGATGATAGTACCTATGAAAAAGTTTTACCTCATCGTGCTCCAGAGAGATAGAGAAAACCTTCCAGAGCGACTTAGAAATCTCGGTGTAGCTCATGTTGAGGAACTTCGGGGTATAGGAGAAAAATACCAAGGTTTGGAGAGAGAAAAGGCAGAGGCTGAATCGGTCTATTTTCTTCTTCAGAATTATGTCGACAAAAAATCCAAACCAAGCAAGGAAGATACTTCTATATCTCTAAAATATGAAGAATACAAAGATGTCAGAGATATCATTCGCGAAATCTCCGCGGCTAAGCAAAGACTGGATTTGTTAGAAGATCGTTCTATAGACCTAAAAAGAGAAATAAATAGAGTGGAAAGCTGGGGAGAAGTCTCGATGGCAATGCTTGAGCAAATCATCGATGGCGTAGGTTTAACTCTTAGATTCTTCGAAGCTCCGCTGAAAGAGCTCGCTACGCTGCCAAAAGAGACCGAATATATAAGGATTTCTGCTCCGAAAGGCAGATGCAGGATAGGCCTTATTCTCCACGAAGGGGAAGAAACACCAGAATTGCCGCCATCTTTCTTAGAGTTTTTACCACCAGAGATTCCTCTTTCGCAGATGCGACAAGAGATCGCTTCTATCGATAGCCAAAAGCAACAGATTCTTAGAGAATTTAGGGAAAATTCAGCAAACTTATCTCTTATAAAGAAATATTTGCATAAGCTTAATTCTAGCATAATCTTGGAACGATTGCGATCTGGCATGCCACAGAAAGAAAGTCTTGCCTATATGAAGGGATATGTTCCTGCTCGCGACTGCGAAAAATTCAAGAAGGCTGCCGCAAAATATGGTTGGGCTATTGCCTTCGATGATCCGATCGAAGAAGATCAGCCTCCAACTCTTGTGGAAAACCCCCCAGCAGTTCGAATAATCCAGCCTGTATTCGAGTTTCTTGGAACCGTGCCGAATTATTGGGAGTATGACATATCGAGCTGGTTTTTGATCTTTTTCTCTATTTTCTTTGCAATGATATTCGGAGATGCCAGCTATGGAGCTATCATCGTTCTAGCCACAATTGCTTCGATCATTGCTGGAAAAAGAAAAGGAAAGCCGATTGGCGATGCACAGAAGTTATTTCTTCTCTTGGGTAGTACAACTGTTATTTGGGGTGCACTTACTGCCACATGGTTCGGTATAGCCTTTGATAGTCTTCCAAGACTGCTTCAGAATATCTCTATTCCTTCAATAAATGGTCAGTCTCCAGATTCCGAGAATAATATAAAGGTTATTTGTTTTTCAATTGGCCTTATTCAGCTTTCGATTGCTCACCTAAAGAATCTTAAGCGTGATTTCCCCGACCTCAAGTTTCTCTCTCAGGCTGGATCACTACTATTGCTTCTTGGCATGTTCAATGCTGCATTAAATTTGGTCATCGATGCAACTAGATTTCCAATAACGAATTGGGCGATTGTCTGTATCGCTGTAGGCTTTTTCCTTGTATTTATCTTTGGCAATTGGAATGGCAAGCTTGGTTCGAGTCTTTTAGAAAGCTTAAAGAATATAATTCCAACTTTTTTAGGCACAGTAAGTGTCTTTGCCGATATTGTCTCTTATATAAGACTTTGGGCCGTAGGACTTGCGGGGCTCGCACTTGCTCAGACGGTGAATGGAATGGCGGGAGGACTTTTGAGTGGACCCTCAAAATTTATCATAGATCTTATTCTCAAATTCATCATTGCAGCAGTGATCTTGGTTGCTGCCCATGCGCTCAATTTCTTGCTTACGGTTCTTTCGGTTATAGTGCATGGCATAAGACTCAATATGCTGGAGTTTTCCGGGCATCTCGGCATGGAGTGGTCCGGTTACAAATACGATCCGCTGAAAGAGGATGAGGATCTTTCGGCGTCATAGCAATCTACCCTATAGGAGAGTGGTGTATGAATATTGCATTGATAGGTGCTGCATGTGTGCTGGGCTTTGGTGCCATTGGTTCTGGCATCGGGGCAGGAATTGCTGGCATGGCCGCGATTGGTTCCTGGAAACGATCTTATTTAAATAATAAAGCACCATCATTTTTGCTCGTCGCCTTTGCTGGAGCTCCTTTGACTCAGACTATATATAGCTTCATCTTGATGACCAGAATCATCAACTCAACAAAAGAACCGTTGCTTTTGCTTGCAGCTGGCATTATGTCTGGACTCTCAGAAGGAATCTCCGCGATCGCACAAGGACAGGCTGCAGCTGCTGGCTGCGATGCATTTGGAGAGACTGGCAAGGGTTTTGCAAATTACATCATTGTTGTGGGCTTAGTTGAAACTGTAGCATTATTTACTTTGGCTTTCACTTTTAGCGTCATTTGATTAAGAACTTAGGAATAGGAGCTAAGTTTTCTTAATGAAAGAGACGCACATTATAAAAGTGGGGGACCTGTTTTTAGGAGGCGATTGGCCTGTCAGCATCCAGACCATGTGGAAAGATGCGCTTCCTAGATTTTCATCGTCAGGGGATGCACAGCTGTTGGACATCCTTGAGAAACTTTCTTCCCTCAAAAAGCTTGGCTGTGACATTATCCGCTTTGCAGTGCCAGAAATATCCACTGCAGAATCGCTCGGGATGCTTGCAGGTCTTTCTCCATTGCCAATCGTGGCTGATATTCATTTCGATTGGCGAATAGCGCTTAGATGCATGGACTTTCCTATAGCGAAGATACGTATCAATCCAGGCAATATCGGTGCCGAATGGAAGGTTCGCGAGGTCGTAGCCAAGGCCAAAGACAAAGGAATTCCCATTCGTATAGGTATCAATGCCGGTTCATTACCTAGAGATCTTGCAATGGAACAAGATGTCGTAAGCGCGGCCATAAAAGCGGCGGAGCGCGAAATTGAGCTTCTCGAATCAATGAGTTTCAACGATATCGTAGTATCGCTAAAGATGAACCAGCC
>Ga0116176_10004370_pt1 | contig 10280 bp, 10 predicted proteins | sample AD_STIC08_MetaG_FD_89803 | JGI IMG/M metagenome (GOLD analysis project Ga0116176, IMG submission 89803) | Active sludge microbial communities of municipal wastewater-treating anaerobic digesters from USA - AD_STIC08_MetaG | ecosystem: Engineered > Bioreactor > Anaerobic > Digestate | place: USA... | reverse complement strand
TAGCTTTAGTGCAGCTATAACCCAAAAATTCGCATGTTTCACCCTCCGAAATCAACTTTACCGCGGGCATTCGGGAGTAAAGTGCCGGGTAACGCTCCTGTTCTATGGGTTCGCTGTGGTAAAGTTTTTTATTAAAAATCTTAAGCAGTGTCGAAAATTCATTACGTTCAGGATTCTTAATAATTGAAATGGAAATGGCGCCCCCTAGAGCCTCAATGGAATTTATGGAATGGTTGCTGTTAAACCTAACTATCAACTCGGAAGGTAGCAGCCATGCATCATACCGGCTCTGAATTGCGCTATCGTAGGTGATGTCATAAGTAATAACACCCTCTGAAATGCTATTGTTTTTAACCCTACCGCCACATGAACAAAGAATAAAAGCAGACAAAATGACCAAACCGGCAATTGGCTTCCTCATATGCATCATCCTTAACAAACCATAAAAGTAGTAAAATAGCCGCCATATATACAACTATTGCAATAATAAACTAGGCCATGTCCCAAAAGGCAAGCTAGCTGGCTAATCCCCCTTTTTTCACTTCCAGCGAGTCAGCATTCGGAGAAAACAATCTCGAACCTTTCTAAAAAAGAGGTGATGAAAAGCAGCTGTAAAAAATATGTTATTAAACATACTGCAAAACTATTGATTAAGCAAGCCTGAAGATGGCAGGGTAAAATACCTTTGAAAAATTTTAATAGCTTTGCAATTTTAAATCAACATTATATTAATAATTTGTATATGAGCAAATTAGCAGTTGTTGCTTTAGGAGGTAATGCCCTCCTAAGGGGGAATCAGGTTGGGACAATAGAAGAACAGGAGCAAAACACAACCGAAACACTGGAGAACCTGGTTTATCTGATTAAGGAAGGCTACAATCTTGTCATTAGCCATGGAAATGGCCCTCAGGTGGGCAATATCCTCATGCGGAACGATGCGGGAGAGCAGCTATACGGCATTCCCCAAATGCCCCTGGATGTATGCGTTGCCGATTCGCAGGGAGGAATTGGATACATGATTGAACGCATGCTCCGTAACGTGCTGAAAAATCACGGCATTGATAAGGAGGTTTGCTGTCTGGTAACACCGGTAATTGTTGACAAGAACGACCCAGCCTTTAGCAACCCAACCAAGCGTGTGGGGCGAATATACGACAAGGCTCAAGCCGATGCCTTGGCCTCACAAAAAGGATGGATTTTTAAGGAAGAGGTGAAGGATACGGGTAGTGGTTGGCGCAGGGTAGTTCCATCCCCAAAGCCAAAGGGGATTTTGAATATCAAGGTTATAGACCAGCTGGTCAATCAGGGAATAATTGTTATTGCCTCAGGAGGAGGTGGTGTGCCTGTTTACATTGATGAGGAGAAAAATGTGAGGCCTGCTGAGGCGGTTATTGACAAGGATTCCGCATCAGCGCTAATGGCTGCCGAAATCAAGGCTGACGAGTTCTACATTCTAACCGATGTGCCATTTGTGTTCATCAACTACAAGAAACCCAACGAGAAGAAGTTGGAATTCCTCAACCATGCCGATGCAACCAGATACCTCCAGGAGGGGATGTTTGGCGAGGGCAACATGGCACCTAAAATACGTGCCTGTTTGAACTTCATCGAGAATGGAGGCAAAATGAGTGTCATAACCGAAGCCACCAAGTTGGAGGATATGAGCTACGGAACTAAAATAACCATGGCCTACGAGGACTAGGTATCAAGCTAACCCGGTAAGCATACCGTTCGAGCTATAAGACTTTTAGAGAAGGCATAGCCCTCCAGAAATGCAGCTGAACGGGCGAACCTGAAACCATGATTTCAACAGTGCATTTTAAGCTTATCATAAATTGTAAAACAACATAAAAACTTAAGAGTATGTCATTCAACCTAAGGAATCGGAGTTTTTTAAAACTTCTTGATTTTACTCCGAAAGAAATTCAGTTTCTACTCGACCTATCGGCCGACCTTAAAAAGGCAAAGTACGCCGGAACCGAACAGCAGCAGCTAAAGGGGAAAAACATTGTGATCCTATTTGAGAAGGACTCAACCCGAACCCGGTGCGCCTTCGAGGTGGCAGCCTACGATCAGGGTGCCCATGTAACCTACCTTGGACCTTCAGGTTCGCAAATGGGGAAAAAGGAATCCATGAAGGATACCGCCAGGGTGCTGGGCAGAATGTACGACGGAATTGAGTACCGCGGCTACTCCCAGGAAATTGTCGAAACTCTTGCCAAGTATGCGGGTGTTCCTGTATGGAACGGCCTAACCACTGAGTACCACCCAACTCAAATTCTGGCCGATTTTCTTACCATGCGCGAGCATAGCAGCAAACCGCTGAGCAAAGTTACCTTCTGCTACATGGGCGATGCCAGAAACAACATGGGAAACTCGCTTATGGTTGGGGCAGCTAAAATGGGAATGGATTTCAGGGCTTGTGCCCCTAAGGCCTGCTGGCCAAAAGAAGAACTGGTAAAAACCTGCATGGAGATTGCCAAAACCACCGGAGCCCGGATAACCCTTACCGAAAAGGTAGAAGAGGGCGTTAAAGGGTGCGATTTCCTCTACACCGATGTTTGGGTTTCCATGGGTGAAGCCGATTCTGTTTGGGACGAGCGAATTAAGCTCTTAAAACCCTACCAGGTTAACCGCAAGGCCATGGAGCTCACCGGCAATCCAAACTGCAAGTTCATGCACTGCCTGCCCTCCTTCCACAACCGCGAGACTGCAGTCGGCGAAGATATTTTCAAGAAATTCGGATTAGAATCCATGGAGGTTACCGATGAGGTTTTTGAGTCGGATGCCTCAATTGTTTTTGATGAGGCTGAGAATAGGGTGCACACCATTAAAGCTGTAATGGTGGCAACGCTTGGCAGCTAGGCTTTTAAATTTTTTTGCGGGAAAGCAGCTTAAAAAAGCTGCTTTTTTCTTGCATTTACATTTTTTTAGCTATAATTTTAGTTGCATAATAACCAAATCTTTATGCCTTATGATGATTTATGTTGGTAACATTGCCTACTCAATGACGCCAGATGACTTGAAAGAGCTATTTGCCCCTTTTGGAAACGTGCTCTCGGTTAAAATTATTGCCGACAAAACCTCCGGAAGATCAAAGGGGTACGGTTTTGTTGAAATGGAAAAGGATGAGGATGGCCAAAAAGCCATCAGCGCTCTGAACGATACCCAGGTTAAGGGTAGAAACATAAAGGTGAATAACGCCTTTAGGAAGGATGATTCAAAAACAGAAGGAAAGCAGAAGGACTAACCACGGGCTTAAAGGTAAAGCCAACTCCTGGTAAGTTTGAATTCCGATTTTTTCCATGCAGTTAACATTCGATGTGCTGTTGGTGTGGTTTTACTATTATGTTTATTTGGAGTTTAAAAGGAAAATCAATAATGTCTTTTGGGCTACCTGAAAAAAACCTCCACCGTAAAGCGGTAGGCAATATAACCCGAAACAGCAAATTTTAGCCCGGTACCTACAAGAAATCCTATAAATGAACCTGTTGCCGAGAGCAGCGGGTTATTGCTTTTATCCCTTGCGGTGAGCTCACCGATGAATGCGCCTACAAATGGTCCAACAATGATTCCTAGGGGTGGAAAAACAAAAAGCCCAACCACCAATCCAATAGCCGAGCCCCATACTCCCCGCTTGGTTCCACCCATTTTCCTGGTTACCCACACCGGCATTACATAATCGAGAATAACTACAACAAGCGTGGCTATCCCCGTCCATAAAAGCAAGCTCCAATCAAAATTCACAAAGTTGGTAAAGTAGGCCAGCAGTAATCCTACCCAACTCAACGGAGGGCCAGGAATGACGGGTAGAAAACAACCAACCAATCCAACAACCACAAGGGCAGCCGCTAAAACAATCAGGACATAATCTACCACCATACACTCATTTAGTTTGTTCTACTTCAAAAGTGCTTCAAAAATTTCTCCATGAAATCCTTTCAGCATTGAATACAAACAAAGATAGCCCTAAATTTGTATAATCAAAACCAGCCATGACAGCTAAAACAAAAGCCATAAGTGTAAAAGGTAGGGTTCAAGGCGTGGGGTTCAGGTATTTCGTGCTACGCAACGCCAAAAGGCTAGGCATCAGGGGTTTCGTAAAGAATATGCCCGATAGAAGCGTGTACATCGAGGCGCAGGGACAGGAGGAGAATCTTAATGAGCTGATTGGTCTTTGCTGGAAAGGGCCTGAACGGTCCAGAGTGGACAGCGTTGAAACCAACGAGGTGGTAAGGAAAGAGTGGAACGACTTTTACGTGGAGTAGAGAATTTACAAACAACTTGGTCTCTCTAGCAAATTGCAAGGGTAAGAATGTAGTAATTACAACTGTTTCATAACGAGTTATCGGGTAAAACAGGCTACAGCATAATTATATCTTGGGCAATCACCCCTCCATTAATACCTGCTAGAAGTGATATTTTTCTGTAGAGCAAATTCGATTAATCTCCAAATCAATTTTAGGCTAGATTGCAGAGTCTTTTATGATATCGTTAGAACGTAGAAGGATATCCACGTACTGGGCTCTCAGGTATGCAAAGGGATCGTGCAGATTTTTCTTTGCCAGCTTACCCCTGAAATCATGAAGGGATTTATAACCCTTACGATGCATCCATGCCTCAATTTCACCCAGAATTTTGGTAATTTGCTCAATACCATTCGCATAAATAGTGCTGGTAACCTGAAACGTAGTTGCTCCGGCAAGCAACATCTTTACAGCATCAGCACCTGTCATTATTCCCGTTGAGGAGCAAATGTCTGCTACTATGTTGCCATAAAGCAAACCGGTAAATCGCAATGGCAAACGTAGGTCATCCTCATTGCTCAGGGTTATGGTCTGTACCAACTCCTCCTTTTCAATATCAATGTCGGGCTCAAAAAAACGATTGAACAGGACGAAACCCTGAATACCTGTCTCATCAAAGCGGCGAATAACATCAAGTGGGTTGGCGTAAAACGGGCTAAGTTTAACGCTAACCGGGATGGTCACCTTTTCGAGGACACTTTTCAGCGTGTCAACTTGCGATTGAATAATGGTTTTCCCCTCTACCTCAAAATTTTTGGGAGTAGTGTAGAAGTTCAGCTCTATACCATCAACCCCTGTTTGCTCAATCTCCTTGGCATATTCAACCCATGTGTCGGGATACATGGCATTAAGACTTGCAATGACTGGAATGCTCAACGTGTCCTTGGCCTTCCTAAGTTTAGCCAGATGATCGGCAGGGCCTGCGTGTTTAAGCGTGGGAAAGAGCTTAACCATTTCGGCATGCCGCTCGTTATACTCTTCCAGCTCATTTTCAAGCTCCAGCGCTTCGAGTTGAATTTGCTCCTCGAAAAGCGATTTGAAGACAACTGCTCCTGCACCTGCGGCCTCAATTGCCTTTAACGATTCAATGTTTAACGACAGAGACGATGCACCCGCAATTAGCGGATTTTTAAGCTCTATTCCCATGTAGCTAGTTTTCAGGTCACTCATGGCATACGGTTTTAATGTTGGAAATTTTCTACTTCAACCGATGATAGTAAAATATTTGCCAGGTCAATTGCCGACTTGGAGAAGCGAAAGTCAGAAAAGTTCTGCGCATTAAGCGCAACAACCAAACCCCTATCGGACGCAGTAAAAACATACTGATCGCCATACCCGGCGGCAAATGGCAATGGTTTTCCCGATGGTAAAATATCTACCCACCAGTGCAGCCCATAGTATATGTTATCGTTAACCCTCACCCTGCCCACCGTTGAACTCTCCACCCATTCGCTGGAAACCAACCTCCTACCGCCATATATACCCCCGTTGATTACCAGCAAACCGATTTTGGCCATATCGAAGGTAGTTAAGGACAATCCTCCCCAAGCAGGTAGGCTATTCCCTGCATAGTTCTCCCACAAGAAATTTTCAATAGACAGGGGCTTGAATAAAAATTCCCGAACCATCTCATCGTAAGCTATTCCAGAGGCACGTGAGAGCACCTCAGCTATTACCTGAGAGGCAAGGCTGTTGTAAGAAAATTTTACACCCGGTAGTGTGTCAACCGGCAGGTAGAAAAAGCGCTCCACCCAGCTCCGGTTTTCCTCAATGGTAGCCATAAGGCTGTTAGAGGCATAGTTATAGGGGAACTGCCACTCTTTGAAGTTCAACCCTGCAGTCTGCTGAAGCAAATGGCGCAGAGTGATGAGCTTTTTGGTGCTATCTTTCTCAAAAACCTCCTTATACTCGGGGAAATAGCTGTAAATAGGTGAATCAATAGAACTTATAAAGCCCTTGTCGAGGCATATTCCCACCATTAGCGAGGTAATACTCTTGGTAACCGAGCTGATGGTATGAAGTGAATTCCGGGTGGAGAATCCAAAATACTTTTCGTAAAGAATAGCACCTTGCCGGTTTAAAACCACGATGCTGGTAACCTTACCATAGTCTCCATTGCGAATTGAGGCTTCAATTTCCCTGATAGATGACCTGTTAATCGAGTTAGGTACCACCCTGCCCGCACTAGATGGTTTTGCCACAGACAAAAGCAGAAGCAAAAAAATGAATATTCGATTTAGGGGTTTCATCCGAAAAAACTTTAACCTAAAGTTACGGCAAAAAATATAAACCAGACAACCCAAACCCTTTTGCAATAAACCGCTCCTGACAAATTTTGTTCACACCGGGCAGCGCGATCATCGCAATAGGACATAAAAAAAATTCCCCGGCTACTTTTCCGGGGAAATAGTTGCTCATTAAACTCAAGCTGCTATCCTAAATCCTTAGGCAGCTTGCTTAACTCGGTGAAACACTCATCGGCTGAAACCAGCAACTCCTGCTGTAAGGCTTTGAAGTGGGCCTTTGTAGCCTTTTTGTCAGTCAACTTGCCCGGATTGTTGATTTTTTTAATAGCGGTGTTACGGCTTTCCATAATTTTTGAGATAATTCCCTCTGCCTTGTCGCGATTTTATCGCCATGCAGCGTCATATAGGTGAAGCAATCGTTAACAACCTCGCCAACCAAGCTATCAACATCCTTTTTAAGATCTTTTCTACTTGCCATGGGTGAAACTATTAATTTGATGAACTGCAAAGGTATAAAAAATTAAAAAAACACCCAGCCGGGAAGGGAAAGATTATTGAAGCCAAACGATTTATGCTGAGCAAGCGCTTGCGGTAAAGAAAATTTAAGAAGCCAAAAAATTCAGGCAGATAAAAATTCCACCAGCTCGTTTTCGACTAATGGGTATGTTTCGTCTATTTCCCGTTGCAGCTCAATGGTGGCACTGATAGCGGTAATGACACGGCTATAATGCTTTGAATCATCCATATTCCTTCCCTTCCTGTCTTTCAGGTATTTCTGCAAAACCTGATAGCCCCCAATTTTGTAACCCCAATCTTCAGGGGTAATGCCATCAAAATACTTATTCTTGTTGATATAGATTCTTCCCTTTTGTTCGTCATAGGCAATCCCTTCAATTCTGTCATTTTCAGATTCACCTTGATATTTAGAGATGGCAAAGGACCGCTCTGTTAATGTGCCTATCAAGTACTTCCTAAAAGCCTCATAGAACCCCATAATATCCCTTTTTCCAATCCTTCCCTCCTCTGCCAGCTCAATGCTAACCACCTCATCGCGCAGGAAACGCGTACGTTTAGCCAGCTCCTGTGCAAGCGCCTTTGCGCTACGTACCTGTGGAAGGGAAAAAGAGAAGAAGGTGCCAAGCAGGTCGTTGAATTCTTTCTCGTTCTCCACCGGTGGAGCTGTTTTCAACTTTTGGGCAATCCTCTGTCGGCCAATCGTAACCTTTCTTACCAGTTCGCCATCCCTGTATAGCCTAAACTCGTAAAAATTCGTCAGAATTAAGTTGGGAAAGGTGCTCCGGTATTGTGTTAGCTGCTCCGATTCCTCAATCCTATCAAGATTGTCAACCGAAGGATCCTTTGCCTCAATATACCCGGTTATATGGTTCTTCCCGTCCCATACTCGGAAATCGGGATTCCCCGCTTCTGTTTTCTTGGGAAGTATTGTTACATCAATCTTTTTAATGCCATTTTCTATTGCAAATTCTTTAATCAGGCTATCTAGATGTGAGTAGTAGCTCTCCTCCCTGGCATCTCCCTTGTTAATGGTATCTTGAATTCTGCTTAAATAGTCCTTTAGCATGTTTTAAAAAGTTTATATGATAGAATTTACCCGGCAGCAAACCAATAAATAAAAACTATTGACGCAAGGAAAAGTACCTGCCCAGATTGAAAAGCACCCACAATAGTTTTATAGAACTCAAGAACTCCATCACCCGTTTATGAAATCATGTTGCCTGACATGAATTACCATCATTATCAACCAGTATAGCTTAATGAGTATTTAATGGAATGCCATTATATTGCTCCTACAAATATAAAATTTTTAGGAAACAGCCATCAACATCTAATTTATTAACCAGCTTTAGGATAAAAAATGGAATTCAATCCAAGCAAAAATGGCAAATAGTTTTGTTTCGGTGAGATATTCAACCTTTTGGTTTTCGGAGCTACTTACTTGCTACCATCTCAACTCTAATCCGCAGCTTGCTGGCGTACCTTTACCAGGGATTTATTCTTCCAGCTTCCATGGCGATAGTAGGCTACTGCAGCAATGGCCCCCATCGTCCAACCAATAGGAATAGACCACCAGATACCCAATGCACCCATACCAAAGGTTTTGCTCAACAGGTAGGCAAGAGGGATTCGAAAAATCCAGAGCGACAGCAGGGTGATGTACATGGGAACAACAGCAGCGCCCACCCCTCTGAGCAACCCGTTGATGGAAAACATTACGGCAAAAATTATGTAGAACAAGCTAACAACCAGCAGGTACTGGTAACCTATGGCAATCACATCGGAACTTTTAGTGAATATCCCCATCAGGCTGTGGCCAAAAATCAGAATAATGGCAATGTTGACAACACAAAAGCTAATGGAAATTTTCAGGGTTGACCGTAGCCCCCTTTTTACCCTGTCAACCTTGTTGGCACCAATGTTTTGCCCCACAAATCCCGAAAGAGCGGCGGCAAAATCCATTATAGGGGTTGCAATTAGTGCATCCAAACGGCTAGCAACAGTAAAAGCCGCAATAACGGTGGTTCCAAAAGAATTAACAATTCCCATCATCGCCATTGAACCAAGGGCTACCATAGTTTGCTGTATTCCGGTGGGTAACCCAATTTTAACAATCTGCCTGAAAATTTGGCGGTCGAACTTCATGGTTCGTAGGTTTATGCTAAGCATGTGCTGGCTGTGGTTTAAGTAGATTAAGGCTATAATAAACGCCACAACCTGAGAAATGACGGTTGCCCATGCAGCACCGGCTATGCCCCATCGAAATTTTACCACAAAAAGTAGCACCAATCCAACATTGGTAAGCGTTGAAATAAGAAGAAAATACAAAGGAGTTTTAGAATCGCCAATTCCCCTAAGAATGCTGGCTATAGCGTTGAAGGCAAACATAACCACCATGCCCAGCATAAAAATGTTGAGGTAGGTCCTAGCTGGCTTCATGAGTTCTTCAGGCAGGTGAAGCATCCTAAAAATGGCTCCGCTTGCCATCAGCCCAATGGCGGTAACCACCACGCCCGAAATCAGAAGAAAAATATAGATGGTGTTAGCTGCACGCTTCACCATATCGAAGTTACGGGCACCAAAATATTGTGAAATGACAACGGTAGAACCAATTCCTATACCAAGCACAAGGGCAATAATAACAAAGATTACCGGAAACGATGCTCCAACAGCCGCCAAAGCCTTATCGCCAATAAAGCGACCAACAATAATGCTATCAACCACGTTGTAGAGCTGCTGAAAAATATCGCCTATCAGCATGGGTGTTGCAAACCTTAAAATATGTTGGGTTTCGCTACCGGTTGTAAAATCCCTCATTGCATAGAAATGAATTGCAAAAGTAGGCTATTTTTGGGGTAAATGATAAATAAAAAACCATTGGCCTGATCCACTACAGAACAAGCCAATGGCAAAAGAGTTGAAAAAGATTATCGTGCTCTATCGAGCTGAACGGTAAAATGGCGCATAATTGGGGCTTCCCATGTTATTCGCAAGCCTTTGTTAATCTCTAATCTACGGTCGAAAACATTCTTAAGGGCAACGGCCACCACGTCTATATGGTTATTGGTGTAAACCCTGCGGGGGATAGCCAACCTGAGAAGTTCCAGCTTGGGCATTCTTACCTCGCGGGTAACCGGGTCTCTATCCGACATCAGGGCACCAATCTCAACACCCCGAATGCCTGCCTCGAGGTAGAGCTCAACAGCCAGCG
>Ga0116176_10004361_pt1 | contig 10287 bp, 7 predicted proteins | sample AD_STIC08_MetaG_FD_89803 | JGI IMG/M metagenome (GOLD analysis project Ga0116176, IMG submission 89803) | Active sludge microbial communities of municipal wastewater-treating anaerobic digesters from USA - AD_STIC08_MetaG | ecosystem: Engineered > Bioreactor > Anaerobic > Digestate | place: USA... | reverse complement strand
CGTCCCTGTGCCGCCTGCCACAAAGGCAAGAGCAAGCACAGACGCTGTGCGTCTAATGTAGGTCTTCATTGGTACCTCCCCTAACCGATGGTCGATGCCAGCGGCGTTGTTTTTTTTAATTGGGCGCCTTCGTGTGTTTCTGTCCAGCCGCGTGGAGGCCAACAACGATCAGCGGTACACGGTGGCCGTGATCACTCGTGAACGGGTCACGGCATTCTGTGCATCAGCCCTCCAAAAGAAGACGAAGCGCAACGGCTGCAGGTTCTCACGAGCGGTTGAGCCCAAGGCGTGGAGACGACAAAAGTCGGCAGTGCGCGTCTCAATATTCGCAGGAATTCGCAGGTGGCTCACTGCGTCGTGAATTCCAGTGAAGTTCGTCCGGATCGCGAAATTTCGAAGCTTTCATTCGCTCTCCGACGCGCGGCGCCGAGCCTTTCGCTTGCGGTGAAGACAAGCTTCCTGCAGGTCGTATTGCATGCTGCAGGTGCGTGCTTTTGGATTTTTGCTGCAGCGCAGAAGCATCAGTGTGAGACGACGGTGGCGCCCTGGTCCCGGCTTGTGCCGAGCTTTTTTGATGCTGGCCCGGCGTGTCGATTCCTAATCCGCGATCAGTTGCATCTCGCGCATCGCTGGCACGAAGTTGTGGTTGTCGTGGTCGGAACGCGCCAGCTTCAGCAGGGCGAAGCGCTGCAGCGTCGAAAGCTCGCTCCAGCATTGCGGCGATGGCGGCGCCACGCCGGAGTCCGTAGCCTGACGGATAATCTCTGCCGGCACGCGCGACGCATTGGCCCAGGCTGGCTCCGGATCAAGCGGCAGCCACTTGATGGCTTCAGGACAGTGCGTCTTCGCCAGATGCACCACGGCAATTCTGTAGGCTTCGATCTCCGCGCCTGTATCGCATCGGCTTGCGAGAAGACTGGCGCGATTTGCCATTCCCATCTTCGACCACTGCCTGAGCGATAGCTTCACGCCGCAACGATCGAGCTTGAACCGCACGACCATGGGAATGCAGCGGAGATCATGCGCGAAGTCGGCTTCGAAGGCGAAGATCGCCCGCACATCGCCGATGCCATCGAGGACAGTGAAATTAGCATCGAGGTGAGCAAGCGTCATGCTGTTGGTCCTCTCGGGAGGGTGATTGATCGCTACGGCATGTCGGAAGGGTTGGCTTCCCCGCTGGGTGCGTGCCAGATGACAGGATGCAGGTGAAACGGGTTGCGGCAATTCTGGGGGGAGGCGCCGGTGTGCGGATGGGAGGCCGAAAGGCGCTCGTCATGCTCGACGGCAAACCACTCGTGGCGCATGTCGCCGGAGCCCTGCGTCCGCTGGCCAGCAACATCGCCGTTGTCGGCGACGCAGAAGCGACGAAGGCGATCGGCGCGGTGGAGCTAGTTGATCCGCCAGGCTTTCCGGCGGGGCCGCTGTCCGGCGTCTGTGCGGCGCTGGAGTGGGCGATGCGAGAGGGTGCGGATCGTGTGATGGTGGCGCCTTGCGATACGCCGCTGCTGACCGCCGATGTAGTCGCCCAGCTCGATGCCGCGCTGTCGTCTGACGCAAGGGTCGCATGCGCAGAGACTGCCGATGGTCTGCAGCCGTTGATCTCCATGTGGCGTAGCGAGCTGGCGTCATGGTTGCGGGCCGAGCTGGCTGACGGACATCCGTCCGTGAGGGACGTGCTGGCAAGAGCCGGGCTCACGCGTGTCGGATTCAGCGACGCGGATGTTTGTCTCAACATCAACACGCCTGAAGACCTGCAGCGCGCAGAAGCGATAGTTCGGGCGCGGCGCTGATCGCGTCGGCGCAGGCCAAGCCGATGCAGATAAAGACTGGGGCGGCTATCTTCTCGTGCGACAGGGCATCGGCAAGCTGGTCGATGGTCGAACTGACAAGGCGGGAGCCGGGGCGCGACACGTCGATGGCGGCGATTGCTGGCGTTTCGCGCGACATGCCAGCCTGGATCAGCTGCTGCGAGATCGATGAGATGTCCGCGCAGCCCATATAGAGGCAGAGCGTGGTCGACGGATCGGCTATCGCGGCCCAATCGCCCGAGGCGCCATCAAGCGTGCGGCCAGTTGCGATCACGACACGGCGGGCGCCGGCGCGGGTTGTCAGCGAAAATCCGAACTCTGCGGCTGCGGCGGAGGCAGTGGTAATGCCTGGAACGACTTCGACAGGCACACCGTGATCTTCGAGATAGGCGCGTTCTTCAGCCGCGCGCCCGAAGATTGAAGGATCGCCGCCCTTGAGCCGCACGACCATGGCTCCCGTGCGCGCAAATTTCAGCATGAGCCGATTGATGAAATCCTGCGGCGTCGAGGGGCGGTGGCCGCGCTTGCCGACCTCAATGCAGCGTGCGCCAGGTGGAAACAGTGCGCGGATGTCGTCGCCGACGAGAGCGTCGAACAGTATCACGTCTGCGGATTGAATTGCCTTCAGCGCCCGAAGGGTCAGCAGGTCAGCCGAACCCGGACCCGCACCAACAAGGCGGACACGACCCATGCGTGCAGGCGTTCCATGATCAGGCTGCATCACGCTTCTCCTCAGGGATTGTAGCGGCGATCAGTTGTTGCAGCGCAGGGCGACAAGAACCGCAGGTCGCCCCGGCGCGCGTGACGTTTCCAACGGCATCGAGCGTGCAGGCGCCGGCCTGGATGGCGGTGACAATGGTGTTCGCAGTGACGCTGGCGCAGGCGCAGACGATGGAGCTGCTATCCAGCCGAACACCCGGCGCCCTGCCGTGCAGAAGAAAGCGGCGCGTATCATCCGAGAGTGTCTCTTCCTGGAAAGCAGCTGCCAGCCATTCGCGCGGCGGAAGGCGTGCGCCGGCGAAGAAGATACGCTCGAGCCGGCCATCCGCGATCCATGCTTCACGCCGGGAGTTCGCGGCGGCGTCTTCGAAGCGCAGGCATTCGCCGGTTGCGCCTTTCAGCAGAGCGCGGGCGAGTTGCTCCCGTTCGCTCTCACCGCCGCGCCCGGCAAATTCGTGCAGATGGGCGCCAGTCTGTGGAATGCGCCGCCAGATGACGGGGAGGTCGCGAGGCGCCTCGACTGGCGCGCGGGAAATGTAGAAGCCCGCCCATGTCTCGCGGTAGCCATAGACGCGCGCGGGCGTGTGCTTGAATTCGGGCTGACCTGAGACTGGGTCCACGGCGCCGCTCGTCGTGGCGTTGACGCGACCATTCGGGGCGAAAACGTCAGTCCAGTGCATCGGCATGAAAAGCGAGCCGCGGCGCTGCCGATCCGTCACGCGCGCGATGACGACGGCTTCGCCGCGCGCAGTCTCCACGCAGGTGAGGCGACCGTCGGTTACGCCCGCGGGCGCAGCGTCGAGCGGGTGGATCTCGACATAGGGTTCAGGGATGTGGCGGGAGAGCCCGGGCGCAAGGGCGGTGCGCGTCATGGTGTGCCACTGATCACGTACGCGGCCGGTGTTGAGCGAGAGCGGGTAGCGCAGGCTGACAGGGTCGGCGGGAGCTGCGGGTTGGACCGCGATCATGCGGGCGCGGCCATCGGGCGTCGGGAAGCGGCCATCTGTGAACAGGCGCGCATCACCTTTGCGCTCGCGCATGGGCCATTGTGTTGGCTCGAAGGCTTTGTATGCGTCATCAGTCATCGTGATGAGCGAAGAAAGATCGAGCATGCGATTGGTGTTTTCATAGGCGGTCAGGCGTGCGTATTCACGGAAGATGTCGGCCGGGGTGCGCCAGGAGAAAGCGTCGGCATGGCCCATGGCGCGAGCGATATCTGCGATGATCTTCCAGTCGGGGCGCGCTTCGCCGGGTGCTGGAAAGAGGGCGCGCTGGCGCGAGATCCGGCGCTCGGAGTTCGTGACCGTGCCGTCCTTCTCGCCCCAGGCCAACGCGGGCAGTTTCACGTGTGCGTAGGCGGCCGTGTCTGTTTCGGCCATGCAGTCAGACACCACAACAAGCGGGCAGCGTGAGAGAGCTTCGCGGACGCGCGTGGAGTTCGGAAGGCTGACGGCAGGATTGGTGGCCATGACCCAGACGGCCTTGATGCGGCCGTCATGGATCGCCTCGAACATGTCGATCGCCTTGAGGCCCGGCTTGCGCGCGATGGCGGGTGAGGACCAGAAGCGCTGGACGCGGCTGCAGTTTTCGTCGGTGAAGCCCATGTGCGCGGCGAGGGTTGAGGCCAGCCCCCCGACTTCGCGGCCGCCCATGGCATTGGGTTGGCCGGTGATCGAGAACGGACAGGCGCCGGGCTTGCCGATCCTTCCCGTGGCGAGGTGTGCGTTGAGGATGGCGAGCCCCTTGGCGACACCTTGCGCGGACTGGTTGGCGCCCATGGAAAACAGAGAGACGGTACGCGGTGTTTCGGCGAACATCGCGTAGAAACGCCGAAGAGTATCTTCTTCGACGCCGCAATCTGCCGCGACAGCGGATGGCGACTGATCTGCGACGGCGAGGCTGGCGGCGACCGTGTCGAAGCCGCTGACGTGATTGGCAATCCAGGACGTGTCGACAGCGCCGCGACGGATGAGGTCAGCGAGAAGGCCGTTCCAGAGGCGCACATCGGATTGCGGTGCAAGCGGCAGGTGAAGGTCCGCGGCGTCAGCCGTTTCCGTGCGACGCGGATCAATCACGACATGGCGCTGTCCACGCTTTCGCGCAGTTTCCATGCGCCGGTAGAGGACAGGGTGCGTCCACGCGGCGTTGTGACCGGACATGACGACCAGATCCGCGAGGTCGATGTCTTCATAGCAGCCGGGGACATAATCGCCGCCGAAAGCCTGTGTGTGTGCCGCGACCGCAGACGCCATGCAGAGGCGCGAGTTCGTGTCGATGTTGCCCGAGCCGATGAAGCCTTTCATCAGCTTGTTGGCCGCGTAGTAGTCCTCGGTCAGCAACTGACCCGACACGTAGAATGCAACCGAGTCCGGTCCGTGCTTGTCGATGGTGCGCTGGAAGCCGCGTGCGACGTGGTTGATCGCGCGCTGCCAGCTGACGGCTCGCTCGCCGATGGTGGGGTTCAGCAGGCGGCCTTCGAGCCCAACAGTCTCTCCAAGGGCTGCGCCCTTTGAACAGATGCGGCCTTGATTGGCGGGGTGTTGCAAATCAGGCGTGATCTTCAATGAACGCCCAGGCGTCGCCTGTCCGCGAAGTCCGCAGCCAACGCCGCAATAGGGACAGGTGGTGCGAACGCCCGCGTCGCCCATCAGCGCAGCGCCTCCGCTGCTAGCTCGACCCGGCCATTCACGACGCGAAGATTTATGCGTGGGGCGCATCCTTGCCCCGCATCAGCGCCCATGAGTTGCCCCGTCGCGAGGTCTACATTCCGTCCATGCAGCGGGCAGGTGACGCTCGCGCCATGGACAATACCCATGCTGAGAGGGCCCTGCTTGTGCGGGCAGCGATCGATGAGTGCGAAGACCTGATCATCTCCCGTGCGGAAGATTGCAATCGGTCCTTTGATGCCGGCCACATTGCGCGCGCCGCGTTGCGGAATGTCCGTCACGGCGCAGATGTCGACCCAGAGGTGGTCCATCAGGGCGCTCATTCTGCGGCCACCCGTAACGGGGCGCCAAGGCCCTGGAACTCGGATGCGTCGTGTCCCGCGGCCCGCTCCGCCCATGGGTCGTCCTGGCTGAAGCGCTGTGCCTCCATGAAGCGTTCGAACAGGTTCGCCCGTTCGACGGCATCATCGACAACGCGCGCGGCGATGCTGGCGATGCCGACGCGATCCATCCACTTGTAGACGCGCTCGAGATAGAAGCCTTCCTCGCGATAGAGCTGCAGGATCGCCGCGATCAGTTCCATAGCGTCGCGTTCGCCGCGAACTTTCGTGAGCAGTTCCGTCCCTTTGATGTGCAATCCGGCGGCGCCGCCGATGTGGATCTCGTAACCACTGTCCACGCAGATGACGCCGATGTCCTTGCAGGTCGACTCCGCGCAATTGCGTGGGCAGCCGGAAACGGCAAGTTTGACCTTGGCGGGCGTCCACGATCCCCAGAGCAGTCTTTCCAGCTTGATGCCAAGTCCGGTGGAATCCTGCGTGCCGAACCTGCACCATTCGGAGCCGACACACGTCTTCACGGTCCGCAGCGCCTTGCCATAGGCGTGACCGGAAACCATGCCGGCGGCGTTCAGCTCAGCCCATACCGCGGGAAGTTGCTCCTTTTGTACGCCAAGCAGGTCGATGCGCTGGCCGCCCGTGACCTTCACCGCAGGAATGTCGAAGCGATCGACCACGTCTGCGATTGCCCGCAACTCCTTCGACGACGTCATGCCGCCCCACATGCGGGGGATGACGGAGTAGGTGCCATCTTTCTGGATGTTGGCGTGGACACGCTCGTTGACGAAGCGCGATTGCGCGTCGTCGCGGTAAAGGCCAGGCCAGGCGCAGAGCAGGTAGTAGTTCAACGCAGGGCGGCAGGAGGCGCAGCCATCCGGCGTTGTCCACTCAAGCGCCTGCATGACCGCCGGGATGGATTGCAGGCGTTCTTCCACGATGCGCTTGCGCACGAGGCCGTGCCCGTGATGCGTGCAGGGGCACATGGGTTTGGGCCCCGTGCGTTCCTGTACGGCGTCGCCGGCCGTCAGCTTGAGCAGCTTCTCGACCAGCGGCGTGCAGGAGCCGCAGGAGGCGGACGCCTTGGTGACGGCCCGCACGCTATCGAGGTTGGTAAGTTTCTTCGTCGTGATTGCGGTGGTGATCGCGCCCTTGCAAATGCCGTTGCAGCCGCAGACTTCAGCTTCGTCCGCCATGGCCGCAACGGCCGCGCTAGGGTCCAGACCCCGAAGGCCCTCCGTCGCGGCCTGCCCGAACACCAGCGTCTCGCGAAGCTCGGAGATGTCGGCGCCTGCGCGCATTAAGTCAAAATACCAGCTGCCGTCGACTGCATCGCCAAACAGAACGGCGCCGGCGATCTTGCCCTTCTCGAGCACGATGCGTTTGTAAACACCGCGGCCTGCGTCGCGGTACACGATGTCCTCGCAACCTTCTCCGCCGGCAAAGCGGCCGGCCGAGAACACGTCGACGCCCGAAACCTTCAGGCGTGTTGAGACAACCGAGCCAGCGTACGCGCCGTCTCCGCTTGTCAGTGTATCGGCCAGTGCGCGGCACATGTCCCAGATCGGCGCGACGAGGCCGTAACACTGTCCACGGTGTTCGGCGCATTCACCGACCGCGAAAACGTTCGGGTCGGATGTCCGCATGGTATCGTCGACGATGATGCCGCGCCCAACGCCCAGGTTCGATGTCTTGGCGAGTTGCACGCTGGGGCGAATGCCCACCGCCATCACGAGGATGTCGCATGGCAGGATGCGGCCATCTTTCAGCCGGAGCGCGGTGACTTTTCCATCGCAGCCAACAATCTCCTCGGACTGACCGCCAAGAATGGTTTCGACGCCCCGTTCCTTCAGCGCTTCGGTTAGCAGATGGCTGGCGGACGCATCGACCTGACGTTCCATCAGGATGTCGAGCAGGTGAACGACCGTCGCCTTCATGCCACGCCGGGCAAGGCCGTAGGCGGCCTCCAGGCCCAGCAGGCCGCCCCCGATGATGACGGCGCGAGCGCCGCCCGCCGTTGAGGCCTGAACCATTGATTCGACGTCGGCGAGATCACGGAAGGTGATGACGCCATTCAGGTTCGCGCCGGGCAGGGGAAGACGCACGGCATCTGATCCCGTCGCCAGAATGAGTTTGTCGTACTTCTCGACCACCCCACCGCAGGCGAACACGATTCGGCTCACCGTATCGATCGATGTGACCATGCAGCTGGTGTGCAGCGTGATGCCGTTGTCGGCATACCAGGCTTCATCGTTGAGGATGATGTCCTGGAACTTCTTCTCTCCTGCCAGAACCGGCGAGAGCATGATGCGATTGTAGTTCACGTGCGGTTCCGCGCCGAAGATCACGATCTCATAGCGATCGGGATCGCGCTTCAGCACCTCTTCTACCGCGCGGCACCCGGCCATGCCGTTGCCGATGACGATCAGTCTTTCGCGAGCCTGGTTTGTCATGGCTGTTCCCTAGGCCTGAGCCAGAGATGTCTGACGCGACAGCCACGTCGCGCGCCATTTTGCGCTGACGGCTGTGAGCGCGAGCAGAGCGACGAGCGCCAGGCAGGCGAATCCGAGGAAGCCAATCTGGAACGTTCCGGTTATCTGCTTGGAGAGCCCAAGGGTGGACGCGAGATAGAAGCCGCCGATCCCGCCGGTCATCCCGACAAGGCCGGTGACGACGCCGATTTCCTGCCGGAAGCGCTGTGGCGCGATCTGGAAAATGGCGCCATTGCCCGCGCCGAGCGCGATCATGCTGAGCAGGATGATGGGCAGCGCGATCCATGCCGAAGGCCAGGCGAAGCTGGCCAGCGTCAGCCCGGCGATGGCGAACATGTAGACAGTGGACAGTGTAGGAACGCCGCCGAACCGGTCTGCGAACCAGCCGCCGACCGGGCGAGAGAAGGACCCGGCGAAGACGCAGGCGGCCGTGAAGAACCCGGCGATGACCGGCGAGAGGCCATACTCGGCGTTGAAATAGATCGTGAGCGACGAGGACAGGCCGACAAAGCCACCGAAGGTGACGCTGTAGAGCAGCATCAGCATCCAGGCATCGCGTGTCTTGAGGATTTCGAAATAGCCACTGAGCGGCTTCGGCGCCGGGCGGTTCGGTGGATCTTTCGCAAAGACGAGAAAGATCACAAAGGCGATGGCCAGCGGGATTGCCGCCATGCCGATCACATTGTTCCAGCCAAATGTCTGCGCGAGGCCGGGCGCGAACAACGCCGCAAGCGCCGTACCGGAGTTTCCTGCGCCGGCAATACCCAGGGCAAGACCCTGATGTTCTGGCGGATACCAGCGCGACGCCATGGGTAGGGCCACCGCGAAGGAAGCGCCAGCCACGCCCAGCAGCAAACCGAGCATCAACACGCTGTCGTAGCTGTGAACGCCCATAGCCCACGCGAACAACAGTCCGCTAAGCACAATCACTTGAAACAGAAGGCCCGTCAGTTTTGGACCAAATCTGTCGACAGCGAGTCCCGCGAGCACGCGCAGGAATGCACCGGACAACACCGGGATGGCGACCATCAGACCTTTCTGTGCAGCATCGAGCTTGAGATCGCCGGCGATTGCTACGCCAAGCGGCCCGAGCAGGACCCAGACCATGAAGCTGAGATCGAAGTAGAGGAATGATGAGAAAAGCGTGGGCGCATGGCCCGCTTTCGCGAATGTGCGGAACGACATGGCGGATGTGACCCTAACAGAACGGCGGCGTCGCCGGGGAGGGACCGCATCCGGGCGGTCAACCAGTTAGCCGCGAACGCCGTTGTTCTTGGGCCGAGGACAGTGATCCATGCGCAGGCTTCAGTGTCACGCGATCTGCGCTGATTGAACGAACGCAAATGCTGATCGCCTGAGCATGCGGCGCCGGCATGCACATGCTGACGGCGTTTTGGGCGCCGCTAGCTTCTTGAACGCGAGATCTTGAAGCTCGTCGCATATTCAGCCGCGCGATCCGGTGCGAATTCCGCGCGCCCGGGCATCTGGTCGGCCGTCATCTCGATCGGACCGTCGCGGCCAGCAAGCGACCACGCCGTATCATGCGCACCTTCAATCTTGCTGTCGGCGACAGGCGCGTTCAGGCCAGCATCCGCAGCGGCCTCGCGAAACAGATCCGGTTGATAACAGGCGATGGCGGCGTCCAGATCCATGTCCGCGGGCGCCTGACCCCACCGGACCATCTGGCTTGCGATCCATGCCGCGTGGCTGCGCCAGGGATAGAGAGCGGTATGCCTGGCAAATCGCAGCGATTGCGGCGTGTTCGGCGCCAAGCGCTGTGCGATAAGGTGTTCCGGCGCATTCAGCCATTCCGGTCGCGCAAGCAGCGCTGCGAGATCGTCCGCGTTCGCGGCTTCGTCAGCCCATCGAGCGCCCCGTATCAGCGCACGCATCAAGGCAAGCATTTGTGCAGGCTCGCGATTGGCCCAGGCGCCCGAAACGCCAAGCACCTTGTCAGGGCCGCCCGGCCAGAAGTCTGCGGCATGCATGGCGACCTTCGCGCCACTCTCGGTTTCACACAGGGCGCCCCACGGCGCGCCAACACAGAACCCGTCGATCTCCCCTGATTTCAACTGCGCGGCGATGGCTGTCGGCGGTGCAACGACGATGCGGATGTCGTCGTCGGGATCGACGCCTGCGCTGGCGGCCCAGAAACGCAGCATGTAATTATGCATAGAATAGGGGAACACGACCGCAAAGCTGATGCTCGGCTTTCCGACTTTACGTCGTCCAGCCACCGCGCCAGCAAGCGCCGCCGCACTCAGGG
>Ga0116176_10004357_pt1 | contig 10291 bp, 7 predicted proteins | sample AD_STIC08_MetaG_FD_89803 | JGI IMG/M metagenome (GOLD analysis project Ga0116176, IMG submission 89803) | Active sludge microbial communities of municipal wastewater-treating anaerobic digesters from USA - AD_STIC08_MetaG | ecosystem: Engineered > Bioreactor > Anaerobic > Digestate | place: USA... | reverse complement strand
TACCGATGAAGACCAATTGCTGGTTTTTGGCAATGGCGAATTATTGCTTACTGCTATTAAGAACATTATTTTAAATGCCTGCAAATATTCATCCACTCACCAGGCCGTGGTAAGCCTGAAAGTGAAAACAGGGGAGATCGTAATTGAAGTGATTGATAATGGCCCCGGAATACCGGAAGCCGAACTGGAATATATTTTTCAGCCTTTTTACCGTACGGCCTCTGCCAATGCGCAACAGGGATTCGGGCTGGGGCTGTCGCTGGCAAACCAGATCGTAAAACTGCACAAAGGATTCATTTATGTCAAATCCGATCAGCAGGTCAGTACCGCTTTTATCATCATACTGCCAACAAATAAGTAGACCGCCTGCCTCCCTTTTTACAGTGCCGTATTTCATTAGAATATTCTTAAGAGAAGGTTAGAAGTCTATTAGATTATCTGAATGGTTTTTCTTGTTGTAATTCACGGCATAGATTTGAACAGGTTTCTTCGTAATGCGGGCATGCTTGTGTTGCCGCTGAAGCTGAAACCGATTGTTTCCTTACAAGAATTCCGCTACCTGGTCAAGGATTTCTGTTGATCATCATTTGCTTTAGTTTGGATTTTCTCAGATGGTAATCAGAAATTGGCAAGTATTCTCTCTGAAGCAGGAAAGCGTCAGCGGCAACACAAGCAGTGTGATCGCAGAGTGGTAAAGGCCATCCGGTTTCGGGTGGCTTTTTTAATGCAGTTAAATGAGCCGGTGCATAATAACAGGAGTATAGATCAATTTGTGTAATTTCAGGAAGCGTTGCCGGATAGAAGCTAAAGCCATTACCCGAAATTGATCTTTATACATGCCTGTTAAAAAAAGTCTCAAAAAAGCAGCGATAGGTATTTTATGCCTTGTAGCCTTTTACATTCTTCTGCTTGCGGGAGCGGGGCTCTATGTAAATACGAAAAAGGAGAGTATCCGCCACCGGATTGAGTCTGAACTCAGGGAAAAGCTGTATGGGAATCCTGTTATTAATGATCTTGATATCAGTGTATGGAAATATTTCCCTCTCATAGCTTTGCGGGTAAATGATTTTACCCTTTCCGATTCTGTATATAATAGACCCATTCTGCGGGCTAAGATGATGTCAACCACCTTCAGCCTCATCGGGCTCTTGCTGTCTGGTAAAACGGTCGATGACATCATCATTGAAGATGCCTCTTTTCACTTGTTCACGGATTCCACGGGGTACAGCAATAAATATTTAATGAATTTTAAGAAGAAGAATACTTCGCCCGCTCAATCATCCGGTATAGAGATCAATGAAGTTAAAATAAAGACCCTCGACGTACTGATTGAAGATGCTTTGAAAAATAAGAGAATTTCCATGCTTATCAATGAACTGGATGCATCCATTACACAAATGGGGCCGGTAATACAGATCGCAATGAGTGAAAAGATCAGCATGAAAAAAGGACTTGGGTTTAAACTGGAAAAAGGATCTTACCTCGAAGGTCAAACTGTGAAGGGGGATTGGTTATTGAAATTAGATAAGAACACAAAAAATCTCTCATTCGAAAAAACCCTTGTTTTAATAAACGATCATCCATTTAGCCTGGCGGGTAGCTTTTCTTTTAATTCCGACCCGGTATTTACATTAAGCTTTGATACAAAAAAAGTCTCTTACAGTCAGGTTAAAGCAATTGTTACAGAACGGATCAGGCAAAAAATAAGTAAAGTGGACCTGGCGGGAGTGTTAGACGTCGGGGGGGTGATCGAAGGTTCCTTGCTGCCCGGAATGAAACCCTATGTAAGCCTTAACTGGAAAACAGCGAACAGCACTCTTAAAACACATATTGCTGAGTTCTCAGGCTGTAACTTCAGCGGAAATTTTATGAATAAGGTTAATAAGGATTCTGTTAACGACGACGCCAATTCACGGATCACCATACCGGTTTTTACCGGAAACTGGGGCGAAATTAACCTGGCCGGTAAGGATATTGTACTAACTAACCTTACTTCTCCTTTTCTTCAATTTAATATCAGCAGTGAATGCAAACTGCAATCATTGGACAATCTTTTTGCCATGAAAGGAATAAGTTTCCAGGACGGCACCGCTAAACTAAACTTGTTTTACGACGGCCCGGTAACAAAGGATAGGTCACTGCTGGCTGAGATGGAGGGAAAATTATCCGTTTCAAACGGAACAGTTGAATATGTACCGCGGGGATTCACTTTTAGAAAATGCAATGGCGATATTGAATTTTATAAAGACAGCATCCGTATTCCGGGGTTTGTCTGCAGCTATCTGAAGAATGAGATACATATAGAAGCAGAAGGCAAAAATATCCGGCGCAATTTTTTAGCAGGACAACATACCTGCCAACCCGAACTTAAATGCATTGTGCGGTCACCTTACCTGGACCTCGAAGACTTTAAACCACTTTTTGCAGCAAAAAAACAACGGGTAAATAAGGGCCGGTCTAAACAGGACCTTACTGCATTGAGCAATAAATTTGATGACCTTATTGAAAATGGCATCATCCGTCTTCTTGTAAAAGTTGCCGACATCCGGCACCAGAACCTGCGGGCAAAGAATTTTGAAGGAGATATCCGGTTTGGAACCGGTTACTGGGAAATTCCTGACCTTTCTATGAATCTCTCAGGGGGGTATATCAGGCTGCTGGGAAAGATTGAAGAAACCGGGAATGATAAACATGCAGCGGGCGTAAAGGTGAAGGTGACCAACGTGGATGTAAAAAAACTGTTCCTTGCCTTTGATGACTTTGGACTGGAAGATATCTCACATAAGAACCTGCAGGGGAATTTCAGCACCACTGCCAGTATAAATGCAGGTATTGATGGAAGAGGAAAGCTTGTTCCGGAAAGCCTTTCAGGCACCATTGATTTTTCACTGAAAAACGGGGGGTTGCAGAACTTTGCACCGCTTGCCCATGTGAAGAATTATGTGTTTAAGAAAAGAAACCTGGAAGATGTACGTTTTGCGGAGATCAAAACAAGGATCGACATCAAGGGTTCCGATATGTTCATTAACCGGATGGAAATTGAAAGCAATGTGTTCCGGCTTTTCCTGGAAGGTAATTATGGGCTCAAAGGAAAAAATACCGATCTGTTGTTACAGGTTCCTTTCAGCAATTTCAATAAAAAAAAATTTAGTGAAGAAGATATGCCGGTAAACAAAGGTATTGGTAAGGCCCCGAAGAATATCTGGCTTCGGGCTAAGAATAATGAGGAAGGGAAAGTAAAATTAACCCTGACACTGAATCCAAAGCTTAAAGAAAATACAAAAAAGAGAACCCGAAAATAAATGTACGCCCCGGGTTACTGAAGCATCATGAATAAATTTTCATAAGATTATTCAGATTCTATAGGATATTAATGTATTTTACTCCATAAACTAAAACTTATGGGCAAATTATCATTATTCATGCTGGCATGTTTTGCATGCCTTAGTTCATTCTCGCAAAATGTAAACCTCGACAGTATTCTCAATGTAAGGAAATTTCAAAAAGACAGTGCGCTTAAGGCAGCAATACATGCCGATTCGGTAAAGATCGAAAAGGAATTCAAGGAAACAGAAAAATGGGACAGGATAACAGCCCGTGCCCTATACCCGGTGATCAAGGCAGGCGATTGGTCTGGTGTGATACCCGTACCCGATGCAACAGAAGTACCTGATCCCACCCTGGACTATAAATTCCTCTTTGAACTGACATCACTTAATCCAGATTCTGCCAGTAAAGATGTGGACTATGGGCTTGCTGAAGTATCCAGGGTTATTAACCTGCACGTGGCTTCAGGAGTACCGCTTAAAAAGATATCTCTGGTTATTGTGGTACATGCCGGTGCGCTAAAGGCATTTGGCACCAATGAATATTATAAAGCAAAATTTAAGACCGATAATCCTAATATAAAAGTGGTGGAGGAGTTGAAAAAACTCGGTACTAAATTTATTGCCTGCGGCCAGGCCATGACATTCCTTGATGTAAAGAAAGAAGACATGCTTCCTGAAATGAAAGTGTCTCTTACGGCCCAAACGGTTATTTCGCATTACCAGTTAAAAGGTTACCTGCTTTGGTGGGGTGGAGCCGGAAAGCACTAGAAAGGTAGAAAATACGTTGCAACAATTATACCCTGCTGATTTTTTAGCAGGGTATTTGCTATATAGTACCCGGTATCCTCTTTTCAATATCAACCACTAAAATGAACGATCATGAAGAACCTCCTTCTCTTATTTGTATTACTGGCTGTGTGCCTGCTTAGCCAGGCCCAGCTAAAAGCAAAAGCCGTTTGCCCGGTTATTGAAGTGGATGTGATGGCAGGCAGTGTAAACGACTTGTATCCCAAATCGGCCATAGCAGAAATAAAGACCACCCTGCCTTGTTTTACCGAAGTGGTGGAGATCGATTCTGTATCCAGGTGTGCCGGCGTTTTTTACAAAGACCGGGGCATTTCTTTTTTTACCGGGCGCAGGTACATTGAAATAACAGATCAGTTCAAAGGCAAACTAAGCCCGGCCCTGATGGGCGCCAGCCGCAGTAACCTCTTCAACCTGCTGGGCCACCCAAAATTGAAAGATACCAACTGGGATGCTTTCCAGATGGGATATGGGATACTGATATTGTATTACAACAAGGCAGGTAAGATAAATAAGATACAGATCAGCAGCAAAAGTACGGATGAGATAAAACTGTGTGAATAAAAAAAGGTTGCCTGCAATTCATCCGCTACTTTAGTCATTTCATACATGGAGATTATTTTTTTCCGGTTCCGCCATGGCATCTTGCACCGGAAACAAAAAAATATAGCCATGAAAAAGATCATCCCGGTTGCACTGGCAGTTCTGTTATTAGCCGCCTGCAAAAAAACAAAACCCACCCCGCTGCCAATACCGCATCCACCGATGCAATACCTCGATCTGCATGATGAATCCATCCGGTTCGGACAGATAAAAAAGATCGATATCAACAGCGACGGCAGCGATGATTTCCTGGTAAGTACCTTGCTGGTAGGCGATCCCATACTGGAAAGAGACCGCCGGCAGTATTATATCAGTTCAAGTACCGAAAGCAGGCTTCTCCAGGATGGAAATAATCAATCATCCATACTTACTAAAGGCGACCAGGTAATGCTCCAGCATCCGGGTTACAACTGGCTGGAAGTAACCTCACTCTTGCTGGCAGAAAAAATTGTTCCAATGATGGGCAACCCATCCTGGCAGGGAGCCTGGAAACAGGCCAACCACCATTACCTGCCGGTGCAGGTAAAAAAGAACGGAAATATTTTCCATGGCTGGATAGAACTCTCTTTTAATACAACGTTGGAAGAAATTATCCTCCATAAAACAGCTATATGTACGGAAGCAGGAAAGACTATTAAGGCAGGGTTTTGAGTAATGATAGAAATAGTTCCTGGTCACCGGCCGGGAACTGTTTTATTTACCTGTAACTGATCTGAAACCTTAACCTGAAAAATTACTGCACTACTGCCTGTTCCGGCTGATCAATAATGATCTCGGGCCTGTTTTTATACAGTATGATTCGCCCGGTAAAGCAAACCTGTTTGCCCTTTAATTCATCCGGGCTGGTCTTGAATTGTTTTCTCACATCGCCCCATATTACCACAGTAAGCAACTGGTTGGGGTATTTACCACCGATGTTTAAAAAAGTGGGGGAGTTCCTGGAAGACTCGAAATAACGCATATCATCTACTTTGCCGCATACCGTAACGCTGTCGCCGATATGTTTGCCTATATCTTCCAGCTTAATGCTTGTTTGTGCATAGGCAGCGCTGGAAATGATGAATGCCAGTACGCTGTGGTATATTTTCTTCATGCCTGTTGTTTACGTAAAGCTACACATTTATGTTTTGCGGAGGGATTCCCGCCTGAATGGTGCATAGCCTATTTCACATATTTCTTAAAGAATTCAATGGTTCGTTGCCAGGCAAGTTTTGCAGCGGCTTCGTTGTAGCGGTTGGGCGCTGTGTCGTTATGAAAGGCATGGTTTACGCCATCGTACATGTACAGTTCGTAGCGGGTATTGTTTTTCTTCAAGGCTTCTTCATACGCAGCAATACCGGCATTCACCCGCTCATCCAGTCCGCCATAATGCAATTGAACCGCTGCTTTAATATTGGCCACATCATCCGCAGCCGGCTGCCTTCCGTAAAAAGCCACGGCTGCTTTCAATCCCGGTAGTTTTACCGCCAGGTTATTCGACATGGCGCCTCCCCAGCAAAAGCCCACGCAGCCTGCATTGCCATTATAGTCTTTACGGGTAGCCAGGTAATCAAAGGCATTCATAAAATTCTGCAGGTTGGTCTCTGCTTTCAGTTCCTGGAATTTTTGCCGGGCCTCATCTTCATTGGCAGGAACAACACCCAGCGCCGACAATGCATTGGGCGCAATGGCCAAAAATCCTTCCTTGGCTGCACGGCGGGCCACGTCTTCAATATGGGCATTCAATCCCCGGTTTTCGTGGATGACGATAATGGCCGGGTATTTCTTGTCTGCTTTTGGCCGGGCAATATAGGCTTCCATTTGTGCAGGAACGCCGGGAAAACTGATGCGTTCGGTGAACAGGTCTTCATCACTGGTGATCTTCATATTGGCAGCATTCACTTCAATCAGCGGAAGCACCGACATGGCAGCCGTTAAACTTCCCGTTAATAAAATGAGGCGGCTTATAAATTCACTCCTTGTTAAGGGGGCGTGGGTGTACTCGTCGTATAGATTGATTATTTTCTGATCCATGATTTTTTTCTTTGAAGTTAAAACAAAAGTTTCAGCAATTCTCATCGGCAGTATCCCTCTTTCTGTTCAAAATACACTCTGCTAAAGGAAATCTTTTATGGGTACCGATTATGACAAAAAAGCGATATATTACTATTTAAAAACACGTGATAGTAAAAAGAGAAATACCATGAAAAAATATTTTATTGTCCTGCTCCTGGCTGGTGTGGTGCTTACATTAAATGTTTGCAACAAAAATGATCTGCCTGCATCAGATCCCGTAATGACGCTTGGCCATGGAGCTATATTTGGCAGCAACGGAAAACAGGTGAAGATCACGAAAGCATTTATTAATACTGTACAGAAGTTTTACTTAAATAAACTATTCGCAGGGATTAAAAATAAAGAAACGGAAAATTATATTTCTCCTTCACAGATACAGGAAATACAGGATGTTATCAACCAGCATGTAAAAGACCCGGTACTTGCAAATGCCTTACTGGTCGACTGGTTGCTTGAAAAGGCCAGGCCAAAAGAAAAGCTGTCTTACATAAGTATGGTGAATAATGCCTTGCGCTGGAAATATTTGTGGGAACTAAACCCCGAAGCAGTGCAACCAAAGGATGGTTCTTGGGCCAAGGGGATAGACTTTGAAACAGCAAAGGGATTAGAACGAAGACTTGACATGGCAATAGTACTTCCAATCAATTTGGTTTCAAAAACCTATTGCGAAGAATGTCTGGATGCCGGCGTACCTGTTCCTGATTCTATGTTTGGAAGTAAATGGAGATATGTAGGAGATATAACTGATGAGTTTATTGATCCGAACTCAAAAGGAGAGTTGTGGATATATGAAAGTGAATCACCTAAAGGGGTTTGTCTTGCTCTGCCACGTTTTGGGCCGGGAAAAGATTCTGCAGGTATATTGGGGATCATCTGTTTAGGTACGGAAAGCAGTAAAGCCTGTTTTTTCGACAATCCTAATGGTGTGTCTTTTAAGCGAAATGAAAAAACGGATTTCAGGAATTTTTTGGGAGGCGCCGACCTGGTAGCAAACGGACAGGGTGTATGCACCGATTGTCATGCGGGGGAAAATCCATTTGTTGTACATCCAGATCAGCCTGTATTTAAAGCAGTGGCCGATAAATTAAAGCCGCTTGGCTGGTACATTCCCTTAGTGATTGCAACCTGGCCTAAAAACCCGGGACCCACCAATATTTTAGATGGCATTTCTTCTCCCGGTAAATGCACGATGTGTCACATAAAAGATAATGCAGGTCGTTTTCCGCAGGTATCTTCAGAATTACCCGGTTATTGCGATTTTATTTTACCGAATGCTACCTCTATAAAGAAAACAATGCCTCCAAATCCGGAGGGTAAAATAAATGTTGCGTTATTTAATGCTCATATAAATGCGTTGAGAGCGGCATGCAATACACTGCCATCAGATCCCGGAGATCTTGTAGGTTTTGCGGTACCCGATAACCCGGGATTTTTGTCTTCGCCGTTAATTATCTCACCTGTTTATCAATGTGCAACAAAAGTGGCTGTAGAAAGTGCGGTACTGAATGCTAAAGTTATCTTATCGGTTAATGGCATTGATGTGGCCACATATTCTCCGGCCAGGAATCCTCTTTTAATTGAATTCTCCGGACTGGCTCCCTTAAAAGTTGGCGACCTGCTTTCTGTACGGCAGGAACTGAGTGGAATAAGTTCGGCCACTTCACCAAAAATACAGGTACGGGATTATAAGGCAGACTATCCAAAAGGGCTTCCGGCTCCGGTCATTTCTCCTTCGTTAATTTATGCATGTGCAGAGGTAATAGGTGTTGTGCATGTACCTTCATCTATTGTTACTGTGTATAAAAATGGCAGGTATGTGGGACAACAAACCGGAAGTGTTGGCAGAACATTGATGTATGCAGGCACAATAAAAAAAGGAGATACTTTCACCGCCATTGCATCTCTTTGTAACGCTACGAGTGAAATGTCTGCCGTCGGCCGGGCTATTGCGGCGCCAACTCATATACCGGGAGCCAGGTTTGATCCCGCTATCATCTTTACCGGGCAGGAACTTATTTCGCTTTATAATCTTACGAATGGCAGCCAGACCCAGATAGGAGAAGCTTCATTTGGAAATCTTGGAGGATTTTCCGTGCCGGAATCCTGGTATCCAAATTTTGATCTAAGATCCGCATTAGGAAGACCATTAGGAAAGAACGATCGTTTATATGTAACACAGAAATTGTGCGACCTAATATCAACAAGAGAATCATCTACTACCATTACCTGCGATGAACTTCCTGCACCCCGTATTGAGCAACCTTTTACCGGTAATGCTTACGTTGTGGTAAAACAATCGATACCAGGTGCCAGGGTGCGTATCTACGATTTCAGCAATACGGAAATAGGTGATGGAAGCGGCAAACTGATCCAGTTAAGCAGGCCTCTTCGCTCATCGGATGGCTTTATTGTAGCCGTTCAGCAGGTTGATACATGCTCAAGTAAAACGGGGCACAGGGTAAATATTCAATAATACTCAAAGAGAAATTGGAATACATTTTTTAGTTCTTCTTAGATCAGTAGAACCATTTTGTAAATAAACCATTGCACATGCTGTCTGCCTTTAACTCCCAAAAATTCCGGTTCTGGTCCTTTGTATCCATGTTCCTGCTGGTATTTGTGCATGGGTATAATCTTAACATCAGTTACCTGCAACCCTGGACCACTCCCGGCGAACCGATGACGGTGACGGCCTTTACCGAATACTGGCTGGCTAACGGCCTGTTTCGTTTCCGCATACCTATGTTGTTCATTATATCTGGCTACCTGTTTGCTTTAAGTGATCAGAAACCGTATAAACAGCGGTCTGCCAAAAGGGTAAAAACATTATTGTATCCGTATCTGATCTGGAGCGCTGTTGGTTTGCTGCTCACTTTTGTGCTGGAGCTTTTTCCCTACAGCCGCAACGTGGTGGCGGCTACCCAAATGATGCAGATAGATGAAACCCGGACCCTCCTGCACCAGTATCATTGGTACGAGGTATTGGCCCGGTGGATATTCTTTCCCGTTTCATATCAACTGTGGTTCATTCGTGTTTTACTCATTTACAACCTGGCTTACCCGGCGCTTCGCTGGTGTGTTACAAATCGTACTGCCCGCTGGATATTCTTCAGCATTGCATTTTTACTCTGGCTTTCCACCGCCGGCTTTGTATTGATAGAAGGCGAGGGGCTGCTGTTTTTTTCACTGGGTATATGGATGCAGAAAACAAATTTCAATATTGATGCGCCCAATAAATGGCTGCAGCCGAAGCAATGGCTCCTTGTTTTTATGGTTTGCTCTATCCTTAAAACGGTGCTGGCATTTTATCCGCCGTTCAATGCTGTAGAACCGGTATTGCTGCTGATGCATAAAACAGTAGTGTTAAGCGGACTGATCTGCGCCTGGTATGGTTGCAATGTGCTGGTGAGATGGTGCATGAATAAAAACTGGTTTGTATGGCTGTCTGCCTTCTCCTTTATGATCTATGTATTGCATGCGCCGATAGTAGTGTTTGCAAC
>Ga0116176_10004343_pt1 | contig 10315 bp, 6 predicted proteins | sample AD_STIC08_MetaG_FD_89803 | JGI IMG/M metagenome (GOLD analysis project Ga0116176, IMG submission 89803) | Active sludge microbial communities of municipal wastewater-treating anaerobic digesters from USA - AD_STIC08_MetaG | ecosystem: Engineered > Bioreactor > Anaerobic > Digestate | place: USA... | reverse complement strand
TCTAATTTTTGCTTAAAATCTATCATAAATATAAAAAATCCAACGACCATTAGGCCTTGAATACCAGTCATTTTTTACTTTTGTATTATAATGATATTTTAGTTTTTTAGCAAATTTATTATAAAAAAACGTTTTTTGAACGTTTTTTCATTTGGTCGGGCTGCCCGGAATTGAACCGGGATCACACGCACCCGAAGCGTGTATAATAGCCTTTATACCACAGCCCGTGGTGGACTTGAGGGGACTCGAACCCCTTACCTCTGCAATGCGAATGCAGCGCTCTACCAGATGAGCTACAAGCCCTGCCGATGTAAATGAGTCCGTAAAACTATATGGACCACCTGGGCAATAAGTTGATTTTTTTGTATTTTTTGGTCGGGGTGCCGGGAATTGAACCCGGGCTACATGCACCCCATGCATGCGTACTACCGTTATACTACACCCCGAAAACACGATAGCAATAGTGTAAGGATATTTCTAAGATAAGTCAACAATTACGCATTAATAATAACGCATTAAGACATAAATAATCTTACCTTGCTCTCATTGGTTGGGACATATAAGATATTACTATAGTTATTAATATAACAGATATGAAATTTTATCTATCATCTTATAAAGTCGGCAATGAAACAGACAAACTAAAGGCGTTGATTCCTGCGGATAATAAAAAAACAGCATATATTTCCAATGCGCTTGATTTTTCAAACGATGCCGAAAGGAGAAAACAAGGCGAGCAATCCGACATTGAACAGCTAAAACCGTTTGGTTTGGATGTTGAATTGCTTGATTTGAGAGATTATTTTGGTAAAAAAACCGAATTGGAGAAAAAAATCGCTGAATTCGGCGTGATTTGGGTAAGGGGCGGAAATTGTTTTGTTTTAAGGCAGGCAATGAAGCTAAGCGGGCTAGATGATATTTTGAAGGATCTATTAAAAAAGATGATATTCTTTACGGAGGATATAGCGCCGGAGTTTGCGTTTTGGCTCCAACCCTAAAAGGTATGGAATTGGTGGATGATCCGAATGTAAAACCATACGATAGCCAGAAAGAAACTATTTGGGATGGAGTCGGTATCCTGGATTATACAATACTACCTCATTATAAATCTGATCACCCGGAATCCGGGAAAGTAGATGAGGCCATTGAATATATGACAAAAAATAAAATTCCTTTTAAGACGCTTAGGGATGGGGAAGTAATAATTATTGAATAAATGCTGTATAAAATAGATAAAAATGGTTTTGTTGTTAATGAAGCCGGGTTGGGAAAGGCTCAACTAGGAAAATTTTAGAAGAAATAAACAAATTATGTAATGATAAGCTTGGCGATAATTTGTTAAGTATTTATATTCGGAGAAGCGTCAGTGTGGGCAAGGCAAAACCGGATATTTCCGATACAGACAGCGTTGCCGTAATAAAAAAGAGTTATCAAGGAAGAAGCTTATTTGGATTATCAAATCGTCAAAAAAATTGGGAAAAAATACCCGAAAGCAGGTTTTTTGACCTTACTGTCGTATTTTGAAGGAGTTGAGAAATTATAAAGATATTGATTTTGTTGTTTAAGAATTTCCGGAAAATTGCTTTTGGCGGGGGATTAAAGTAGAATATTAATATAAAGTATAATTATATGAATCAGTCTAAAACAATTTTTTCCGGAGTCAAGCCCAGCGGCGATTTGACCATCGGTAATTATATTGGCGCCATCAGTCAGTGGCCGGAGATGCAGGATAAATATCGCTGTATTTTTTCCATTGTCGACTATCATGCTATTACCGTCAAATATCAGCCAGAGGAATTAAGAAAGAGAATTTTAGAAATTACCAAGATTTATCTTGCTTCTGGAATCGACCCGAAAAAATCAATCATTTTTCAGCAATCAGCCGTACCTGAGCATACGGAACTAGCCTGGATATTGGGTTGTTCTGGTTCTTATATCGCCGATTTGAAAAAAATGACACAATTTAAAGATAAGGCCGGAGAAAAACAAAATTCCGTTTTTGTTGGCCTCTTCACTTATCCTGTTTTGATGGCGGCCGATATATTATTATATGATACGCAAGCAGTGCCAGTGGGCGACGATCAAAAACAGCACGTCGAACTGACGCGTGATATTGCCAAGAGATTTAACAATAAATATGGTCCTTCTTTTGTGGTGCCGGAGGCGATTGTGCGTAAAGAAGGCGCGCGCATTATGAGTCTAACAGAACCGATTAAGAAAATGTCCAAAAGCGCCAGCAATTCTAACAGTTATATCTCTTTACTTGATGATATTGAAGTCGCTAAAAAGAAAATAATGAAAGCGGTGACCGATTCCGGAACCAACATTGATTATGATTCCGCTGATCGTCCGGCTTTAGCCAACCTTCTCACCATCTATGCTCAATTAGGTAATCGTCAAATTCCGCGTTTAGTAAAAGATTATCAAGGAAAGGGTTATGGGGAGTTTAAGAAGGATTTAGCGGAAATAGTCGCTAAGTTTTTAACTGATTTCCAAAATAAATTTAACAATATCAGCAATAAGGAAGCGCAAGCAGTTTTAGAGAGCGGCCGTCAACAAGCGTCAGCCTTAGCCCAAATGAAGATGGAAAAGATTAGAAAAGTAATTGGTGTGAGATAAAAAAGTAATTATTCAATATTCAAACAAAAAACCGCCAATAAAGCGGTTTTTTGTAAAGTTAGCTGGTAATAAAATTTTGAGTCTAATCGGCATCAATTCAAGATAATAATATTTTTGTATTATCTTGCGATAATATTTATTGTACCAAAGGTACAATATCGACTATTGTCTTGTTTCATCAATGATGAAAGACAATTACTCCCTAGAAAGGAGGTGATCCATCCACAGCTTCCGCTACGGATGCCTTGTTACGACTTCGTCCCTGTCATCGGTCTTGCCTTCGTCCCATAAATGAGCCTTCGGGCACTACCAACTCCCTTGACGTGACGGGCGGTGAGTACAAGACCCGAGAACGTATTCACCGTGGCATAGCTGATCCACGATTACTAGCGATTCCAGCTTCATGAAGGCGAATTTCAGCCTTCAATCCGAACTGAGGGTAACTTTTAGGGGTTAGCTCCACCTCGCGGTTTGGCGACCCTTTGTATTACCCATTGTAGCACGTGTGTTGCCCAAGGCGTAAGAACCATGCTGATTTGACGTCATCCCACCTTCCTCCCATTTAAAACGGGCAGTCCCCCATGACATATAAAACATAGGATCAGGGTTGCGCTCGTTTCCCGACTTAACGGTACATCTCACGACACGAGCTGACGACAACCATGCAGCATCTGTCTAGCTCCCTCGAAGGCGGATCTGTTTCCAGACCTTGCAGCTAGATGTCAAGCCTTGGTGAGGTTCCTCGCTTATCGTCGAATTAAACCACATGCTCCACCGCTTGTGCGGGTCCCCGTCTATTCCTTTGAGTTTTAAGCTTGCGCTCGTACTCCCCAGGCGGGATACTTAACGGGTTACCTTAAATTAACAACACTGGCAGGGTCGATACTGCCAATGCTTAGTATCCATCGTTTACGGCGTGGACTACTGGGGTATCTAATCCCATTCGCTCCCCACGCTTTCGTCCACTGAGTGTCAGAACCGTCCTAGCAAACTGCCTTCGCATTTGGTGTTCTTGCTGATATTAATGGATTTAACCCCTACACCAGCAATTCCGTTTGCCTCTTCCGGTCTCTAGTTTGTCCATCTCTCCCGCTGGCCCGAGGTTGAGCCTCGGGATTTAACAGGAGATGCGATAAACCACCTACGGACGCTTTACGCCCAATAAATCCGGATAACGCTTGGGGCCCTCGTATTACCGCTGCTGCTGGCACGAGGTTAGCAGCCCCTTATTCATATGCTACCGTCATTGTTTCGTCACATATAAAAGCACTTTACACCCCGAAAGGCTTCTTCGTGCACGCGGTGTCGCTCCTTCAGGCTTTCGCCCATTGAGGAAGATTCTTGACTGCAGCCTCCCGTAGGAGTCTGGGCAGTTCTCAGTCCCAGTGAGGCGGGTCACGCTCTCGCGCCCGCTACCCGTCATCGCCTTGGTAAGCCATTACCTTACCAACAAGCTGATAGGACATAGGCCCCTCTCGAAGCGTCGGAGCTTTAATGGCAGAACTTATGTTCTGACATACTATCGGGTATTATCCTCACTTTCGTAAGGTTATCCCCGTCTTCGAGGTAGGTTACCAATGTGTTACTCTCCCGTTTGCCATGCCCATATTGCTATGAGCATTCGACTTGCATGCCTTAGACACACCGCCAGCGTTCATCCTGAGCCAGGATCAAACTCTCTGTTTGAATATAGAGATATCATTTTCAAAAAAATGATATTAAAGATTCTGGTTGATTTATTATCCGAATTGATGCCGATTCGCATCAAAATTTTTGTTTATTTCACCAAGTTAACTTTGTTAAAGTTCGTCGAATGAAACATTTTTAGATAGGACAGAAAAAAACAGAGATATCTTAAATACCTTGTTTTAACTAAGCTGTTCTTTTTTTATGTTTCAAGTATCACCATTTTATATCATTTGCGCGGGGCTGTCAAGAGTCTCTTTGGTCCCCATTTTTACTAGGAAAAGACTTAGTTTTATGCTATTATTTGTTTAAGAGATTTTTTGTTAAAAAATTTATTTTGTATTTTTATGGAAGACTCTAAACAGAAGGCTATTGCCGAAATTGAAGATATATTTAGCAGAGCTAAAGAATCTTTATTATCCTTACATAATCAGAAGATGGCGCTTATTAAAAAATTCAAAGACGCTGAAGACGCTGCTCAAGCGGCGGATATTTTAGATAAGCTCAAACAGCTTAATTAGAATTTATTTTATCAATATGTCCACAGAAAAATTAAAAGTAAAAGAGGAAGAATCTTTAGCCTCATTATTACCAGACTTGGCAAAAATCAAGCAGTGGCAAAAAGATATTAATGCCGTTAAAGGTGATAAGATTAAAACAGCGGAACTGAGAAGGAAATTTAAGAATATTTTTGGCGTACCTTTTGGTCAAAAATTAGTTGCCGACCTTATTCGCTTAGAAAAGGGCGAGGGTAAGGAAAAAGAAAAAGAAGAAAATAAAGAGAAACCGGTCCAGCCCTTAGTGGCGGTAGTTGAGGGGGCAAAAACATTACAGGCAGATGTCCACGAGCAGCAGTCCTTAGAGGTGGCCATGGCGCAAACAATAATTAATCCAGAATTAAATAAGCAAACTTTATATATTGATGAGAAAAAAAAGGAAGTTGTCGCTAACGCTATCGATGGGGCGGAGGATGTCGCTTTAAAAGCTTCCAAAGAGGCCGAAGAAGGAGAAACTACTGTTGATAATCAAACTAATGGCGAATTAAAAAAAGAAGATGAGATGGATAGAGTTGATGAAGAGGCCTTACGACAGGAGATATTATCTACGAAGGAAGCGGTTTTAGCGGAAATTAATGCTGGTTATCAGGCGGAACGGAAAGCCCATAATTTTGAATTAGAGGAAAAAATTAGGCAAGCCGATTCATTTGATTCTTTATTAAACATAATTAAAGAATCGGAAGGCATACAAGGATCAAAAGAATTTTTTAGTCCAGAGATGTTGTTTAATGTGCTGACGTCTATACGTTCAGGGGAGGCGCCTTTATCAGCGGCTACCTCGGGATTAGGTTTTAGAGAAACAGTTGAACGGCTTTTATCATCCGAACATAAAATCATGGAAGCCGAGGTGTCAAAGTGCAATTCTTTAGAAGACTTTATTTCTCTTTTAAATAAATTTCCCGAATTAGCCGTTTTGGGCGGAGATATAAAAAATATTAATGAATATATATCTTATTTTTCCAGAGAAGTTGAATTTACGGAGCAGCTTTATATAGCTGATAATTTTAAAAACGAAGAACATCTTCACAACGCTTTAAATTTTGCCACTCGTCGCTACGGCCTAAGAGATAAGGTTACACAATATATTATTAAGAAGAACGGCCTTCATTTTAAAGACGATCCTGCTAAAAAAATCAGGGAAGAAGTTAATGATCCCGTCAATAATGGTTTAGAACATGTAGACGGCCCCAAAGAAAACAAATCTGAAAGCCAAAAAAGAGAGAAACAAATTGCCCCAGAGGCCTTAGATTATTTTTATGACCTTGGTTTGAATGATAAAGATTTACTTTCCATTCCTGGCTTGACCGAATTAAATAGTGTTTCTCAATTATTAATTGCTAAGAGTTTGAAAAATTTAGCCCTTGAGAAGGCTAATAGGAATGTCAGCAAGAAGCAGGCGGATGCCAGCGCCGTTGCTAAGGGTTTTTGGGGTAAATTAAGCACGGGCATTTCTAATGCTTTTAAAATTGGTAAACAAAAGAAGGAGGCTATTTTAGAACAAGCGCATGGCGGCTTGGCTGAACATAAAGTTGAATTAACGCGTTTGGTCGATTGGGCGCAAAACCTTGACTTGAAAGAAATTGAGACCGAAGAAGGAAGATTTATGGCTGATTTTACCGGTCATTTCGATTTGAAGAATATTAATGAAAAGCAGGCGGCGATTGTCAAAGAAATGAATGAGAATGCTAATTGGTTGGCCTCTTGTGCCAAAGAGTACCGTCTCTTTACTTATACTCCGGAGCCTAAGGGTTCAAAGACGCATCAGGAATATTATCAAGCTAAACGGGCCTATGATGATTCCCGCAAACAGATGAGCGCCTTGTTGTCTAATGATTTAAACTGGTCGGAAGCTTCAGTTTTACAAGCCATTAATAAAATGGATGCTAATGTAAACATGGTGCAGTTTATGTCGGCTAATCCTGATTTAGAAAAAGATTGGCAGGAGATGATTAAAAATAAATCAGTTCTGGCCAAAGCTTTTGCTAAGGATAATTGGAAATTTTTTGCCAGTGGTTATGCCGGCCGAATGGCCCTTGGCAGTGTTTTAGGATTTGTTGCCATTCCGGCTGTCGCAATGGCTGTAGGCGCCTGGCGTGGCCGGGAAAAGGGGCGGCAAGCATTGCGTAACGCCGATAAGGGTTTAGAAAAAAAAGATTTGCCTGGAGATAGCCCTTTACTTACAGAAAGAAAAATGGTTTTGAAGGCGATTCAGGAATTAGTGCCGACTGAATATGCTTTCAATAGAGAAGAATGGTTGGCTAAGGTCGCTAATCCGGAGCAGAAATCTTTGTATTATGATTTAAGGGTTAAGTTTAATGATCTTGATGCGCGTTGGCGTCAGGAGGAAGAAAAAAAGAAGGGGGAACACAATAAAGAGAGAAATCAAGAATATACATCTGGAAAAAATATTGAGCGCAAAGTGTTACGCGCAGAGACTTTAATGTCTAAGTTGCAGAATTTGATTGATAAAGCGCAGCAGGCCGAAGGTGAAAAAAGAGCGCAACTTTTATTTCAACTTTCCCGGCGGGTTAATTTTTCTAAAGATTTAGTTGATAAGGGATTAATTAATTTTGGTTCGGTTGAAGAAAGAAGTTCCCGCATGCTCGACTTCTATCAATTATTATCTCAAGGACAAATTTTACAATTAGATAAGGATGTGCAGGTGGCGCTCGTAGCCAAAGGAGATTATGAAAGTGTTTATGAAGACGTCAACATTAAAGAATTAAGCAAATTAAACGAGCGGGCTGAGGATTTATTAAATTCTTTGGAGTATTTTGCGGAGATGCAATTAGATAAGAATAGGCGGTCTTTCTTAAAGAAAAAGATTTTGCAAGGGGCTATTGTCGGCGGCGTTTTTGCCACTTCTGGCGCTTTAGTCCGCGAATTATCCGGTTCTTGGCTTGAAGACAAAGCCGCTGCTGGTTTCCGTTTTATTTCTGAAAATACTAAATTCGGAGCAGCCGTTTCTGATACTATCTCTGATATTAAAAATTACATCAGCCCTAATCTTAATAGTTTAGCTGGTTCAAGCGCTGTTGAGACGGCCACTTGGTCTGATCAAATTAGCAATGAGGGCTTAAAGGCTGGACAATATGATTCTGTTTGGTTGTCGACTAAAAATATTTTTGAAAGCCATGCTGCCGAACTCGGCTATCAAGGCGATATTAATGATGTCGCTGCTTTACGCCATTGGGCAGAAATACAGACTAATCGCACTTTAGCTGATACTGGCGATATCACTGATAAAGTTTTTGTCGGCAATAAAGTGACGCTAGAAAAAAATGGAGATAACTTTATTGTGAGAGTGGAAGCTGGCAGCGGTGCTCAGCCGGGATATTTATCAGAAACAAGCATTGATTTGCCATCTGGAAAAGATGGCTTGCAAGAAACGCCGCCTAATCCGGATGGTAGCCAGCCGATACAAACGCCTGACACCTTTATTGATTCCAAAGGAGTTCCCAATGTCGGCAAGGTTAGAGAAATTTGGGCGGATAGAGCTGGCGCTCGTTTCGGTCTATCAAGCGAACAAGTTTCCTATGCCGACGAGAACGTTATTAAGGCAGAAATTGACGGCTACGATGTCTTTATTGATACTCAGAATAATACTTTTCTATTTTTTGACGATAACGCCAATGAAGTATCCGGCTTGTTAGTGGATGATAATGGTCATCTAATAAATAATGCTGAAGAATTTTTAAGGAGTAAATTTTTCTCAGAGGAGGCGTCGGCGGCAGGGGCAATCGATTATTTATCTAATGATAATGTTGAACAGGATGCGTCCTCATCTTTACCCGAATTAGAGCCTTCTCTTCCGTCGTCACAGACAGAAGCACTACAATCGCTTAACCAGTCGGACATCCCCAATCAGTTTGATAATATCATTAATAATTATGTTCGAGAGACTACTGGCGGCAGTATTAAAGAAGCTTTAGAGATTATTGCTGCTCGAACTAAAACTCCAGCCGATAAAGTGTTGTTAGAATATATTGAAGAAAATCATATTTCTCCCGATGCTTCTTTAAGTGATTTACTCTCCAGTGATGCCGGTTTATTAATGTCGATGAATTCCCCAGAAAATAGTGTCTTAACGGAACTATATGATTTGCGCCACGCTTCTTCCAGCCAGGCTCAAGCCGAAATGTTATATAAATATTTACACACCGCCTTATCTGAAGATTTAAAGGATGCGGGCAAGTTGGCACACTTTAATAAGCTTGCTTCCTTAAATGCTTTTCGGGTTGGTTCAAGTTTGGATGGCAAAGTTGACACTTTGGTGATGCAGGTAGGCGATAATGTCCGGAAAGTCGATTTCTCGGCTAAGGGTATAAGCGAAGTGCTTAAATTTGTGAAACAGATGCTTTAAGGTAAAGTTAGTATAATAAAAACAGGCTAGTATTAGTCTGTTTTTGTTATATTAGAGATGAATTATAAAATCAGCCAATTTTCAGCCCATTTTATATTGACATATTTTATAAAATATGCTACCTTTAATAGAATCCCCAAAAATTAGGGAAGTTAATTAAAATAAAATAACCGATAAAAACCAATAAATAAAATGAAAATGAAAAAGATGTTTCCAGTAGCTATTTTAGCCACTTTTTTTGTGGCCTTTTCCATTAAGGCTCAGCCGACCGTAAAAAACCCATCAAACGGGATGTCGGTGGAGCTCTCTTATAATGGGCGGCAGATGATTTTGCGGCCGGCCGAAAGTAAGGCAATTTATTTTTTGCCTCCCTCTGGCGAGGCTCGCAATGTGCGTCTCCGCTATTTCGTGGGGGAAGATATAAAAACCGTTTTTACCACTAACTTAAACATAGTGAGCGGTCAAGAATTGGTTTTACCGCTTTCCGCCCCCGAGAGGATACGTGCGACTGTTGACAAGCAGTCTGCTTCTCAGAAAGATCAATCAACAACCGCTAGCACTATGCCAGGGTTTTCGCCCAAAATTCCAGAGGTTTCTGGAGTTTTAGAGGTGAAGAAATTTCCCTTAACTCTAATTGACTCAACCCAAAAGTCAATTTTAGTTTTTGAGGGAGACTTCTACGGCGCTGCCTTGGCGCCAAATGAACGAACTGAGCCGATTATTACCGGTCCTGGCATCATTTCAATGAAAATTCTGTATGATGCCGATCCCCCGGCATCTAGTACCGGTAAGAATCTCTGGCAATCCCCTGTTCAGGGTATCGTTACCCAGGGGCAGGAATATTTTGTTTTAAGAGAGAGTCACCTTCGTAATTTACAGCGGGATGTGGCCAAGGTTGTGTTTTTCAACCCGACACCATATTCTATGGTGCCTGATGGTTTAGACATTGATCCTATTCCGCCGAACCGAAGAAGTAAGGCGGTAAGGTTGAACCAGGGTTTTAATAACTTCAGCTTCGTTTATATTAACGAAGCGGGAGTTAAGGTGAGGGCCGTATTCGAACTAGTCGTAACTAAGGGAACCCCAGTGG
>Ga0116176_10004341_pt1 | contig 10320 bp, 10 predicted proteins | sample AD_STIC08_MetaG_FD_89803 | JGI IMG/M metagenome (GOLD analysis project Ga0116176, IMG submission 89803) | Active sludge microbial communities of municipal wastewater-treating anaerobic digesters from USA - AD_STIC08_MetaG | ecosystem: Engineered > Bioreactor > Anaerobic > Digestate | place: USA... | reverse complement strand
CCCATACACCTGAAACGAATAGTGATATCTTTGTTTTGATCATTATAAGGACGTTCATTATTATAGTCGAAGAAACTACCTGTCGGAACACTGATAGGAAAAGCAGCACCTGTTGCTGCTATCTTCTTAACTGTTTCCTTTTGAGGGTCAAGTACTAGACGATAGATTCGAGTATTATAATCGATTTCATTTTCAGTAATGAAATCGATATAAGGAACAAATCTTCCTTCAAAGACTAATGAACTATAGTGAAGCCAGATATAAAACATATACAGAATCGGATCTCCTTTAGTATTTCTAAAAGAAGCATCGATGTCAAATGTTTCATAATTCCGTGTAATGCCGTCTACTAAACTATAACCTTCGTTATACAAACCAGGACTAAACTGATGCGTGGGTGCTGTTAAATCAGGCCAACCGGATATGGTATTCAAATTGTTTGTAAGGATAGGAATGAATGCCATATCGTTATCTAACAAAGGCGATGGAATCCCTGGAATCTTATTCTCATTAAAAATATATCCAGCAACTAATCTAGGGTCAAGTGTTGTCCTAACATATCTTTGAATAGTTAAAGCATTTCCAGACATCAAAGGACTAAACCTTCTATCGTTACGAATATTATCAGGTTGAAGGTTAAGTTGAGGTCTTACAAAAAACGTTAAACCGTAACTATCCTTATTAGAAGGAACCAGTCCAGGAATCTGTCGGTGATTAATTCCGTATAGGTTATTGCCGATTGCTTTATCTAATGAGCCAATCGGTGTATTCTGGAAGTAATCGTCCAGCGAGTAAGGAACGATTGTAGAATTCGCCATGTTCGGGTCTTTCCTATTAAATGTTTGAGAAAAGGGAGTTTGAGATGGATATCAATATTGTCAATACGACACTGCAAACCATTGCAAAGTCAATCAGTGAAATCAAAAATAACGTCACCAATTACTATACAACTCAATCACTTGCTGAAGCGACCAAGCTGACGCGAGTTGAACCTCTAACTATTTTTTCCAAAGATTGTTTGTCTTTGGAAATCATGCTGGATGTCGCTCAATCTTTGCTGTCTATCTTTGCAGGTTACTATCTTCAAGCAGTTTCGATTCTTACGAAAGTGAATGACGTTGAGGTTGTTCGTATTCTGGATAAGCTTAATCCTGATCGCGATGAAACCGGTTTTCTTCTGTCTGAACAAGTAGGTCGTGAATCTCTTTCCAATCTTTGTTTGGAATCGTACGAGTTCAGTCTTCCTCATCAGCGTATCATTTCTATGGAGCAAGACAAGGATACCGTTAGCCACCTTATGGAAATGAGTAACCTTTCTGTTGGTAAGCTCCTTAATCTTGAGATCTGCTATACCAAGCAAGTTCTTGGTGTAGATAGTGAAGACCGCACTGTGAAAGTTCCGGTTAGCATCCGTCTGATGTCTTCGGTAATTCCTAACGCTTCTATTAACCATATTCTGACTTATAAGTCAGAAGACAATAGTTTGATTGAGCGTTTTCATGCCTGGCGTTCTGGTCGTATCGGTTTCATCAAAGATCTGATTTTCTGTCAAGACCTCATTGACGAGTACAAGAAAGCCAATATCTCTGATGAAAGTAATACGCTTCAAGAAATCGTTCGTCGTGTTAATAATGCCAAGAAGTATGGTTTGCTGACCAAGAATCCTTCACTTGTTTCCGCTTCCAATATTTTTGTTATCACGGAAGAAGTTGCTCGTGAAGTTGAGAACAAATTGGGTGGTAAGCTTTCTAATGTTAAGATCCGTCAGAAAGCTTTTGAGAATACCTATGCAATGATTATTGCTGTGGTTGATCGTGAATGGGAACGTGTTACGTTCTATACGCGTGGCATGGCTGCTGCTACTGATCTTTCTTTTAAAGAAATCAAATCAGCCAGTAAGGGTAAGGGTCCGGATATTTTGGATCTCATGAAGAGTTTCAATCAAGGTCTTCCGATCAGCTTCTGATACAAGGATTAAAGAAATGAAAATTACGGATTTTGTTAAGAGTTTGCTGCCAAGTCTTCAGAAGAATCAGATCACTGAAGATCTTCGTATCACTCTTTCGGAATTGGAAGAAGTAGTTACTCCTTCCTATCGTTTTGCTACTGAATACCTGAAGACTTCTAAGATCAAATCCGATAAGAATAAGGAACTGGCTACTCAGTTCTATCGGAACTTTGATCTTCAGGGATCTTCCAAGCAACCGAGTTATATTGGCGAAGTCAATCGTCGTATTGAATTTGTCAAAGAGAACGTTGTTTATCTTCGTGAACTTGTCGAAAAAGATTTCGATGAGCTGACAGTTTCTGAAGGGATGACGGCTAAGAAAGTCGTCATTGTTCGTGCTGCTTCTGCACTTTCCTTCATTTCTCGTTTCTCTACTGACCTTCTGAACTATATGTATGTTCAGGAAGCGATCGCTGTCAACGCTGAGCTGGATGAAAGTCTTCAACTTTCTCCCGCCGCTTTGAAACACGTTGAACGTAATATCGGACACTTTGCTTCACTCTTGTCTGATTTTGGTATTCCGAATAAGGAATTCAGTAAGATTCTTCTTACTCTCCCTGAAGTTGTAGTCAGTTCCAGGACAGATGAAGCGCTCAAGGGTATGTATAGCGATCAACAACTTGATCCGTTTAAATCTAGTTATATTCAAGGCTTCACAGGTAATCCTATTTACCATATGCGAATGGTTGTTGCTGAATGGCAATCTAACCGCTATAAGTCCAATAAGGATAAGAAGAAGACTTTGGAACTTCGTCTTCTTCATCTCAAGCTTCAAAATGAAGGTAAGAACGATCCTAAGATCGAACAGGAAATCAATTACGTTCAAGGTCGTGTAGATAAGATTGAACGTTATCTGAAAGACGTTGAAGAATCCCTGGAGGTTTAAAATGTCTTTAAATAACGCTGTTCCTTTGTTCAATGGACAACAGCTCCGGTTTCCCATTCTTCAATCAGGTTTTGTATCTTTGACTGAAGAAGGTTTGACTAAACCAGATATGTCAGGTCCTACCATTCGTGAAGATATTCTACTTAAAGAATATCGAACAAAAGCTGATAAGTATTTTTATTCAAAAGCCATTACTGAGTTGTTTCATCAATGGCGATCCAATCCATCACTCATTCGGGAGATGGATTTTCGAGAACAGGTTCTTATTCAGGCTTTTAAGCTCTTCAAGACGGATAAACTCACGACTTGGATCAGAGCGCAGAATGAGAAACCCAGTCTCTCAAATATCCACAATGTCTTCCTTCTGGAAACGATCAAGTTTGCTTCAGGGATCGAGAAGCGTTCTCTTGAAAACGTTCAATGGATTTCATTGATTGACTATTCTGATCGCGCTCAAGCAGTGCGAGTTGACATGGATGATTACTTCCGTGAAGACAGTGGTTATCTTTATGTGCCTATGAAAATGGATCATTTTATCCAATCATGGGTTTCTCAAATAAACGGATTTGAAGATCTGTTGATTAGTCTTTATGTCATCTTTGGTGATCGTGAGCAAAAAGTTGACGTTGTGATCAATAGCTAAGGAGATTCAAATGAAATCTCTCTTCGCTTTAGAAGAACTGGAAATTGAAAAAGTTCTTAATCAACAACAACAAGCTAATTCTGGTAATGAGTTTGATAATCTTTATTATGAAGCTCAGCAAAAACAGAAACTTCAGGAAGTAAATTCTGAAGAAGAATCTGTTGATGATAACGAACCTGTAGATGAGGGTTCTGAAGTTAATGATTCTTCCGAAGAAACTGAAGCTTCAGAACCTGATGAAGAACAAGTTGCGACGGAAGCAATCAGTCGGCACAGCTATCATATTGTTCAAGAAGAACTTCCTGAGAATCTTATCACGATCAAAGATGGTTTGATTTATATTGGACAAGCTGTATTTGGCGTTGCTAAGTATTTTACGGTATTAGGTATAGAACACATTCCCAAGCTTTTGGGAGGACTTTATAAAGGTGTGGTGTATGTACTTAGCCGCATCGCTAAACTCTTCACAGTGGGCCTTTATAGGCTTGAGAAGTATATTGAGAAACGGAAATATGCAATTGCTCAGTTTAAGAGCAAAATTGAATCCGCTGAAAAAGCACTTCAGGCTATTCAGAATAAGGATGAACAAGTTGATTTAACAGATCAAAAATACACAGATGTCAAAAACATCAATATGTTGAAGATCAGTGAAGAAATCGATTTCATTAAAACAGTCAATGCTTATAATGAATTTCTTGACAATGCAGTTAAATCAATCACTGACAATGTTCGTTCTGAAATCATGGGCACAAAACAGTTGATCAGTTATCAATTGACGGCTTCTGTTAAAGCACCCATGACGTTTATGAAAGTCAAACAGCTTCAACTTCAAATGAACGCTGGAAGCGTTGAAGGTTACGATACCCCGGAACATACTGAAAGCTATCATTATAAGAATGTACTTCCAGGTGATGTTCTATTTATTGCCAATTTACCTCGTTCTGATATCGACGATATTGCTATCTTAAAAGACGCGTATCATCGGAGTCAGATTTTCTTAGGTTTTAATCAAGCTTCTTTTAAGCCAATTGAAACTGTAGATTATATGAATGTGCAGGATCTTGCAGGTTTTTTGGCTTCTCTTAAAAAGCTTTTTGAGACGAGTGCTGAACAAGTAAGATTATATGAGCAAATATTGCGTGAGAAAACGCAATTGAAATATGGACTCCGCAACTACATTCAGAACCTTTCCAATCAAGACAGTAAAGTCAATTTGTCTGATAGTTTGGCTGAATATGTGTATTTGAAGACTTTGTTCACTGAGCAGGTCTATATCAAAACAGCGATGGACGTTCAAGAATATGCTGGAAGAATACTTTCAGCTGGCTTGAGTTATGTTGAAGCTAACATTAAACGTTTATCCTAACCATTAACCTGCCTGACTAGCGGTTAAAGCTAGTATGTTGTCTTTAAGATTGCTGTCTAGCTGAAATAGTCAACAATCGATTGTTCAAACTTTTGTACATTAGGAGTAATTCTCATGAGTATCCGTAACGGTCTGGTTTTCGCCATGGAAGACGACACCACCCTCGAAGATGGCGTTGCTACCCCTGAAGCTGTTGCTGAAGTTGAGCAAGGTGCTGCCGAAGTTGCTCAGCAAACTGGTGAAGTGGAAGAACTGCAAGCTGCCATCGAAGATGCCGAAGAAGGCGCTGAAACCCTCGAGAAGATCGAAGGTGTTCTGGAAGAATCCACCGATGCTGGTGAAGGTGTTGATGAAACCGCTGCTGAAATCGCTGAAGTGGCCGTTGAATCGATCCGTGCTCGTCTTGGCATCCGTGGTCCTGTTACTTTCCCGGCTATGGAAGCTTTCGGTTCCAAGAACAGCCGTCTGAGCGCTACCAAGATCGCGCTTGAAGGCGTCAAGGACACCCTGGTTCGCATCTGGGAAGCCATCAAGTCTGCTGTCATCCGTCTGTGGGAAAAGATCAAGTCTTTTGCTCTGGGTCTGTTCAAGAGCAACGCTCAACTGGGCAAGCATCTGGAAAAGCTGCTGGAACGTACTAAGGGTCTGCCTGATACCGTTAAGCCGGAAAAGAACGACCTGGACAACAAGTCCCTGGCCAAAGCTTTCTCGGTAAAGAAGCAAGCCAACCTGGGCACCGCTCGTACCCTGATCGCCAATGCTGAAAAGCTGCTGGCCGCTACCAACGACATCACCGCGCTGTCGGATGCTTTCTCCACCGATGTGGTGGCCCATGCTGGTAAGCTGGAAAACGGTGGCAAGCTGAGCGCTCAAAAAGCCAAGCTTGAGAAGGACATTCAAGCCGCTATGGATCGTGTTGGCGCCATTACTTCTTCTACTGGTAATGCTGGTAAGGATAAGAAGGAACAAATCAACTATTATGGTCCTTTCGTGGGCACCCGTGTTGTCAGTTACAAGAAGAAGGAATCCACTATCGGTAACGATACCGAAACCCGCTTCACTGTTGCTGTGACCACCTACGATAAGATCGAAGCCGAAAAGATCACTTCCCTGAAGCGTGATGAGGTCTATGAGCTGCTGAAGGAAGGTATCAAGCTGAACGATGCTCTGACCGCTGCTGAAAAAGCCCAAGCGACCAAGGCCAAGATCTCCGAAAAGCTTCGTAAGACCGCTGACGAAGTTCTGGCTGAAATCAAGAAGGGTACTGACGAAGACAAGGATCAAGAGAAAGCTCGTGCCGTGCGTCAGATCTCTTCCGACGTGAACGACGTGAACGCTCTGCTGTCCTCGCTGTCCGTGTCTTTCCCGAGCGTTGTTTACGCTACGGTTAAGGCTGTTGGTGATTACGCTTCTGCGTCTATCGCCAACCTCAAGACCGCTAGCAAGTAATTGATCATAGACCGAGAGAGCCATTTGGCTCTCTCGGTCTATATGTTTGTTTTACTATTCTAGATTATGACTTCCTAAAACGTTTCAGTCACATATACCTTAATTGAGATTTACTTTATAAATATCGTTAGGGAGATTATCATGGTTGTTACCGCCGCTTCTGTTCTGTCTTTTGCCGCCAAAAGTTTTCCTATCTGCGATGAAACTTTCGGCATGTCTTGGAAAACAGCTGTCATTAAAGTAGGTAAAGAATATTTGAATAATCGTTCCCTGGATGAAATTGTGAACGACGTTCTTTCAGTTAAGAGAATATTTTCAAATGAAACAACTACAGCAGTTCCGACTATCTCGATAAAGATGTCGCCTGCCGATGTTCGTGCTCGTCCTCTGATTGAACAAGATGTGGATAAACTACAAACGGATCTGTCAGGCGGAGATATGTTGACGGCAATTAATGAAATTATTGTCAAGAGAACTTTTGAAGCAAAGATGGATATCCTGAAAGAAAAGTTTGTCCATGCTTTGACAGTTTCATTGGAACGGGAACTGGAAAAGCAATTCAAGAGCATGGAGCCAAGTGCGGCTTGTTTGCTTCAGCTTGCTATTGAGAAAACCAAAATCCCTCAGGAGTTGAATCGTACTTGGGATTTCTATGTGAGTCAAGTAGAAGGTCTTCCTTACTACGAGCGTTATTTAGGAATGGAGAATCGAATTAAGGAAATCTTGAGTCAATTCCTTTAAACCCTTTGTAGAAAATTTCCGTCATATATATTTCAATTGAGATTAACCCACACTCATTTATCAAAGGAGAACACCATGGCTTCCGTTTCTTTCCAAATCGCTGGTAAGACCCCGAACAACGTCAAGAATTTCCTGAAGACCAATCCGAATGCAACCTACGGGGAGATTCGTAAGGTCTACGATCTCCCGGTAGATCCGGATGATCGCTCGGAAGAAATTTCCGAGCTTAAGGACAAGTTTATCAAGAAACTTAAGAAGAAGTTCGATGGCGCGATCGATTTCTTCATCAAGCAAGCCGGTGAGGAAAACAAACCGGTGGACGCCAAGAAGTTTAAGAGCTTCTTGCGGCGTTACAAGGTTGTTGCTCTTGCGTGCGAAAACACGTGGGAGGAACTGGAGAAGAAAATGACCGGGCTTATCGGTCCGGAAAAAGAAGCCAAGATTCGCTTGGGGATGAAGAAGTGTTTCCGGTGCACGGAAACCTTCGACCGTATGGTGGGTGGTGGTTTCTACGACAGTTTTTTGGCGTACCAGAAAACTGTTCAACAACCGATGAACGCGAGTGCTTCGGACATTTCCGATGCTGAAATCATCCCGTCGTCGACCGGCAGTCAAAACAATCGGCCGAAGAGCAACAAGTAGCAGTAAAGAGCTTTACAGCTACAGAGGGTTATTCCCTCTGTAGCTTATTTTTTTTTTATTAGTTCTCTCGAATCCTATGACTTCTAATAAAGGGTATCGCTATGCCTAATCTAACTATCACACTTCCTGAGAATTCTCAATCTGTAACACGTCCTGTGATCATGGATATCGTTCGTCAAGTTGAAGAGATCACTAAGATTGACGTCAGTTCCAAGATCTTCTTTCCTGGTGATACACAAAGAATGCAAACACCAGGTACAAATATTGATAACAATAATGAACGTTTTGCTATCTTCAATACGGATCGAATTACTTTCGTAGAAGTCGAAGAAGATTATAATAAAGACGCTTTATCAACAACAGCAGTGACTCGTTCAGAACATATTCCTATTTTTCAAGATGAAGCATTACGGGTTAAGATGACACCTGTTTTTGCAACATCTGCGGTTACTATCAATTTCACATATCGTTGTCCGTCTAAAACAGAAGCTATGAGATGGCGTGACGATATGCGGATTCGTATCTCTCAGATGCGAGATCTTAATTTACACACTATTACGTATCATTATCCTGTTCCTTTAGAATACCTTGTTATTCTTAAATTGATTCATGAGAAAAGAGAATCAGTTGAACCTTATGGACAAAGCTTTCAAGAGTATGTCTATAGCTTCTCTAATCAACGTTTAAAGCTCGTTAGTGATCTAGTTGGTAAAGATACACGTTTAGTTATTCCTGATTGTCAGACGCGAATCCTAGGGATGTTTGATTTTGATGGTCTTCCTAATAAAATTGAACGTGATGAAACCAATGGAGTTTATACGATTGCATTTAGTTATAAGTTTGAATATGAAAAACCAATAGGCTGTAATATGAAGTATCCGGTTATGATTCATAATCAGCTTTTACCTGCTGACTATATTGAATTTACTGATGATGCGTATAATCTTGATAAGGTCAATAAGACCTTTCCTTTGTCTTTATACGCAATGAATGCATTTGAAACAGACACTATTATGAACGGTGTTATCGATCCAGGATATGTACTTCGTTTACCGGAATACGATGACTTTAGATTAAATCAATTTCATCCTGGAACTGGATCAGTTTTATTTGCATTGTGTGAAGTAGACACTGATAAAAAGACATTATGTAATCTGAGTGAACTTGGTGAGATTGCTCTAGACGAAGACATCTTGAACTTCATTAGAGAAAAAGAATATCCATATTTAACTAAATTGTATCAGTCAATTCTTCACGTAGATCTTTATCGTAATGAGTTCTTAACAAATATCAATACCATCACGTGCGATAATCAGTTAAATATCAAAGCCGTTAATCCGCTTGATCTTCGTAATCAACATCGTATCCGGTTATCGATCGTCTGTGATTTGACATTGTTGTCACGAGAAGCCATAGATCGCTTAAAAGGATACCCTAAAGCGTTTGTAAAAATAATTAGTGCAATTAATGAACTGTTAAGGAATCATCCTGATTTTGTTAATCTAGGAGATAAGAAACGAATTACTGCATTGGAGTTTGATGCGGTTTATCAAGCGCTAACTGGGTTTCCAATGAACAACGGAACCAATATCAATCGCAATCAATACTACGGCTCTAATCTGAATGGACTATTTAGCGATATTGATCCAAGGGTATTGGAGAATTATCGACGTAATCGTATTGGTCATCAAACAGTTCAAGTCAGTCAGATCATGGTAATGAAATAAAAATATACAAGGGATATCAGGTCAAAGCCTGATATCCCTTGTTAAACTTTTTGAATCATATATATTTTCATTGAGCTATTCGTAGCTAGTTTTTACAATCATTCTCTTTAGGAGTTATCACCATGCATGTTCAGCAAAAACAACTTGACCAAGATTCTCTTTCCTATCTGGCTGCTCGAAACGATGAAGCTTACAAGCTCATCTCTGACATCATGGGCAACATCCAGACTGTAGAAGGTTGCCCGGACGTGAAGTCCGTTTTGCCGTATTGTGAAATCATCATCAAGACCCCGGTCGAAGATGATGATCAGAAAGCAGAAACCTCCTACGTTCTGATGAAGGGTCAGAACAACAGCGGTCCGAACAAGCCGATCACGTTTTACAATTTCGAGCAACTCGTTGCTTACATCCTTCAGAAGTGGTGGTAATCATGCGCGCACAATATCAGACTCGTTCCTTCCGTTTCCAAGGTTACTGCATCATGGAAGGAGCACAAGGTTTACCGATTGACGGCGTCGGTCAGTTCATCTACAAAGATCATCTGATCTCTTTCAGCACGCGTGGCTATACTGCCGGCGCGTGTTTGAATGAAGTTGTCATCTTTGTTCGGACCAATGATGACAATTGGAGCAAGCAACTTACTGACAACAGCGGTAATATTCTGCTGTTTCACACTGTTGAAGAAGCCATTGATCACTTGAACAAGGTGTGAACATGAACTTAACTTTCAATAACCCGGCTTGGACAGGTCAAGGATTTGAAGTCCTTGACCGCGATTGTAAAGTCACTGATGCAATCGTTCGCCTGATGTTCCGTGGTTTCATGATTTCGTTCTCATCATGGAACTACTCTCTCGGT
>Ga0116176_10004312_pt1 | contig 10356 bp, 9 predicted proteins | sample AD_STIC08_MetaG_FD_89803 | JGI IMG/M metagenome (GOLD analysis project Ga0116176, IMG submission 89803) | Active sludge microbial communities of municipal wastewater-treating anaerobic digesters from USA - AD_STIC08_MetaG | ecosystem: Engineered > Bioreactor > Anaerobic > Digestate | place: USA... | reverse complement strand
TGGCATTTTGTGATGAGTTCCTCGCGATCAAGAGAGCTGAGTGGGACGCCTACAGCCAGCACGTAACGGCATGGGAGTTGGATCGGTACGCCTGCGCATATTGACAAGGCGGGAGAGCGCCTTAGCTGGTTTCCGGACTGTGAGTTCCCCGCTTCACAATACAAAAAATTGAATTGTTGCGGTGCGGAAAAATATCTCAATATGAGATAAAGTATTCTGTATTGTGGAAAACGTCTGTAAGTCGTTGATTTAATTTAAAATAAATTTAGTCTTATATAAGACATAAGATAAGATAGAGTCTTATATAAGACCTAGAATTGTGGCACTGCACCAGGCGGATAAAAAGCCTGATGTTTCCTGTTAATCAACCAAGGAGTGTTCACATGCCACAAAGTCTTACCGAACAACTGAGTCGCGCTCAGCAAATTGAAGCCCTCGAAAAAGACTGGGCCACCAACCCCCGCTGGAAAGGCATCAAGCGCGGTTACAGTGCTGCTGATGTGGTTCGTTTGCGCGGTTCGTTTCCCATTGAGCACACCGTGGCCCGTCGTGGCGCCGAAAAGCTGTGGAATCTGCTGCACACCGAAGACTATGTGAACTGCCTCGGCGCACTGACCGGTGGTCAGGCCATGCAGCAAGTCAAGGCTGGCGTGAAGGCCATCTACCTGTCGGGCTGGCAAGTTGCTGCTGACAACAACACCTATTCCAGCATGTACCCCGACCAGTCGCTGTACCCCGTGGACTCGGTGCCAAAAGTCGTTGAAACCATCAACAACACCTTCCGCCGTGCTGATGAAATCCAGCACTCCAAAGGCATTGACGCTGGCGGCAAAGACTACATCGACTACTTCGCGCCCATCGTGGCCGACGCAGAAGCTGGTTTCGGTGGCGTGCTCAACGCGTTTGAACTGATGAAGGCCATGATCAAGGCCGGTGCTGGTGGCGTGCATTGGGAAGACCAGTTGGCCTCCGTCAAGAAGTGTGGCCACATGGGTGGCAAGGTGTTGTTGCCTACCCGGGAGTCCTGCCAGAAACTGATCGCTGCCCGTATGGCGGCTGACGTATGCGGCGTGCCCACGCTGGTGATTGCCCGTACCGATGCTGAAGCGGCTGACTTGTTGACCTCTGACTACGACGAGATCGACAAACCCTTCCTGACGGGCGAGCGTACCGCTGAAGGCTTCTACAAGACCAAGAAGGGCCTGGACCAAGCCGTTGCACGAGCCAATGCGTACGCGCAGTATGCTGACCTTGTGTGGTGCGAAACCGGTACGCCGGACCTGGACTTCGCCAAGAAGTTTGCCGACGCCGTGCATAAGGTTCACCCTGGCAAGATGCTGGCCTACAACTGCTCGCCTTCGTTCAACTGGAAGAAAAACCTGGACGATGCCACCATCGCCAAATTCCAGCGCGAACTCGGTGCCATGGGCTACAAGTACCAGTTCATCACGCTGGCCGGTATCCACTCCATGTGGTACAACATGTACGACCTGTCGCAAGACTATGTCAAGCGCGGCATGACGGCTTATGTCGAGAAAGTACAAGAGCCAGAATTCGCAGCCCGCGACCGCGGCTACACCTTCGTGTCGCACCAGCAGGAAGTCGGCACAGGTTATTTCGACGAAGTCACCACGACCATCCAGGGTGGCAAGTCCAGCGTGACGGCGCTGACGGGTTCGACCGAAGAAGAACAGTTCCACTGATCTGCTGCGCTGCCCAAGATTGAAAAGCCCGCTGGGTTCGCCAGCGGGCTTTTTTCATGGTGGGTTTTATGACGAGTTTGGGGCTGGGTTAAAATCAAGGCTTCTGTACTCAGCAACAAGAGCAAGAAAGGCAACCTGGTTATGACACCGCGAACTACATCGGCCCAGTTTTTGTAAGCATACAAGGCCGTAGTCCGCGCGCCTTGTGCGCTGGTAGCTACAAAATTAATAGTACAGCGCGGCAGGTTCCGCGTTTTTTTTTTGCCTCGCCTTGTTCAGCAATTCAATTTCCAAGTTTCATCATGATTCAGATCACACTCCCAGACGGCTCCAAACGCGAATTCCCTGGCCCTGTGACCGTGGCCGAGGTGGCCGCGTCCATTGGCTCGGGTCTGGCCAAGGCTGCGCTGGCAGGCAAGATTGACGGCAAAGTTGTGGACACGTCTTTCTCCATCGCACAAGACAGCCCACTTTCCATCATCACCTCCAAAGATGCCGATGGCCTGGAGGTGATTCGTCACTCCACCGCGCACTTGCTGGCGTATGCGGTCAAAGAGCTGTTTCCCGATGCGCAGGTCACCATCGGCCCGGTCATCGAGCACGGCTTCTTTTACGACTTTTCGTACAAGCGCCCCTTCACTCCGGAGGACCTGGTCACCATCGAGAAAAAGATGGTTGAGTTGGCCAGCAAGGATGAGCCCGTGACTCGCCGTGTATTGCCGCGTGACGAGGCCGTGGCGTATTTCAAAAGCCTGGGCGAGCACTACAAGGCCGAGATCATTGCCAGCATTCCGGCAAATGAAGACGTGTCGCTCTATCGGGAAGGCAAGTTTGAAGACTTGTGCCGCGGCCCGCACGTGCCCAGCACCGGCAAGCTGAAATTCTTCAAGCTGATGAAGCTGGCAGGTGCCTATTGGCGCGGTGATCACCGCAATGAGATGCTCCAGCGCATCTACGGTACGGCATGGGGGACCAAAGACGAGTTGCAGCAACACCTGACGATGATCGAGGAAGCCGAAAAGCGCGATCACCGCAAGTTGGGTCGCGAACTGGATTTGTTTCACATTGACGAGCATTCGCCTGGCACCGTGTTCTGGCATCCGAAGGGATGGACCATTTGGCAGGGTGTGGAGCAATACATGCGCAAGGTCTATCAGGACAACGGTTACCAGGAGGTGAAGGGGCCGCAGATTCTGGACAAGACGCTATGGGAGAAAACCGGGCACTGGGACAAATACCGCGAAAACATGTTCACCACCGAATCGGAGAAGCGCGACTATGCACTGAAACCGATGAACTGCCCCGGCCATATTCTCATCTTCAAACAGGGGATCAAGAGCTATCGTGATCTGCCGCTGCGCTTTGGCGAGTTCGGCCAGTGCCACCGCAACGAACCCACGGGTGGGCTGCACGGCATCATGCGCGTGCGCGGCTTCACACAGGATGATGGTCACATTTTTTGCACCGAAGAGCAGATTCTCGACGAGTGCACGGCGTTTACCACGCTGCTACAAAAGGTTTATGCCGACTTTGGCTTCCACAACATCATCTACAAGGTGGCGACGCGCCCGGAAAAACGGATCGGTTCCGATGAACTGTGGGACAAGGCCGAGTTCGCCCTGATGGAAAGCCTGCGCCGTTCGGGATGTGAGTTCAGCATTTCAGCTGGAGAGGGTGCGTTCTACGGCCCCAAGATCGAATACACGCTGAAAGACGCCATCGGTCGTGAATGGCAGTGCGGGACGATTCAGGTGGATCCCAACATGCCCGAACGTTTGGGTGCCGAGTATGTGGGCGAGGATGGCGCCCGCCATACCCCCATCATGCTTCACCGTGCGATCGTCGGCAGTCTGGAGCGATTCATCGGGATCTTGATTGAAGAGCATGCTGGGGCATTGCCGACCTGGCTTGCGCCAGTCCAGATTTCCGTGCTCAACATCACCGATTCACAGGCTGAATATGCCCGAAAAGTGGCCAAAACACTGCAAAATCAAGGGCTTAGGGTCAATTTAGACCTGCGTAACGAGAAAATTACGTATAAAATACGAGAGCATTCGATGCAAAAGCTGCCTTACATCCTGGTCGTAGGTGACAAGGAGATGGCGGCAGGTGCTGTTGCAGTGCGCGCCCGGGGTAACCAAGACCTCGGTGTGATGTCCCTTGATGCGTTCGTTCAAAAGATCGCCCATGACATCACTCACAAGTCTGTTGTCTGAGTCTAACCACAGGATTGCAGTTTGCCCGCGTGTGTTGAGCAGCTTTCGCTACGTTTTTTGTAGCAAATATATTGAAGGAAGAAGCCATCGCTACTGAATTTCGTGATCGCCGCCAGCGCGAAGAACGTAAACACCGCCTGAACCGGGAAATCATGGCCCCGGAAGTCCGACTCTCTGGGCCCGAGAATGAGCCCTTGGGTATCGTGAGTCTGATGGAAGCCCTCCGACAGGCTGGTGAACTGGATGTGGACTTGGTTGAAATTTCTGCCACGGCGAATCCGCCGGTCTGTCGTTTGATGGATTACGGCAAGTTCAAATACCAGGAACAGAAAAAGGCGGCGGAAGCGAAAGCCAAGCAAACCGTTATCGAGATCAAGGAAATCAAGTTTCGTCCCGGTACGGACGACGGCGATTACAACATCAAGATGCGTAATATCAAGCGATTCCTGGCAGAAGGCGACAAATGCAAGATCACGCTGCGTTTTCGGGGTCGTGAAATCACGCACCAGGAAATCGGTATGGCGTTGCTGAACAGGATTCGTAGCGAACTGGGTGATTTGATTGTGGTGGAGCAGTTTCCAAAGCTAGAAGGGCGCCAGATGATCATGATGATCGCGCCGGGCAAGAAGAAACCTGCTTCCAAGGATGGTGCAACCAAAGCTGTTGCAGATGCCCCCGCCCCCGCGGTAGCGTCGGCATCTTAAGAACGGAGAGGTAATACTCTCCTTTGTGAGGCGTTGAAACAAAACGCCTTACGAGTGGATAGTCGCAAGACACCACACAAGTGGCTCGGGGCCAACAAGGCTGCAAATTGTTTGCAGACGCCTCACGAGCACAATGAAGAAGGAGCATTTATATGCCCAAAATGAAGACCAAGAGCGGTGCGAAAAAGCGTTTTCGCGTTCGTCCAGGTGGCACCGTCAAGCGCGGCCAAGCCTTCAAGCGTCACATCCTGACGAAGAAGACCACCAAAAATAAACGCCATTTGCGTGGTGCTACAGCTGTTCATGAGACCAATATGGGTCACATGGCACAGATGCTGCCCGGCTTTGGTATTTGATTAACGACGAACAAGGAGTAACAACATGCCTCGCGTCAAACGTGGTGTAACGGCTCGCGCCCGCCATAAAAAAGTTCTGGCCCTTGCAAAGGGTTTCCGCGGTCGTCGCGGTAATGTCTTCCGTATCGCCAAAGAAGCGGTAATGAAGGCTGGGCAATATGCCTACCGTGACCGCCGTACGAAAAAACGTGTTTTCCGCCAGTTGTGGATTGCACGTATCAACGCCGCCGCACGTCAATGCGGACTGACTTATAGCCAGTTCGCCAACGGTCTGAAGAAGGCCAACATCGAGATCGATCGCAAAGTGCTGTCTGATATCGCTGTGCATGACATGGCTGCCTTTGCAGGCATCGTGGAGCAAGTCAAGGCCAGGCTGGCTGCTTGAGTTCACGGCGGGTCGCTATCCTTTAGATAGCTGCTCACGCAACAGAAACAAGGGCTAGCGCTTGAAAAGGCACTAGCCCTTTTTCCATGAAAACGCAGTTTCATAGATGACAGACTTGGATGCAAGTCATGTCGGGATTACAAGAGATTTTATGAACGAGTTGAACGCAATCGTCGAATCCGCGAAAGCTGCCTTCAGTGTGGCGATAACACCCGCTGACCTTGAGAACGCCAAGGCCCAGTTCCTGGGCAAGTCCGGGCGCATCACCGAATTGATGAAGGGTATGGCTGCCCTGTCCGTTGACGAAAAAAAGTCGCGGGGTGCAGCCATCAATCTGTCCAAGCAGGCGATTGAAGTGGCACTGAATGATCGTCGTCAGGCATTGGCCGACGCCGAGTTGCAGGCTCAATTGCAGGCCGAAGCGCTGGATGTGACGCTGCCGGGCCGTCAACGCGGCCAGGGTGGTTTGCACCCTGTTTCCAGGACACTGGAGCGCATCGAGGCGATTTTTGGCTCCATGGGTTTTGACGTTGCCCAGGGCCCTGAAATCGAGTCCGACTGGTTTAACTTCACCGCATTGAATACGCCAGAGGACCACCCTGCAAGGTCCATGCATGACACCTTCTATGTCGAAGGCGGCAGCGCCAAGGCGCCCAACCTGCTGCGTACCCATACCAGCCCGGTGCAGGTGCGCCATGCGCTGCAGCACGTCAGGCAGCACCGCGCGTTGATCGAGGCCGGCCAACCCATGCCCGAGATCCGCGTCATCTGCCCCGGTCGCACCTACCGCGTGGATAGCGACGCCACCCACTCGCCCATGTTCCACCAGTGCGAAGGCCTGTGGATTGGTGAAAACGTCAGCTTCAAGGACCTCAAGTTCGTCTTCACCGATTTGTGTCGCACCTTCTTTGAGCGCGACGACCTGGTGCTGCGCTTCCGGCCCAGTTTCTTCCCGTTCACTGAGCCCAGCGCCGAGATCGACATCCAGTTCCAGAGCGGCCCGCTGGCGGGGCGCTGGCTGGAAGTAGCCGGCTCCGGTCAGGTACATCCCACCGTGGTCCGCAACATGGGGCTTGATCCGGAAAAGTACATTGGCTTTGCTTTTGGCATGGGGCTGGACCGCTTCACCATGCTGCGCTACGGTGTCAATGACCTGCGCCTGTTTTTTGACGGCGACATTCGTTTCCTTAGCCAGTTCCAGTAATTTTCGACGAGAAGAACAAGATGCAATTTCCCGAGTCCTGGTTGCGCGAATTCTGCAATCCATCACTGTCTACGGCCGAGTTGGCCGACACCCTCACCATGGCGGGTCTGGAGGTTGAAGAGTGCAAACCCGTTGCTCCGCCATTTACCCAGATCGTGGTGGGTGAGATTAAGGAGGCGGTGCAGCACCCCAATGCAGACCGGCTGCGCGTGTGCAAGGTTGATGTTGGGCAGGTCCCTTTGCTTGACATCGTCTGTGGCGCGCCCAACGCCCGGGTGGGCATCCGGGTTCCCTGCGCGCTAGTGGGTGCTGAACTGCCACCCGGTGAAGACGGTAAACCCTTTGTGATCAAAGTTGGCAAACTGCGTGGCGTGGAAAGCCAGGGCATGCTGTGCAGTGCCCGGGAACTGAAGCTGTCAGACGACCATGGTGGGTTGCTGGAACTGCCTCTCGACGCACCTTTGGGTCAAAACATCCGCGAATTTCTCAAGCTTGACGATACACTGCTGACCCTCAAGCTCACACCGAACCTGGCGCACTGCCTGAGCGTGTATGGCGTGGCGCGTGAACTGGCTGCGCTGACTGACGCGCCGTTGAAAACACCCGCTTTCCCTGCCGTTCCGGTTGCAGGAGCTGACCGTTTGCCGGTGAAGGTGAGTGCGCCCGATTTGTGCGGCCGCTTCTCTGGCCGCGTGGTTCGCAACGTCAATCCCAAAGCCAAAACGCCCCAGTGGATGGTGGACCGCCTGGCCCGCTGTGGCCAGCGCAGCGTCACGGCTCTGGTGGACATTTCCAACTACGTGATGTTCGAGTTCGGCCGCCCATCCCACATTTTTGATCTGGACAAGATTCATGGTGGTCTGGACGTGCGCTGGGGCAAGCCGGGTGAGCAGCTCAAATTGCTCAATGGCAACACGGTCACGGTGGATGACAAGGTCGGCGTGATTGCCGATGACGTGCAAGTCGAATCGCTCGCCGGCATCATGGGTGGTGACGCCACAGCCGTGTCTGACGACACGCAAAACGTCTACGTGGAGGCTGCCTTCTGGTTTCCGAAGTCGATTGCCGGGCGTTCACGCCGTTTCAATTTTTCTACCGATGCGGGCCATCGCTTTGAGCGCGGTGTGGACCCCAGCCAGACCGTCGAGCATATCGAGCGCATCACCCAGCTGATCATCGATATCTGCGGAACGCCAGCCACGCAGGCAGGCCCTCTTGATGACCTGAAAGTAGATGTGCCAGTTGCCGCGCCTGTTGCCCTGCGTGTGGCGCGGGCCAACAAAATCATTGGCATGCCGTTGACTCAGGCGCAATGTGCCGACGCACTGACTCGTCTGGGCTTGCCGGTTATCCAGTCAGACGGCGTTGTCACTGTGACGCCTCCTCCTTACCGATTTGATCTTCAAATTGAGGAAGACCTGATCGAAGAAGTGGCGCGTGTGATGGGCTACAACAATCTGCCTCAAACACCACCACTGGCGCCCATCATCGCGAAGATTCGCCCGGAGGCGCAGCGTAGCGCCTCCGCTGTGCGTCATTCGCTGGCCGCTCTGGGTTATCAGGAAACCATCAACTTCAGCTTCTGTGACGAGCGCTGGGAGCATGAGTTGGCGGGCAATGCTAATCCCATCAAGCTGTTTAATCCGATTGCCAGCCAAATGAGCGTGATGCGCTCCTCGTTGCTAGGGTCTTTGCTTCAGGTTTTAAAGTTCAACCTGGACCGCAAGGCCCAGCGTGTTCGCGTTTTTGAGCTGGGTCGCGTGTTCCTGCGCGATGCTTCCGTCAAGAACACCGACACCACGGTTGAAGGTTTTCACCAGCCGATGCGCGTGGCGGGCATGGTGTGTGGCTCTGGGGACATGCTGCAATGGGGCCGCAAGGAGCAGGGCGCTGATTTCTTCGAGGTAAAAGGGGATGTTGAGGCCCTGTTGGCGCCGCTGAAGGCCACCTTTGCACCCGCCGAGCACCCGGCCATGCACCCTGGCCGCTGTGCCAGCGTTTCGCTGGGTAGCAAACTGATTGGCTTTGTCGGCGAACTGCATCCCAAGTGGCGTCAGGGCTATGACCTGCCCACCGCACCGTTGATGTTTGAGCTGGACCTTGACGCTGTGCTGCTACGCGCGGTGCCGGAGTTCCAGCCAGTTTCCCGGCATCAGGCGGTGGAGCGGGACATTGCGGTGCTGGTGGCTGAGCAGGTGACCCACGCTGCGTTGATGAGCGCCGTCTGGTCTGCGCCTACCAGTGGACTTCTGCGTGATGCAACCCTGTTTGACGTTTATCGCCCCAAACCGGCGGCAGGCTCAACCAGCGACGCAACGGGAGAAAAAAGCCTGGCCGTCCGCTTGACGCTGGGAAGCGACGCCGCTACGCTGACGGACGAGCAGATTGACGCCAGTGTGCAGGCCGTTGTCGCCCAGTTGGTGACGAACCTGGGTGCCCGTCAGCGCGCCTGAAGCTGATTTGGCAAACGTCAACTACCAGACAAAAAAAGCAAAGATCGGGAGCCTTTATGGATTTTTCTGTTGAAAGCCTGGAAACACCGGCGTTGACCAAAGCGCAGCTGGCGGAACTGCTGTTTGAGCAAATTGGCTTGAACAAACGCGAGTCCAAAGACATGATTGACGCGTTTTTTGACCTGATCTCCACCAGTCTGGTGGAGGGCACAGACGTCAAGATTTCCGGGTTTGGCAACTTCCAGATCCGCACCAAAGCGCCCCGGCCCGGGCGCAACCCCCGTACCGGGGAGGCTATTCCCATCGAAGCACGTCGGGTAGTCACCTTCCACGCTAGCCACAAACTCAAAGAGCAAATCCAGGACGAAAAGCGCGCCTGAGACGCTTTACAACGTTCCGCACGGTTTTGGTGCGCTGATTTGGCGTACTTTGTCACAAACCTTGACGTATTTCACACGCCGGGTTCAAAACTCCCTTTGCGTCATCTGAAGACTTAGAGTAACCTCGAAGCTTTCCTTCGTACAGCATTGATTTCAATGGAGAATAGTCTTCCTTCGATACCGGCCAAGCGCTACTTCACCATCGGTGAGGTAGGCGATTTGTGTGGTGTAAAACCCCACGTGCTACGGTATTGGGAGCAGGAGTTCACGCAGCTGCGCCCGATGAAGCGACGCGGCAACCGCCGTTACTACCAGCATCATGAGGTGTTGATGATCCGCCGGATTCGTGATTTGCTGTACGACCAAGGTTTCACCATCAGCGGCGCGCGCAACAAGATGCAGGAATTGCTGCAATTGGAGCGCGACAAAAAACGCAATGGCGAAGTGATGCTGGAAGGCGTGGAGGTCATCGAACTGAGTGACTCCGTGCTGGAAGATTTTGACGACAGTCAGTTTGAAGGCGAGGGCCAGTTTGAAGACCGTCGTGATGCCAGTGCTGACAAACTCACACTGGTTCGCCGCGAGTTGTTCGCCATTCGTGAAATGCTCTCGGCAACACACTGAACCGCCGCAGAATCCTGTCTTCTGCACGCTATAATTAAAAGCTTGATCGGTGTGTGGCGCAGCCTGGTAGCGCACTTGCATGGGGTGCAAGGGGTCGAAGGTTCGAATCCTTTCACACCGACCATTAGATCAAATAAAGGCCGCTAAGAATCACCACTTAGCGGCCTTTTTCATTGGTAAATCAATGAGTTATGCAATAGTGAGAGCCAAGAGGCACTATTGACTGACAACCCAAAGAGGGGGAACATGCGGGGGTACGAACCAAGTTTTTCGTAAATTTTCCCACTGTACCCCCGTTATGCATCAAATCCTGGGGGTCTCTAGAGGAGTC
>Ga0116176_10004300_pt1 | contig 10373 bp, 8 predicted proteins | sample AD_STIC08_MetaG_FD_89803 | JGI IMG/M metagenome (GOLD analysis project Ga0116176, IMG submission 89803) | Active sludge microbial communities of municipal wastewater-treating anaerobic digesters from USA - AD_STIC08_MetaG | ecosystem: Engineered > Bioreactor > Anaerobic > Digestate | place: USA... | reverse complement strand
CCTCGTCGCCGAGATAGGCCAGGTCGAGGGCCTTGTCGACGAGGCCGGCGATCCGCTCCGCGTTCCTGACGATCTCGCGCTCGCGGAGGAGGGCCTCGTCCTCGCCCGGCTTGAGACCGGCCGCCTCGATCTCCCGGAGCTGGTAGGCGACGAAGTCCAGCCGGTCCTCGCGCTCCCGCTCCCGGAGCTCGAGGCCGCGCTTCTCCTGGAGGAGGCCGCGGAGCTCCCGGGCCGCCAGGGCCGTTTCGCGCCGAAGCGCGGGCGCGTCGAGGGCCTCGTCGAGATAGGCCAGGTGGTTCTCGAGCCTGAGGAGGAAGACGTGGTCGTTCTGGCCGTAGATGTCGACGAGCCCTTCGCCGAGCTCGCGCAGCCGGCGGGCCGGGACGAGGGCGCCGTTGACGAAGGCCTTGCCCGCTCCCTGGCCGGTGACGGACCGCTGGACGAGGAGCTCGCCGTCCTCGGGTCCGGGCAGCCCGGCCAGGTCGACAGGCCGGGCGGCGAAGTCGAAAACGGCCTCGACGAAGGCCTCCCCGGCCCCGGTCCGGACGAGGTCCGGCGAGGCCTTCTCGCCGAGGAGGATCCGGATGGCGTCGATGATGATGGACTTGCCGGCCCCGGTCTCGCCCGTCAGGATGGAGAACCCCGGCTCGAGGCGCAGCTCGAGGCTCTCGATCGTGGCCAAATTCCTGATCCTCAGGAACCTGATCATGGCGTCACGGGCCTAGCGGATGATATAGGGGACGAGGGCCCTCTCCATGTTGATCCGGCCGTAGCCGGCGCGGTCGTCGCGGCCGGGCAGGGACGCCGCGTTGATGTCGTCGGCGGTGTAGCGGATGATCCACATGATCTGTTCGGGCGCGAGGTCGGGCTTGAGGCTCCGGATGAGCGCGGCCAGCCCGGCCGCCTGCGGCGCCGCGGCCGAGGTCCCGGAGGCGAAGACGTAGGGCGGCCGGCCGGGGCCGACGTAGGCCTGCGGGACGGGGCCGAGGAGCCAGACGCCCGGCGCGGCCACGTCGACCTCGGGACCGAAGCTCGAGAAGGAGGCGATGGCGTCGTCGGCGTCGCTCGCGGCCACGGCCAGGACGGTCTCGTCGTAGGCGGCCGGATAGAGGACGGGCCCGCCGCTGTTCCCCGCCGCCGCGACCACGACGGCCCCGTGGTCGCGGGCGTAGCGGCAGGCGTCCTCGAGGTAGGGGTCGGGGACATCGCCGCCGAGGCTGACGTTGATGACGCCGGCCCCTTGGTCGGTCGCCCAGACGATGCCGTCGATCATCCAGCTGTAGTAGCCGTCGCCGCGGTTGTCGACGACCTTGACCGGCAGGACGCGGCAGCCCCTGGCGACGCCGGCGATGCCGACGCCGTTGTCCGTGTCGGCGGCGGCGATCCCGGCGACGTGGGTCCCGTGCCAGTGGTCGTCGTCGGCGCTGTCGTCCCCGTTGACGAAATCGCGCCCGGGGCCGACGACCTTGTAAGCGAGGTCGGGGTGGTTCCGGTCGACGCCGGTGTCGAGGACGGCGATGACGACCCCGGGATCGCCCCGGACCTCGTCCCAGGCCGGCACGGCCTTGACATCGGCGCCGGCCGTCAGCCGGACTCTGAGGCCGCCGCCGATCTCCAAGTACCCGCCGAGGTTGCGGAGATTGTATTGATAGGCGCCGAAATACGGGTCGTTGGGGACGTCGGCGATACGGGTCCGGGGGTCGGGGCCGGCCGACTCGACGGCGCCGTCGCCCCGGAGCGCGGTCAGGGCCTCGGCGACGGAAACGCCCGGGGCCGTCCGGGCGCTGTAGACCCGGACGGCCGGGATGGCGTGGGCGTCCGGGAAGCCGTGGGCGCGGAGCCGCTCCCGGGCCGGGCCGTCGGGGACGTCGGCTCGGAACCGGACCAGGACCCGGTCCGAGGCGCATCCGAGGGAGCCGGGCGGGCCGGTCTCGGACATCCGCTCCAAGCGGACGGGGCGGTCGCCCGCGGCGACGGCGCCGCCGCGGTCCAGGCCGCAGCCGGCGAGAACGACGACGGCGGCCGCGGCCAGGGATCCGACGACCGTTCCCCTCGTTCGTGTCATGGCCCTCTCCTCGCCTCAGAATCCGTAAAGGGCGCCGATGGAGAAGAGACCGTCGGCCCCTCCGCCGCCGGCCGCGAGCCCGGCCTTCACCTTGACCTTGACGGGCCCGCCCACCCGGACCTCGGCGCCGAGCGCCAGGGCCAGGGCGAAGTCGCCCCGGACCCGGCTCGTCTCCTCGCCCCCGAGCTCGCCCAGGGTCTCCGCCATCCGGAAGCCGGCCCAGAGCAGGCGGGCGCTCACCTCGGCGAACGGCACGATCCGGGGCCCGAAGGCCAGGTAGGCCAGCCGCGGGCCGGCGGAGAGCTCGAGCCAGTCCGGCCGGCCCGTGGCCCGTCCCTCGACGGCGAAGCCCTCGAGGGGCCAGGACCGGGCCGCCCCGGAGGAATAGACGATCCGGCCGGCCGCCCCGATCTCGAATCGGCCGGCTCTTTTCACCGGCGCGGCGGCCTCGGCGGCCAGGCTCAGGCCGGACATGTTCGCGCCCCGGAATTCCAGGGAGATGGGCAGGGTGCCGAAGGCGAGTCTCGAGGGGTTGACCAGGGAAAAGCCGGCGGCGAAGCTGAACACGAGCCCGCCCGAGAAGCCGACCTCGGCCTGGGCCCCGAAGGCGTGGGCCCGAAGCTTCGAGGGGCCGCCGCCGCCCCAGGCGACGGTCCGGGCGAAGTGATCGTAGGCCAATCCGGCCGAGAACGAGGTGACGTGGAACTGCTTCGCCTCGGCCCGGCCGGCGGCCAGCAGGGCCAGGACGGCCAGCGCCAGGGCGCTCCTCCGCCGCCGGTCGCGCTCTTCCATGAAGGGCCCTCCCAGACCCGCCGGGGTCAGTCCTTTTTCTGCGCGGCCGCGGCCGCCGCGGCTTTCTTCAACCGCTCGATCTCGGCCAGCTTCTTCGCGGCGGTCTTGGCCAGCTTCTGCCCGGAGTAGTCCGAAACCACCTTGGAGAAGAAGGGAGCGGCCTGGTCGTAGAGCCGGAGCTGGAAGTTGCAGTCCCCGAGATAGAAATAGACCTTGTCCAGCCGCGAATACTCCGGGTAGGTCGACATGACCTCCATCAGGCGGCTGAGGGCCGCCCGGTAAGATCTCCGGCCGTGATAGCTGATGGCGATCTCGGTGCTGTGGGAGGCCAGGCGCTCCTCGCACTCCTTGACCCGCTCCTGGGCCTGCTTGGCCTGGTCGCTGGCCGGATAGTCGGCGATGACCTTCTTGAACTCCGCCAGCGCCTGGATCGTCCGGGACGGGTCGCGGCCCGGCCTCAGCATCTTCTTGAAGAAGGTCATGGCGACCTGGTATTGGCTGTAGGCCGCCGACGGCGAATAGGGGTAGGTCCGGATGAACTCCCGGTACTCCGCCGCGGCCAGGATCATGTTGCTCTCGTCGCCCTTGCGGAAATAGGCGTCGGCGATGAGCAGCTTGGCCCGCTGGGCGTAGAAGCTCTTGGGGAACGAGTCGATGACCTGGCGGAGGTAGAGGATGCCCTTCTCCATGTCGCTCTTGATCGAGGCCTCGCCGAGCCTGTAAAGGGCCTCGTCGGAGCCGGACAGGTCGGCGGCGAGAGCGACCGGCTTCTTCCGGCACCCCGGCGCGGCCGCGGCGAGGAGGACGGTGAGGAGCAGGACGGCGGTCTTCGTTGCGGCGGTTCGGGTCATGACGTCTTCCTGGCGATGGCTTTCAGGGCCTTGACGGCCGCGGCGGGGTCCGGGGCCTCGTAAACCGCCGACCCGGCGACGACGATCTCCATGCCGGCGGCGATGATGTCCTCGGCGTTGTCGAGCTTGATCCCCCCGTCGACCTCGATCGGGATGCGGAACCCCTCGGCCCGGATCCAGTCCCTGAGCCGGCGGATCTTGTCGCGGCAGGAGGGGATGAAGGCCTGGCCGCCCCAGCCGGGATCGACCGACATGATCAGGACGAAGTCGAGCTCGGGGAGGACCTCCTTCAGGGTCTCGATGGGGGTGGCCGGATTGAGGGCCGCGCCGGCCTTCCGGCCGAGGCCCCGGATCATGGTCAGGTCCTTGTGGAGATGGGCCGTCGCCTCGACGTGGATGGAGATCCAGTCGGCCCCGGCCTCGTGGAAGAGCGGCACGAAGCGCCGGGGCTCCTCGACCATGAGATGGACGTCGATCGGCAGGCGGGTCTCGCGCCTGACGGCGGCCACGAGCTGGGGCCCGAGGGTCAGGTTGGGCACGAAATGACCGTCCATGACGTCGACGTGGATGAGATCGGCGCCGGCCGCCTCGGCCAGGCGGACCGCGTCGCCGATCCGGGCGAAGTCGGCGGAGAGGATGGACGGGGCGATGAGGGCCATCAGCGGCTGACCTCGAACGAGATGCGGTTGCGCTTCCGGACGCAGTAGCCGTTCGGCGGGTCCTGCTTGACGATCAGGCCGGCCGTCGCCCCGGGGTAATAGACGTAGCGGAGGTCGGCGACCTTGAAGCCCCAGGCGTTGAGCCGGCCGATGACCCCCTCGGCCCTGAGGCCGATGAGGTCGGGCATGACGTAGCGGGCGTCGAGGGCGCCTTGGCTGAGGAGAAGTCCGACCGGGAAGCCGCGCTCGACCGCCGTCCCGGGCTCGGGCTTCTGGGCCAGGAGGCGGCCGGCGGGGAGCCGGGGCGTGTGGACCTGGCTCATCTTGCCGCGGGCCAGGCCGGCGGCCTGGAGAAGGGTCAGGGCCTCGTCGAGGGGCTTCCCGGCCAGGCCGGGGACGGCGACGACGCCGCTGCCCGAGCTGGTCACGACCTGGACCGGCATCGTCGTGCGGATGCGCGAACCCGCCGCGGGCTCCTGGCGGGCGATGAGGCCCCTTTCGACGCGGTCGTTCGGCTCCGTGCCCTTCAGGGCCAGCGACAGATCCTTCTTGGACAGGTCGGCGCGGGCCTGGGCGACGGTCTTGCCGGCGAGGTCGGGCACGGAGACGACCTCGCTCTTGAGCAGGACCCGGGAGAAGATGACGGCGCTGAGGAAGAAGAGGATGAGTAAGAGGAGCGCCGCCGCCGCCGGAAAGAGAGCTCTTTGGGCCATCTTCGATGTTCTTCGATGTCGAGTCCGCAGGCTATTATTATCACAAGTCCGGAACCGTGTAAACGCGGCCCGCGTTGCGCCCTCCCGGGACGCGGGTTATAATGCCGTTCACGGAGGCCCGACCATGCCCGTCACCACCTATTCGGATTTCCGCAGCGATACCGTCACCAGGCCCACGGAGAAGATGCGCCGGGCCATGGCCGAGGCCGCCGTCGGCGACGACGTCCTCGGCGACGACCCGACCGTCCAGGAGCTCGAGCGGAGGTCGGCCGAGGCCATGGGCAAGGAGGCGGCGCTCTTCTGCCCCTCGGGGACCATGGCCAACTCGATCGCGGTCAAGATGTGGACCGGCGCCCTCGAGGAGGTCATCGTCGAGGAGCGCTCCCACATCTACAACATGGAATCGACCCACATGACCTTCATCTCCGGCGTGACGCCGCGGCCGGTCCGGTCGGCGCGGGGGGCCATGGACCCGAAGGACGTCCTGGCCGCCGTGCGCAAGCCGAACGTCCACACGCCCCGCACCTCGTTGATCTGTCTCGAGAACACCCACAACAACTGGGGCGGCGCGGTCGTGCCGCTCGACAACTTCCGGGCCATGAGGCGCATCGCCGACGAGCACGGCCTCAAGGTCCACCTCGACGGGGCCCGGATCTTCAACGCCAGCGTCGCCTCGGGCGTGCCGGTCCGCGCCTTCGCCGGCGAGGTCGACTCGCTCCAGTTCTGCCTGTCCAAGGGGCTCTCGGCCCCGGTCGGCTCGGTCCTGGCCGGGCCGAGGGAGCGGCTCGAGCTCGGCCGCCGGCTGCGCAAGGCCCTGGGCGGCGGCATGCGCCAGGTCGGCGTCCTGGCCGCGCCGGGGCTCATCGCCCTGACCGAGATGGTCGACCGGCTCGAGGAGGACCACATCCGGGCCAAGGCGCTGGCCCGCGGCATCGCCGGCCTCCCGGGCGTCAGGCTCGATCCCGGGACGGTCGAGACCGACATCGTCATCTTCGGCTTCGAGCACCCGGCGCTCACGGTCCCGGCCCTGCTCGAGAAGATGAGGGAGAAGGGCGTCCTGGCCCTGGCCATCTACGGCGGGGTGCGCATGGTCACCCACAAGGACGTCGGGGACGCCGACGTCGAGCGGGCCATCCGGGCCTTCCGGGAGATCCTGGCTTAAAGGCGCTCGGCGACGATCTGGGCCACGTCCTTGACCGCGATGTCCCCGCGGCCCCCGTCCTTGAGCCCGTCGCGGAGCATGGTCAGGCAGAACGGGCAGGCCACGGCGGCCAGCGGCGCGCCCGCGCCGGCGACCTCGTCGGCCCGGAGACGGTTGATCCGCGTCCCGAGCGACTCCTCGGTCCACATCAGCCCGCCCCCGGCGCCGCAGCAGAAGCTGTCTTCGCCGTGGCGCCGCGGCTCCCGCGGCGGCCGTCCCGTGGCGGCGCGCAGGACGGCCCGCGGCTCCCGGATGATCCCGTTGTGGCGGCCGAGGTAGCAGGGGTCGTGGAAGACGCAGGCCTCGGCCGCCCCGGGCTTCAAAGGCAACCGGCCGGACGCGATGAGCGATCCGATGAGCTCGACGTGCGAGACGACCTCGATCGCGGCCAGGCGCGCCCCGTCGTCCCCGGCGAGGCCCGGGACGCGGCCGGCGAGCTTCGGGTACTCGTGCTTCAGGGTGTTGTAGCCGTGCGGGCAGAACGTGACGATCTTCCGGACGCCGTAGGCCCTGAAAAGCGCGAGGTTCTCCAGGGCCAGGCTCTGGAACAGGTATTCGTGGCCCAGGCGCCGGGCCGAGTCGCCGCAGCACTTCTCCTCGGTCCCCAGCGTCCCGAAGGCGATCCCGGCGGCCCGCAGGACCTTGACCAGAGCCGCGGCGATCCCGCGGCCCGCGTCGTCGAAGGCGCCCATGCAGCCGACCCAGAGGAGGCACCCGGCGTCCGGGACGTCTTTGATGTGCCGGACCCCCAGGGCCTCGCCCCACTCGGCCCGCTCGGCGAAGCCGATGTTCCAGGGGTTGGCGTTCGCCTCCAGGCCGCGGAAGAAGGCGTTGAGCTCCGGCGGAAACGCGCTCTCCATCAGCACCCGGCCGCGCCGGGCCCCGACGATCTTGCGGATGTGCTCGATCTCGACCGGGCACTCCTTCTGGCAGGCCCCGCAGGTCGTGCAGGTCCAGATCTCTCCCTCGGTGAACGTCGCCGGGACGAGCCCGGGCAGGCCGTCGCGCTTCTTCCCGACCAGGACCTTGCCGCCGTCGAGAAGGGCCCGCTTCATGTTGAACAGGATCATCTTGGGCGACAGGGGCTTGCCGCTGGCGAAGGCCGGGCAGGCGTCCTGGCAGCGGCCGCACTCCATGCAGGAGAACGCGTCCAGGTTGTCCTTCCAGGTGAGATCGGCGATCTTCTCGAGGCCGAAGACGTCCGATTTCTCGAGGTCGAGGGCCTCGAGCTCGCCGCCGGGGGCCGAGCGGCGGAGGAAGACGTTGAACGGCCCGGCGAACATGTGCAGGTACTTCGAGTGGGGGACGTAGGCGATGAAGGCGTAGACGGCGACGAGGTGGGCCCACCAGCCGGCCTTGACGTGGGCGGCGGCGGCGGCGGCGCTCATCCCCGAGCGGCCGACGAGCCCGGCCAGCCAGGGGCCGAGGAAGGACCAGCGGGCCGTCCCGGGATCGTGGGCGACCTCGAAGGCCCGGAAATAGAGGAAGGTGGCCGTGGCCAGGGTGATCAGGAGATAGATGACGGCCGAGTCGCCCTTCGTCGTCCCGTAGGCCTTGGGCCGGACGACGAAGCGGCGGAAGGCCAGGAAGAGGACCGCGGCCATGACCGTGAAGGCCGCGACGTCGATGACGAAGGAGAAGACGAGCCCGGGGCCGCCCCGGCCGAAGAGATAGAAGCCGGCGACGAAGCCCTCGAAGGTGTGCGACACGGTCATCGCGTCGAACGTCAGGGCGCCGTAGAAGAGGCCGGCGTGGAGAAGGCCCGTGGCCGGCCGCTCGCGGCGGATCGTGCACCGTTGGAGCCCGACCTTGGTCGCGGCGCGGACGAACCGCGTCCAGAGGCCCCGGAACCGGTCCTCGGGCGCGCCGGCCAGGACGATCCGGAGGCGGCGGACGATCGGGACGAGGAAGGCGGCGGCCGTGGCCGGGATGAGCGCGGCCAGAACGAGCTTTTCCGGTGTCGTCAGCATGCCGGCACTCCTTTCCTCGCCGTCGCCCTTATTTACCGATTTGTCTCGGGCCTGTCAAATATGATAATTAGGTCGCGGCCATGAACGTCCTCGTCCCGCTGCTCCTCGCCGCGGCCGTCTTCCTCCTGGCCGGCCGCTTCTACGCCCGCTTCATCGCCCGGAGCGTCGGCGAGAAGGCCGACCGCCCGACGCCCGCCGTCACGCTCAACGACGGCCGCGATTACGTCCCGACCGAACGCTTCGTCGTCTTCGCCCATCACTTCTCGGCCATCGCCGGGGCCGGGCCCATCCTCGGCCCGACCATGGCCATCCTCTACGGCTTCGTCCCGGCCTGGCTCTGGGTCGTCCTCGGCGGCGTCTTCATCGGCGCCGTGCACGACTACGCCACGCTCTTCATCAGCATGCGCGAGGGCGGCAAGTCCATGGCCGAAGTCGCCCGCAAGACCCTCGGCGGCGCCGGCTTCAACCTGTTCATCTCCTTCACCATCGTCATGATCGTGCTCGTGACCTCGTCGTTCCTCAGCGCCACCGCGATCTCCCTGACCTCCCTCTGGCCCCTGGCCAAGATCGGGGTCCGGGAAGGGGAGACCTTTCTCAAGACCGTCGTCCGCGACGGCGTCGTCATGGGCCGGATCGGCGGCATCGCCTCGATGTCCGTCGTCGTCATCACCCTTTGCTCGCCCCTGCTCGGCGTCCTCCTCCACAAGAAGGGCCTGAAGACCGCCCACGCCTACGTCCTGGCCGCGGCCGTCTGCGCCGGCTCGATCGTCCTCGGCATCATCTTCCCCGTCACCCTGGCCTCGACGACCTGGATGGTCCTCATCTCGGTCTACGTCCTCGTCGCCGCCGGGGTGCCGGTCTGGCTCATCCTCCAGCCCCGCGACTTCATCAACGTCCAGATCCTTTACGGCGGCATCGGGCTCATGATCGTCTCGCTCCTCAGCTGCGGCGTCCAGGGTCTCCGGGTGACCGCGCCCCGCTTCAACCTGGCCGAGGGGACGCTCAACCTGGGCTTCGTCTGGCCGATGATGTTCATCACGATCGCCTGCGGCGCCATCTCGGGCTTCCACTGCCTGGTCGGGGGAGGCACGACCGGGAAACAGCTGGCCCGGGAGCCGCACGCCCGCCACGTCGGCTTCAACGCCATGCTCCTCGAGTCGTTCCTCGCGGTCTGCGTCCTGCTGGCGCTCGGCGGGGCCATGGCTTTCACCGACTACAAGGCCGTCGTCTGGCCGGCCGACCCGGCCGTCAAGTCGAATCCCATCCTCGGCTTCTCGCTCGCCGCCGGCCGTCTCTTCCACCAGGGCCTGGGCATTCCCGTCGCTCTCGGGACCGTCTTCGGCATCCTGCTCGTCGAGGGCTTCGTCGTCACCACCCTCGACGCGGCCGTCCGGCTCAACCGCTACCTCTTCGAAGAGCTGTGGACGATCGTCTTCAAGCGGGTCCCCTCCCTGTTCCGGCACTACTGGGTCAACTCCGGCCTCGCCGTCCTGCTGATGTGGGTCCTGGCCTATTCGAACGCCTTCAACGCCCTCTGGCCCATCTTCGGAGCGGCCAACCAGCTCCTGGCGGCCATGGCCCTGCTCACGGCCTCGGCCTGGCTCCTCCTGCGCAGGCGGCGGAACTGGTACACGCTCGTCCCGGCGGTCTTCATGGTCGTCACGACGCTCGTCGCGCTGGGCATCCTGCTCGTCAATTACATCAGGGACTCCCGCTACCTCCTGATCGGGGCGGACCTGCTTCTGCTGGCCCTCGCGGCCGGGGTCGTCACCCTCGCCGTCCGGACTTTCCTCAAGCGGGGGCGCTTGTCCGCTCCCGTCGAAAACGTCGAAGCGCGGGCCGGTCTCGGGCCCGAATGAATATCTCTCGAGAAGGAGCTCTCATGGCCAATGTCAGGGACATCGTCATAATCGGGGCCGGACCGGGCGGCTACCTGGCCGCCCTGCGGGCCGCCCAGCTGAAGAAGACGGTCACGCTCATCGACCGGGACCGCGTCGGCGGCACCTGCATCAACTACGGCTGCATCCCGTCCAAGTACCTGCTCCACCAGACCAAGGTCCTCGGGGACGCGGCCGCCGCCAGGACGATCGAGGGCCCGGTCGGCGAGCTCCGGCTGAACTGG
>Ga0116176_10004289_pt1 | contig 10388 bp, 14 predicted proteins | sample AD_STIC08_MetaG_FD_89803 | JGI IMG/M metagenome (GOLD analysis project Ga0116176, IMG submission 89803) | Active sludge microbial communities of municipal wastewater-treating anaerobic digesters from USA - AD_STIC08_MetaG | ecosystem: Engineered > Bioreactor > Anaerobic > Digestate | place: USA... | reverse complement strand
TCAAGAGAGCCCGCCATAACTTCCCTCGCCAGTACGCGGCCTACGAGAACCTCAAGATCATCCTCATATGCCAGCACGAGCTGCTGTTCCACCTTGTAGGAACCGTTCCGATGCCCGAAGAAGGGGCTTAGAAGGCGCTTCTTGATGAGGGTTGTATGATTGATGAGAACCGGGGGAACTGAGATGGATCTGTTCCAATGGGGCCTCGCTGGGGTCGACCCTAGCGAGGAGAATTTCTTCGCTGCCTACCAGATGCTGATCGACAGTGGCCTGGCCTGGCGACTGCAGGGCCGTGTCGGTCGGACGGCGATGGACCTGATCCGGGCGGGCTACTGCACAGTCCCGAGTCAGCAGGTAGCCTGACCACAGGATTGTCATGTTCATAGAAGCAGCCATCGGTGATGCCTACGGGGCCGGATTCGAGTACGCCGATCCCCAGGTGGTCACTGTGGACAACCACCCGCGCCAGGGTTACCGCAAGCACCGGGTCGAACCCGGGCACTACACCGACGACACACAGATGGCCATCGCCCTCACCATGGCGATGCTTAAGGCCGACCACTGGACTGACATCAGCCCCGTGGACCTGGCAAGCCAGTTCGTCTCCCAGTTCGAGGACGACCCCCGCCCCGGTTACTCGCAGAAGTTCTACGAGATCCTTCAGGGGATCGTGTCCAGCCTGAAGAAAGTAAACAAGGGCCACCGGGCCCTCGGAGGTGTGGAGTTCCTCCGACGCATCCGGCCCGTCAGCGCCAAATCCGGTGGGGCGATGCGGGCGTGGCCGTGCGGATTGCTACCAACCCTCGAAGAAGCCGTTGACTTCGCCATGCTCCAGGCCAGCCTGACGCACGCGACCCGTGAAGGCATGGACGCTGCTGCCGCGGTGGCAACCCTCGTGTGGTGTTGTCGTCAGGGGATGGATGGCGACCTGATCCTCGACACCATCGAGTCCAAGGTTCCCGGATATGCCTGGAACATCCCGTGGAAGGGCGCAGTCGGATCGTCCGGCATCGCGGCCACCAAGGCCGCCGCGACTGTGATCTGCAACCTGCACCCTGACCGGATGCCCGTGACCGTCTCGATGACAGAGATTCTGCAAAGCAGTGTGGCATTCACGGGGGACGTGGACACCGTAGCGTGCATCGCCCTAGCAGCGGCTTCAGTGCATCCCGGTGTCATCAACGACCTGCCGAAGATCCTCTACGACAACCTGGAGGGGGGTCAGTACGGCAGGGGTTTCCTAAAGTTCCTGGACGACAGAATGCTAGCCAAATACCCGGTTCCGATCCCTACCCAGCAGATGGTCTCGACCTCCGTGGACTGTGTGGAACCCAGTCCTGAAAGGCACCCCCAAGGTGTTGATATTTTTGACCTGTGCGAATAAGCAACCTGATACTGATCGCAGGTGTATTAATAACCTGTCTATATGCCTCAGATAGCGGGTTCTATTTAGGACACCACCATGGAGCGTGCCGTCCCATTTGGATTCCTTCAATCCCCGTCTCTTGCTAAAATCTATCAGGAAACAAAATACAGGCAATCCTTGGTTGATCAGTTGATTAGGACCAATTCCCTAGGAAATGACCGCTGGCAGTTATGGTAGTACTACCCAAGTAGCAGCTTTTACTGTTGACGCCAAAGGCAGGTTGACTGCAGCTGGAAATGTAACTATCAACCCCACAAATATCGGTGCAGGTACGTTACTTTCCCAGACCGCCAACAAAGCAATCACAGTCAACACAGAAACTTCTTTGGTAAGGACCGGTGTCGGATCGGTTACGCTTCCGGCAAACTTTCTGACCGTAGGTAGGTCTATGCGTATTCGGGCTTCTGGATTCTATACCCGTTCTGCAGGGTCCCTTCGTATTCGGGCTTACATGGGGGGCAGTCCGATCTTTGACACCAGGGCAAACAACCCGGCAAATGCCACAAACCAGGCGTGGCAACTCGATCTAGATGTTACCTGCCAAACAACTGGGGTAGGTGGTTCAGTTCAAGCACAGGGGTCTTTTCGATTGAGCACATCCACAACTGCTTCTGTTATTTGGGCGACACCTGTACTGGCCCCAGTGTCGGTAAACACAACGGGCGACTTGTTAGTCGATCTGACTGCATTATGGTCGAACACAGGACAGAATCTTACTTGCACGAATCTGTTGGTCCAGGTTCTCAATTGACGGTTTTCTCTATATAAAGCCCATTTTTAGGAAGCTGTTTTGCGGGACCGACATGCCAGTCAAAACAAAACAGGATGAACATAAGTGGCAGAAAGCGAAGGAAATTGCACAGAAGGCAGGTAAGGGTGACAACTACGCCTACATCATGGGAATCTACAAACGCATGAAACCTGACTACCAGTTCAAAACGGCAGTTGAGAATCTGGTTCGACGGTTCATGGCCAGAACCAAGGCCCCCGTTTTCGTCAAGACCCCAAAGGACAAGGCACTGTGGGCCAAGGCAGACGAGCTGGCGAAGAAACAGGGGCATGAAGGGGACTACGCCTACACGGTCGCCATTTTCAAGCGCATGAAGCCAGATTACATGAAGGGCAAGCCCCAACAGCCGTCCCTGTTCCCGAAATCTGCCGGTCAGGGAATCTTGTCCGACCCGACCAACGTCGATAGTTGGATATCTGAGCTTGACAATCCTGGGCACCCGCAGATGGCCTACGTGGCGGACATGCTTCGTCGCATCTGGAAAAAGGACCCGGTTCACCTCCAGATGGCACTGATGGACCTCCTCACAATGACGATGAGAAGGTCAGCGGCCCAAGTCAGCACGAACTCGGCGGCCATCTATGCCATCAGCCCGGAGGGCATGGCCAACGTCTTCAATGACCCCCGTTGGGCTGAGATTGTCGCGGGCAAGAAGATCGGCTTGAAGGACCACGAAATTCTGGTCCGGCAACATGGTGGCGCGGTCTTCCACACGGGCGGCGATGGTAATTTCGACGTGAAGATTCCAGATGCACCCGGCTACTCGCCCATCGTCAAGGAGATGGGCTACATCCCGCCCTACGAGACCGGCCCGGGAACCTCAGATTCTGTGGCCCGTGTCGCCAGCCGCTGGGCTGCTCTGAATGGCCCTTTCAATGCCATGACAGACGCCGAGTTGAACAAGTGGATCGAGGTCTGGGAGAGTGACGCCCCGGAGGTCTTCTGGATGGATGGCGAGCTTCGGATGTCCCGCCGGGATGCTTTGGGTTACTACCGGAACAAGTGGCGGTCGTGGCCACCCGAGAAGCAGCGGATCCATCTTGAGAGGCTCAAGAAAATCCGCTAGGAGGTTCCCATGAACGTGAATCGTGTCGCCCGCCGGTACATGCAGAAGCAGGCTCGGTCCAACGAGAGCAGGCTCCAAAGCCTGCTCGGGATGCTTCATGCTATCTACTGGAATCACTGGACGAGTCACTGGCAGTCCAAAGGTAATGCAGCATACGGCGATCACCTTCTATTCGAGCGTCTCTACGAGGCGGTCAAAGACGAGATTGATGGCCTAGCTGAGAAACTCGTGGCGTGGTTCGGGAACAATGCTGTGAACCCCCTTGTGATCCAGAGTTACAGTCTGGCCTATCTCAAGCGGTTACACGAGGTATCTCAGGAAGAGGACCCTAACCCGGTCGCCACGGCGCTGTCCCTCGAGCGGTTGCTGCAAGAGGCCTTGGAGGACGTGTACGCCGAACTCGACGAGGAAGGAGACATGTCTCTCGGCATGGACAACTTCCTTCAGGGGATCGCGGACACGCATGAAACACACATCTACCTGTTGCAGCAGAGGTCCAAGTTCGATCGAGGGGCTTGACGGAGATAGACCATGGAGGGTCCATCAACACCCTCTTCTGGTTGTGGCCCTGTTGCTCGTGCGAAACTGAGATTATCAAAGCGAAATGTTGAGTGCAGAGGGTTCCACTGGAAGTGCCTAGAAGTATGCCTTGCGACCCCGGATGATGATCAGATGTCGGTGTTAGCTGACCTCCTCGAGGCGATTCACAAGATCCGAGAAGACCACCCCGAGGTGGACTACCAGGAGGAGACCTTGATGCTACGGGATCAGCTTGAACAGCTGTCGAAGTGACTCGGGGTCGATAGGAATCTGAGCCGCCTTGGCGGCAGCCGAGGCGTCAGCCCCAACCTTCGGGTCCTCGAGAAGCATCTCCTTGTCCAGGCAGTACCGGACGTAGAGACCGACGGGAAGCCAGGACCGCAGAATATCCTTGGCGACAGTCTTGGGCTTGGATTTGGGTTTCCAGTGCCCGTTCGGGGCCGCCTGGATCACCTTCTCACCCAACTTCACCCCGTCGATGTAGATGTTGCCCGGCACCGGAGCACGGGGATCACTAGGGTCGCCCTGACCTACGTATACCTTTGCCCCGCGAACCACCTGGCCGTTGACCTTCAGGGTATCCCAATGGTGAGGAGGAATGTCCCCGGTGAGTGCTTCCACTGTGACCGCATCGTCGATGTCCATGGTGTTCATCCCACCGTTCATCACTTTGAGGAAGTTGTCCTCGGTCTCCTGGATGGCTTCGGACACGTCCTGAAGGGTGACGTTCACATAGCCCTTGGCCTCTACCTCGGCCAGCAGGCGCTTGGCGAGGTCCCCACCACCCCACATTATGTGGAGCTTCTTGTATGAGCGTTCCGCCAGGTCCCGGTAGCAAAAGCCCGACCAGATCAGGACCTGCACGGTGTCGTCGTTGTAGGTGATCCGGTTGCCGGATACCCCCCGGGTGATGCCCTTCTTGCGGACCACCAGATAGGCGAGGGTTCCCTTATCCTCTCCCCCCAACTCCGTGAGGGCCGAGGCAAGGGTTGCATCAGATGCGTTGGAAGCCGTGACGATTGTGCTCATGTGACACCTCCTTATTTCATCTACCGTTCCGTCAGACTTACTCATTCCTACCTAAACAGGAACAAAGCTGACTTCCTGCTTCACCGAGGCCGGTTTCGCCTGGCGCTTGCGCGCCGGGCCAGAGCCTTCCTCTCCACAGGCTGACACCGTGGAACTCACGGCCATGTTCTTCAGGTTGATTGCGGCGTTCACGTCGCGATCGTGATCTGCGCCGCATTCCGGGCAAATCCACTGCCGCACGGATAGCGGCATGTCTTTCTGTACCGAGCCGCAGGCCGAGCAGATCTTGCTACTCGGAAACCATCGGTCGGCGATCACCACCTGCCCGCCGCGCATCGCGGCCTTGTATTCCAGTTGCCGACGGAACTCGAAGAAGCCCATATCGGCTATGGAGCGGGCCAGATGGCGGTTCCTCACCATGCCGCGCACGTTCAGATCCTCGATGCCGATGGTGTGGAATCGGCGCGTGAGGTCCGTCGTGAGCTTGTGCAGGGCGTCCTGCCGGATGTTGGCGATCCTGGCGTGCAGACGTGCCAACTTCGCCTGGGCCTTCTTGCGATTGGCTGATCCTTTTTGCTTGCGGCTCAGACTGCGCGAGAGCCGTTGCAACCGGGTCAGCAGCGCCTTGTGAGGCTTCGGACCGGTGATGGTTTCTCCCGTCGAGAGTGTTGCGAGCGCGGATACACCCAAATCCACACCCACCACGCCTTGGTTTTCGGCTTTGGGCAAATGGGACTGATCGGGAACATCCACGGTGATACTGGCAAACCAGCGGTCGGCCACACGGGAGATCGTGGCCGACAGGATCTTGCCATTGAAGCGCAACGGCTCGCGCATGCGCACCCAGCCAAGCATGGGGATACGAATGCGGCAGCCGTCGATGCTGAACTGATCATTGGAGAGCGTGAAACGGTCGTGCACGCCCTTCTTGCGGAACTTAGGGTACTTGGCGCGGCCTGCAAAGAAATTCTTGAACGCTTCGCCCAACTGGATGATCGCCATTTGTGGCGCGTTCTTGGTGACCTCCAGCATCCACGGGAATTGCTCGCGCTTGATGGCGTTCAACTGACGGCGTAGTGCGGCTTCCGAGGGCTTGGGCAAGCTGTTGTCCTGTTTCCAGGCTTCGTACTGCCGTTGCCACTCGGCCAGCGCCCAATTGTAGGCAAAGCGCGCCGTGCCTGCGGCCTTGGCAAAGTAGGTGGCCTGCACGTTGTTCGGATCGAGCGCGATCTTGTGGGCGATCAGCATTGGGATGCCTCCACGGCAGCTTTGATGCCTTCGAGCAGCTTCTGGTTCTTGCGCGAGCGGCTGCCATACAGGCGGGCAGGCGGAAAGAACAAGTCGAGTTCGTCTTTAGTACGATAGTCGTTCACATCATTGCTTGCTGTTTCAGGATTACGACGCATGTGATAGGCGCGACGGTTGCAAAGCCGTAATCGCACCCGTGCGCAGACGGCGCAATACACGTCGGTGCTGCTGCGCCTTTCAAACGGTTCTGAACATACCGGACATACCATGGAATAGTATGCGCCTTTACGTTCGGTGAAACTGACAAAACGGTTGTACTTTCTTTCAAGCCGTGCGCCATCACTATCCCGATACACCCACTTTAGGAATGATTCTGCTGCAACAGAGTTACGGGACTGGAGGACTCGACAGTAGTGGTTGTTTGTTATACTTCTCCCGGAAATTCGCCCACTATCGCCACTGCGAGATACGACAAAAAAGTCATTCCCACTCGGGATAACACTTTTATACCATTCCACGGATTGCTCATTACCCGCTATGTAAACGCGAAGTTGAGCGCGTTCAGACCAAACAGACCCATCGCCGTCGAATACCCCACGCATAAAGTGAGAAATAAGACATGATGGTATATTTGACGGCGCTCCAGTTATGGATTTTCGGTTGTGAAACCCGTATTTAGATAGAACAGGGATAAGCGCCTTGTTGTTGATAACCAGATCAGCCGCGTTGGAATTCTTCCGGGCATAAATAGGCGCGGTGAAACCTCCAATATCCGGCAAGGCTCGGAGCCAATCTACGTCAGAAGAGGTGATACGAAGTCCCTGCTTACCGAGGTAACCATCCGCCCACGCAACGCCAACGATGTACGCACGCTCTGGTGTTAGTTTGTGTGGTTCAAACAGGCGTTCGTCGCATGTGTACTTATAGCCCATCGAGCGCTCTCTTGATTTCGGCAGAACCGAGTTTGATGCCTATCACCGTGATGATCTCCAGCACGTCCTTGGCAAGGTCTTCCTCGAAACTCGTGTCTTCGCCTTGGTTGAGGATGACCACCTCGACCTGCTTGGCCTCGCAGATCGCAAACACCAGCTCGGCCCCAAAGCGCAGCAGCCGATCCTTGTGCGTGATCACCAATCGTCCAACTTCGTCCGCCAGAATCATGTTGAGCAGGCGCTTCAGGCCTTTCTTGTGGTAGTTCATGCCGCTGCCAAGGTCGGCGATGACCTCGAACGTCCAGCCCTGACGGGCACAGTAGAGCTCGAGCACCTGCTTCTGCCGCTCCAGATCTTCTTTCTGGTCGTGGCTTGAGACGCGGGCGTAGGCAACGGTGCGGCGCTGATGAGCATCCTGGGGGCGAAACATCTCAGGGCGCAACCGCGCAAGATCGTATCGGCGGCACCCTCCGGGCGTTCGCTCATCGGGAAGCAGCCGCCCCTCACGCTCCCAGCGCCGCAGCGTCTGCGGCGACACACCAAGCGCTTCGGCGGCTTCGTGAATGCTAACGAGCTTGCGTTTCATGTTCGAATTATGCATGAATGCGCAAGAATAGTCAACTATCGAGAGAACAGTTCAAACCCCTACACGGAGATTTTCAAGGCCCCATTCACCCTCGCAAAAACGACACACAATTCGGCCAGTGAAATCCGACAGTCAGGGACCGACAGGAGAATCGGGAACTGCGACGGTTAGCCGCTGTAGGCCATGAGGCACTGGGCCAGGCGAACTTTGAGGTCAACAGACTTCCCGGCCTCTTCCTGGGCCGTCAACCATTGGTCCAGTTCCTTCTGGGGGACGACATGGACGGTGATCTCCTCGCCTTCGGCCGCCACGCCCCCACCCGAGGCCATCTTTTGGCACCCGGTGGCCAGGAGAATGGTGAGGGCCTCAGAGGTCATGCCGGGGGACACCGGCCCGTGGCACATCGGGATGATGGTGTCCGAGGTGTAGCCGGTCTCTTCCATCAATTCACGCAAGGCGGCCGTTGCTTCCGGGTCACCCTGGTCGCCTTCGTTCGGCTTGTCGCCCACAAGGCCTGCTGGCAGTTCGATGACGTTCCCACCCATCGGGGGTCGGAACTGATCGACGAGGATGAGTTCGTTGTTCGGGGTCACGGCGATGACAGCCACGACTCCCGTGCAACACTTCCGCTCGACGCACTCGTAGCCATCCTTCGATAACATGCGAAGGAACCTGCCCTCATGGAGAACCACATCTGCACCCATCGAAACCCCCGTCAATTCGCCAAGCCCGTATCGTCGTCCTGGGACACCCACCCGGAGTCGTCCCGGGTATCGTCCGGAACTACGATGGTTGGCTTCGGCTTCTGCTTTGGCTTCAAGGATTCCTCGTAGGTCTCCTTGTGCCATTTCTCCCCTGGAATCTCCGGCATCGTCGGGTCGGGCATCTCAAACTCCTTATTTTGTGTCGGGGGACCGCCGGGCGAACTTCCCTTTCGGGTCCGTCCACCCGGCCCCGTGGGGGGTTCTATTGACCCGCCGCTCCGGGTGTCTCCCTTCCCACCTGGATTACCCGCTCGGTGGCTTCTCTAAGCCCATTTATGATTTCAAGGAGTTGCCCTCGTTGGCTTAGGGGTGCCTAGTCACCGGTAGTCTTTATGCGGGGATGATGAAAAGACCCCGATTGAAAACGGAGGAAACAATGGATACGAACGCGCACAGTGCACTGACGGCCCGAGTCCTGGCGGATGCCCGCGTGGGTACCTTCACCGGTCTGATCACGCGCAAGGTCGGCGTGGAGCGCGGCCGGGGCGCGGACCGGAAGGTGTACGGGGATGACCTCGTTCACACGGTCATCTTCACCGGCTTCTCCTACACCAACCTGGTCCGTCGGTCGCTCGAGGCCCTGAAGGGCGTGACGGACGCCGAGGTCGTGGCCAAGGACGCCATCCGGAACGGCACGGCCCGGTTCACCGAGGCGGACGTGGCGGCGGCCCGTGCCGAACTGGTCGAGTCCTTCGAAAAGACGCTGGCCGGGACGAACGAGTCCACCACGGACGCGGTGTATGAACCGCTCGTGGTGGACGGCGAGACGGTCAAGGGTGCCCGCGTGTACCGCTGCAAGCGGCAGGCCGGGGCGGAGGGCGAGTGTCACTGCCGTGACTGCGCGGGCGATGCCCGCGCCCCCAAAGACGGCACCATCTACCTGCAGGGCCTGGCCGTGTGGAGCACCGTGCTGGAAGCAGCCCCAAACGGTCCCGCCCCGGAACCGAACAGTTCGCCCAAGACCCTGGCGAAGGAAGCACTGCGGAAGCACTGCCCCATCCGCAAGTACGTCAGCTACAGGCTCGAACCCAAGGGTTCATGGAGCCTCCGTGCCGGTGGCACCGCCGCGGTCGAAGCGACCAGCAAGGGCTTCGTCGTCACGGACGCCATCCTCGACGTGATCGAACGCAACGCCTGAAACCCGTTTCCCCCTCTCCCGCACCAAAGCCATTTCCCTCAACCTGGCCCGGGTGTCGTCCGAATGGTGATGGCCCAGCCCGTGGGTGTTGCCGATGTTCTTGGCACTGATTTTCGCCCGGGTCTCTTCCGAAAGGTGTTTCCCGAACCAGTGATTTTTGTCGCCACGGTGAGCATCCCCGATTTTGCGACGGGTCTCGTCATTTATCTCGTGCCCCGGGAGTTGCCACTCTTGAAGAGGGCGTTGCAATGCCAGCTGCCTGAGTTTGGCTTTGGTCTCCGGGGTGTGCCTCTGCGCCCGAGACGCAGCAGCAATCTTGGCTTTGTGCTCTTCCGTGAACTTTCGACCTTTCATAGCAGCGCTGATGCGAGCCCTGGCCTCGGGGGACATTCGGTTCCCGGCGTTGCTCCCAGCCTCTTTGGCCGTGTTGTAACCTTTCGACGGGTCACAGACCCCGAACAGGTCCATGTACCTTTGTTCCGTTTGGACCAGAATCGCCTGGTCCGTGATCTCCTCCAGAATCTCAAACTCGAATGCTTCGGGGCCATATTTGCCCCAAGCCCGCTGGAGGTGTGTCGAGTGGTGAGAACCTTTTTTCAACTGACGGCGGTGCAAAGCCCATCGCCATTCGAGATTGGTTGTTGACCCCACGTAGCGTTTGCCGTTCGTGGAATTCCGGATGCAGTAAACAGCCATCGTTTTCAAAATTCACCTCCAACCACATTCTGATATTGGCAGTTTACCGACCGGAGGTTGGCCGGGTCTGGGTGGGTTTAGCCGCCCCCGTTCGCGGGTTGTCTCAATGTGGGAAGGAACGGGCATGAGGCCCTTGAAAGGAGATCCGATCATGGCCACGAAGATCAAGACGT
>Ga0116176_10004287_pt1 | contig 10389 bp, 11 predicted proteins | sample AD_STIC08_MetaG_FD_89803 | JGI IMG/M metagenome (GOLD analysis project Ga0116176, IMG submission 89803) | Active sludge microbial communities of municipal wastewater-treating anaerobic digesters from USA - AD_STIC08_MetaG | ecosystem: Engineered > Bioreactor > Anaerobic > Digestate | place: USA... | reverse complement strand
TGCTGTTCGCCGCGCTGATCGGCGGCCGCCTGCTCGGCGAGGGCGAGCGCGGCCGGCGTCTCGCCGGTGCGGGCTTCATGGCCGCCGGCGTGGCCGGGCTGGCGATCGGCTGAACCTCCCCACCGGCATGACGACCTCCGCACCGACCGCGCCGCTGCTCGCCGGCATCGACTTCACGAGTGCGCCGACGGCGCGCAAGCCGATCACCGTGGCGCTGGGCCGCGCCGCCCCGGGCGCGGTGCGGCTCGAGCGCGTCGAGGCCTGTGCCAGCTTCGAGGGCTTCGAGGCCTGGCTGCGCACGCCCGGGCCCTGGGTCGGCGTCTTCGACCTGCCGTTCGGCCTGCCGCGCGAGCTCGTCCACGCGCTCGGCTGGCCGGACGACTGGCTCGCGCTGATGCGGCACTACGCGGCGCTGCCGCGCGCGCAGATCCGCGAGACCTTCGCGGCCTTCTGTGCGGCGCGGCCGGTGGGCGCGAAGTTCGCGCACCGCGCCTGCGACGGCCCGGCGGGTTCGTCGCCGTCGATGAAGTGGGTCAACCCGCCGGTGGCCTACATGCTGCACGCCGGCGTGCCGCGCCTGATCGACGCCGGCGTGCACCTGCCGGGGCTGCATGCCGGCGATCGCTCGCGCGTGGCCCTCGAGGGCTACCCCGGCCTGCTGGCGCGCGAGGTGCTCGGATCGCGCCCGTACAAGAGCGACGACAAGGCGAAGCAGACGCCCGAGCGGCTGATCGCGCGCAAGGACCTGCTCGACGCGCTCGAGCAGGGCCGCACGCGGCTGGGCCGGCGCCTGCGCCTGACGCACGCGCAGCGCGACGCGCTCGTCGCCGACGCCTCCGGCGACCGGCTCGACGCCGTGCTCTGCCTCGTGCAGGCGGCCTGGGCGCACGACCGCCCGCACCACGGCCTGCCCGCGTCGGTCGACCCGCTCGAAGGCTGGATCGTCAGCGCAGCGCGGCCGTGAACGCCGAGGACTGGTTCGCGTTGCGCGGCTGGGTGCCGTTCGACTTCCAGCGCGAGGTCTGGGCGGCGATCGCGCAGGGGCGCAGCGGCCTGCTGCACGCGATGACCGGCAGCGGCAAGACCTATGCGGTGTGGATGGGTGCGCTCGCGCGCGGCCTCGCGCGGCAGCCCTCCGGGCCGGGCGCGCCGCCGCTGGGCGTGCTGTGGATCACGCCGATGCGGGCGCTCGCGGCCGACACGACGCGCGCGCTGCAGGCGCCGCTGATCGACGTCGCGGCGGCGTGGACCGTCGGCCAGCGCAGCGGCGACACGCCCGCCGCCGAGCGCGCGCGGCAGGACCGGCGCCTGCCCAGCGCGCTGGTCACGACGCCCGAGTCGCTGAGCCTGATGCTCACGCGCGAGTCGGCGCGCGACGAGCTGGGCGGCGTGCACGCCGTGATCGTCGACGAGTGGCACGAGCTGATGGGCAGCAAGCGCGGCGTGCAGGTGCAGCTGGCGCTCGCGCGCCTGCGGCGCTGGAACCCGTCCCTGGTCGTCTGGGGCCTGAGCGCCACGCTGGGCAACCTCGACGAGGCGATGCAGGTGCTGCTCGGCGGTGCCGCCGGGGCGCGCGTGCAGGGCCGCGTCGACAAGTCGCTGGTGATCGACACGCTGATCCCGCCCGACCCGGGGCGCTTCTCGTGGGGCGGCCACCTCGGTGCGCAGATGCAGCAGCCGGTGGTCGACGAGATCGAGCGCAGCGGCACGACCCTGGTCTTCACGAACACGCGCTCGCAGGCCGAGACCTGGTACCAGCTGCTGCTGGAGCGCCGGCCCGACTGGGCCGGCATCGTCGCGCTGCACCACGGTTCGCTCGACCGCGCGGTGCGCGAGTGGGTCGAGCTCGGGCTCAAGGAAGGGCGCCTGAAGGCGGTGGTCGCGACCTCGTCGCTCGACCTGGGCGTGGACTTCCTGCCGGTCGAGCGCGTGCTGCAGATCGGCAGCGCCAAGGGCGTGGCGCGGCTGCTGCAGCGCGCCGGCCGCAGCGGCCACGCGCCCGGCCGGCCGAGCCGCATCACGCTGGTGCCGACGAACACGCTCGAGCTGGTCGAGGCCGCCGCCGCGCGGCGCGCCGCGGCGGCCGGGCGCATCGAGAAGCGCGTGGCGCCGGACAAGCCGCTGGACGTGCTGGTGCAGCACCTGGTCACCGTGGCGCTGGGCGGCGGCTTCGAGCCCGACGCGCTGTTCGACGAGGTGCGCACGGCCTGGTCGTACCGCGAGCTGGCGCGTGAGGAGTTCCAGTGGGCGCTGGACTTCGTCGAGCGCGGCGGCGCGAGCCTCGCCGCCTACCCCGAGCACCACCGCGTGCAGCGCGTCGACGGCATCTTCCGCGTGCCCGACCGCGGCATCGCCCGGCGCCACCGGCTGCAGGTGGGCACGATCGTCGGCGACGCGAGCCTGCGCGTGAGCTACCTCGGCGGCGGTGCCCTCGGGACGATGGAAGAGAGCTTCATCGCCCGCTTGCGTCCGGGCGACTGCTTCGTGTTCGCCGGGCGCGTGCTCGAGTTCGTGCGCACGCGCGAGATGACGGCCTACGTGAAGAAGGCGTCGAAGCCGCACGGCATCGTGCCGGTCTGGGGCGGCGGCAAGATGCCGCTGTCCAGCGAGCTGGCGGACGCGGTGCTCGAGCTGCTCGATCGCGCGGCGCAGGGCGAGCTCGACGAGCCCGAGCTGCAGGCCGCCGGGCCGATGCTGCGCACGCAGGCGCAGATGTCGAGGCTGCCGACGCCCGGCTCGCTGCTGATCGAGCGCCACCGCTCGCGCGAAGGCCACCATCTGTTCGTCTACCCGTTCGCCGGGCGCGCGGTGCACCTCGGGCTGGCCAGCCTGCTCGCCTGGCGCCTGGCGAAGCACGCGCCCAACACCTTCAGCCTGAGCGTCAACGACCACGGCTTCGAGATGCTCTCGGCGGAACCGGCGGACCCGGCGGCGCTGATCGACCGCAGCGCCTTCGTCAGCGCCGGGTTGCTCGACGACGTGTGGGCCAGCCTGAACTCGGGCGAACTGGCGCAGCGCTGCTTTCGCGAGATCGCGCGCGTGTCGGGCCTGGTCTTCACCGGCTTCCCCGGCGCGCCGCGCAGCACGCGGCAGCTGCAGGCCTCGAGCGGGCTGTTCTACGAGGTCTTCCGCAGGTACGACGCCGGCAATCTGCTGCTCACCCAGGCCGAGACCGAGGTGCTGACGCGGGAGCTCGACATCCGGCGCCTGTCGGCGGCGCTGGACCGGATGGCAGCGCAGCGCATCGACTTCGTCGAGCTGAAGGCGCCCAGCCCCTTCAGCCTGCCGCTGATGGTCGAGCGCTTCCGCGAGAAGCTCAGCAACGAGCGGCTCGCCGACCGGCTGGCACGCATCCTCAAGGATGCGCAGAGAATCACGGGTCCATGAACCGCATCACCCGACTCTTCAGTACGGCGAACGCCGCGCGCCTGGCCACGCACCTGGTGGCGCTGTGGAAGCTGCTGCGCCACGCGCAGACGCCGCGCCTGCCCAAGTTCGTGGCGCTGGCGGTGCTGGCCTACGCGCTCAGCCCGATCGACCTGATCCCCGACTTCATCCCGGTGCTCGGGCAACTCGACGACCTGCTGCTTATCCCGCTGGGCGTGGCGCTGGTCGTGCGCCTGACGCCGCCGCCGCTGTGGCAGGCCCGCCTGCGCGAGGCCGAGGCCTCGACCGAGCGCCTGCCCCGGCTGTGGTGGGGCGCGCTGCTGATCGTGCTGACCTGGGTGCTGCTGCTCGGTCTGATCGCCTGGGGGGTGCTTCGATGGCTGGCCGCGGTCTGAGGCTGCGCGTCGCCGCGCTGCTCGCCTTCGGGCTCGGCGCCGGGCACGCGCTGGCCCTGAGCGGCAAGGTGACCCACGTCAGCGACGGCGACACGCTCTGGCTGCGCCCGGCCGACGGCTCGCGGCGACCGGTGAAGGTGCGCCTGGAAGGGCTGGACGCGCCGGAGCGCTGCCAGGCCGGTGGGCCGCAGGCGCGCGCGGCGCTCGAGTCGCGCGTGGGGGGCCGGCGCGTGTTCGTCGCTGCGCGCGCCCGCGACCGCCACGACCGCGTGATCGGCCGCGTGCGCCTGGACGGCGAGGACATCGGGGCCTGGCTGGTCGACCACGGCCACGCGTGGAGCAGTCGCTTCCACGCCAGCCCCGGGCCCTACGCGGTGCAGGAGGCGCGGGCTCGGGACGCGCGGCGCGGCGTGTTCGCGCAACCGGGCGCCGTCGAGCCGCGGCGTTTCCGGCGCGAACACGGACCCTGCGACTGACTCAGTTCGTCGCGAGGATGCTGAAGCCGCCGACCGCCAGACGGACGCGTGCGGCATTGCGCAGCGTGCCGTCGGGAAGCACCTGCACGCAGTCCGACTCCGACGAGACGACGGCCGCCGGGATCGACAGGTCGCGCGCCACCGCGTTCAGGCAGAAATAGGTGATGCCGGCGTGGACCTCGAGCGACCAGGTCCCGATGGCGGTGCCGTCGACCGAGGTGTTGGCGCAGCTCGGCAGGCTGGACGACCGGTACAGCGCGCCGGTGGCGTCGGCGGTGTCGATCTGCACCGCGGTGGGCGGCAGTTGCGCCGTGCCGGGCGTGATCTTCTCGCAGGCCGTGCCGGTGACGCCGTCGCCGCTCTGGCGCTCGCCGAGCAGGGTGCCCGCGCCGTCGTGGAAGACCTCGGTCAGGCCGGTGGCCGAACCGCCGCCAACCAGGGTCAGCGTGGCCTGCACGTTCGTCACGGGGCTGCTCACGCCGGTCGGCGGAAAGACGGCGGCGACGGCCGGCGAGAGCGCCAGCGTGAAGTTGTAGTTGCGCCCGTCCGAGCCGGTGCCGGCCACCGACCAGCTGCGGTTGGCCGCGAGCAGGTTCAGCCACGCCGCGCGTGCGTTGAAGGTGTCCGTCGGTCGCTCGAAGGCGCTCTGGCCGCCGCCGCCTCCGCCGCCGCAGCCCGCCAGTGCGGCGCAGGCGGCGAGGCCGGCGAGCCGTGTTCTCGTGATCTTCATGCGATCTCCTCGAAGGGGTTCATTGCCGCATCAGCGTGCTCTTGCCGAACAGGCTCTCGATCAGGTCGACCGCCAGCTCGGCCGTCTTGTTGCGCAGGTCGAGCGCCGGGTTCAGCTCCATCACGTCGAGCGAGGCGAGCCGGCCGGTGTCGGCGATCATCTCCATGCACAGCTGCGCCTCGCGGTAGGTCGGGCCGCCGGGCACGGTCGTGCCCACGCCGGGCGCGATCTCGGGGTCGAGGAAGTCGACGTCGAAGCTCACGTGCAGGTGGGTGTTCGCGTCGAGCGTGGCGAGCGCGAGTTCCATCGTGTGGCGCATGCCCATCTCGTCGATGTAGCGCATGTCGAAGACTTCGAGCCCGACCTCGTGCACGAACTTCTTCTCGCCCGCGTCGACGCTGCGGATGCCGATCTGGCGCACGACCTTCGGGCTGATGGCCGGCACGGTGCCGCCGATCTCGACCAGCTCGCGCGGGCCGTGACCGCACAGGCAGGCCACCGGCATGCCGTGGATGTTGCCCGAAGGCGTGAGCACGTTCGTGTTGAAGTCGGCGTGCGCGTCGAGCCAGAGCACGCGCAGCTTGCGGCCCGTCTCGCGGCAGTGCCGCGCCACCGCGCTGATGCTGCCGATGCCCAGGCAGTGGTCGCCGCCGAGCAGGATCGGCAGCCGCCCGTGCGCCAGTTCGGCGTGCAGGGCCTCGTGCACCGCGCGGTTCCAGGCCACCACCTCCGCCAGGTGCCGGTAGCCGTCGACGGGCGGCAGCCAGGGGTTGGCCGGGCCGCCGAGGTTGCCGCGGTCGTGCACCTCCAGGCCATGGCTCTCGAGCACCGGCACGATGCCCGCGACGCGCAGCGCCTCGGGCCCCATGCTCGCGCCGCGGCTGCCCGCGCCGATGTCGGTGGGCGCGCCGATCAGGCTGACCTGCTTCTTCTTCATGGGGGCCTCGGGCGTCCGGTTCAGATGTCGGTGGCGAACTCGCCGGTCTGCGTGTCGGGCAGGTCGAAGCCGTAGTGCGCGCAGAGCACCTGCCAGGCTTCCTCGGCCGATTCGACGAAGTGGAAGAGCCCCTTGTCGTGCGCGCCGATCATGCCGGTCTCGATCAGCAGGTCGAAGTCGATCAGGCGCTCCCAGAAGGCGCGGCCGAAGAGCAGGATCGGCCGGCGCCGCGACTTGCCGGTCTGCGTCAGCGTGAGCGTCTCGAAGAGTTCGTCGAGCGTGCCGAAGCCGCCGGGAAAGCACACCAGCGCGATCGAGCGCATCACGAAGTGCATCTTGCGCAGCGCGAAGTAATGGAACTGGAAGCACAGCTCCGGCGTGATGTACGGGTTGGGCTCCTGCTCGTGGGGCAGCACGATGTTCAGGCCGATGCTCTTGCCGCCGACCTCGTGCGCGCCGCGATTGCCGGCTTCCATGATGCCGGGGCCGCCGCCGGTGACCACGTACACCGGGGTCTCGAGTTCTCGCGACTGGCGCGTCACGATGGCGGCGAAGCGGCGCGCCTCGTCGTAGTAGCGCGACATCGCGAGCTGGGTCTCGGCGGTGCGCAGCGCCTGCGCGTCGCCGCTGGCGCGTGCGGCCTCGACCCGTCCGGCGGCGACGTCCGAGGGCACGATGCGCGCGCTGCCGAAGATGACGATCGTCGAGGTGATGCCCTGCTCCTGCTGCACCATCTCGGGCTTGAGCAGTTCGAGCTGCATGCGCACCGGCCGCAGTTCCTCGCGCAGCAGGAATTCGGTGTCGGTGAACGCGAGGCGGTAGGCGCTCTCGGGGCCGGCGTAGCGCGAAGGCGGCACCGCGGCGGGCGACTCGGCGTCCTCCTCGGCGGTCGGGAAGTTGCGGGCGGTGAGGTCGAGCTTGGTGTCCATGGCGCGAAGCTTAACGCCGCGTCATGGCCCTCCCGGGCCTCAGGCCGCCGCGTCGAACAGGAAGCAGGTGGTCGACGCGTGCGCGTACAGCTTGCCGTCGGGCCCGTAGAGGCGGCCCTCGGCCGTCGCCATGCGCCGGCCGCGGTGCACCACCTGGCCTTCGGCGCGCACCAGCGGCACGCGGTCGGTGAGCGGCCGCACGATGTTGATCTTCAGTTCGGCGGTCGTGTAGGCGACGCCGGGCTCCAGCGTGGTGTGCACCGCGCAGGCGACGGCCGAGTCGAGCAGCGTGGCATACCAGCCGCCGTGCACCGTGCCCATCGGGTTGTAGTGCTCGTGGCGCGGCCGGCCCTGGAAGACCGCCCGGCCGGTGTCGGCCTCGACGAGCATGAAGTCCAGCGTCTGCGCGATCGGCGGCGAAGGCAGGTCGCCGGCGAGCATCGCCTCGAAGGTCTTCAGCCCGCTGCGGCCGCTCAGTTCGCCGGGCGGCAGCACGCCGTGCCGCGGGTGGCGGCCCTGCAGTTCGTCGGCACGCGCCTGCCAGGCGCGAAGGGTTTCCTGCGGGTCGTGCGGCGTGTCCATGTCGATCTCATTGGTTGCAGCTGCAATGATTGTAGCTACAATTATCGAATGCGCCTGACCTTGCATCCTTCCGACCGCTCCGATCTCGCCGCCGCGCCGGCCCCGGAGCCGCCAGCGCCTCGCGGCTGCACGAACCTGAAGCTGCGTCAGCTCAGCCGCGCCGTCTCGCGCCACTACGACGCCCACGTCGCGCCCGTCGGCCTGAAGGGCACGCAGTACTCGCTGCTGTCGCACATCGTGCTGTCTGGCCCGATCCGCCCCTCCGACCTGGCCCAGCGCCTGAAACTCGACGCCTCGACGCTGACGCGCAACCTGCAGCCGCTGGTGGCCCAGGGCTGGGTCGTGCAGGGGCCGGGCGACGACGCCCGCTGCCGGGCGATCGTCGCCACCGAGGCCGGCCGCGCCCTGCGCGCCGAAGCCCAGCGCGCCTGGAAGGCCGCGCAACTCGCGCTCAACGCCCGGCTCGGCGCCTCGCGTGTGGCGGCGCTGCACGCCCTGCTGGACGATTGCATGGCGGCCCTGGAGTCCTGAGTCGGTGTGACAGAACCCGGGGCCTCGGCCTCCCCGGCGTGGGCATCCTGGGGACTCGCACGCCTTCTTGAGAGGTCGGGCTCAGCGCGGGCCGAACGCCTGCTTCGCGGCCTCGGTGCACAGCGCGAGGTCGTCGCCGACCTTCGGCTCGCACTTCGCCAGTTCGGCGGTGTAGCGGGCCTGGCGCTGCTTCGCGGCGCCGTCCTGGGGCATCTTGTCGGCCGGGCGCGCGAGCACGGGCCATTCCTGCCTGGCGGCCTCTGTGCAGCGCGCACGGTCGTCGCCGACCAGCGGATCGCACTTTTTCAGGGCGGCGTCGTAGCCCGCACCGCGCACCGCGGCGGCCTGGGCGGCGAGTTCGGGATGGTGGGCCTTCCAGTCCTGTTCGACGGCCTCGGTGCACAGCGCACGGTCGTCGCCGACCTTGGCCTCGCAGCGATGCAGCGCGACCGAGTGCTCCGCCTCGGGCGTGTTGGCGGCCTGCGTGACCGGCAGGGTGAAGAGGGCGGCGATGAGCAGCGAGGCGCGCAGCGTGAAACGGGTGTCCATGGTGTTCCTTCCAGAGACGCGGCAACATGCCGGCGTCGTGGGGAACAGTCTGTCGCGGCCGCCGGGGCGGCACGGTCGGACGAGCGCGCGATCCGCTGTAGGCGGCGTCCTACACGGGCCCGGGCGGGAACCCGCGCGCGGCCTCGATGCCGGGCACGACCGCCTCGCCGTAGGCCTGCTGCCAGCGCGCCCTCAGGGTCGCGTGCTCGTCCAGGCGCTCGCCGGGCAGGCCGTCGTCCGCATGCCAGGCGTCGATGCGGCTCTCGACCGCGAAGTGGGTGGTCGGCCTGACGAGCGACGGATCGTCGAGGCTGCCGATGGACAGGTCCATGCGCTCGGAGGCGTGGTACTCGAAGCTCAGCGGCGTGCCGCAGCGGCCGCAGAAGCCGCGGCGTGCGATCTTCGACGAAGCAAAGTAGCTCGGCGTGCCGTGCCAGGTCACGGCCGACCTGGGCAGGTTCAGGAAGGCCGCGCGGGTGTTGCCGAAGGCGAGCTGGCACATGCGGCAGTGGCAGTAGTAGCCCTCGCGCACCGGCGCGCGCGCCTCGTAGCGCACGGCGCCGCACAGGCAGCCGCCGGTGAGCGGGGCGGGAAGACCGGGTTCGTCCATGGCGGCTCCAGGCGCGCGGGGGCGCAGGGGGCGCCCGGCCGCGCGATCCGTTTCGCCGGGCGACAGGTCAGTGTAGACCCGGTCGCTCGGCCTCAGGCGGCCTGCCAGGCGCCTGCGTCGCGGGCGCTCGGCGCCTTCGCGGCCGTCTTCATCTCGCGGCGCAGTGCGACCGCATCGACGCGCGGCGCGCCGTCGTCGTTCCGGCTCAGGCGGAACACGCCGACCGCCTCGGTCACCGTCGTCGCCTGGCCCTGCAGCGAACTGGCCGACGAGGCCAGCTCCTCGACCATCGCCGCGTTCTGCTGCGTGATGGTGTCGAGCTGCGCCACGGCCTCGTTGATCTGCGAGATGCCCGTGAGCTGCTCGGTCGCGCCGGTGTGCAGCTCGCGGATCAGGGTGCTGGTGCGCTTCACGGTGGCCAGGGCCTCGTCCATCGTCGCGCGGGCGCTCTGGGTCTGGCGTGCGCCGGTGTCGACCTTCGCCGCCGAATCCTGGATCAGCTGCTTGATCTCGCGGGCCGCGGTCGACGAGCGCTGCGCGAGCGAGCGCACCTCGGAGGCGACCACCGCGAAGCCGCGGCCCTGCTCGCCGGCGCGGGCCGCTTCGACCGCGGCGTTCAGCGCGAGGATGTTGGTCTGGAAGGCGATGCCGTCGATCACCTGGATGATCTCGCCGATGCGCCGCGACGCGGTGCTGATCTCGTTCATCGTCTCGGTCACCGTGTTGACGGCGGCGCTGCTGCGCTCGGTGACGCCGGTGGCCTGGTCGGCCAGTTGCGCCGCCTGGCGCGCCGTCTCGGCGCTGTTGCGCACCGTGCCGGTGATCTCTTCCATCGACGAAGCCGTCTCCTCCAGGCTGCTCGCCTGCGATTCGGTGCGTGACGACAGCTCGAGGTTGCCGGTGGCGATCTCCTTGGTCACGTCGCGCATCTTCTCGACTTCGCTGCGCGCGTCGCGGACGACCGAGCGCACGTTCACGCCGAGCTGAGTGACCGCGCGTTCGAGTTCGCCGATGCGGTCGTTGCGGGTGCTCGTCATCTCCTGGGTCAGGTCGCAGGCGGCCAGCCGGTTGGTCATCACGGTCAGCCGCTCCAGCGGGGCCAGGGTCAGCACATGGTTGCGCCAGGCGGTGAACGCCGCGGCCGCGGCCACGCCGAGCACCGCGCCGGCCAGCCCGACCGGCGAGGCCGCCGCGTAGCCGCCCGCCGTCCCCAGGCCCGCCGCCATGCCGACCAGGCCGGTGGCCGCGGCCAGCAGGCCCACC
>Ga0116176_10004279_pt1 | contig 10397 bp, 9 predicted proteins | sample AD_STIC08_MetaG_FD_89803 | JGI IMG/M metagenome (GOLD analysis project Ga0116176, IMG submission 89803) | Active sludge microbial communities of municipal wastewater-treating anaerobic digesters from USA - AD_STIC08_MetaG | ecosystem: Engineered > Bioreactor > Anaerobic > Digestate | place: USA... | reverse complement strand
AGCAGCCACAGAGTGCGCATGTATTATTCCTTTTTAGTTTATCACAATCAACACAGATTGTGATTCTTTTTTTTGCCATTTCTTCAGTTTCGGGATTTGGAAAAGCAAAATTCTTCCAACCCTGATAAATTTCTGTCAATCTTTCTAATGCGCTCATACTTCTAACGATAGATAATTCTACCACCCTTACTTACAACAATATTTTGATATGGGTTGTTTTTCGTTTCCCAATATATATTATGTAATACTTCAGATGATGTTAACGCATTATCGTAAATCCTCAATTTTTGGATTCCACCGATAAATGCTGAATCAAAATTTTGCTCTATTGTTAGGTTGTTTTTTCTTGGGTCTTGTACTAATATGTCTGCTGCAGTATAACCAAACCCGGTTACAAATAACGGTACATCGGCATTAAAAGTATCACTGGATTCGATTAATATTCCAATGTTGATGAATTGCTGACCAGTATTATCATTTATTCTGAATACACATTTCAATGGTTTCCACATACCAAAACCAGAATCAAATACTGTTTCGCTGATAATATTAACGTCAACATTACCGTATGGCAATATTGATATTTTTTTGGTTGCACCGATTCTGAAGAAACCAGCATCAAATACCGACAATTCAACTACACAATCCCTGTTTGATAAAACTGAAACAGGATGATTATATTTGATATAATATGAATTTCCCGTTGTACCAGTAAATTCAATGCGCATTACTGTCATTGGAATCATTACCATTGGATTACATTCATCAACGCCATAAAATGTTTGACTGTCAGCACTTAACGATAAACCACTTAAATATGTGCTTCCTGTTGGGGGAATATAACATTCTGCCGGAATTGGATTTGCTTCAACAAAGAAATTATTTTCAATGTATGCTGTGTCTTGTCCCGTATATAATTCGTATGTTTGATAATCATAATGCCATGAATGTTTTAAGCCAAATGAACCACCGCCCCAGCTAATTGAATATGGGACACCTATTTGTTTTTCTTTGTCATTAATAAGTGCTTTAAAATAAAATTCGGGGAATTCGTTAATTGTCCAAACACTGCGTCCGTTAACGAAGAATTTTAATTTGCCAGTTCTTTGTTTTGCGCATTCAAGCAAATCCGGGTCTTCGATTATTGAATCAGGTGTGAATGTTATTGTAATCCATGTAAAACCAGTTCTTTCAATTATTGCACCCGAAGCGTTTGTTACAATTAAGCCGTCTTTATTGATATATTTGTAAGCCAAATGCTTGTCTTCAGTTAATTCGAAAGCAATTACATTATTTTTTATGTTATCGAGCGGATTGGGTTGTGAATATGTAGCTTCCATTCTTTCTTCAAAAACACCAAATCCACTCTTTATTGTTTGATTTTCCTGAATCGCATCCAAGTAATTATCAAAACTTGTTGTTACGCCAGTTGTTGTTATACCTGTCATTGTTTCGCCAGAAAAATATGGATTATATTTGTCTTCTGCACGAGCACCCATCATTAAGAAAATACCTTCTGAATCTGGATATAGATATAATAGTGTTTCAATCGTAATACCCGTATTATAGCGTGCCGGAAACAATTGATAATTAAATCCATTCAATTTAAAGAATCCTTGCAAATAACCACCTGCCAAATCAAAATAATTTGAAGTACCACCAGTTACTGAAGTTGCGCTCATTGGAAGATATTCCGTTGTTACCGTAATACCACTTGTTTGTCCGGTTGTTGGGTTTTGCACTTCATTATAACCAACTCTGTGCATTGAAAATAATGTGTCGTTGGGTGTTAATGTAAATCCGCTCCATATAATATCGGTTCTTCCGTTATCGAAACCAGTTAAACCGAAATCAATAAGATTAATATTGTCTGAAATTGCACCTGCCCATTTGGTTAAGCTAAATGCAGTTAAACCCGTATTCCAATCAATCCATGATTTAATGTTAGTTAAATCAATGTGTATTGCCAAATTGTCGGTAATTATGTCGTTTAAGCATTCTAAATTCATTTCGTACTGGAATTTAATATAAATACTAATGCTATTTAAATAGAAATGAGTATTTATAAAAAATGATTTTCAATGGATAAGGATAATAAGAAACGACTTTTTCAATTAATGGAAAGTGTTGGCGGGATGTCATTGAACGAAATTGATTGGGAAGGTGAATTCAGTGATGTTTCAAAAGAATGTATGAATGTTGAGGCATTGAAAGAATATCTCAATAAAGTATTGTCTAATCAGGAATTGCCTTCAGATAAAAGAACTAAATCATCGTTACTTGTACACAATAAAGCAATTCCGTTTGATGAAAAAGGAGAAATTGATGTACAGGCTTTTATTGATAACATAACAGCATACCCCCCAAATATTATCAGTCAAAACGAAAAAATGGGAAAATCTGGTACTGATAATTCAATAACATTTAATATCGGCATACCTGCATTGCGTGGGTTAGTATATGATATGGATAATAAAGAATTTTATATTATAAACACTTGTCCCGGTGCAGGTTCTTGCCAGAGAGTGTGCTATGCAAGACGTGGAAGATATGTTTTAATACCATCAATATTTGTAAAGCAAACAAGAATTTTAAACCTGTTGTTAAATAAACCAGATGAATTTAAAGAAATATTGAGGCGTGAAATTGAAATAGTGGCATTGAAAAATAAAGGTAAAAAATTACTTTTCAGATGGAATGATGCTGGTGATTTTTTCTCAAAAAAATATTTTCAAATTGCTGCAGATATAACACGTGAATTAAAAAGCAAAGGATATAATTTTGGCTCATATGCGCATACGAAAATGGGTGATGTTTATAACTTGAATGACCCTGATGTGACCTTGAATTTTTCTGTCGATGCTACCGAAAAAGAAAAAGGGAAGGTTGATTTAACGCAAGCAAAAACATCTGAAATAGTGTCCTCAGATATTTTTAATGATTTGTTTATTAGAAAAGGTCCGCATTTTGCTGTGGACGATAAAGGCAAATTAATACCAAAAGACGAAAACAGCATTGCTACATTAAAGCAAAGAATTGCTGATAAGTATAATGCAGACATCAATACTTTAATAATGTATGATGACTTAATAAAAATACCTGAAGGTTCTCAAGGTGTTTTTGATGTTATTGTATTGCCAAAAGGACAGGGTGATATTGCAGCACAAAGAAAAGATGTAAAAAGAACCTTTTTATTGTATCATTAATAAGTATTTATCTTATATGAAAAAGCAAAAGGATATAAAAAAGCTATTATTTGAAAACATGGTTAAATTAAACTCTGATTTCAAAGTAAATGAAGGTGTTTTAAATCGTAGCGAAGACGAGTATGATAGAGAATATCAATTAAAGGCTGAAAAACTTAAAGCCGTTATTGATGAATTAATGAGAGAATACGATTACGAAGTGATTGATACACTATATAGACTGTTTGTTGAAAGAAAGCCGAGAGGACAGAACGTTCAACAAGATGTTCAAATGGTAGCTGAAGAATTATTAAAAGTATTTACCAAGAAAAAATAATCATGCATAACGAAGCTGAGAATAAGAAAAATCCAAGATGCTGGTCATGTAAATTCTGGTCAAAAAAGAACGTTTCTGACGTATTGAAAGAAGTTATTGAACCAGATAGCGTTGATGTTTCATCACTTCAAATGCACGATACATTATCTCCGCTTATTTGGGATGAGAGCGAGAAAATGAAACCTGAAGTTAGAAAAGCATTGCTGATGAATGCTAAAAGATTCATTGAGTTTAGTGATGTTGAAAATCTTAAATTCAATGACATTATGCTAACTGGCAGTATGGCAAATTTCAATTATAATGAAAATTCGGATTTGGATGTTCATATTGTTTTGGATTTTGGACAGGTTTCAGAAAATAAAGATTTTGTCGGTGACTTTTTTAAATTAAAAAAAACATTGTGGAATGATACCCTTCCAATTCAAGTGAAAGGACATGACGTTGAAATGTATTTTCAAGACAGTGCTGAACCACATCATGCATCGGGCACATATTCGCTATATAGAAATGAATGGATTAATAAGCCAACAAAGAAGATTGTAAATATTGATACTGCAGATGTTCAATTAAAATCTGCCGATTATATGAATGCAATTGATGATTTGGAAAAGCATGCTAATAGCGAAGATTTTTTGAAAAAATATGAAAAAATTAAGGATAAGGTAAAAAAATATAGACAGACCGGACTTGATAGAGCGGGTGAATACTCAGTTGAAAATCTCGTTTTTAAAGTTTTAAGAAATACCGGATATCTTGGCAAGATGATTGAACTTAAAAACGAATACTTAACACAAGAATTAAGTTTAAAGGAATTTATTGACAACGAATTATGAAAATTATAGTCACAAAAGAGCAATTAGCCGAGTTTGTTGAAAAGAAGAAAGCCGAAAAGGTTTTTTATGAGATTGTTGAAAATTTGCATAAAAATGCAAAATTTTTGAACGAAAGCATTTCACATAAGAAAGCTAACCAGTCTGTCATTGAAAATTACAAGAGAAAAAAATTAATAACCCCAAGGGTATATGAAATGCTTGTTAAGCACAAAATCATAAACGAAAACTATGAAATAATATGAGTTTAGTATTTTTTTGTTCTTAATTAAGTATTTATAAAAAAATGTAAAGTACATAATAGCTATTATAAAAATATAAAAATGAAGAATCATAGTTCAAAAGAAGCTTATTTCGAAAGGCTAAAAAACTTAGCAGAAGTAAACAAAGTTTCTGTAAAAGAATCAAAAACACGTAATTTGGGTACTTTAATTGATTATAAAAGAGCAGCAGACGGTGTTGCTTATGGCATTATCAAAGAAAACCATCACTACTATGTCAAAAAGGCTGGTTTAAAACAAGACCCAAATGTTGCTGATTTTGCATATATCGGTGGGTTGGCAAACATCACTGAATTCCAATACAAATCGTTGGCAGAAGCTGATAAGAATAGAAATATGTTATTTGCAACCATCAATGAAAGTGTTGGCAGCAAGTTAAACAAAAATGGTAGCAAGCTTTTAAAAGAAGATGTTGCTGGGCAAGAAATTGACCAAGCTGCAAGTAAAGTAGCTGATTTAGACGCTGCTACCGCAGACGCTGCTGCTGCAGATGCAAGTGGCGATGCAATGGCTGCTGCTGATGCTGCAGGTGATGCTGAAATGGCTGCTGGTTTAGATGCTGAACCTGCTGCTGGTGAAGAAGTTTCAGCAGAACCCGCTCCTGAAGGTGGTGAAGGTGATGAAGAACCTGCTCCTGAAGGTGGTGAAGAAGAAATTCCCGGAGAAGAACCGGAAGGCGATGCTGCTGCAGATGCAACATCTCCTGAAGATGAAAAAAGTCTTACAGTAAAAGAAATTGAAAAAACGCTTGGTAAATTAACTGGTAAAATCAGAAAAACTGAATTAGAACCAAGCGAAGTCAAATCATATGTTAACTCATTCCTTGCTTCATTTAAAGACAAATTCGATGAAATTGAAATCGAAGACAGAAAAGCAATGGCAGACAAAATCCTCAAAGTTGTTCCTGATGATGAAGTTGAAGATTTAGGACAAAATGTTGAAGCAGGTGAAGAAGCTGCTGGCATTGAAGAAGAAGGTGTTTGTGCAGAATGTGGTGGTTTCGGTAGATATGCCGAATCAAGAGGCTATACCAAAGAATCTATTATGGAATGTGGCGAAGAAGAAATGGGTAGTTTGGTTAGTGGATATGCAAATGCATATAATGATGGTCAGAATGATGGCGACTTTAAAATGGTGGCGTTATTATTGAATCCCGAAATGCTTGAAAAATTAAAAGGTGATTATGGTCATGATGAATATGCAGAAAAACTTACTCCTTATGTTAATCAAATGAGCGAATCCAGTGAAGAAGACAAATTAGCTCAAATGAATGAACTTTGGGGTGGTTTGGGTGCTTTAGGTAAAGCAGCAGGTGCTGGTATTAAAAAAGGTGCTCAAGCAGTAGGTGGTGCAATTCAAAAAGGCGCACAAGCTGTTGGTCAAGCTGCACAGGCAGGTGCTGAAAAAGTTGGTCAAGCATATCAGGCAGGTAAAGAAAAGGTTGGTCAAGCTGCAACTGCAATTAAGCAAACATATCACGCAGGTGAAGTTCCGGGTGAAATCAAAAAACTTGAAACCATTGCTGCTGATTTAGGAAAACAGATTGCTGCATTAAATACCAGATTACAGAAAGCTGGTCAGCAACCAGTCAACATAAAAAGTATTTTAGCAACAATACAAAATCAAGTCGGTGCAAAAGGTAGTGCAAGTTTAGGTAAATATGGTATGGCTGCTGAAGGTACAGACCCAGCTAATGTTGAAGTTCAACCGGAAATGTTGAAAGAAGACGATGAAGTTGAAGAACCTGAAGGCGAAGAAGGAAAAGAAGAAGTTGGTTTCGCTGCAGATGCTGATGTTCTTGGCGCAGGTATTGCAAAACCAGATAGTGCTGAAGTTGAAATTGAAGAACCTGAAACTGAAAGTGGTGGAAAAGAAATTGAAATTAAAGATTCAACAGTAAACATTACTGTGAATGAAACAAAAAAGCAAAAAAAAGCCACAATGAGTGAATCTGAAGCAAAACTTAGAAAGTACATTCGTGCACGTTTACAGGAAAAGGTTGGTTTAAGGAAAGCGGTTTTGAATGAAAGCGAAAAATCACCAACAATAAAGAAACTTGATGCAATGATTGATAAACAATTCAAATTGTATGAATCTGTTGACGAAGGTTTTGGTGAAAAAATAACAGGAATGATGAACAAATTCAATCAAAGTGTTGAAGGTAAATTAAGAAAGCAAAAAGAATTGAAAGCAAGTATTGATGCTGACCCAAATCTTTCAAGAAGCGCATTGAAAAAAGCATATTCTTCTGAAATCATGTACAATGGTGGATTGGGAATTATGATTGATAGAGCAGCATTCCAAGATGTAATAAATGTTGCAAAACAAGCAGCAAATGACCCTGATGGATTAGGTAAAGTAAGTTCACAAGCAGGTAAGCTTATTTATATTCCCGCAAACAGAGCATAAAAAAATATTTAAGAAAATAAGAACCCGACTCAAAAAAAGTCGGGTTTTTTTGTAACAAATTTAATTCTTTATCGTATAATGCCGTATGAAAAGTAATATTAGAGAATACGACAGAATTAAATTTTTCAGAGGAAGTAAAAGGAAAAATGCTGAAATGGTGAGACTTGCAGAAGCACATCTCGATTTTGAATATCGTAGATTGCTAATACAAGAAAACGAACTTGACCTTCACGTGGCATTCAGCAAAATGATTGTTTGGAATTGGATTTCATGGATACTTCTGATACTTTCCATATTTTTCACAGAAAATCCAACAATCTTTTATGGATTAATGTTCGCATCCCTAACGTCACAAATTTTTTCATATAAAAATAAAAAACATTTCAAATTTGTCTTCAGAGCATACAATCTTGCACTTCTATTCGTTGATGCTGTAATAAAAAACGAATATGGTATTACAATGCCCGAAATATAATTTTTCGAACGGGTTTTTGTAGTATTTATGAAAAAATCGTGATATGAAAGATGAAGATTCAAAATTAAAATTAATTTTCATATTGAAAATTGGTTATAATTCAAAAGGCGAGGGGTTATATGAATTCATTTTTTCGGAAAATCCAGAAAATATTGATGTTGAAGGATGGTGCTGGGATATTTCACCCGCATGTGACAACGCATTACCGCCAACCGAAAAATATGTTAACGAAGTTTATAGTTTAAAAACAAGTACGTTTGATTTATTTTGCTTACATGAGGCTGTTGATAGAGAATACATGCATGGCTATCATACTATTCATGCGCTTGCATATGAAATCGAAAAACAGGTTGATGAAACTAATGACAGTAAGTATGGCGATTATGAAAAGATGTTTGAAAAAGAAGACGATGATTTGCCATTAATGGTATTTCATTATGGTATGACGCTTGGAAAAGTTAAAGAGATTTTAAATACAAGGAAAATTGTTCTGAAAAATAACGAATTTATTGAAGTCTCTTCGATAAAGTTTTAGTATTTATCCATAACTGATTGCCCACGTGGTAAAACAGTAAAGAAGACGTGGTTCATGAATACGTTTTCGGTTTAATTCTATACCTTTGGTGTGGAATCAATAAAGGTTTCGGACGCTGAACCCGCTAATCAGCGTTCATGAGTTCATCCCATCATTTGAGGGAAGGAAATCGAAAAACGGTATGCCAAGATGTGTATCGTTTTTTGCCTATCTTACCGGAATTGGAAGAAAAGGTTTCGAGGCGGGATAAATCAAGATATTTACCCCGCCTTGCGGTTTTTTATAAGGTAAGTGATTGCATTTTTTAATATTTGAACATCATCTTTTACGCTACCTAATAATAAATTACATCTTTTGCAGAGTAAGCCTCTAATTTCATTGGTGTCATGATTATGGTCAACGGCTAAATTAGATGTGTGCATTTCACGGTGCTCACCGCAAATTGCACAACAGCCATTTTGTGTTGAATACATTTTTTCGTATATTTCAATTGTTATTCCATATTTATTTTTTAATATGGATTTCATACTATTTAATTTTCTTCTGTCCTTATTTGCAATTTCATAATCTTTAACACGTTGTGCATTATTTATGCGCCATTGTTTTGTATATTCAGCATGTTGTTTTTTGTCTCTCATAAGGCACGATTTTTAGATAAATACTGAGCCTTACAAAAATGATGAAAACATAGTATTTATTTATAAAATATTATAAATGAGTATTAATGCAAATTTAAATATTGACCCCGAAAAAAAGAAAAAAGAACAAGAAGAAGATTCCCTATTTCCAGAACATGTACCAATAATTCCACTTGACCTTCAAAAAGAAAAGGAAAAAGAAGAGGCGAGAAAAAAAGCTGCCGAACTTAGAAAAAAAATTGGGAATGTTGAACCGATTGTTGTTACTGAAGAAGGATTAACAAAAAAAGCAAGTGAATTAACTCTTTTAGAGCAAAAACAAGAAATTGTTCGTTGTGCAACAAATCCTGTTTATTTCATCGAAACCTATTTAACCATTTTTGACCAGACTCAGGGTGCTGGTGGTATGATTGTGCCGTTTAAATTATTTGAATTTCAAAAAGAATTGGTTGAAACATATAAAGACAATCGATTTGTTGTTGCAAACAAATATCGTCAGGCTGGTATTTCAACAACCACTTGTGCATATATTGCATGGTACATAATGTTTAATAGGAACAGACAGGTTGCTATTGTTGCAGATAAACTTGAAACAGCACGTGACGAAATGATGGCTGACGTTGTTGACTTTATTGAAAGTTGCCCAAGTTGGCTTAGACCGAAAACCGGAAGAAATAGTGAGAAGAATTTGAAAGACACCCAGAAAATGAAAATTTATGATAATAATTCAAAATTAGGTGCTTTTTCATCAAAAGGTCTTCGTGGTTATACACCAACATTACTATTCTGGGATGAGGTTGCATGGACAGAAAAAGGTGATAAGTTCTGGACATCTGCAAAGCCTACACTTCAGACTGGTGGTGCAGCTATTTTCGTAAGTACTCCTTCTGGTCTTGATGCAGTATTCTATAAAACATTTATGGGTGCAAGAAGCAAAGAAAATAACTTTAAAGCTGTTGAACTTTGGTGGTATAATGACCCCAGATATAATAAAGATTTGGTTTGGCTGAAAAATAAAGGTAAGTCAAATGAAATAAAAATAGCTGACGAAAATTGGGATTATAAAAAACGCATTGATTTAATGACCGAAGGCTGGGAAGCAAGTTCTCCTTGGTTCGAAGCTGAAGTACGTGATGCAAACGGTGATATGCGTAAAATCGCACAGGAACTTTTATGCTCATTTTTGGGTTCAGGAGATAACTTTATTGCAGAAGAATTTCTTAAACGTATTCAAGAAAACGAAGTATTAACGCCAATTCGTCAGGAATACACTGATTTAAATTTGTGGGTTTGGGAAGACCCATTACCGGGTGAAAATTATATCATGGCACTTGATGCATCACCGGGACATGGTGAAGATAATTCAACCATGAATATGTTAAAAATAAAAGAAATTATTGAAGAAAAAATAATTACTAAAGGCGATAAGGTAAAAAAGGTTAAAATAAAAAGACATTTGTGCGAACAAGTTGCCGAATATTATGGTAAAATAACACCACAAATGCTTGCTGAAATTGCATATCAGTATGGTAAAAGATATAATAACGCATATTGTGTAATTGATATCACAGGTGGTTACGGTGTGCAAACAGTGGAAAAACTAATTGAATTTGGTTATCCTGAAGAAAGCATTCATTATGCTGAAGTAACACATAAACCATCAAGAGATAGACTACAAGGATATATTAAAAAAGGACAAAAAACTTT
>Ga0116176_10004278_pt1 | contig 10398 bp, 7 predicted proteins | sample AD_STIC08_MetaG_FD_89803 | JGI IMG/M metagenome (GOLD analysis project Ga0116176, IMG submission 89803) | Active sludge microbial communities of municipal wastewater-treating anaerobic digesters from USA - AD_STIC08_MetaG | ecosystem: Engineered > Bioreactor > Anaerobic > Digestate | place: USA... | reverse complement strand
CTGGTAAGATCATATAAACGAAAACGGGCTTTAAGACTAAAGCCCGTTTTTTATTGCTGTTTAAGATCTATTCTCTTCCGTCGAGCAGGTTACCTAAACCGCCTAAGAGGCTGCCTTCTTCTTTTCGGTTGTAGGTACCGTACTGCATGATACGGCCTGCCAGCCTGCTGATAGGCAACGATTGCAACCATACTTTACCCGGGCCCTGCAGTTTGGCAAAGAACAATCCTTCGCCGCCAAACATCCAGTTCTTAATACCCCGTACGAACTCAATATCGAAATCGATACCTGCAGTATAAGCAACCACGCAACCGGTATCTACTTTCAATATTTCTCCGGCCTGCAACTCTTTTTCGATCACATAACCGCCGGCATGGGCAAATGCCATTCCATCGCCTTCTATCTTTTCCATGATGAAGCCTTCGCCGCCAAAAATTCCGGTGCCCAGTTTTCTTTGAAATTCAATTCCGATGCTTACTCCTTTTGCTGCGCAGAGAAAAGCATCCTTTTGTGCAATGATCTTGCCGCCAAGCTGGCTCAGGTCAAAGGCGATGATCTTGCCTGTGTAGGGGGCTGCAAAACTCACCCGTTTCTTTCCCTGCCCGGCATTGGTGAATGCAGTCATGAACAAACTTTCGCCCACCAGTAATCTTTTTCCGGCGCTGAATAATTTACCCAGCAGGCCGCTTTGTTGCTGCTGCTGGCTGCCGTCGCCAAAAATGGTATTCATCTGGATGCCGTTGTCCATCATCATAAAGGCGCCGCTTTCGGCGATGGCTGTTTCGTTGGGGTCCAGTTCTATTTCCACAAACTGAAGTTCTTCCCCGTAAATCCTGTAATCAATCTGGTGATTTGATATCATGGCTTAATTTTTTTGTGAAGTTAATGACTGTTTAAAAAATGAATTCATAAAATCAGGATGAATGGAAAAAATAATGGCAAAGTTTAAGGCCTTGCCATTATTCCATTTAAAAACCAAATTGTTTTTCTAGGACTTAATTTCTTTCAGCTTACCGCTCCATACTCTCTTTCCCTGTATCCGGCGAACCAAATACATAATACCTACAAAAATGAAGAAGAAGGGTCCCAGGAAGCCAAAGATGGCCACCCATTTGCCTCCATAGAATTTTTCCATCGGGCGACGTAAACGCTCTGATATCAGGTACATGCTTGGCACCATAATCAGGGTGAGGAAGAAGGAGAATATGAGGCCAAATATGATCGTCCAGCTCAATGGCCCCCAGAACACCACACTATCTCCGCCAAAGAATATCTTAGGGTTGAAGTGCTGGAATAAAGAGATAAAGTCGATATTAAACCCAACTGCCAATGGCAACAATCCAAGAATGGTGGCCACAGCGGTAAGCAATACCGGTATGATACGGATCTTACCCGCCTGTATGGCTGCTTCCCTGGTTTTGATACCACGGCCACGTAGCTCATCGGTAAACTCAATTAAGAGGATACCGTTCTTGATTACGATACCAGCTAGCCCTACCACACCTACACCGAGCATAATGGTGGCAATAGTCATTCCGGTAAAGGCATAACCCAGCAGCACCCCAATGATGGAGAAGAATATCTCGGTAATTACAATGAAGGGTTTACTCATACTGTTGAACTGCAACACCAGTATCATAAAGATGATGCCGATGGCGATGAGCATGGCCATTCCCAGGAAAGCCTGTGTTTCTTTTTCCTGTTCACTTTGTCCGCTTAGTTTTATGCTGACATCAGTGGGTATCTTGGTCTTCGCTTTAAAGTTGTCGATCTTTATCTGTAGCTCTGCATTCACCGGACCCACCATGGTTGGATCAAGCACATTGCTTTGCAGCTGGATGGTACGTTTTACATTCTTACGCTTGATACCGCCGGCGGTGGTGGTGTAATCAACTTTTGCCACCGCACTCAGCGGAATGGATTTCACCCGCATGGTGTTCATGTCCATGAATGTAATGCGCATGTTCATCAGGTCGGCCACATTATTACGGATGAGGTCGCTGGTACGCAACTGTATCTTGTATTCATCTTCACCGTCTTTAAGTTTACTTACTTCCTTACCAAAAACAGCGGTGCGTATTTCCATACCAATCTGCCCGGTACTGAGCCCTTCCATCATCGCTTTCTCCCTGTCTACATTCACGGTTATTTCCGGGTTGCTGAGGTCAACATTCGATTGCAGGTTCTCCACGCCTTCCACCTGGTTGGTGTCTAAATAATTATATAACTGCGTAGCCACTTTTGCAATGCTTTCAAAATTATCGCCGCTTATTTCTATATTAACCGGTGGATCTGTTGGAGGTCCGCCGTCTTCCTGTGCAATTTCAATACTGGTACCGGGGATCCCTTTTGTTTTTTCCCGTATCTCATCCATGAAGGGCCTGGTTTTTTTACCATGCCGTTTTTCATACTCTACAAAACTCACCTGTATCCTTCCTAAATTAGATTGGGTACTCCGGTTATTATCTCTTGGGTTATTTGCACTAACGGCTACATTGGTGATGATACTTTCCACGATACCTCCTTTGGAAGGCAACTCATTTTCCAGCACTTTTTCAACCCGGTCTTCCAGCACATGCGTAATACTGTCGGTATATTTTGCATCGGTACCTACCGGCATTTTTAAATACACATAAATGAAGTTGGGGTCGCCGCTGGGGAAGAAGGTGGATTTATTTCCCCGCAGCATCAGCAAAATGATTGACAGGAAAAAAACACCAAACAGGGATGCAAACATCCATACGGGCCGCCAGCCTTTGAGTACCCAGCGCAGCAGTTTTTCGTACCGCGTCATCAGTTTGGGTAATGCCCGGTGCTGGAAACGATAGATGACCCCTTTTAATACATATTGGTTTAACAAGGCAAGCCCGGCCATGATGAGCAGGAAGTTTCCAAAACCATGCATGCTGTATTTGCTTGCGGTGGCTTCGGCAACATCCACGCCTAATTTTCCTATCTGGCTGCCGGCAGCAAAACCAAAGAAGTTGAGCAATACACCTATAATGATCAATGCCCAGAACCACCACTTGCGGAATATCTCTTTCTTCGGCTTATCAAACTCATGTCCTTCGGGTTTCATAAAGCTTACGGCAAATACCGGGTTAAAAATGAACGCCACGATCAGTGATGCCGCCAGTGTTAAGATCAGCATGGTAGGTAAGTAGATCATGAACTTACCGATCAATCCTTTCCAGAATAACAGCGGAAAGAAGGGCGCCAGCGTGGTGGCCGTACCGGCAAGAACCGGAATAAATACTTCCCCGGCAGCTTCTTTAGCACTCCTGACTATCGGCACTTTTCCATTGGCATAGATACGATGGGTATTCTCAATAACCACGATCGCATCATCTACAATGATACCCAGGCCAAAGAGTAATGCAAACAGCACAATAAAGTTGAGGGTAACCGTGGTACCGATGATGCCATCGGCAATGGGCAGGAACATGAATGCCACAAACACACTCAGGGGTACACTTAACGCCACAAAGAACGCATTGGTAACACCCATAAAGAACATCAGAATCACCAATACCAGGATAAACCCGATGATGATGGTATTCACCAGTTCGTTGAATGATGTTTTCGTTTGTTTACTCTGGTCGCCGGTGATCACCACGTTCAGGTTTTTGGGTATTTCGCTGTGGGCCTGCATTTCCGCCACTGCCGCTTTCACTTTATCGGCACAATTAATTAAGTTCTCTCCCGAACGTTTTACGATATTAAGCGTAACCACGTTTTTTCCATCCAGCCGGGCATAACTTTCCTTTTCCTTGATGGTGTCTTTTATTTCGGCAATGTCTTTTAAATAAACAGTAGCGCCCTGTGCGCTGCTTCGTACCACAATATCCTGCAGGCTCAATGCACTGGTGAACTGGCCCTTTACCCGAAGGGTTCGTTTCATGTTACCCACTTCAATAAGACCGCCGGTGATATCCTTGTTCTCACGGCTGATGGCATTTTCCACATCCATAAAACTCACACGGGCCAGGCTCATTTTATAGGGGTCTACGTTCACCTGTATCTCTCTTTCCGGCGCTCCCACGATCTCTGCCCGGGTTACTTCGGTCAGTTCTTCAAACTTATCCTGCATTTTATCAGCATAGTATTTCAACTTAACCGGGTCGTAATCGCCGCTTACGTTCACAAACATGATGGGCATTTCGCTAAACGCAAACTCCTGCACATCCGGTTGCTGGGTAAGGTCTGTTGGCAGATCGGTCTTGGCTTTATCGATCGCATCCTTCACTTTTTGTTTGGCTATGTCTGTTTTAACATCCGTATCAAACTCTATTACGATCAGGCTGTAATCGGTTTGTGAAGTACTTTGTATTTTAATGACCTTGGCGCCGCTGATGCCTTTCAGTTGTTTTTCGATGGGCCGGGTTACCAGGTTCTCTATATCTTTTGGCGAGTTGCCCACATGCACCGTTACAATGGAGATGGTTGGCACCACAATATCCGGGAACTGTTCCTTGGGCATGGTATTGAACTTATACAGCCCGTAAATGGAGATGATGGCGGCAATGATATACACAGCCGTTTTATTATCAACAGACCAGCTGGTGGGTTTGAACTGTTTAAATTTCTTCGATATTCCTTCAATGATATTATTCATAAAATAATTTTGTAGTCAGCAGTTAATCTTTATTCATCTTTAGTCACGTTCACAATTCTTTTTCAGCAAATTATTTCACCACACTTACCACCTGTCCTTCGTAAAGTGCCTGGTAGCCTTCGGTAACCAATTGCTCTCCGCCCTTCAGCCCGGATTTTATTTCCACATTATCGCCATACACTTCACCGATCACCACCACTTGTTTTTTAACCACGGTCTTGCCATCGTTTCCTTTGGTAAGCAGGTAAACATATTTACCGGTCTCATCACTTTGTACGATGTTCACCGGGATCACCACAGCATTGGGCGCCGAGTAATCAAGTATGCGCATGATGGCGGTTTGATTGGGTTTTAAAGCGGGATCAGCCGGGATTTTTGCTTCAGCAATAAAACCCCGTTGTGTAATATCTATTGCCTGGCTGATAACAGAAAGTCTGGAAGTGACCGTTTTATTTGCATCAGGTATGTTTATTTCTACTACCGAACCTTTGTGTAAGCGGGTAAGATAATTTTCCGGCACGCTGGTCACCACTTTCAACGTGCTGGTATTTACAATTTTTATCTGCGGACCGGCAGCCGTCATTCCCTGGAAGGTCTCACCCACCCGTATGTTCACAATATCGGCCACGCCATTTACATCACTGAACACGTTGGTGGTTTTCACCTGCTCTACAGCCAGCTGCACCTGTTCGCCTGCCGACTTCAACTGGTTCTCCAGCGCTTCCACATTATTTTTTGCAGAGATCAGCTGCACTTCGGTGCCGATGCCCTGTTCCCAGAGATTTTTCTGACGTTGATACAGGTTCTTCGCAAAACTTAACTGCGTTTTCACTCCTTCCAGTTGTTGTTTGGCTGCGGTTACCTGCTGCTGTGCAATGGCATCATCCAGTTTTAATAATTGCTGGCCTTTCTTTACAAACTGGCCCTGTACCACGTACACAGCTTTTACCTGGCCCGGCATACCCCTTGGTGATATGTAAGAGATATTATCTGCATCCACATGGCCCTGCAGGTCGATATAATGTTTAAAGTCCTGGATCACTACGGGGGCTGCACTCACCAGTCTCATCTTAGCTGCATTGGCCGTGTTGCTGTCGATCTTCTCCAGCTCGGTCTGCAGTTTTTTTATTTCTGCTTCATTTTTGGCGCTTTCGGCTTTTAATTTTTCAATAGCTGCCTTTTTATCATTGATAATGGCTGCATCGTCTTTTTTACTGTTGTTGCAGGATGCCAGGATCAACATCGCTGAAACGGTAATGGCTATTTGTGTTATCTTTTTCATCTTATTTAGTTAGTCTGTTTTAATTATAGTTTTCCGGTTGCTTTTAAGAAATCGATTTTTGCAATGATGGCATCATACAGGGCCGTGATGTAATTGGTCTGCGCTGTTTTCAGATCCAGTTGTGCCGTATTGATCTCGGTGGCCGAACCGGTGCCGATCTCGTATTTCTTTTTGGTCTGGTCGTATACTTTCTCCGCCAGCGCCATATTTTTCTTTTGAAAATCCATGGTGGCAATGGCAGCAATAAAATTGTCTTTTGAACTCTCCACTTCCCGGTCGATGCTGATCTTTAATGCCTCTGCCTGGTTTTGTGTTTTCTGCAACTGCAGCCTGGCCTGTTGTTTCTTTGCCTGCAATGCAAAGCCATTAAAAATGGGGATCTTCATCTGAAGGCCTATATAAGAGCTGGTGAACCAGTCTCCTTTACCAAATATGTCGAACTCGGTACGCTGTGCCTGTTTACTGTATCCGCCAACCAACAGGAAAGTTGGGATCTGGCTGAGTTTATAGCGCCTTATATTCAGGCCATTCAGTTTATTGGTCACTTCTGCTATCTGGTAATCCTTACGATCGCTGTATTTGAACTGGCTTGCTTCCAGTACGCCTTCCTTCACCTGGCTATCGTCCAGTGTGTCGGTAAGTATAAGGCTGTCTTTTATCGGCATTCCCATCAGCAGTTTTAAACCCGAGTACCCGTTCTTAAGCATGTTGTTCGCTTTCAGTTTTTCGGTAGACAGGTTGGCTAACTGCACCGAAAGTTTATCGATATCCACTTTCTCGGTGAACCCGTTGTCGTACATGATCTGCACATCGTGTTTTAATTTTTCCAGCCTGCTGATGTTTGCGTCCAGTAAACCGATCTGCACTTTTCCGGCAACAAGCTGGTAGTACACTTTATAAACATTTGCCCGTATGCTTTCTTCGGTCAGTTCTGCGATCCGTTCCTGTAAACTGATGGTTCCGTTGCGGGCCTTCAGTGCAATAAACACCTGGCCATCGAAAACGATCTGGCTCAGTGTAACGCCGGCATTGGCATTCCAGGGATTTCCAAAAGGGAAAAGAAGGTTGCTGAATCCTCCCGAAGGGATTGTTATGGGATTACCGCCGGCATCTCTTACATCTTCTTTCTTCAGCACATCATATACCTGGTAACTTATAAAATCCGGGATACTCTGTACCGGGATATCTATATTACGGGTGATCGACGCACTTCCGTTTATCTGCGGCAGCGCAATAGAGGTTATATCCCTGTTCACCTGTTTCTGGATCAAAATATCCAGCAGGGCATTTTTTACCTGCACCGAATTCTGTTTGGCATACGCTATCGCCTGCTGCAGGGTAAATGAATTTACCTTTTGTGCGTTTGTTTCCATGTTCATCAACAGCAGGGCCATCATGAACAGGCTATACTTCGTTATCTTTTTCATCACAGTAGTTTTATTGCTTATCATTTTTTTAGTCCTTTTTCTTCCATGTATTTCAGTACCAGTTTGTATCCTTTCAGGGTTACCAGGCCAAAGAGATAATGGATGATGATCTCCTTTTCAATTTCCAGCAGGCTTTGCTTTACGCTTCGCTGAAACTCGGGGTTAAATGCCGTAAGCATGGTTTCCACCCGGTAGCGGGCCATGGTGTGTACATTGATCTCGGGCCGGAATAATTCTTCCCTGATCCCCCGTTCCAGGTTTTGCCGGCACACGTTATACAGGTATTCGTTGCGGTGTTTCTGAAACTTGCCAAAAGCAGCCGGGTGATACTTCTGCATATCAAACAGGATGGATGGATTCATGGTCTTGAACATCTCCACCATCATATCCATCACCAGGAAGATCTCATGAACGGCATTATCGGCCCGGTCCCTGTCCTGGTTGCAGATGCACTGGTTGGTATCTATTACATCGTCCACCACCGACTCCACCAGTTCATCCTTGTCTTTGAAATACTGGTAAATGGTCTTCTTGCTCATCCCAAGGTTGGCAGCAATATCGTCCATACTCACACTGCGGATGCTGTATTGCATCACCAGGTCGTGGGCTGCTTTCTGAATGCGTTGTTTTGTATCAGGTATTATCATAATCGGGGAGCAAAACTATGGAAACTTTTAATGTAACCAAAGTTTCCATCACTTATTTTTGCCTTTCGTAATAAAAATTTAATCATCCCGGCCCCGGGGAAAGGCATTTTTATCACCTAGTAAAAGGGCATTCAATCAGTTATCTTTGGTACACAAAACAAACTACTATGAACAGGAATTTTCATTACAAAAAGGCATTCCAGTACTTTTTACAGGGACTTTTGATACTGGCGCCCGTGGCCATTACCGCTTATGCCATTTTTTGGGCGGTTACCACCATCGACAGCCTGATACCCATTTTTACCTATACCGACGACCGGGGTGTGGTACATGTGCAGAACTACGGCATCGGCTTCCTGCTCATTATTGTGGTGCTTATTGTGATCGGGTATTTCAGTTCTTTCTTCATTACCGCCCGCTTTCTCAACTTCTTTGATAAACTGCTGGAACGAACACCCGGCATCAAGCATATCTATTCCACCACCCGTGATTTTTTTGAGGCCTTTGCCGGCGACAATAAAAAATTCACCAAGCACGTGCTGGCCAATGTGGATGACAATGATGTTTGGCGCTTTGGTTTTGTTACCCGGGAGGAAATGGATGATTTTGGTCTGAATGAGTACGTGACGGTTTATATACCCATGGCCTATTCGGTTGCCGGCAATGTATATGTGATACCAAAGAACAGGGTGAAGCCCATCGAAAACATCACCGCCGCACAAACCATGAAATTTGCGGTAAGCGGGGGGGTTACCGATATTGATGAAGACGACGCAAAAAAATAAAACAGCATTCTTTTACCGGAAAAACAACCGGGCGGCACGGAATATTTAACCCAGTTTAGATGGCTTAATGATGAACAATGAAAAAGGTCATCCACTGTCTGATGCTGCTTTGCATTTTATTATTACTTAACCATCCTTCCCTGTGCTGGGGCTTTTATGCCCACCAGAAGATCAATTACTACGCCGTTTTTTTGCTGCCGCCCGAAATGGTTTTGCTGTACAAACCCAACATACTCTTCTTAAGTGAACACGCAGTTGACCCGGATAAAAGAAGGTATGCGGTACCCGATGAAGGGCCCAGGCATTATATCGATATAGATCATTATGGAATTTATCCCTACAATTCATTACCCAGGAAATGGGCGGATGCAGTGGCAAAGTTTGGTGAAGATTCATTGAAGCGCTACGGCATTGTACCCTGGCATATTCAAACCATGCTTTACCGGCTAACCGATGCATTCAAAACAAAGAATTTCAGTAGTATTATGAAAACAAGTGCAGAGATCGGCCATTATATTGGCGATGCTCATGTGCCGCTTCATGCCTGCAGCAATCACAACGGGCAGCTTACCAACCAAACGGGCATTCATGGATTTTGGGAAAGCCGGGTGCCGGAATTGCTGGCAGAAAAAGAATTCGATTTTTTCATCGGCAAAGCCGTTTACATACAAAACCCGGGTGACTTCATCTGGAAACGTGTTTTAGAAAGTGCCAAAGCCGCCGATACCGTATTGCGATGCGAAAAGGAACTCAGCAAACAATTTCCCGACGACAGAAAATTTGCATTTGAAGAACGCAACGGCAAAACCATCCGGCAGTATTCTGCTGCTTTTACCATTGCATATAATAAAAAGCTGGACGGGATGATCGAACGGCGCATGCGGCAATCTGTTTTTGCCATCGCCTCTTTCTGGTACACGGCCTGGGTAAATGCCGGCCAGCCCAACCTGAAAGAACTTTCCCAACAAAAATTTTCCGAAGCCGACCGCAAGGAATTTGAGCAACTCAATGCACAATGGGCATCCGCCACTAAAATGATCGGGCGGGAGGAACAATAAAAACCCGTTTCATTTGATTTGGGTATTTTTGTCCTCCAAATCATTTTATCAATTAATCAGGTAGCCGTGGTTCATAATTTTAATGCAGGTCCGTCTATTTTACCCAAAACAGTTTTTGAAGAAGCCTCACAGGCTATTCTCAATTTTAATAACACCGGTTTATCCATTTTAGAGATCGGGCACCGTACACCCATCTTTCAGCAAGTGATGGATGAAGCCAGGGCATTGGTAAAAGAATTAATGAACCTGGATGATGATCATGAAGTATTGTTCCTGCACGGCGGCGCTTCTACCCAATTCATGCAGGTGCCCATGAACCTGCTGGATGATAAGGAAACAGCCGCCTTCACCGATACCGGCGTATGGAGTACCAAGGCCATTAAAGAAGCAAAGCTTTTTGGAAAAGTGGAAGTGGTATGCAGCAGCAGGGAGAGCAACTTCACTTATATACCCAAGGATTTTGCAGTGCCCAATGATGCCAAATACCTGCACATCACCAGCAACAATACCATTTACGGCACGCAGTGGCAACGCATTCCAAAAACCAGTAACAGTTTGGTTGCCGATATGAGCAGCGATATCCT
>Ga0116176_10004265_pt1 | contig 10413 bp, 6 predicted proteins | sample AD_STIC08_MetaG_FD_89803 | JGI IMG/M metagenome (GOLD analysis project Ga0116176, IMG submission 89803) | Active sludge microbial communities of municipal wastewater-treating anaerobic digesters from USA - AD_STIC08_MetaG | ecosystem: Engineered > Bioreactor > Anaerobic > Digestate | place: USA... | reverse complement strand
TCATGTTGCCGGCGATCGGCTCGATCATCACGCAGGCGATGTCGGCGCCGTGCAGCGCGAACGCCTCCTCGAGCTGCGCGAGGTGGTTGTACTCGAGCACCAGCGTGTGCTGCACGACCTCGGCCGGCACGCCGGCGCTGGTCGGGTGGCCGAAGGTCGCCAGTCCCGAGCCGGCCTTGACCAGCAGGGCATCGGCGTGGCCGTGGTAGCAGCCCTCGAACTTGACGATCCGGCTGCGCCCGGTGGCGCCGCGCGCCAGGCGCAGCGCGCTCATCGCCGCCTCGGTGCCCGAGCTGACGAGGCGGATCTGCTCCATGCTCGGCACCAGCGCCAGGATGGCCTCGGCGAGTTCGACCTCGCGCTCGGTCGGCGCGCCGAACGAGAAGCCCTCGGCGGCGGCGCGCTGCACGGCGTCGAGCACCGCCGGATGGCCGTGGCCCAGGATCATCGGCCCCCAGGAGCCGATGTAGTCGATGTAGCGCTGGCCTTCGGCGTCGACCATGTAGGCGCCGTGCGCGCGGGCGATGAACCTCGGCGTGCCGCCCACCGCGCGGAAGGCGCGCACGGGCGAGTTCACGCCGCCGGGGATGACTTTCTGGGCGCGGGCGAAGAGTTCGGCGTTGTTCATGCGGGGATCGGGGGACGTCAGTGGATGTGCCGCGGGCCCTTGGGCGCCTGGGCATCGTCGGTGGCGCCATCGGCGGCCTCGGCCTCGTCCTCGGGCGGCAGCGCCCAGAAGAAGCGGTCGGGCACGACGTTGCCCATGCCCGGTCGGAAGCCCGCGTCCAGCGCCTGGTCGAGGAAGGTCAGCGCCTCGCCCACCGCCTCGTGCAGTTCGGCGCCCGAGGCCAGCAGCGCGGCGAGCGCGGCCGACAAGGTGTCGCCGGCGCCGACGAAGCTGGTGTCGAAGCGCTCGAACTTCTCGCCGGTGACGGCGCCCTTGGGCGAGGCCAGCACGTTGTCGAGGTACTGCTCGGGCCCCTTGCCGGACGGCAGCACGACGCTGGTGACGAGCACGAAGCGCGTGCCGTGCTCGCCGGCGGCCACCGCCAGCTCGCGCGGCGAGGCCGGGCGCTCGCTGTCCCACTCGGGCAGCAGGAAGTCGGTCAGCGTCTGGTGGTTGCCCACCAGCACCTCGGCCTGCGGCAGCACGAGCTCGCGAAAGGCGTCGAGGTAGGCCTGCTGGTCGTCCTCCTCGATCCACGACAGGTTCGGCATGTAGGCCACCAGCGGCACGTCGGGGTAGTCGGACAGGATCTCCGCGACCGCCCCGACGACCTCGGCGGTGCCGAGGAAGCCGACCTTCCAGGCGGCGATGGTCACGTCTTCGAGCACGCTGCGCGCCTGCTCCACGACGACGTCGGCGTCGATCGGATGCTGGTCGAAGACCTCGGCCGTGTCGCGCATCACGATGCTGGCCACCACCGGCAGCGCATGCGCGCCCATCGCGGATATCGTCGCGACGTCGCCCGCCAGGCCGCCCGCGCCGCTGGGATCGCTGGCGTTGAAACTCATCACGCAGGCCGGCGCCGGCTGCTCCTGCGGGGCGTCGGCGGTGTCGTCGGGGGTGGGGGTTTCAGCGGTCATGGGCGGGGGCCGGAAGGGGGTGTCAAAACGTGACCGAAGTCGCGCGTTTGCTGGCTCCACACTTCCAGCCGAACGTGAAGAATGTTGCGTATGTGCCTACGCAGCCTTGAGTTTTCGACAAGGGCCGTGGCTACAATCTGCCCCATTGTAGTGAAGGCGAAATGCAAAAAGTGAGCGAGCCTCAAACCTGGATGTGCCTCATCTGCGGCTGGATCTACAGCGAGGCCGAAGGCGATCCCGAGCACGGCATCGCGCCCGGCACCGCCTGGGCGGACGTGCCGATGAACTGGACCTGCCCGGAGTGCGGGGCCCGCAAGGAAGATTTCGAGATGGTCCAGATCTGATCTGAGCCGTCGATCCGACCCGCACGCCGGAGATCCCGGCGCACAGCCCCGTCGTTGAGGAGCAAGTCCGGTGGACAACCTAGCCCCCGTCGAGTCGATGGGCATCAAGGTGCTGGTGATCGATGACAGCAACACGATCCGGCGCAGCGCGGAGATCTTCCTGAAGCAGGGCGGCCACGACGTGCTGCTCGCCGAGGACGGCTTCGACGCCCTGTCGAAGGTCAACGACCACGGGCCCGACCTGATCTTCTGCGACATCCTGATGCCGCGCCTGGACGGCTACCAGACCTGCGCGATCATCAAGCGCAACGAACGCTTCGCCGGCGTGCCGGTGATCATGCTCTCGTCCAAGGACGGACTCTTCGACAAGGCCCAAGGCCGCATGGTCGGCTCGCAGGACTACCTGACCAAGCCCTTCACGAAGGACCAGTTGCTGCAGGCCGTGGCCCAACACCGGCGTGCGGCCTGAGGCGGGCCCCCGGCCGCGCGCACAGGCGTCCCGCACTACCCTGGAACCGACGATGGCGATTCAGAAGATCCTCCTGGTGGACGACTCCAAGACCGAGCTCCACCATCTCTCCGAACTGCTGACCAAGCGCGGCTACGCCGTGCGCACCGCCGAGAACGGCGACGAAGCCTTGCGCCGGCTGGCCGAGGAGACCCCCGACCTGATCCTGATGGACGTGGTGATGCCGGGCCAGAACGGTTTCCAGCTGACCCGTTCGATCACGCGCGACAGCCGCTATGCCGGCGTCCCGGTGATCATGTGCACCAGCAAGAACCAGGAGACCGACAAGGTCTGGGGCATGCGCCAGGGCGCGCGCGACTACATCGTCAAGCCCGTCGACGCCGACGAGCTGCTGGCCAAGATCCATGGCTTCGACTGAGTCCGGCTCGCGCCGGCCCGGCCCGAACTGCGGATGACCCGGGATGGCCAGGAAGGAAGCCCTGCGCGAACTGCAGAACCGGCTGGCCGAGCGCCTGCAGGTCGCGCGCACCCAGAAGGCCGCGCGCTCGTGGCTGGCGGTCGAGTGCGCCGGCCGCGGCCTGCTGTTCCCGCTCGCCGAGGCCGGTGAGATCTTCGCGCCGGTGCCGCTGCTGCCGGTGCCGCACACCCAGCGCTGGTTCCTGGGCGTGGCCAACCTGCGCGGCCACCTGAACGGCGTCGTCGACCTCGCCGCCTACCTCGGCCTCGAGCGGGTCGAGGGCTCGCGCGACGGTGCCCAGCTGGTGGGCTTCAACGCCGCGCTCGGCCTCAACTGCGCGCTGCAGGTCGACCGCCTGGCCGGCCTGCGCCACGATGAACAACTGACCCCGGAACCCGTCGACGGCGGGCCCCGGCCGGCCTTCGCGCGCGGGCTGTTCCGCGACGCGGGCGGGCGCGCCTGGCAGGAGCTGAGCCTGGCCGCGCTGGCGTCCGAACCGAGCTTCATCCGCGTCGTCGGCTGAACCCGTCGCCCCAGCGCCGCCCCACGGAACGAGACCGCACGAGGACCACATGAGCTTTCTGGACAAGATCAAGGGCGCGGGGCGCAAGGACGGTGACGTGGCCGCACTCGACATCGCCGACCTCCCGCCGTCGTTCGGCGACAGCGGCGTGCGCGTGTCGGCCGGCGGCTCGGCCGACATCCTGCTGCCGATCGGCGACGGCACGGGCGGCATCGACCTGTCGGCCCTGTCGCCGAAACCCGCGGGCGACACCTCGATCATCACCGAGGCCGCCCCTTCGGAGATCGCCGACTTCGGCGAGACGCGCGCGCCCGGCGCCGAGTCCGCGGCCGCGGCCGGGGCGGCCGCCGGATCGGGGCTGCCGTTGATCGGCAGGCGCCCGCTGGCGCAGCAGCAGCGCCTGCTCGGCGGCGCGGTGCTCGCCGGCCTGGTCGGGTTGGTGGCCGTGACCCTGTACGCGCTGGGTTCGGCCAGCACGGGCTCGGCCCAGCTCGGCGCGACCGGCCAGGCGCTGATGCAGTCGCAGCGGCTGGCGAAGTCGGTGTCGCAGGCCCTGGTGGGCAATCCCGATGCCTTCGCGGAAGTGCGCGAGAGCACCGGCGTGCTCGCCCAGACCGTGCGCGGACTGCGCACCGGTGAAGGCGGCCTCGCTGCCGCGCCGTCCTCGGTGCAGGACGCGCTGGGCGCGGTGCAGCCGCTGGTCGAGCGGGCCGAGAAGAACGCCAAGGTCGTGGTCGACCAGCAGAAGGTGCTGACCGAGGTCGGCGCCGCGCTGCGCACCATCAACCGCCAGTCGTCGGACCTGCTGGAGATCGCCGAGACGGTCGTGTCGCTCAAGCTGCAGCAGGAGGCCGCGCCGTCCGAGGTCTCCGCCGCCGGCCAGCTGGTCATGCTGACGCAGCGCATCGGCAAGAGCGCGAACGAATTCCTGACGATGGAGGGCGTGAGCCCCGAAGCCGTGTTCCTGCTCGGCAAGGACCTGAACTCGTTCCGCGAGCTCACCCAGGGCCTCACCGAAGGCAACGCCGAGATGCGCCTGGCGCCGGCCCGTGACGCGCAGACGCGCGAGCGCCTGGCGGCGCTGTCCAAGCTGTTCGAGGAGACGCGCACGAAGTCCAGCGCGATCCTGTCCAACCTCCAGGGCCTGGTGGCCGCGCGCGACGCCCAGGCCGCGATCGTGGCCGACAGCGAGGCCCTGCGCAAGGGTCTCGAGACCGTGCAGGCGCAACTCGGCGCCAGCACCGGCTTCAGCGCCTCCAACCTGGTCCTGCTGCTGCTGTCGGCCGGCCTGCTCGTCGCCGGCGCCGCCGGCCTGCTGCGCCTGTTCGTCGTCGACCAGGCGCAGCGTGCGGCCCTGTCCGAAGCCCAGCGCCAGGAAGCCGAGCGCCAGGAGCGCGAGGCCAAGCGCGTCAACGACGCCAACCAGGCGGCCATCCTGCGGCTGATGAACGAACTGCAGACCGTGGCCGAGGGCGACCTGACGCAGCAGGCCACGGTGACCGAGGACATCACCGGCGCCATCGCCGACTCGGTGAACTACACCGTGGAAGAGCTGCGCACGCTGGTCTCGCAGGTGCAGGGCACGGCCAGCCGCGTGACCGAGACCACGCAGCAGGTCGAGGCCAACTCGACCGAACTGCTGGCGACCTCGAGCGAGCAGCTGCGCGAGATCCGCGACACCGGCGATTCGGTGCTGCAGATGGCCGACCGCATCAAGACCGTGTCGGCCCAGGCGCAGGAAACCGCCCAGGTGGCCCGCCAGTCGCTGGACGCCGCGGAAGCCGGCCGGCGCGCGGTGCTCGACACCATCGGCGGCATGAACCTGATCCGCGACCAGATCCAGGACACGTCCAAGCGCATCAAGCGGCTCGGCGAGTCGTCGCAGGAGATCGGCGAGATCACCGAGCTGATCTCGGACATCACCGAACAGACCAACGTGCTGGCGCTGAACGCCGCCATCCAGGCCGCCTCGGCCGGCGAAGCGGGGCGCGGCTTCTCGGTGGTGGCCGAGGAAGTGCAACGCCTGGCCGAACGCTCGGCCGACGCCACGCGTCAGATCGCCGCGCTGGTGAAGACGATCCAGACCGACACGCAGGACGCGGTGGGCGCCATGGAGCGCTCCACGCAGGGCGTGGTCGAGGGCGCCAAGCTGTCCGACGCGGCCGGCAACGCGCTCGTCGACATCGACCGCGTGACGCGCCGCCTCGCCGAGCTGATCGAGCAGATCTCGAGCGAAGCCCGCCAGGAGGCGACCTCGGCCAGCGTCGTCGCGGCCAACATCCAGCACATCTTCGCCGTGACCGAGCAGACCGGCGAAGGCACGCGCTCGACGGCCCAGCTGGTGCGCGAGCTGTCGCGGTCGGCGGAAGAGCTGAAGCAGTCGGTCGCGCGGTTCAAGATCGGCTGACCCGCGGCCACGACCCGCCTCCCACCGAGCCGCGCATGGACAGCCCTCGAAACGAATCGACCGCCGTCGAGTCCTCCGACGACCTCAGCGCGCTGGCCTGGGTGCACGACGAGCTGCGTCGTTCGCTCGACGCCGCGCACAAGTCGCTGCGCCGGTTCGTGCGCGAAACCGAGGCCCTGGGCGGCTCGGACATCGACACGGTCGATCCATCGGTGCTGCGCAACGCGCGCGCCCAGCTGCACCAGGGCGTGGGTGCGCTCGAGCTGATCGGCCTGCCCGCCGCCGCGACGGTGCTGCGGGCCAGCGAGATGGCGGTGCAGAGCTTCGTCGCACGGCCGGGCAAGCTCGACGCGAAGGTGGTCGACGTCATCGAGCACGTGTCGTTCGCGCTGTTCGACTACCTGGCCCGCATGCTGGCAGGCAAGACGGTGTCGCCGCTGTCGATGTTCCCGCAGTACCGCGCCGCGCTCGAAGCCGCCGGGGCCGAGCGCGTCCATCCCGCCGACCTGTGGAGCGTCGACTGGCGCTGGCGCGAGCTGCCGTCGGACGCGTCGGTGCCGCCACGCGCCGTCGACGCCGACACCCGTGCCGCGCTCGAGGCGCAGTTGCTGGGCATGATGCGCGGCGGTGCGCAGCCGGTGGACGCCGCGGGCCGCATGAGCGACCTGTGCGCCGGGCTCGGCGCGGCCGCCGGCGCCGCCCCGGTGGCCACGCTGTGGAAGCTCGCCGCCGCGGTCTTCGAGGCCCAGGCCCAGGGCCTGCTCGGCTTCGACGTGTTCAGCAAGCGGGTGGCCTCCCGGCTGCTGGCGCAGTTCCGCACCCTCGAACGCGACGCGGGCGAGGTGTCCGAACGCCTCGCGCAAGACCTGCTCTTCTTCTGCGCGCAATCCGCGTCGCCCGGCGACGGACGCCATGCGCCGCGGCTGGCGGCGGTGCGCCAGGCCTACGGTCTCGCACAGCATGTCCCGGTCGACTACGGCTCCAGTCCGCTCGGCCGCTTCGACCCGGCCTGGATCGTCCAGGCGCGCAAGCGCGTCTCGGCGGCGAAGGAATCGTGGTCGGGCGTCGCCGGCGGCGAGATGCACCGGCTGGCGGGCCTGGCCGAACAGTTCGCGCTGGTCGGCGACTCGCTCAAGCGCCTGTTCCCGCTGGGCGAGACCTTCGCCGGCGAACTGCTGCAGGCCGTGTCGCAGGTCCAGCATTCGGGCCTGGCCCCCGACGCGTCGCTGGCGATGGAGGTGGCCACCAGCCTGCTCTACGTCGAGGCCGCGCTCGAGGACGCCGACTTCGACCAGCAGACCGACCGCGTGCAACGCCTCGCGCAGCGCCTTCAGGGCGTGCGCGAAGGCCGGGCCAGCGAACCGCTCGAGCCCTGGATGGAGGAGCTCTACCGCCGCGTCTCCGACCGCCAGACCATGGGCAGCGTCGTGCAGGAACTGCGGACCTCGCTGTCCGAGGTCGAGAAGCTGATCGACCAGTTCTTCCGCCAGCCGACCGACCGCCAGGTGCTGATCCCCGTGCCGAACCAGTTCGCCGCGATGCGCGGCGTGCTGTCGGTGCTGGGCATGGACCAGGCGTCGACCGCGCTGCTGCGCATGCGCGACGAGATCGACGCGCTGATCGCCACCGAGGTCGACCCCGACCGCGGCGCGCAGTCCGGCGTCTTCGAGCGCCTGGCCGACAACCTCGGCGCGCTCGGCTTCCTGATCGACATGCTCAGCGTGCAGCCGCAGCTGGCCAAGTCGCTGTTCCGCTTCGATGCCGCCAGCGGCACGCTGGCGCCGGTGATGGGGCGCGGGGCGTCCCGGGCTCCGGCGGCACCCGCCATCACGGTGGTCGAGCCGCGCCTGGTCGAGCAGGCGAAGGCCCTGGCCGTGACCGCGGGGCGCGACGACGTCGCGGTCTCCGACCTCGCGCATGACCTCGACCGGCTCGCGCACGAGGCCCAGGTGGCCGACCAGTCCGGCCTGGTCGAGGCCGTCGAGCGGTCGCGCCAGGCGCTGGCGGACGCGGCCGACGACGATGCCCTGGCCAGCGTGCGCCACGACCTGTCGGAGCAGCTCAACGAGTTCGTCTCGACCGCCTCCGGCCCGATCGGGCTGGATCCGATCCCGAGCGCGCCGCCGCCGCCGCCGGCGCCTGCGTTTGCGCCCTTGGCGCTCGACCTGCCGTCCGAAGCGGCCCCGGGGCAGGACGACGAGATGCTCGAGGTCTTCCTCGAGGAGGCGCGCGAGGTCCTGCACGACGCCGGCCAGGCCACCGAAGAGCTCACCGGCGCACCGTCGGACCTCGGTCACCTGACGCTGGTGCGGCGCGCCTTCCACACGCTCAAGGGCAGCTCGCGCATGGTCGGGCTGAAGGACTTCGGCGAAGCCGCCTGGGCCTGCGAACAGCTCTACAACACCCAGCTCGCCGACCACCGCGACGCCGACGGCCCGCTGCTCGAATTCACCGACTGGGCGCTGGTCTACCTCGGCGCGTGGGTCGACGAGATCGCGGCGCGTGCGCCCGTGACCCACGATGCGCCGACGGTGCAGGCCGCGGCGCAGCAGGTCGCGGCCGACCAGGCCCGCCTGTCGGCCGAACCCTTGTCGGACATCGCGCTGCCCCTGGGCCTGCCGGCCGACCTGCCGACCGCGCAGGACCTGGACCTCTCGCTGCCCGCAGCCGGCGCACCCGAGGCCGCGCCTTTCGCGGCCGCGGCCGACGCCGCGAGCGCCGAAGCGGCCGCCGCGAGCGGACTCGACTTCCAGCTCGACCTCGGTTCCTTCGAGGCGCCCGCCGCGGCGGCGCTGTCCGACCTGCCCGACCTGGGCGGCGCCGGCCTGATGGACGAGGCCTTCGACCTGCGGCCCACCGAGCCCCTGCCGTTGCCGGAGATCGAGCCGACGCCGTTCGAGCTGCCGTCGGTGCAGGTGCTCGACCTCGACTTCGACGAGGCCCTGGCCGCGCCGGCCGGGGCGCCGCCCGAGGAGCCCGCCGAGGCCTTGCCGGAGCCCGAACTCAGTCTGGACTTCGGCCTCGAGGCCGAACCGGCGCCGGCCGAGGTCGCCGCGACCGACGACGCCGCCCGCGAAGACGAGACGGTCAAGGCCGTCGGGCCGCTGCGCATCCCGATCCCGCTGTTCAACATCTACCTGAACGAGGCCGACGAGCTGTCGCGCCGCCTGACCACCGAGGTGGCCGAGTGGGCCATGGAACTGCACCGGCCGATCGGCGAGCTGCCGATCGCGCTGGCGCATTCGCTGGCCGGCAGCTCGGCGACCGTGGGTTTCACCGACCTGTCGCAGCTCGCGCGTTCGCTCGAACACGCGCAGACGCGCTCGCAGGCGATCGGCCATGGCACGCCCGACGAGGCGCGCCTGTTCGTCGACACGGCCGAGGAGATCCGCCGCCTCCTGCACCAGTTCGCCGCCGGCTTCCTGAAGGAGCCCGCACCCGAACTGCTGGCGCGCCTGTCCGAGCACGAGATCAGCTCGGCGCGCCGCCTCGAGGCGGCCACCGCCGCCGACGACCTGGTCGAGCCCGGCCGGATCGACGAGCCCGAGCCCGAGGCGATCGAGCCGCTGATGTCGCTCGAGCCGGTGCCGGAACCGGTGCCCGAGGCCGGTTCCACGCTCGAGCCGCCAATCGAACCCGAACCCGAACCCGAACCCCAATCCGAGCCCGAGCCCGAGCCCGAGCCCGAGCCCGAGCCCGAGCCCGAGCCCGAGCCCGAGCCCGAGCCCGAAGCCCGCGTGCTGTCCGACGAGGTCGTCAGCGCCTTCCTGCCCGAGGTCGTGGCCTTCGAGCCGCCGGCGCCGAGCCGACCCCTGCCGTTCGATCCATCGATCGACGAGCTCGCCGAACTCGATTCGCGCTACGACCCGCTGGGCGTGTCCGAGCTGCAGGCGCTCGACGCCTTGCCGCCGGAGCCGCCGGCGGGGCGCGGTGCGGCCACGGGCTTCGACGAGCTCGAGGACATCGACGCGATCGATGCCATCGATGCCGAACTCTTTCCGATCTTCGAGGAGGAGGGGCTGGACCTGCTGCCCCGGCTCGCGGCCCAACTGCGCGACTGGACGGAGCGTCCGGGCGACCAGCGCCTGCCGGCCGCGGCCATGCGCACGCTGCACACGATCAAGGGGGGGGCCCGGCTGGCCGGCGCGATGCGTCTGGGCGAACTGGCGCATCGCCTGGAGACCCGCATCGAGCGCCTGCTCGCCGATGCGCCGGTGGATCCGGCCGAGGTCGACGCGCTGCAGGTGCGCAGCGACACGCTGCGGCAGGTGTTCGAGGTGCTGCGCAGCGGCGCGCCGGCGGAGCCGGCACCGACTGCCGCCCCGGTGCCGACGCCGCTCGACGAGACCTGGGCGGCGGCCCCGCAGGCTGCCGAGCCACCGCCGCCGGTGCTCGAAGACGCCGCGCCTGCGGTCGCCCCCGAGCACGTCTCGCCGCCCGTGGCTGCACTGGCGCCGATCGACTGGTCGCGTTTCGCCGCGACCCCGGCCCCGGCCGAGGCCGGCCCGACCGAGAAGGCCCCGGCGCTCACGCAGGCGGCGGTGGGGGCGCGCGCGCCGCCGCGCGCCCGGGCGCGCGCGGGCGCGGAGGCGGTGGAGCAGGGGGGCGGGGGCGCGGCCGGACGCG
>Ga0116176_10004259_pt1 | contig 10423 bp, 8 predicted proteins | sample AD_STIC08_MetaG_FD_89803 | JGI IMG/M metagenome (GOLD analysis project Ga0116176, IMG submission 89803) | Active sludge microbial communities of municipal wastewater-treating anaerobic digesters from USA - AD_STIC08_MetaG | ecosystem: Engineered > Bioreactor > Anaerobic > Digestate | place: USA... | reverse complement strand
CGCGCATTAATAAATGATCCAGCGGGTAGAACATAACACCCATCAAAACGGCATTCCAACGACTTGCTGACAGCAAAAATCATAAAAATGCTGATTCTTCAAGAAACCTTGCCGAAAGGACACTAAATACTTGCCATTTACACTCTGGGTCGAACGCCAGGCCGGTCACGGCGTGGTGTTCGACCCAGATTCTCGAAGAACAGACCGACCAGTGGTCATTCATGCGCTGGCAACTCGGCCTCGACGACCGTCCACAGGCAAAATCAGTGCAAACAGAAAGGCAATCTTGAGGTCGTTACTTAGGGCCTTTTCGACAGGTTGTATGATTATGAGCCATTATTTTTAAGATATTCTCTACCTTTGGCGGTTAAGCGGTATTTTTGCAGACGGCTTTGCGGTTTTTCCGGAACAGTTTGTTCAAGCAGGCCGTCGGCAAGCAGTAAATCAAGGTATTTACGCTGAAAAGTTTCACGGTGTTTTATGCCGACAAGACCTTGGATAGAAGAGCTTTTTTGTGGTTCAACGCATGCCTGAAGGGCGATTAATACCCACTTTTTATCAGCGGTTATGACTTGTCCGTTGACTTGTCCGTTGACTTGTCCGTTGACTTGTCCGTTGTATTCCGGGATTTTAAGAGTGGTTTTAAAAATATCGCCTTCAATCATTTCTGGGTCAGCGCCGCCATAAACACGCCCGTATTTCATCATATTGCGCATGCCTGAGCCCAGTTCATCTGCCCGGCCTATTTCACGAAAGAATCTTGCGATGACAGGATTTTTCGGAAATGGCGTAAAAGTGAGCGGGTTTATTGCTCCAAAACCATGGGGTTTGTTACTGTTTTCGGTGCGCACCTGGCCGCGTTCGATGATAACTTTGGCCGGAAAAGCATTGGTGTATTCCCGGTGGATAAGTATATTAGAGGCGATTTCTCTGAAGATGGTTTCTCGCAGACTTATGCGGGTATCTCCTTCGAGGAAAAACGGGTCAGGTAGATGCTTGGCAGCGAAAGCCATTATGCGGTCATAGCTTTCTATGAGATTTGTTTCAACCAGATCACGGTCATCGTAACGATCGAGGTTAACCTTGCGTAGAATCAGATCTGTGCGATGATGCGGAACAGCAGAGAGCAACATATTATCGTTTCCGAGGAGGAGAATGGCAGCAAGAGTAATACCGCTTTGGCCGCTGACCGGGTCGGTTTGATACAGCTGGGCGCTTTTAAGCAGATTAAGATTATCGAGTCTGCCCCAGGGGTGGTCTTTGCGTCTGAATAAAGCAATTTGGCGGCATTTATCGATCAGGTCGTGTCTTAAATCGTCAGGAGAAGCGAAAGGAAAAACCCGGTTCTCACAATAAACTGTCTGTTTGCGGTGATAAAGAGAGGCAACAAGTCGCGTGTGACTTGTTATATCAAGATCGCCGTCTTCGTTGCGATCGAGTATGCGGCCATTGCAGCGGTGCACCTGAGAACTTTCAGGAACGTATATGTGCAGCAGTTTGCTTTTGCCATAACTGATTTCATTAATTGTCAGATAGCACGGTGGATCAAGCTTCTGAGGGTTGTTGATGGCTGTGGTAAAGTCTTTTTTTATCTGCTCTATCGCGGTTGGCTCAATGCCGGAAATTTTGCCCGAATCGTTTACTCCCAGAAGAATGTGGCCGCCATGACGGTTGGCAAAAGCACAGACCGTCTGGTAAACATCACGATTCAGGGCATTGCGACATTCTTTAAACTCGATTGTCAGACCCTCGCCCTGCTTGATAAGACTGCTGATAAATTTAGTAGTTTTTATAGTTACCAAAACAAAAATCACCCCAGATCTTCAAAGATTTTACAGCTTTGGATTATGATTTTGAAGATGCAATTTTCAGATCGGAAAACCACCTGCACCGTCACGAAATAAGATTATGACAAAATGGATCCTTTAACGAAGCTAGTAATGCACAAATAGACATCCATTACGTCATCCCTGCGAAGCAGGGATCTAAGCCATCGCACGCAAGATTTTCGCCTTCGCTGGAATGACAAAGAACCCCGTAACGCTTCTCTGTCGATTATTCACAGTCGCTAAAATATAATTTTTACTGCTTTCTGGAGAGTTTGAAGGTTCTGGTAGATCATGCGGCGTATTTAAATATATTTATTATGAGTTCGGCGTTAGGCTGAAATTTTATTTAACCATAGCCGTTTGCTGCTGCTGAAATCATTAAAATTGAGAGGCGAACAGTATGAAAAGATATGTTAGCCCTTGTCATGCAGGCACGGGCCTTTCTTTTAAGGTGCTGCTGTTCTGTGTTCTGCTGGTTTGTTGTAACTTCGCGATGGGCGAAGAGAAGCCGGCGCCGGGTATCAAAGAGCAGTTCGAACAGAAAATTTCAGAACTGATCAGCGTGCCGGTTGCAGTCAAGGATTACAAATTAAGCTACGCAACCGTTATTCTGACCGGTGTCAAAATAGGAACACCGGCGCAGTCTGAACTGCCTTCGGCTGAGATAAAAGAGCTTTCGGCCACCTGCGATATGATGAGCCTGCTCGGTGGCAATCTGGTAATGAAAGAGATCAAGATAAAATCAATGAAAGCTGCCATCACTCTCGATTCTGCCGGAAAGCCCATATTGGGCACTGTTAAAAGTCCGGCCGCGCCCGCCCCTGAATTGAGCATCGAAAATCTGCCCTTTGACAAAATTTCTGTCAGCAAATTTGAACTGCGTATCGCGTCAAAGAAGAGTGGCAAAACTGTGCTTATGCAGATGCCATCTGCGACTGTCGCACGCTCTGAATCCGGCAGTCAGCTGAGCATCGATTTTGCCGGCAGCCTGTCACTGTACGGCGCCAACAAAGCAGATGCGGCAGCAGAACTGCCATTCAAGGCTGATATGAAACTACAGACGCTCAAACCCCTGCAGGTGTCAGGTTTGGCAACCATAAAGTCAGCATCTGTCGAAACTCTGGTGACAGTAATCGGAGCACTTTTACCCGGTCATATCGACGGCCTGCGTCTGGCAGGCGGCCAGACCAGTGCAGAACTCAAATTTTCCAGCGCCGCTGCTAAGTCACTGCAATTCTCATTCAACGCCGACCTGAAGAATATCGACTCGATTGTCTACAACGCCAGCCCCGAAATAAAGAAGGTTTCAGCACAACTGGTAATGACCGGAAAAATGGCTGATGGCTCAGTTTCGGCAGACGTTGCCATCAGCAACGCCGCTCTCACAATACCCGCCCGCAAAATCGACATAAATAACGTCTCGATAAAACTGCAGGTCAAAAATGTCGCGAAAAATCTGTCTCTGACCGGGTCTGCATCGGTTCCGCGTTTCGACTTCGATCTGCCCGTTTCTTCGACGAATCGGAGTTCATACCTGTTTCCGTTTATTGATGTCAGCACCAGTTTCAACTACAGCGACAATGTGTTTACTATAAACAGCGCACAGGCAAAGCTCTTTGGCGGATCTCTCAGCGGTAGTGGCAAGGTTTTTCCTGGCAAACACCCGGTTCAATTGCAGGTAAATGCAAAGGGCAGCGATTTGCGTGCCGAAGCTTTTCTCGACAGCAATACCACACAGAAACAGGTAATCACCGGGCCGGTCGGCGGAACTTTCAAGGCCGATGGCGATATCGAAACCCTCGCATCCTGGAACGGCACTGGCAGCCTTCAAATGCAGAACGGCAGATACAACACACCGCCGGTCGTCACGCCTTTTCTGTCACTGGTTAATCTCAAGGAGTATTCTTCTGGGGATATCAGCGAAGCCAGCGCCACTTTCGTCATCAGGCAGGGCATTATGACAACCAATGATATGATGTTTCTCAGTTCAGCCGGTCGAGCGGATTATCGCGGTGATGTCGGTCTCGACACCAGCCTTAAAGGCAATCTCGAGATCAGATTCGCACCGGTGGCGGTGGCGAAGAGTCGGGTTCTGCAGCAGATATCTCTCGACGGTAAAACGGCCAGTATTCCGAGCCGCGTCGAAGGTACTTTGCTGGCGCCAGTCTTTCCCGGTTTTAAGCCAGAAAAGCTTCTCGAACTTGGCCTGAAACGCCAGGGTCAGAAGTTGCTGATCGATATTCTCAACCCGCGCAGCAAAGAACCGGCCAGTGCTGAACCAGCTCCGACCACCAAAAAGACTGAGCCAAAAGATCTGCTCAAAGACCTTGGCAACATCTTCAAGCGGCGCCGCAAATAGCTTCGATCAGAGCAGGTAAAACGTCGTGTTTCGCCTGTTTTGCCTCAGCTATTCATTGACAACTGCAAATCAAAAGTAGAAACGGTCGTAAAAGTAACTGGTTCGCCGACTGATAGACCAGGCCGACGAACCAGTTACTTTGTTTGTGCAGTAGACAATAATCGCGTTTTATTTGAAGGTGGCGGCGACGTTCTCAAGTTCGCGCATTATCGCGATATGCTGCGGGCAATGAGTTTCGCAGCGGCCGCATTTTACACATTTTGATGCTCTTGCTGACTCGGCGACCTGCGCAAAATACATGAAGCGTGTCGCATCATGAAACTTTTCGCCCATCATGTGAAAGCTGTTGTACATCGAAAAATTCTTCGGAATTTCGACCCCGGCCGGGCAGGGCATGCAATAGCCGCAGGTGGTGCATGGCACTTTCATTCTCTGCCTGAAAATCGCCTGTACCTGATTCATGACCTTGCGCTCTTTGTCAGTCATCGAGCCGGCGCCAGCTGCTGCTGAAACTCTCAAGTTTTCGGTAACATGTTCCATGGCACTCATGCCGCTCAAAACCACCGAAATGCGCGGGTCATCGAAAAGCCATTTCAGGGCCCACTCAGCCGGCGAATGTCTGAGGCCTGATTCGGCAAATGAATCGGTTATTGCTTCGGGCAGGTTTGCTGTAAGGGCGCCACCTCGTAAGGGTTCCATGATCACGATGCCAAGGCCGCGTTCAGCTGCATATTCGAGCCCGGCACGCCCGGCCTGATAGTTTTCGTCGACGTAATTATACTGAATCTGGCAGAATGACCAGTTATAAGCGTCGACAACCGTCTTGAACAGCTGCAGATCGTCGTGAAACGAAAAACCGGCATGGCGTATGCGCCCATCGGCCAGCGCCCGGTTGAGAAAGCCGAATAAATCATGAGCGGTGAGGTTTTTCCAGAAGCCTTTATTGATCGCATGAACGAGATAAAAGTCGATATGATCGGTTTCGAGTCTGACCAGCTGCTCGTTGAGATATTTGTCCATGTCGGCATGGCAGGTAATCAGCCAGCTTGGCAACTTGGTCGCCAGCTGCACTTTCTGTCGATAACCGTCACGTAAAGCCCTGCCGACAAAGGGTTCACTCTCACCGCCCCGGTCAAACCCGTAACCATGATACGGAAAAGCAGTATCTACATAATTGACACCGTTGTCGATCGCATGCCGCAGCATCTGCGTCGCGAGTGGTTCATTGATCTGATGAGCAACCCCATCGATTACCGGCAGACGCATGCAGCCAAAACCAAGCTGCGAAACTTCAACCCCGGTCTTGCCAATTTTTCTGTAGATCATGAAGCTCTCCTTTGATTTGCCGATGCCGGACCATTCCCCGTAAATCTTGCCCCATATCGCATCTCACTGTCAATGTTACTCGCCAGAATCCGGCAATTCTCGGTCGAAAACTATAGATTTCTATGTGAAATTACAAAGACAACCAGTTGAACACAATTATCTATTGAGCAATATTTAACAAATTACCGAGAGTTGCCGGCCAGAATCACCGGTTTGTTTGTGAGTTTTGCCTGTGTTGTTTTATGTTGCTTGAAATGGTGGCCGGCATGCACTATATTGCCTGTTCTATGAGTAATGAACTTGATCTGCACGGATATACCCAGGTTGAAGCCATTGAAGCCCTGGTGCGCTTTTACAACACCAGAGTCAGAAAAGGCGACCGCCGCCGCTTTGATGTGATTCATGGCTATGGCTCGTCTGGTACCGGCGGCACACTGCGCCAGCGTGTACGCAGTTTTCTGTCGCGCTTTGCCGATTGCCTGCGCTTTGAGCCGGGCGAAAACTATTCACCTGCCAACCCCGGCAAGACCATGGTCATTCCGTTGCGCGAATTGCCCGATACCCTCGATATGCTCGCCGAAGAAATTCTTGAATACTGTGCCATCGCAAGAACCATGAGCAAGATCAGCGGCAAGTTCCGCCGCCATGGTGATGTTAAGATACAGGCCTCAATGCGCGCCCTCGAAAAGCAGGGAGCGATCACCAGCTTCATCAAAGGCTCATACCGCCACTACCAGGCAAAATAATCCCATAGCCCCGACAGCAGTTTTTTAACCGATAAGGTTTTGTCTTATTCAGGTCGATTATAAATATTGTAACGTCTGCCGATGTTGATCTTTGTCCGGGCTTGTCCGGCAATGTATCTTTTTGTCGGGCGGCCCTGATGTTAAGCTGATATCAGAGTCCTAATCTGTTGTACAGGAGAGTCGAAAATGCGTTTGAGAAGAATCCTGGTAATCGTCCTTTTTGCCCTGCTTGCTGTCGCCGGCCCCGCCGCCGCCGAACTTTATCTGAGTTCCGGCCCCTATTTTTTCAGGGTACAGGCAATGAATGGCAATTTTAAAGATATACAAAATGCCCGTGGTCGCGTTTTCGTCTCCGGCAATTCAGCCCGCATCGACGTTGAAGCCGATGGCTACCGTTCTGGCTACGAATACGTCATGCTTCAGAAAAACGTCACCAGCTATTACGTGCGCGTTCGTCTCGAAGAGCCGATGGTGTCGATGAATCTGGTCGATAACGACCTCAAGCCGGTTGCCAACAGCTCTTTCAGTCATTATTCGCAGAATATATACTGGGCCGACGAATTCGGCTTCACTGGCCAGTTTCCGAAAGCCGGTTTTGAAAAGCTGACCCCCCGCGACTTTACGGTGCGCATCAACCATCTCTACGCCTTCGCCCCGAGAGTCTACCTGACCGCTGCTGGCGATTACTGGCGCTTCGAAATCGTGGTTAAACGCCGCGACATGAACAGCATGTTCATGAACCGCTTCGAAATCATGATCGCACGCGATCCGGTTGCCACTCCGCCGACAACTGCTGAGCTGGCTTCCCTTGCCACCGATTACAGCCGCAATCTGGAACTTGCTGCCGCTGCCCGCAGCGCCGACGAAACTCTTCTGCTGCAGAGCCGCCTCGAATCAAATGCCGCACAGATCATCGAAAACTTTGCCGATCTCTCTGCCGATGATCAGAACGAAGTTCTGACACGGCTTGCCCATGAATGCCCTCTGACCCGCACGCTTAAAGGTATCGCCACTTTCGAAAACCTTCACAGATAACACCAGCACGGATTAAGCCAGCCCCCGGCCCGCCAGATTAATGGCATCGCCGGGGGCTTTTTCTTTTGCGCATTCATACAAAAGCCCTGGCAAACATGTCTTTGCTGGTCTGACAAAATCAGCACCGTCGAATCCGGTGAAAGCATTAAAAGAGCTTTTATGTGTCTTTGCGGGCAATATTTGCCAATACCTGCAGATTCAGCTATGCTGACAGAAAACCAGTTTCGGGGCGGCCCGAAGAAAGAGGGCAGACAAAAATGAAATTCTGGCTGATGAAAAGTGAACCTTCGGTCTATTCGATAAAAGATCTGCAACGCGACGGCAAAACTGCCTGGGAAGGCGTTCGCAACTATCAGGCTCGCAACTTTATGCGCGATTCAATGCGGGTCGGCGATCTGGTGCTTTTCTATCACTCGAATGCCGACCCCTCGGGCGTTGCCGGTGTGGCAAAAATAGCGAGCCGGGCTTACCCTGATGCCGCAGCTTTCGACCGCGAAAGCCGGTATTTCGACGAGCGCAGCACCCCTGAAAAGCCACTCTGGGTTCTCGTTGAAGTCGCCTTTGTCGCAGCCTTCAAAGAAATTCTGCCCCTCGAAAAAATCAAACAGGCGAAAGAACTCGAAGGCATAATGGTCGCAAAGCGAGGCATGCGCCTGTCGATTCAACCGGTTTCCGAAGCCCATTTTAAATATATCTGTCGCCTGGCCGGCTGCCGAATGCCGGGTAACGAGGCTTGAAATGAGCAAAGCGAAAATCACTGCCATTCAGGCCGATATTACCCGGTTAAAGGTCGATGTCATCGTAAACGCCGCGAACAGCCGCCTGCTCGGTGGCGGTGGCGTTGACGGTGCCATACATTCTGCTGCCGGCCCCGAACTGCTCGCATTCTGCCGGACTCTTGGCGGCTGCAGCACCGGCGATGCAAAGATCACCCCGGGCTTCAACCTGCCGGCAAAATACGTCATTCATGCCGTCGGCCCGGTCTGGCACGGGGGCAATCAGAACGAGCCGGCCCTGCTTGCCGGCTGTTACCGCAAATCTCTCGAACTGGCGATCGCCACTAAGCTTCGCAGCATTGCCTTTCCGGCTATCAGCACCGGAGTTTACGGCTACCCGATCGGCGCGGCGACAAAAATCGCCGTTGCAACGGTTACAGGCTTTCTTCGCGAGACCAGCGCTGATCTGGAGGTTATTTTCTGCTGCTTTTCGGCCGGCGATCTGGCAATCTATCAGTCCGAACTGAAAAACTGTTGAAACCACATCACTGCCACATCAGAGTTGCTGAATTGCAGATCAGCGGGGCATCTTCGTGAAAGTTGTCGATTTATTTCGTTTCTTGATAGATCGGTAAATTTCTCTTTGCCTGTAGCTGACTGCGCCGTGAGTGGTGTGTCGAAAAAGCCGTTTTTATGGGGTTAAATCGACAAACCCGAAAATGGGGGATATAAATTACTGCCCCTGGCGGCTTAAAAGGCCGATTTTCTCAAGCTCGCGACACAACACTTCTGAATCGCTCCAGGTAATGAACGGCACGCCGAACCTTTTAAAACTTGTGGCATGCTCATTCAGCTTCTGCAGGTGCTCTTCATCATCTGCAACGAGATGAATGACAACCGCTTTTATCAGGCCGGGTTTTACCAGACTGGCAGCGAATTCAGCGTAAATCTGCGGGTCTTTCTCACCACTGTCTCCGAAAAGCAGTATCGGCATCTGCGGAAACCGGCCGGCGATAGTCTGCAGCCAGCCAAGTTTGTGCTGCTGGTGGCTGCCGCCCGTCAAACTTTTTTTGAGAATCAGTGTTCCCTGCGGAAAACCGTTTGCCTGCAGAAAGCTTTTCAGGCTTCGACTCAAAAATGCCGGTGAACTGCTGAGGTAGAAAAAATGCGGGTTGCGCAGCGTTGCCGTGCCGGATGCGAGAACTTTATACAGCTCCGGGGTGCCGTTGACCGGTTCACGGTTTTTGCTGCTTTTCAGCAGCGAATTATAGACCATTTTCAGACGACTGGTAACTTCGGTGACCAGAATGGTATCGTCAACGTCACTGACAATAACTGTCTCAATCGGCTCTGAAAAGGAAAACCGCTCATAATGCAGCTGCTGCCCCTCATGTCTGACGGTAAAGCTGAAACTGCTTATCGAAGCCGGCCTGATCGTGCCAGAAAATTCGCCGTTCTGGACCACAGCCGAACAACTGGCCCCTTCGGTCTCGATATCGACTGTGCTGCTCGCCAGCCACGATCGCAGCATGCCGGAAATCCGCGCTCTTTTGCCAATCGGCTGACTGAAAGGATCGGCCGCCGAAATGACTCCAGAAAAGCTTATCGTCTGACTCGCCGACTCAGGAAAAACCCTCAGATCATAAAGATCTGCCGCCTCAGCCACTGGTATCATCAAGGCCGCAACCATCAAAGCAGCGAAACAGTTCAGCCATTTTTGTGTTTTTTTCAAGGTTTTGAGCATTGTTTTTTCACTTAATCCGGCAGTTCTACTGATCTGGTTTTGCGCATGAACTCCCGCCAGTGCCTGTTTAAAGCATAATTAATCTGCACTATCTGCGTTTATCCGTGTTCATCAGTGGCCGGTTTTAGACTTAAAATCGGTGTGCATCGACCGTCAGAGGGTCGTGAACTGAATGCGGTCGATTCTGTAACCAAAGCCGTTGACATACTGGTCGCTGCTGAGAAGCAGTTCGGCGGTATCGCCCTCGACAACCTCTGACCAGCCTTCGCCAAAGACACCGTTGATGGTCTCGACCGGCATCTCGATGCCCGGAACACAGATTCTGAGCAGGTCGCCATGGTGGTTGACTTCGATACGGGAAAAATGCAGCCTGAACCGGGTTGCACCCGGCACTTTAACGGTCTGGCGGTCTTCTTTGCCGTTATGATAAGGGTGCAGTGATTCAATTACCCGGTCTTCAATCTGCCATTTGCTGAAATCCTCCTCTGGTAGCCTTTTCCCGGGTTTGTTCTGCAGCGCATTGGCCACATTGAGGCGCAGCCCGCCTTTAACATAGCGACCGAGACCGCGCACCTGGTCAGCACCATTCAGCAGCGCGGCCTTTACCTGCTGCCATGTCCAGTCAGGGTTCTGGCACCAGACCATGGTTGCTGCCGCAGCAACCTGCG
>Ga0116176_10004256_pt1 | contig 10426 bp, 8 predicted proteins | sample AD_STIC08_MetaG_FD_89803 | JGI IMG/M metagenome (GOLD analysis project Ga0116176, IMG submission 89803) | Active sludge microbial communities of municipal wastewater-treating anaerobic digesters from USA - AD_STIC08_MetaG | ecosystem: Engineered > Bioreactor > Anaerobic > Digestate | place: USA... | reverse complement strand
ATGGTCAATAGCGACAATAATAAAGTTGATCTCGACAGGTTGATCGTGGGCATGGTGAAGAACTGCGAAGCAAGAGCCTATCCGATCCAGTTTCTTGCCTATCATCAAAGAGTATTCGACGGCATGTGTGGAAAGAGATTTATGATGACTTACTGTCCGGTTACAAGAACAGCGAAGGCTTATCTGACCGACTATGAAGGCAAGAACGACTACTATCGCTACCTTGGTTTGATCAACAATGATGCGATCTACGAAGATTTTAAAACAGGAACCTGGTGGTCACAGTCAACCGGAAAAGGAATTGCGGGGAAAAGAAAAGGAGAGTCACTTCGGGAATGGCCGTGTTACGTAACAACCTTAAGACAATGGCTGACATATAATCCGGAGTCGCTGATCTTACAACCTGATGAACGTTACGCAGATCAATATAAAAAAAATGAATCGTTCGAATTCGGTGAAATGTTTGAAGGATTTGAAATCAGTAAGCGGTCATTCAAAAATGATGGGATAGAAATTTCCGATAATTATAAAGTTTCTTCTGAAGAAGAAAATAGGTTGTATTCAAAAAATATTTTGTTGTTTAATTAAAAATAATTTAAGAAAGTACTAACCAGTTCTTGTCGCAATTAAAAACTTCTTATTCCAATCGCTTTTCTCGCTTCGTTCACAGTCGCAGCTGCACTTGCACGTGCTTTTTCAGCACCTAATCTGACAACTTTACTGATCGTCGTTTCATCTTTACTAAGTTCTGTAATCTTTTCACGAAAAGGTGTAGTGAATGAAATCATATCCTCCGCTAATTGTTTTTTCAGATCACCATAACGGATCTGCATTTTATTATAAAGCTCATCAAAGTGCTTTACAGTTTCTTCAGAAGAAACAGCTTTCATTAAAGTGAAAATATTTTCGATCACTTCAGGTTTCTTTTGATTCTCTTCCGTCGGACCGCCATCGGTTACAGCTCGCATTACTTTTTTGCGGATCGCTTCCGGGGTATCAGATAAGAAAATAGCATTTCCTTCGCCTTCGCTCTTGCCCATTTTTCCTGAGCCATCGAGTCCCGGAATTTTTACAAGATTAGTTCCATAATTAAATGCAAATGGTTCAGGAAATAGTTCCGTATTGTAAAGTCTGTTGAATCTGTTTCCGAACTGACGGGAAAATTCCAGATGTTGCTCCTGGTCTTTTCCGACAGGAACTTTAACGGCACGGTGTATAAGAATATCTGCAGCCATCAGAACCGGATAAGTTAAAATTCCTGCATTGATATTGTCCGGTTGCTTGCGGATCTTTTCTTTGAAAGTAGTTGACCTTTCAAGTTCACCTACATAAGCGTTCATATTAAGAAGCAGATAGAGTTCTGCTGTTTCCGGTAGATCGCTTTGAACATAAAGTGTAGATTTTTCAGGATCCAGTCCGCAGGCAAGGTATTCTACGAGTACTTGTTTCACCGTATTATGCAGATCCGATGGAACGGGATGTGTAGTGAGAGAATGGTAATCAGCAATGAAGAAATAGCAATTGTACTCATGTTGCATTTTTATAAAATTCTGAATTGCTCCAAAATAATTTCCCAGATGTAAATTTCCTGTACTGCGGATGCCGCTGACAACGATCTCTTTTTGCATGGGCGAATTTACTACTTTGATTCTTTACAGCGAAGGATTTAAAAACGGAAAGGAATTTTATCGGATCAATCGGCTTTAAGACAATTTAATACATGAATTTCAGCAGTTTATAATCAACTCGAAAGATAATAAACGTCTGTTTTGCCGTGCCTTCATATCGCTAAAAACCTATATCTTCGTCGCATACAAGATCATTATGGAATCGAAAATCAAGTTACTGGACGAAAAGATACAGGAAGCACAACTGGGTGGTGGAGCTAAAAGAATTGAATCACAACATAAGAAAGGAAAACTTACTGCCCGTGAGCGGATTCACTTTTTAGTTGATGAAAATTCGTTCGAGGAAATTGGAATGCTTGTTACTCATAGAGCTACTGATTTCGGTATCGATAAAGAAAAATATCTTGGTGATGGTGTTGTGACCGGATTCGGACGAATCGATGGAAGGTTAGTTTATGTATTCGCTCAGGACTTTACAGTATTCGGAGGATCACTTTCTGAAACGCATGCAAAAAAGATCTGTCGCATAATGGATCTTGCAATGCAGAATGGCGCACCGGTAATCGGATTAAATGATTCAGGTGGAGCAAGGATTCAGGAAGGTGTTGTTTCACTTGGTGGTTATGCAGATATTTTTTACCGCAATACATTAGCATCAGGTGTCATTCCTCAGATCTCTGCGATCATGGGACCATGCGCAGGTGGCGCAGTTTATTCACCGGCCATCACAGATTTTATTATGATGGTAGAAAATACTTCCTACATGTTTGTTACCGGTCCGAACGTTGTGAAAACCGTAACGCATGAAGAAGTTACTTCAGAAGAATTAGGTGGTGCAATGACACATGCAACTAAATCAGGTGTGACACATTTTACATGTGTAAATGAAATTGATTGTATCAATCGTTTGCGTAGTCTGGTAAGTTATATGCCGCAGAACTGCGAAGAAGAGGCTCCACGTTTAGCTTATGAAGTGACAAATGAAAAAAGAGAAAAACTAAATTCAATCATTCCTGATAATCCTAATCAACCATACGATATCCGCGAAGTGATAAACGAAGTGATCGACAAGGATTCATTTTTAGAAGTACATAAAGATTTTGCAGAAAACATTGTAGTAGGTTTTGCACGACTTGCAGGAAGAAGTATTGGTATTGTTGCAAATCAACCGATTCATCTGGCGGGTGTACTCGATATTAATTCATCCACAAAGGCTGCACGTTTTGTTCGCTTCTGCGATTGTTTCAACATTCCATTACTTGTATTTGAAGATGTACCGGGATTTTTACCGGGCACTGATCAGGAGTGGAATGCCATTATTACAAATGGCGCGAAACTATTGTTTGCATTCAGCGAAGCAACTGTTCCACGGATCACTGTGATCACGAGAAAAGCTTATGGCGGTGCATACGATGTAATGAATTCAAAACACATCGGTGCCGATATGAATTATGCATGGCCAAGTGCAGAGATCGCTGTAATGGGCGCAAAAGGAGCTGCGGAAATTATTTTCAAAAAAGAAATTTCTGAAGCGAAAGATTCTCTTGCTGCATGGAAAGAAAAAGAGAATGAATACAATCAGCTTTTTGCCAATCCATATAAAGCTGCTGAACATGGTTACATTGATGAAGTGATCCGTCCGGATGAGACCAGAACTAAACTGATCGCTGCATTCAGAATGCTGGAGAATAAAGCAGTAAAATTACCTCGTAAAAAACATGCAAACATTCCTTTATAACAATTATTAAAATGTCAGTAAAGATTTTGCTCATTGGTTCCGGAGGAAGAGAACATGCATTTGCATGGAAACTTTCACAAAGTAAAAAATGTGAAAAGCTATTTATAGCTCCCGGAAATGCGGGAACAAAAGATTGCGGAGAAAATATTGACCTTGATGTAAAATCATTTTCCGCAATAAAAGATTTCGTTCTTCAGAATAAAGTTGAGTTGGTAATTGTTGGTCCGGAAGAACCTTTAGTCAATGGCATTACAGATTTTTTTCTTGACGATGAAAAATTAAAATCGATTCCTGTTATTGGCCCGACGAAAGCAGGCGCTTTGTTAGAAGGAAGTAAAGATTTTGCAAAAGAATTTATGCAGAAGAATGCAATTCCGACTGCAGCATTTCAAACTTTTACAAAAGAAGCACTCAATGATGGATTGAAATTTCTTGAATCGTTGAAAGCGCCCTATGTATTAAAAGCCGATGGGCTTGCTGCCGGCAAAGGTGTTATCATTCCTGAAACACTGGAAGCTGCGAAGTCTGAATTGACCGACATGCTTACATCAGGTAAATTTGGTAGCGCAGCAAATAAAGTTGTGATTGAAGAATTTCTTAAAGGAATTGAATGTTCGGTTTTTGTTCTTACTGATGGAGTTTCATATAAGATCTTACCTGAGGCAAAAGATTATAAACGAATAGGCGAGGGCGATACCGGATTGAATACCGGTGGAATGGGAGCTGTGTCACCGGTTCCATTTGTTGATGCAGAATTCATGAACAAAGTTGAAGAGCGAATTATAAAACCGACAATTGCAGGATTGAAGAATGCAAAGATCCGCTATCAGGGATTTATTTTTATCGGACTGATGAATGTAGACGGTGAACCATATGTGATCGAATACAATGTTCGTATGGGAGATCCGGAAACAGAAGTTGTCGTTCCAAGAATTAAGAATGATCTGGTTGAATTATTTCTTGCAACAGCAAATGTTCAATTGAACACGATCGATTTCGAAATAGATCCCCGAACGGCATTAACGATCATGATGGTTAGCGGAGGATATCCGGGCGATTATGAAAAAGGAAAAGTAATTTCCGTTGAAAGTACGAACGGCAGTCTGATTTTTCATGCCGGAACAAAATCAATGTCAGGTAATTCAGTTGTTACCAATGGCGGTCGGGTGCTGAGTATTACGGCTTTTGGAGCAACTATTTCTGAAGCGAGAAAGAAAGCCTATGAGCAGATTTCTTCGATAAAATTTGAAGGCGCGTATTTCAGAGGTGATATTGGCAAGGACCTTTTGGAATTCAAGGAAAAGGCATAAAAAAACCCGGAATCAGGAGATACCGGGCTTTTTCTATTTAATGAATGGGAGATTAATCCCATTTAGTAACCTCTTTGTGTTTATTCATGTACCAAAGCCATCCGAAGAAGGCAACGAATCCAACAACGATAAGTGCTTTATTCAGCCAAAGGCCGAAGAAAGGAACAAGTGTGAAAATTGCCTCAAAAATATCGCCGATAAAGTACCAGAATCCTGTCATGTTTTTTTCCGTTTAATACGGTGACAAATATAGAAAGGATTCCGGATAATCTACAATGAAAAATCTCTATTTTTAACACCGATGATTCGCTTTTTTAAGTCGCCTCAACCGGCTTCATTATTGGTTATTCCCGCTATCGTATTGATATTGTGGGCACAAGCCTTTATGAATTGTTTCCCAGTGATGGAAGTCAGTGCGCAACCGGTGTGGAAACTATTTCTGGTGCTTTTTGCCAAGCTACCATCAGGGTTGAATTGGTTGATCATGGTATCGTTAGTTTCATTCAGTGCCATATACATCAATCAGATTACTAATAAACACGAGATCTTATATAAGAATTCCTATTTACCTGCATTTGTCTATGCATTATTCATCTCTTCAGTTCCCGAGTTTCTGACGGTTCATCCGATACATTTTGTAAACCTGATCATACTCCGCGTTTTTGACAAATCATTTGCAATGATCAAAAGTGATTCTGCAACTCCGGCAATTTTTGACAGTAGTTTTCTGGCAGCTGTAGCAGCTCTTATATTTTTTCCGGCTTTTATTATTATTCCTGTGATGATCATTTCCCTTGGTCTCATCAGGCCATTTAATTTCAGAGAATGGCTGATCATGTTTATCGGATTTTCACTGCCATACTTTTTTGTAACTGTATGGATGTTCTGGAATCACAACTTCCTTTTTTTCTGGAAAGATTATATTGAAAGATTTGTACACTTAAAACCGGAGATCAACATTGTATTTACTCCGCCATTAATGACCTTGTCAATACTCTTTGGAGTTTGGTTATTGTTTGCATTAATAAAATTGCGGATGAATTATCTGAAGAATGTTATCCGTGCTCGAATTATACAGCAGGTATTATTTTCATTTTTCCTTTTCGGAGTCGGCTCAATTTTCCTCGGACAAAAAATTTCGGTTATTAATTTCTCTTTACTTGCAATTCCATTTTCAATATTTGCAGCGTATTATTTATTGTCTGCAAAAAAGCGCATCCGTTTATATGAGCTTTTCATATGGATCGTGATTGGAGTGATCGTTTGGAATCATCTCCAATAAAATTACTTCAATTTCTTCAACCAGTAATCCTCCATCCTCCGCATCTCCTTTTGCTTCATCGGCGATTTGTCAGAATAACCTGTGAGATGCAACAAGCCATGAATCATTACACGATGCAATTCATCATCAAAAGTTGTTTCATATTGTTTGGCGTTTATGCGAACAGTATCGATAGAAATAAAAATATCACCAATGATCTTTCCTTTCTCGATCGAATTGTCGAATGTGATGATGTCTGTAAAATAATTATGTTTTAAGAATTTCACATTCATTTTTTTCAGGAATGGATCTGAGCAGAAAATATAATTCAGTTCAGTGATGGTGAAATTTTCTTTTTTCGCAGCGGAGGTAATCCATTTTGTGAGTTGATCTTTTTTGTTGAGACGGAAAGAGATTTCTTGTTTGAAGAAAGTGATTGGGGCGGGTTTCATGGGGGGAAGATAGGGAAAGAAAATGGGGGAGGAAAGAGGGCTTTGATTTGACTGCAGGGTATAGACTTTGTGTAAGTAATTTTATAGGAGAGTGTAGGGTGTAGTCTGTGTGGAAGTAATTTGCAGGGCATCATATTAATCTATTGTATTCGTAAAATTCAAAAGTAATTTATTTGGAAGACTACACCCGGCGGGCTGCAGGGTATAGACTTTGTGGAAGTAATTTTAGGAGAGTGTAGGGTGTAGTCTGTGTGGAAATAAATTCAGGGACATCTTGTCAAACAACTGAATCGTAAAATTCAAGAGTAAGCTATCTTCAAGACTACACCCGGCAGGTGAGGGGTTTCTTTTAGGTAAGTTTTTGAGTTGGTTATATATTGAACCGACGTTCCCAGCCGTCAAATTCACATTTGTGTTTTTTTGCAAGATTAGTCATTTGATTGAACCAGGAAGCAATGTCCTTATCAATTGAAGTGTAGTCAGAAGTAAATCCATTTATTAGAAATAAAATGGATGAATCAGAGATGTCCGTAATTTCTGCACTATAGCCAAGAGCAGTAAGTTCTTTAGTTAGTGATTCCGCATTGTCGGAATCGTATGCATAAAAAAAGTACTCAAAATTATTTCTTGGCCTGTATTTTATTTTTCGGTCTAATATTTTCGCTTTACGTATTCTCATTTAAATGTATTTGGAATGAAATGATAAACTAGTAGGTGCATTTGCCAAACTGATCAAAATATAATTTACTAATATTCACAGGACTTTTCATTCCCATATAATCTCTTGCACTACTATACAAATAATCTTCTGCGCGAACGACTATACCTTCTTTAACCGGATTTTGATGTATGTATCTTATTTTTTGTTCTGTAAATTCATGAGAAAATGTTTCTTTGGCATGATTTCCATTTTGCCACAATTGAAAATTCTTGTTTTTTGAATTCAATTCACCGGCATTCCTGAAAATGGGAACCATCCATTCACGCCGGCTTTCTTTCACTGTCAGCATTTCACGAATGAGTTGGGTGCTTGTAAACTTTTTAAAGTCACACATGATCTGACTCAGATTATTATTTCTTGAACTTGCAACCATATGAATATGACTTGACATAAAAACATATGCATGAACATTCAAGCCTTTATTCTTAATACAAAAGTTTAGACTATCCGCTAAAATTCTCTTATTTCTCTCTCTGATAAAAAGATCCACCCACCCAACCAGAGTGCTGGTCATAAAGTAAATTCCATCCTGTTTGTCTATTTGATAAGCGTTTGGCATTCGACAAATCTAAAGACAAAACTTTTTTTATGCATCCAATATATGATGGTGATTTTAATAGAAGAAGCATGCTGCCCTTCCAATCAACCCCCACGCACTCTCAAAAACTTCAGCCCCCGCCTCAAAGGCTGGCAGAAGTCTCGATTGAAAATGAAAACTAGAATAACATAAGACACTTTGTAATTTATATGTTCTCGAAAAAACTACGCCCCCCGGACTTCTGCCAGCTACCTTCACCTAACCCCACGCACTTTCAAAAACTTCAGCCCTCGCCTCAAAGGCTGGCAGAAGTCTCGATTGAAAAAAGAAATTAGAATTACATAAATCATTTTGCAGCTTGTATGTACTAGAAAAACCACGCCCCCGGACTTCTGCCAGCTACCCTCTGCCAACCCCACGCACTTTCAAAAAGTTTAGTCCTCACCTCATAGGCAAACAGAAGTCTTGTTTGCAAAAAAAAGCGCACAAAAAAAAAGGAGCTCTCCCAGCTCCTTTTTTGTCTAACCAAACTCTAACTATTTTATTAAGAGATCTTGAAACTCATCTCTACGACGCGGCCGTCTTCTGAGAAGATCAATTGATCTGTAAGATGCTTCATTAAGAAAATACCACGACCACATTCTTTCTCCAGATTTTCAGGAGCAGTTGGGTCAGGTAAATTGTAGTAATCGAAACCTGTTCCTTCGTCTGCAATTGTAAAAACAATTGAGCCGGGTGCATGGGTACAACTGATGCTAACTTTTTTAGTTCCGTCAGATTTGTTGCCATGATAAATAGCATTGGTCACCGCCTCTGTGATAGCAACCAACATGTTTCCGAACATGTCTTCACTCACGTTGTACTTGTTGCGGATATCATCAATCATACGTTCAACCACCGAAATGCTTTCGGGTGTGGACGCTAGTTCCAGTGTCTGACTTTCGCCTGTAAGTTGCATTAATGAATTATTTATCAATGGATTGGAAATAATCGTTTACCTTTTGTTTATAATAGGAATTCAAAGAAGGTGGTACTGTTTTTAGCAATTCCATCTCTTTTTGCTTCATTCTCTTATACTCTTCAAATTCGGAAGGGTTACGATAGTAGGCATTTTTTGCTTCCTCTGATTTCCTCTGATCATCCTGCTCACGCTCGCGTTCCGCCTTCTCACTTTCCAGCAATCGGGTAGTAATTTCCTGCTGACGTTTCAAAGTTTGTTCGCTGATCATCCGGTTAACAATGTCCTTTTCAGTTTCTTCCATCTGATTAGCGATATCTTCAAGATTTCCCAACTTTTTAGTACCGTCCTTATTATCACTTTGATTCAACTTATTCAACTCATTTCTAATGAATTCCTGCTGTGCTGCCATTTTTGCCAGCTCCTGACTCATCTGCTGACCTTCCTTGCCTGATTTTCCGGGTTTGGGTTGCTGGCCCTGCTTCATTCCGGCTTTCATTTTCTGCATGTTCTTGTTCAGCTCTTCCTGCATCTTGCGGAGTTCAGCCATTGAAGATGACTTCTTTTTTCCGGGCTTTTTACAACTGGATGGAGACTGCGATTGCGCCTGTTGTTGCATCATTTGCTGAAGTGCTTCACTCAGCAATAACGTCAGATTGTTTACTGATGTCATAACAAACTGCTGACGACTTCTTGCTTGCGGAACCATTCGCGCTTCAAGATTGTCTAACGATTCATCCATATTCTGATTGATCGCAGTTATTTCCTGATTTACTTTCGGTGCTATTTCTGCAACTCTTTTACTCAATGCAAAAAGTGAATCTTCAATCGATTTAGCATCATCTTTTAATTTCTGCTGTTGCTGACTCAACTTCAAATATTGCGGATTATTAATATCAATCGATTTTAATTGTTGCATCAACTGTTCCTGATTGAAAGATAATCGAAGCAAGTTTTCAAGTAATGCACGTAAAGCATCCATGTCTTCTTCATTCTCTTCTTCTTCCATTTCTTGCTGCATCTTGCTCATCTTTTGTGCAAGCTGTTGCATTTTTTGAGAAGCATTCTTCTGTGACTTAGAAGCTTTATTACTTTTTTTCTGATCTAATTGCTCAGAACTTTCTTCCATGTCTTTTTGAATTTCCTGCTCTTGCTGATCAGTATTTTCAAGATCTTTTTTCTCTTCCAGGTCTTCATTCTTCTTCGCAAGTTCATCCATATCCTTGCGGAAATCTTCGAAGTCTTTATTCAATTTATCCTGCTGATCTTTTTGTTCCTTCGACTCATTTTCTTTACTTTCTTTACTATCTTTTCCCTCCTTAGAATCTTTTTCTTCAGTCTTTTTCGCTAACTCGTCTTGCTTTTTTGCAAGCTCATTCAGCTTGTCGATATTATCCTGAAGTTTTTGTTCAAATTCCATTTGCTTGAACAATTCGATCGAACGCTCAAGTTCTTTCTGAAGATCTTTATTATCGAGTTTCATCTGACTCAATTGTTCCTGTAATTGATCCTTGTTTACATTCTGCATTAATTGTTGCAGTTGCTCAAGAAGTTTTTGAAGTTCAGGCGATTTTAATTTGTCTAGAATAGATTGCAATTGCTCTTGCTTCTGAGCAATATCTTCATTCACTCTTTTGTATTCTTCTTCCTGACGATTTTTATCTTCATTCTTTTTTCTGATCTCGTCAAGTTTCTTTTCCAGTTCTTTCTGACGATTCAAAAGCTCTTCTGCTTTTTTCTTTTCTTCGAATGAAAGTTCTTTTTTGTCAAGCAATTTTTTTCCAAGATCATTCAGGTCTTTCTGGATCTGTTTCGCTTTT
>Ga0116176_10004246_pt1 | contig 10438 bp, 10 predicted proteins | sample AD_STIC08_MetaG_FD_89803 | JGI IMG/M metagenome (GOLD analysis project Ga0116176, IMG submission 89803) | Active sludge microbial communities of municipal wastewater-treating anaerobic digesters from USA - AD_STIC08_MetaG | ecosystem: Engineered > Bioreactor > Anaerobic > Digestate | place: USA... | reverse complement strand
GCTGATTAAAAGTCAGCTGCTCTACCGACTGAGCTACCGGCTCTCTCAAGAGCGGCGGAACCTAGTGTTCGATTCCGGTTGGGTCAACGTAGGAAAGGCCGCACCTTCGGATTTTCGTGGGATGATCTCCAAACGGCCAAAAAGGAGCTTAGAATAAGGGGATCTGGAGTGGCGACGCGATGAAACGGGCTGGGAAACTGGGGATAATTCTCTTGGCGACGCTCGCGACAGGGTGCACGACGGCCGTGGACAAGACCCAGGCGGGGTTCGGCGACGCCGCCATGGCGCCCCTGAACGACCTCAACCTACGGCGGACGGAGGTGCCCGCGCTGCTGGAAGCGATCAAGTCGCCCTACGAGCCTATCCCCGTGGTGAGCTGCCAGGCGATCGCCGCCAGCGTGACGGAGTTGACCCTGATACTGGGACAGGACTCCGACGCCCCTCGCAAGCCCGACGCTTCACTGGCCGATCAGGCGGGCTCGGGCGCGGCGGACCTGACGTTGAATACAGTGTCGTCGACCATGACGGATTTCATCCCCTTCCGGTCAGTCGTGCGTGAGGCAACAGGAGCGTCGGCGCATGAGCGGAAGTTGCGGGCCGCCTACGAGCGTGGCGTGACCCGGCGGGCGTATCTCAAAGGGGTGGGCGCCCAACTGGGATGCGCGCCACCCGCGGCGCCCGCTCCGAGCGCGGGATTCGCGACGCCCCCGCCGAAGATCGAATACCGCAGCAACGTTCAGCCCGATTGATCGGCTCGTAGCCACGCGCTGCGCATTTCATTTCGCCACGTTGCGAAGTGTCCCTCGCTGATGGCGCGGCGCATCTCGGCCATCATCGCCTGGAAGAAGGCGATGTTGTGCCAGGAGAGCAGCATTGGCCCGAGATACTCGCCGGCCTTGAACAGGTGGTTGAGATAGGCCTTCGAATAGTCGCGGCTGGCCGGGCAGCTTGAGTTCGGATCGATCGGCGTATCGTCTTCGGCGAACTTCGCGTTCTTGATGTTGATCGCGCCGTTCCACGTCCATGCCTGACCATGGCGACCCGAGCGCGTAGGCAGTACGCAATCGAACATGTCGACGCCGCGCGCGACGGCTTCGACGATATCGATAGGCTTGCCGACGCCCATCAGGTAACGTGGGCGATCCTTTGGCAGGTACGGCGTCGTGAGGCTGATCGTATCGCACATGGCCTCATGCCCTTCTCCCACGGCGAGGCCGCCGATAGCGTAGCCGTCGAAGCCGGTCTCGACGACGCGTTGCGCGCTTTCGAGGCGAAGGTCGGGATAGGTCGAGCCCTGCACGATGCCGAACAAGGCCTGACGATCGCGCGTGCCGAAATAGGCTTTGGAGCGCTCACCCCAGCGGGCGGACAGGCGCATGGCGCTGGCTGCGGGAACGTGCTCGCATGGGTTGGCGACACACTCGTCAAGCTGCATGGCGATGTCCGAGCCCAACAAATCGGACTGGATCTCGATCGAGCGTTCGGGCGACAGAAAGTGCATCGACCCGTCGATGTGGGATTTGAACTCGACCCCCTCCTCTTTCATCTTGCGGAGTTCGGAGAGCGAGAAGACCTGAAAACCGCCGCTGTCCGTGAGAATGGGATGCGACCAGCCCATGAAACGATGGAGGCCGCCCAGCTTGTGAACGCGCTCGGCGCTGGGGCGCAGCATCAGGTGGTATGTGTTGCCGAGGATGATGTCGGTTCCGGTGGAGCGGACATCGTCGAGGAACATCGCTTTTACTGTCCCCGCGGTGCCAACGGGCATGAAGGCTGGCGTGGCGATGTCGCCGCGCGGTGTCGACAGCCTGCCCGTGCGCGCGTCGCCATCGGTGGCGCTTATGTGGAACGGGAACTCAGCCATTGGGCAACAGCAGGCAGGCGTCGCCATACGAGAAGAAGCGGTAACGCTCCTTCACGGCATGGGCATAGGCGCGTTTCATCACATCGAGACCCATCATTGCGCTCACCAGCATGAAGAGCGTTGATTTGGGAAGGTGGAAGTTCGTCATCAAGCCATCCGCCACCTCAAACTGATAGCCCGGCGTGATGAAGATCGAGGTGTCGGCGGTGTAAGCCGACAGGGGACCAACTGAGGCCGCGCTTTCGAGCGTGCGCAGCGCGGTCGTGCCGATCGGAATACAGCGGCCGCCCGAGGCGCGGGCCGCGATGATTGCGGCGGCGGCGGTTTGCGATAGCTCGGCGCGTTCGGCGTGCATGCGGTGTTCGGACACGTCTTCCGATTTCACGGGCAGGAAGGTTCCTGCGTTGACGTGAAGCGTTACGCTTGTGCGCTGGATGCCTGCGCTTTCAAGAGCTTCCAGAAGAGCGGGCGTGAAATGGAGGCCGGCGGTGGGGGCGGCGACGGAGCCGGACTCGCGCGCGAACAGGGTCTGGTAATCGCTCGCGTCCTGCGCGTCGGGGGCGCGTTTCGAGGCGATGTAGGGCGGGATGGGCATCGTGCCGGCGGCATCAATAGCGGCGTCGAGCGCGTCCCCTGTCCGGTTGAAACCCAGGCGCACCTCAGCTTCCGATTTGGAGATGACGATGGCCATGAGGCCATTGGCGAAGGCGACGGTGTCGCCCTCTTTCAGGCGCTTGCCCGGGCGGGCGAAGGCGGACCATTCGAAGGGCGACAGGCGGCTGTTGAGGTTCACTTCGATCTCGACATCGCCGCCCTCCCCGCGCGCCGGGCGACGGCCCAGCAGGGCGGCGCGGATGACGCGGGTGTCGTTGGCTACGAGGATATCACCGGCTTTCAGCAGGCCCGGCAGGTCGCGGATCGAGCGGTCTTCGAGCTTACCTTCACGTCCACGGACGACCAGAAGCCGCGCAGAATCGCGGGGAATGGCTGGTCGCAGGGCGATCAGCTCCTCCGGCAGGTCGAAATCGAAGTCCGAAAGCTTCATGGGGCGCCCATAGCGGGGAACAGCTTCGGGCGCCAGTCCGCCCTTGCGCCGCCCGGATTTGGAGTATGGTGAACGTGGGAGGACGACATCATGCTTCGCGCGACCCTGCTTGCTTCTTTGGCCCTGGCAGCCTGTTCGCCAGCCGCGCCCCCTGCCCCGACCCCGGAACCACCGGCGCCGGTGGCAGCCGCGCCAATCGATCTGAAGGCGCTGGAGGCGGCTCATGACTGGCAGCACGATCCGGGCGAGAAACTGAACGCGGACTGGATTGCCGGCGCGAAAGCCATTCTCGGCAAGCTGTCACGACCCGATGCGATCGATGCGATCAACGCGGCTGGCTTCGAGTGCATCTATGGCGAAGCGCATGAGGACTATCCCGACCCCATGGCGGTGTGTTCGCGCAGCTTTGCGACGCGGTCCTGCCAGATGGACTGGGAGATTGCCTCGACCGCCGATAAGGGAATGGTTCAGGACGTGGACGGTGCCTTCCGGCGGGATTGCGTTGGGCTGGATGATGACTGGCCGGACAAGGTGAAGTCGGCGATCGATGACCAGCTGGCGCCGGCGACGCCGCCGCAATAGGCGTGCGGGCGCGGCCTCGCAGAGGTGCGAGTTGGGTTGGTTTTGATTTTGAACGCGGTCGCTTAGGCGGCCGCGTTTTTGTTTGGCGGATTCAAAAATCCGCTCGTCCCGGCGCAAGCCGGGATCCAGGACTGCATGAGCAGGCCTGATTCAATGCACAGCACCCTTGATGCTCTGGGTCCCGACTTTCGTCGGGATGAGCGGAGAGAGGGGCGCGCGAGGTGGATGGAGTGCTCGCGTTGCTGCGGCTTGTGGCTGGCGTTCGTGAGCACGCCCTCGTCCTTCGACGGGCGCACGCGAAGCGTGCTGCTCAGGATGAGGGCTAGTGGGCTGTCGTGCGGGACAGCGACTGTTTCCTTGGTTGTGTCGGTCTTCGCTCGGGGCAGAACCGCAGGCATGGCGCGTGTGGCATTCACGCGGTCAGGGCGGCGGATCATCTGGAGTGTTGAGACGACGTAGTGCACGAGCATCGCAAATGCGCGCAGCGTCGCATCGATCCAGCGATCGAGAGGCGACGGGGTTACCAGCCCAGTGTGTGCGTGTTTGTGCCGTGTCATGGGTTGGATAATAACCCCGGCTCCGGCACCGGTTGAATCTGGCTCGCGCTATCCCCCATCTTTGTTGGCTAGAGCGCTGAATTTAGACGCGAAGAATTTTCGCCGCCCTACGGATTGGATACCACTCCATCCCTCGTTCTCGCATCAACTTGTCATCCCGACCGCAGCGAAGCGGAGAGCCGGGAGCCATTGAGAGGGTGTCGTGCGCTCACCATGGATACCGGATAGCGCTGCGCGCTTCCGGGATGACAGGTTGAGGGCGTGGCGCCGTGTTCCGGATCACGCGCGTGGCGCGTGTCCGGAATGACGTGCGAGCGGCCTAGAGACCCAGCTTCTTCAGCAGGATCTCGTTGACGGCCGCCGGGTTCACCTTGCCGCCGGAGGCCTTCATGATCTGGCCGACGAGCCAGCCGAGGGTCTTCGGCTTTTCGTGGCCGGCGGCGCGCTGGTCGGCGATTTCCTGCACCTGCTTCGGGTTGGCGGCGATGACTTCGTCGATGACCTTTTCGATCGCGCCCGTATCCGTGACCTGCTTCAGGCCTTCGCGTTCAACGATGGCGCCGGCGGCATCGCCCGTGGCGATCATCTTGGCGAAGACGTCTTTTGCGATCTTGCCGCTGATCGTGTTGTCGGCGATCAGCGCGATGAGGCCGCCGAGCTGGTCAGCCTTGATCGGCGACTGGCTCAGGTCGAGGCCTTCCTTGTTGAGGTAACCGAACAGGTCTTGTGTGACCCAGTTGGCGGCGAGACGCGCGTCCCGGCCCTTGGCGACGGCTTCGAAGTAGCTCGACTTTTCAGCGTCGCCAGCGAGGACGTTGGCGTCGTGCTCCTTGAGGCCGTAGTCCTTCACGAAGCGCGCGCGCTTCTGGTCTGGCAGTTCCGGCAGCTTGGCGCGGATGCTTTCGACATAATCGCCCGTGAGTTCGAGCGGCAGAAGATCCGGATCGGGGAAGTAGCGGTAATCGTGCGCGTCTTCCTTCGAGCGCATGGAGCGCGTCTCGTCCTTGTCCGCGTTGTAAAGACGCGTCTCCTGGTCGATCTTGCCGCCGTCCTCAAGGATTTCGACCTGACGGCGCGCTTCGAATTCGGCGGCCATCTGGATGAAGCGGAACGAGTTCACGTTCTTGATCTCGCAGCGCGTGCCGAGTTTTTCGAAGCTGCCGGTTTTCTTGTAGTGATCGTAGCCGCCGGGACGGCAGACGGAGACGTTCACGTCGGCGCGGAGATTGCCCTTCTCCATGTCGCCATCGCAGGTGCCGAGCGCGATGAGGATTGAGCGAAGCTTCTTCACGTAAGCGGCGGCTTCGGCGGGCGAGCGGATATCCGGGCGCGAGACGATCTCCATCAGCGCGACGCCTGAACGGTTGAGATCGACATAGGTGGCGTTGGGGTCGAGATCGTGGATCGACTTGCCGGCGTCCTGTTCAAGGTGCAGGCGTTCGATGCCGACGGTGAAGGAATAGCCTTCCTCTGCATCCACATCGATCTTGCCCTCGCCCACGATCGGCGATTTGAACTGGCTGATCTGATAGCCTTGCGGCAGGTCGGGATAGAAATAGTTCTTCCGGTCGAAGCGCGACCAGAGATTGATCTGGGCGTTGAGGCCGAGGCCGGTTTTCACCGCCTGCTCGACGCAGAACTTGTTGATGACGGGCAGCATGCCGGGCATGGCCGCATCGACCAGCGAGACGTTGGTGTTCGGATCGTTCCCGAACGCGGTCGGGGCGCCCGAGAACAGCTTGGAGTTGCTGGCCACCTGCGCATGGACTTCGAGCCCCATGACGACTTCCCAGTCGCCGGTACGGCCTGAAATCAGATAGGGCTTGCGGTCTGCCATAGCGTCCTCGGGTGGGGTGGATTCTGGCTTTTAGCGGGGATTTCCGGGGGCGTCACCCCGACGCGCCAAATCGTGCGCGGGCCTTGTCGGATCGGCCCTTTGCCGCACGTCTTAAAGGCAGAAACTCACACAGGGAGAAGATCGTGACCGATCGCACAATCCGCCTGCACCGCGTGCTGACCGCCAAGCCGGAGAAGGTTTACAAGGCCTTTGTCGATGCCGACGCCAAGGCGCGGTGGCTGCCGCCGAACGGGTTCACCTGCAAGGTGCACAGCTTCGACGCCAAGGTGGGCGGAGCCTATGAGATGTCTTTCACCAACTTCAGCACCGGCAACAGCCATTCGTGGACGGGCAAGTTCCTTGAACTCGTGCCGGGCGAGCGTGTGCGCTATGCGGACCGTTTCGATGATCCGAACCTGCCGGGCGAGATGGTGGTGACCGTCACGCTGAAGAAGGTGATGGTTGGAACCGAGATCAGCATCGAGCAGACAAACGTGCCGGAGATGATCCCACTTGAGGCCTGCTATCTAGGCTGGCAGGAGTCGCTGGAGAATCTCGCGAAACTGGTGACGCCGGAGATACCGGACTAACGATCGGCCGCGAGCGGATCGAACGCCACCGCGATATCCTGCAGGCGTAGCGGCATATCGTAGGCATAGCCCTGGACGTAGTCGCAGCCGATGGCGTGGAGTTCGCCGGCGACAGCGGCATCTTCGATGCCTTCGGCGGTGACGGTCATGCCGAGGCCGCGGATGAGGCCGGTGAGCGCTGTGATGATGCGGCAGGCGCGTGGTTGGCGAACCATGCGGGAGAGCTTGGGGTCGAGCTTCACGCCATCGGCGGGGATTTCGGCCAGCCAGGCGAAGGACGAGTGCCCTGCCCCGAAATCGTCGAGCACAATGCCGGCGCCAGCTGCGCGGAAGGCGGCTAGCGCGCCGAGGGCGCCTTCGAAGTCACGCAGGGCGGCCTGCTCGGTGAGTTCGACGCGGAGGGCGCCGTGCGGCAGCTTTGCATCGCGGATGATGGCGGCGACTTCTTCCACCAACAGCGGACGTGCGATCTCGGCGGCGGAGAGGTTCACCTGCATGAAGACGTCGTGGCCCTGCGCGCGCAGATCAGCGAGTGTGGAGGCGGATTTTTCCAGCATGACCGGGGCGATGGCGGTCCAGTCTGTGTCGCCGCCGAGGCCGATGAGCGTGTCGGGACCGACGAGCTGACCATCGGGCGCGCGGAAGCGGGCGAGCGCTTCGAAGCCGGCGACGGCCAGCGTGTCGAGGCGCCGGATGGGCTGGAAGACGGGTTCGACATTGCTTTCGCCGTGGACGAGACGCGTGCCTGCTTCGGCGGGAACAATCAGGCCGCGAGCGACGCCTAGATCGTGGAAGGCGCCGAAGAAGTGCGCGGGCCGGCCATCGAGCAGCGTGACGCGGATGTCGATGGGATCACCGGGGCGGCCATTGCGCAGCGGCGTAGCGACGCGGACGCGCGCGAGGCCGTCGAACTGGGCCAGCAGCGCTTCGAGAGACCATGCGCCGTCGATAGAGGCGAGCGGGCCGCCGGGTTCGGCGCGGATGGTGAGCACGCCCGTGGCGCCGTTCCACGACCATAGCGCTGCGCGGGCGGAGGCGGCTGACGTGTTGGCTGCAAACTGGTTCATGTCGCCCCGGCGAATTGCATCAGGCGGAAACAAACGCCTCGGCGGCGGCAAGTCCAGCCTTTGGGCCGACGGCGGAGGCTATGCCCGGATTTGACAGGGTTTCAGCGGCGACGCGGCGGACATCGGCAATCGTTACGTTGTCGATATGGCCAAGGACTTCCTCGACGCTCACCAGCCGGTTGAATGTCAGGAGTTCGTAGGCGGCGGAACCGGCTCGGGCGGCGGGGGCTTCGGCGGACATGGCGAACTGGGCGGCGGCGACGGCCTTGGCGCGGGCGAGTTCGGACTCGGTCGGGCCGGCGGTGGCCATGTCCCCCCAGATGTCGCTGGTGATCTTCACGACTTCGGCGGCGTCTTTCGGATCGCTGCCAGCATAGACGGAGATGCGGCCGCAATCGGAGTGCTGATCGCAGGAAGCGTCGATCGTGTAAGCTAGGCCCCTCGCCTCGCGCACGTCCTGGAAGAGGCGCGAGGCCATGCCGCCGCCGAAAATCTCCGCGAAGATGCGGGCCGCGAAGCGATCCGGCGACGTGGCGGAGACTGTGCGGCGGGCGAGGACGAGGTGGCTCTGTTCGAGCTTGCGCTGCTCCACGCGCAGAGCCGTTGCGCCGAGAGCGGGGGCGGTGGACGCGGGGGCGGGTTCGCCCTTGCGCGCAGCGAGCCAGCGGTTGACCACGGAGAGGACGGCGTCGCGATCGAACGCGCCGGCGACGGATACGACGGTGCGCTGGGGCGAATAGTTGGCGGCGAAGCCGACAAGGTCGTCGCGGCGGATGGTGTCGAGCGTCTGCTCGGTGCCGAGGATGGGGCGGCCGAGCGCGTGGCCGGGATAGCTGGCGACTTGCGCGAGTTCGAAGACGAGATCGTCGGGCTGGTCGGCGGCTTCGCCGATTTCCTGGCGTACGACGCCCTTCTCGCGTTCGATCTCGTCGAGCGGATGATCGGGACCGAAGGCAAGCGAGAGCGCAACGTCCAGCATCTCCGGCGCGTCGGGCGACAGGCAGCGGACGAAGTAGTTGGTGAGTTCGTAGCCGGTGGAGGCGTTCATGACGCCGCCGCGAGCTTCGACGGCTTCGGCGATCTCGCGGGCGTTGCGACCGGCGGCGCTCTTGAATGCCATATGCTCGAGAAAGTGAGCGAGGCCGTTGCGTTCGTCTGATTCATGACGTGCGCCGGCGGCGAGGAAGACGCCCACAGCCGATGTACGCAGGTTGGGCATCGTGTCGAAGACGATGCGGGCGCCGTTGGGTAGCTGGATCACTTCCCGCGCGTCGGCCATCAGCTGGCTTTCGCGACGATGGCGTCGACACGCTGACGGACGAAGTCGGCGCTCATCGGGCCGGTGTCGAACTTTTCGGGCTTCGAGGTGAAGGCGCGGGCGCGATCCGGCAGGCCGGCATCGATGCCGAGGGCCTGCTTCACTGTCTCAGGGAATTTGGCGGCGTGGGCCGTGGCGAGCGAGACGACTGGACCGTCCGCATGGCGACCACGGCGCGCGGCGGCGAGGCCCACGGCGGTGTGCGGACACACGACCCAGCCGGTTTCGGCGTGGGTGCGTTTCATTTCCTCGATCGTCTCGTGGTCGCTGACGCGTTCGGCGGAGAGGCCCATGGAGCCTAGCTTTGCGACAGCAGCCTTCGGCAGCGGCGCTTCGCCTGTGTTGGCGAGCTGGGCGTAGGCATTGGCGACGCCGGCGCCATCGCGGCCAGCAGCCTCAAACAGCAGGCGTTCAAAATTTGACGGAAGCTGGATATCCATCGCCGGGCTGATCGTGGCGGCAGTCGCGCCCTTCTTCAGCGGCAGGCCAGCGATGAGGCGGGCCATGGCGTCGTTGGCGTTGACGGCGGCGACAACATCGAAGCTGGCGAGCAGGCCGCAGCGCGAGGCGACATAGGCGGCGAGCGCGTCGCCGAAGTTTCCGGTCGGCACGACGAAACGGATATTGCGGTCACGGCCAAGCTGGGCCTGCGCCTGGGCGAAATAGACGCTCTGCGCGGCAACGCGGGCCCAGTTGATCGAGTTGACCGCGGCGAGCCGCGTGCGGCGGCGGAACTGGTCGTCGGCGAGCAGCTGTTTCAGGATCGCCTGCGTGCCGTCGAAATCGCCTTCGAGCGCCAGGTTGTGAATGTTGTCTGCGCCGGTGGCCGTCATGAAAAGACGCTGGGTCGGCGACACGCGGTTCAGCGGGTGCAAGATCACCATGTCGACATGTTTCGATCCGGCGAAAGCAGAAGCCGCGGCGCCGCCCGTGTCGCCCGAGGTGGCGCACAGGATCGTCATCCGTTCGCCGCGCAGGCCGAGGATGTGATCATAGAGCTGCGCGATCAAACGCATCGCCACGTCCTTGAAGGCGAGCGTGGGGCCGTGATGCAGTTCGAGCATCCAGCGGCCGGGGCCGACTTCGGTGAGCGGGGCGACGGACTGGTGCGCAAACGGCGCGTAGGCGCGCACGCACATCTCGCGGATCGCCTGTTCCGGCAGGCTCGATCCCGCGAAAGCCGACAGGATGCGCGTAGCCGTTTCCACATAGGTGGCGGTGGCGTTCGGACGCTCGATCTGCGGGAAGGCATCAGGGCTGAACAGGCCGCCGTCGGGCGCGAGGCCCATCAGGCTTGCCGACACGAAGTCGACAGGTTCGGCGTTGCCGCGAGTGGAGACGTACTTCATTTCTTTGACGCACCTTCTCGTGCGGGGCCGAAGCGCAGACGCCCTGCCCGCGCGTGAAACACCGCGTATATCAACGCGAAGGCAATCGCCATCCCGAACCAAGTGACGGCGTAGCCGATATGGCTTTCAGGCGGCGTCCGTGTGAGGAAATCCGGCGTTCCGGACAGCGGGACCAGGATGAAGGCGGCGTTGAGCGGCGCCGTCGACAGCGTCGTCGCCATCAGCGGCG
>Ga0116176_10004241_pt1 | contig 10446 bp, 5 predicted proteins | sample AD_STIC08_MetaG_FD_89803 | JGI IMG/M metagenome (GOLD analysis project Ga0116176, IMG submission 89803) | Active sludge microbial communities of municipal wastewater-treating anaerobic digesters from USA - AD_STIC08_MetaG | ecosystem: Engineered > Bioreactor > Anaerobic > Digestate | place: USA... | reverse complement strand
CTCGAATTCGCAAGGTTGCCGGGACTGTCAGGGGTCGGACCTGGCAGTCACTGGTCGGACACTATATGGCACATCTGTGCCAGGGGGTCTTCGACCGGCTCATTCCGCTCCCGCCCATCGAGATCCTGAGCGAGTGCAAATACCACCTGGCACAGATGTCCAGGCGAGAGAGAAAGCGGGTGCTGGTGTATCCGAAACTAGACCAGAACCACCGATTGGTGGGGTGGTGGTCTTTGCAGGATGTTTACCTTATTTTGGCGGGGTGACATGCGTCAGTTCGAGCCTACCGGCGATGGGTCGTGGATGTACCTGACCAGTGGGGTCACGGAACCGGCCATTCAGGGGGTCCATGAGTTCGTGTCCCGGTTCGTGGACCCCAACCAGGGATGGAAATTCACAGGAGTCCGGCTTCGGCCCAGGACTCCTGTGCAGTACGTCGGGTTCACAGTTGAGGAAGATGTGGTCGCTTTCGACTTCAAACGGCACACTCCCCAGGGTAGAGTCGAAAATCGGTCCCTCTATACGGATGGGTTCACATGGGGGTACGCCGGAGAGGGTCCTCGTGGCCTTTGCAAGTGCCTGACGACTTTGTGCACCATCTACGTCTGTCCGATGTCCGCAAGTTTGTCGGATGCCTTGTGGCACTGGGTCCGGTCAAGGGACAGGAACCAGTCCTACACGTTGTTGTCTGACGCGATCCCAACATTCGATTTCCTGAAACTGGGCCTCAAGGACATGGAGAGTCCATGACTTACCGACATCAAACCTCGGCAACTAACGTGTCGTCCCATGCTGCGGTCGCTATGATGACCGCAACCCATTGTTGCGTCTGCCGTGCCATGTTGACCGATGCTGAGTCGGTCGAGCACGGCATCGGCCCGGTCTGCTCCCGGCGCTACTACGACCCATTGCACCAGCCAACCGAACAGGACGTGAAGAACGCCCTCGGTCTGTTGGCGATTTCGGGCCTACCGGACCGGATCGTGGATGAATTCATGAGACAGGTGAACAACAACCACGCGAACGCCCGCTTGGGATGCAACGTCCTGGTCTACTGGGCGTCATGCAATTACCAAAACAGGGACGAGGTGTTCAAGTGCTCAGCCGTCATTCGGGCACTGGGCTACACCAAACTGGCCGAGAAGTTGGAAGTCGACCGCACCGTGGCTGTGGTCCGGGAGACTGAGCACCAGGTGGAGGTGTTCGTCCCGGACCAGTACCCGTTCCGCCGGGACCTGATGCGGATCAACGGGATCGTACCAATCCCGGACACTGACACCGCCACGCCCACCGGGAAGCCGGTCGGTGCACAGGCGAAGATCGGGCACAAGTTGGGCTGGTCCTTCCCGAAATCCTCGATGCCTCACTTCGAGTGCGTCCTGGGTGTCCACTACGGTGGAGACCTGGCTTCCAACCCAAACGGGGTGTTCAAGATCGCCCGTCGCCGTCGCTGGGATCTGGACTCCTACCTGCACCCGGCCAAGGCCCCCACGGCGACGAGCCAGGGGATCCGCCTGACCCCCTCTGCAAACGGGCACTATATCGAGATTCACACACCGTTCCTGCCAGCCTTCAAGGATGAGCTGAAGCATGTCATCCCGTGGATGGATCGGACCTGGACCGGCTCGCACTGGGAGGTAGACATGAAGCATCGGGCGACTGTGGTGGCCCTCATCCAGAAGCACTTCGGGGTGGTGCTGTGATTCGGGGGGGGGGCGACAACGCTCACCATCTAAGCGGGGTCGGCCCTGTGGGTGGTCCCCCTGCCAGGACAGGGGGCAAGGGCAGGGCCGACCCCGCTATCGATCTATGCCTTAGGAGGCGGGGCCTTGGATTTCTTCACGTACCGGTTCACGAAGAACAGGGCCACACCGATCAGGGCCAGGACACCAGCAATCCATGCGCCCGTCTTGAAGTTGTCCGCCGCCTGGACCACCTGCTGCCCCACTTTCTCAGGTGAATCAGGAATAACCACAGCGGGCTTTCCACTTTCGTCGGTGGCCGGATCAACAATCACATCTCCCACAGTCACAGCGACAGAAGGTGCCGGGTCCGCGACCTGCGGGGCGGCTTCCTCAGTCGCTGGACTTGGGCTTACGTCCTCGACCACCACGGACTCGCTTGGCGGGGGCGGGGTCTGGGCCACCATCACCATCGGGAACACCATCAGCGCGAGAAGAACGAGCGTCGAGATCAGGTTTCGCATCTAGAACCTCCTTGGGTACAGCCGGGGCCGTTGGCTCCTGGACCTTGGCGACCGGCGAAATGGCAGATTCCGGGTCCATGAACCGGACCGCTCCCGTTTTCACGGGGGAACCTGCCGAGTACACTCTTGGCTTGCCGACAAGAGACAACTGAATGCGGAGCATTTCCTTCTGGTCCGATGTCAGGGCCGGGTTCGTGAGTGCTTGTCGCAGACGGGTCTTGTGCTCTTTGTCCGCCTTGGCCCTAAGTTTCTCAGGGATCTGCATCCGTCCGATGAACGGCATTGACTACCTCCCTGGCACCTGGCGTTGGCTATCCGGGTACACAGCCAATCGAACCGTGTTCGGATTCGGAACGTACTGGCTCCGGCCCCGGAACATTGGGCGTCCTTCGATACGGTAGCGGTCAGATGCTGCGTAGCCTTCACCGTAGCCCGAGGGGGATACAACTCCGTCCAGGGTGACACCATCCTCGCGGGTGAACCCGTCCCCAAGGATACCATTGGTCAGGATGATCATCTGAATCTCGTCACCATAGGTCGGAGCGTAGGTTCTGCCTTCCGCGTTGATCTCCTCGTAGAAATTCCGCACGAGCATGGCCCGACAGGCTAGCGCCCCACCCTTTAAGACAGGGGTGATAGATGCGGGGAAGGATTCAGTGACCCAATCGATTGGTCCGCCAGGATCACTGCCTGACATCATGTACAACGGACCACCTCGATAAGTTCGGAAAACTCGTTTGCCAGTCGGGGTTGTCTGAGTCCAGGGTGTGTAATCCGTCACGCATACGGATCCATCCGACTGTGCGATTAGAGCACCCGGTTCGCCCATGAATCGAGTAAATTCTTCCCCGTTGGCAGTGAGAGGCATGATGGTCTGTATCGGACGTGGCCCTGCCGAAAAGGATTTCATAGCAGAGGCATTATCATTCAAGGGGTTCTCGCACAAGAAATCTGAATCCTGCAGGAGGGCCCCCATCGGCAGTCGCTCGGTCATGCCAGTCAGGTTCACCTGGCTGTTGCCGTTTCCAGCATTGGCGGGCCATGGATCAGCTCCATAAAAGTTTGCCGATACCCGAGATGTTGGACTGACCCCAATACCCAGGACATAAGGCCCCTGATTCGTTTTGAGTGTGATCTTGCCTCCCAAGGCTTCATCTGCTGGATCCGCAGACCAGAACATTGATTGGACAGACAAAAGGTTCCCGTCTGGACCGGACGGAACAGCATACAGGTCTACTTCGTTCCCTCTAGCATATGCGAACATGCTCCTGATGAGCGCAGGGTGTTGATTGATGGCTTTCGCCAGATTCCATGCGCAATTTTCCAAGGTTCCCACAGTAAAAGTGTGTGTGACTCGAGCTTTCAGTCCAAGGGCTGTCATGTCAATCTGGCGTCCCGAGTACACCCCCTGCTGGAGGATAGCCACCCTAACGTTCGTGTGAGCGGCAGGGGATCCGTTGATCGGGGCGGTGCCAACATTGTAACAGTCGACCACCACGGTGTCTGGGGCTATCACCCTTCCGATGTAGATGGCTTGGTCAGTCGCGGGATTGGGAGGGGTGCCAGTAGCCAGGACAAGATCCCCAACCTGAGCCCCTGTAACATTGAATGGGTTTCCGATCTGGGCATGACCCCCAACAGGGATGCTCAGGGTGGTGGTCAGGGGCCCTGGATGTGAGACGACCGACTGGTGACCTGCAACACCCACTGATGGGTTCTCGAAAGCGAACTCCGACCAGGTGTGGAACACCCGGACGTAAGCCCAATCTGGAGTTGCTGGGTCCACCCGGACGTACAAGGCCAGGTCCGGCTGGGAGTTGCCGAGCAACTCGACAGACACACTGGACCTAGCGGCAGTCGTCACATTGGGGACATTGACCGGAATCTCAACCATCTGTCCAGGTAGAATGGTCCCTGTCAGGTTCGTGTCATACACGATGTGCTGAGTGTTCCCCGGTTGAGAGGGGGAGGTTCCTTCGTCTACTAGCCAAACCTGACTGGCCGGAAGATTCAACTGCCCAGGACCCGATCCCGTAATATCAGTGACATGTGCCGCAAAAGAAGCGTACATATCGAGATAAGTGCCGTCCAGGAGGCCGAAACGCAGTCGGTGGTGCTTGAAAGCAGCAGGGTTCAACCCTAATGTCTGGGAAAAATTGTAGGTCGAAGGGACAAGGCTCAGAGTCAGCATAGCCCGTGTCGGGTTGTCCCGTTGCCCTTCGGTGAACGCCCTCGGGAGGACCCTCCACGCCGCAGAATCTGACTTGTCGGGCATCCGAGCGGCTGAGGCCGGAAGGTCCTCAGTGAACCCCACGTCCAGATTGGTTCCCGGATACATCTGCCCGCCGATCTTGCCGGTCCCAAGGGTTGTGTAGAAGTCCATTGTTGCCAGAATCTCAAACACGCGAGCGTTCGGGGTCATGGGAATGAACGCCCCGGTCACATCGTCGAACTGCTGGATCGGCGTCCGGATGGCATACTGTTCGGCCACCCCCAGCTGGCCGTAGCGTTCCACGTAGTCGGCATTCGCCTGGGCGTCCCCGTTACGAGACATGAAAGGATCGCCCTGGTACGGTGTGCGGTTGTAAGCCGAGTAGAAGTTGCCATTGAGATTTGCAGCACAGGGGATGGTCATCATCACGCCCTCGAGAAGGGGATCATCCCCGTCTGTCTGGAGGGCCCCAGATCCATCATGGAGACGGGCCAGGACGTAATTGTTCTTGTTGATGAATCCCCGCGCGAATCCGAACACCACGCACTCGACGATGTAGTGGTGGTCCTCGAATTTGTCCCCCGGTGTGTAGTGTAGGGACCTGGTGATGTCGATGGCGTTGGACGGAATGATGTAGGTGTGATCGTCCACACAGCCCGGATCGCGGGTGACACTGGGATCCCCATAGTTCGTTCCGGTGTAATCCCGTGCCCCGCCTTCGAGAATGAATAGGGTCTGGTTCGTCCCGTCCTCCTTGAGGAGGTTGGGCGGCCCATCAACGTTGTAGGTCACGCGGTCAGCGTTGAAAGTCTTGCCGCCCTTCTGATGGTAGTCCTGGGCCTCGTACACGCCGTACAACCGGACAATGCCGTAGTAGGGTGGAAGCTGGATCCCTTTGAGACCTTTCCCGAAATCTGACGAGTTGACGGATCTGAGGCTGTCGATGATCCACGCCGCATCCGGGCAGGTGTTTGTGATGTCTGTCGTCCGACGAGCCCCGATGTAGTACTGGTTGAGGGTCCAGGCCGGAAGGACCCCCTCGTGACCGTAGGTGGTCGGCACCGCAGGGTCACCTACGCCCGTGGCGAACAGGCAAGGCCGGACCTTCGGCCCAACACCGCTGTTGTCGTCACCGCCGACGATCTTGAACACGATATTGGTGGACTCGGACATGTCCGTGAACAGGTGATTGATCCCCTGCATGAACGGTCCGGCCCCAGCGTTGAGGTCCTTCCAGAACGGAATGTCCTGCCGACCAAAACGAGGCATGTATTCCCTGGGAATGGCGAAACCCATACGTTTTCCGGTTGTCCACATGCCAGACCCGCCTTTCGGGCAGTCTTTTGGGGCCATGTCAGGGTACGTCAACGGCCCGATCAGGCTAGTGGGGAGGACCCCGGAATTGAAAGTTTCTCCTTGAAGGGACATCCCCATGCTGCGGAACGGCCTGAACAGGATTGTCTTGGAACCCCGGTCGAAGAACAGCTCATGTTCCCGGTCCTGCTCGGTGGATCCGACGACGTTGCCGCCGTAGGCCCCAACTACATCAGGGGCATCGGGAGCATGCCACCCGAGGGCCGGAAGCCGGTTCCATACCTGGATATGGACCGGATCCCAGTAGATCTCATTGCCCGGAAGTCCCGCGTTCGTAGCAAAAGTGCTGTCCACCGTCGCCTGGCTTTGACGGAGGTACGCTCCCTGGTCATCCAGCACGTCGTACTTCTTGGCAAACGTCAGAAGATTGTCCGGGACTCGCTGGGTTCCGCCTCGACCGGGGTGATACAGCAGGGTCATATTGAGGAGCATGTCAGATGCAATATACGGTCGATTCGTTGTGGTGTCGAAATCAACTGAAATGTCGTAGCCATCCGAAGCGTTGTATCCGAGGTCCCTCCGAAGCCACGGATGGAGGGAAGTTTCTCCCCCGATGTCTGTGAGGACGATCGCCACGTCAGCGTATCCACTGGTTTTCCCCGACAGGTCATCAGAGTTGCTGTAAGGAGATCGAAACTCGAGGGTGATCACCTCGCCAGTTCCGGGGACGGGTGGGTTGTTGTTCCCATCCACATTCCCAACAGGGACGATGGTCACGCTGGTCGCATTCGATGCCGGGGATGTGGTGAATCCGGGTCCTCCTACGTTTCTACTGGTTCCTACCCCAACTACTTTCCACAGATTGTTGTTATTCCGTCCAGAACTGCTCTTATCCCCATAAGTGATAAGAAATAGTTTGGAAGAGGACCCTGATGGGTCCTTACCATTGTTCGTGAGAAGACCCCACAGAGTGGTTCGCCCATTCATCAGGGGTTTCAGGACAGCCGAAGGGTCATTCTGGATATCGCCCCCGATTGCTCCTGTATCCGTAGTGTACCAAACACCATAGGTATTGAAATTGATTCCGACATCGATCTCGTAACCTGTCGCCCCCGCAATCGTGAAAGTGCTTACATTTCGGCCTGTAATTCGAAGATCCGGATGCACAATTCCACCCAAGACCGCGAAAGGAATCATGAAATCCCATTCACGCCAGGGGTACATGGGGCCAACGTGTCGTTCCGCATAAGAAGGAAAACTCGGATCGTAACCTGTTTTCTTGATGTCGACCGGGGCGGGCTCACAGAAAGCCTGACCCTCCCACCGCATCGTGACCGGGTACTGGTTGCCATTCTTTGGGTCCACTACGGGATAGCCCGTTTTCCAGAACTCCTCGGGCATCAAAGCACGGACAGCCTGAGTGTTAGTGTCCCGGAACGAAGCCCGAGCACCGCCATTGCCATCCAGCCCACCGAGGTACAGAAAGATCGAGGTTCCGTTGGCCCAGATGTCGGGACCGGCGTTGAATCCCGCCACGTTGAAAAACGCAGCAGGTTGGAAATCCGGTTGCACGTCCCAGGTGCCGATTGCCGGGTTGATGTTGTCTGCCCACTGGTTGACTTTGCTGGCAGCAGGGTTCAGACGAAGCACGACGTCTCGCTGGATACACGCAGCATCCGAGAAGATCGTGCGGATCCCATCCGGCCCGTCCACATGCTGCACTCCCAGGGGGACTGCCCCGCCCGTGTGGGTCAGCATGAAATCGACCTCGTGAACTGTGGTACCCTGGGTGTCCCCGTCCACTGACTTTTTCCACGAGGTCTTGAGATCACCCCGGACCAGGGCAGCGACGTTGTGCTGGAGGATACGCTGGAAATCCCAGTCCTGAGCGTTGACTGCTCTGCGAAGATCGAGGATGTCTGTCCCGGCAATCTGATCCGCGTAAAGACCGTCCGGCCTAGAGTTGAAGATTCGCACCGTAGCCCCGACCTCGTGCCGGGTCACGGCTGTCCCGTACCGGCCTCGACTTGTGACGTGGACCGTCTCCGCCACAAGATCGATCGAGTCGAACCCGAAAATCTCGTTGTCAATGACAATGAAGGTATTTGTATAAGGGGCGAACTCGGGGTCCTCGAGACCACATCTGTTGAGGCCGATTACTCGAATGTCAGCAGGAAGTGTAAGGTCATAAGGAATAGCAGCCCCTACTGTTGCTTTCGTCAGAATCCGTGCCCCATCCAACGGGTTTGGAAGATTCTTCGTATGAGGGGTTCGATCCTTGGCCCCATTCTGGTTCGGGAGTCCCGATTCAGCAACTGCTACGTAAGACATTGTGTTCCGACGGAACACAGCGCAGATCGGGATGGCGTAGGTGTAGCCGTCTACTGTCCCTAATCCATTGGAGGGATCGCCGTCCCCGGCTCTCCATAAGGATGGATCCCCCAGGGCTTCGCGCATGTTGACGAACTGGAAACCCCCGACCGGAGATGTGGCAGTCCCTTGGCCTAAAATGTTAGGGTCACCCAGGCCGTCAGGGTAAGTGGCTAAGTTGACTGATGCCCCTGCCCCTTGACCTTGACCATGAACCCGGATTCTGTACTGAACCTGGAGGCGGCCCGTGGTTGAGAAGCCGATGGCCGGGTCCTCGAGGTCGTCGTCGATGTTCATCCCAGCGTACTTCACGTTGCCGAAAGCCCACAGCTTGCCCGCTGACGGCTTGTTGACAGTGGACGGGTTCGCATCCACCCGACACACCCAGGCTTCGAGGAACACGAAATCGATGCGTGTCTCAGACGACGGCGGCGGATAGAGGCGGATCACGTTGGCCAGAATGTGGTCTGCATCGGTCACGTCAGTGCCGAGGACCGGAATGATCCATCCGTTGACGTTCGCGAGAATGACAGGGGACTGCTCGAGCCCTTCGACCGTGCCAATCAGATCCCTGGGACGGCCCAGAACAAAACGATTGGACCACAACGGGTCAAACTGATATTCCTCCATGGCCCTGGTCGGGTCCATGATGAACCCAGAAGGCATGGCCGCTCGGATAGATTCCCGAAGGGCCTCCCATGCCTGCTGAGACACGAGGTTCAGTTCGCTATCCAGTGGGGGCTTCCCCTCCTGCCACACCAGACCAGCGAATTGCCTGGAGATGGCATTGAGAGTGCGCGAAACGCCGGTCCCGAAATCCGTTGCCATAGTTCCCCTCAGTCCAAAATGAACCCCTAGAAGAGCACCGCAAACGAAGCCACGTAAACCTTGGTCCGAGAGCGGTTCACGAACGCCAGCCTGAACTTCGTCGTCTTGTTCCAGAAAGCGACAGGCTCCAGGAGCCCGACCGGGCACCAGTGGATGCCATTGTCCGGCGATAGGTAGACTGTGAAATCTGATGGTTCCTGGTCAGTGTCGGAGATGCAGTACCGGATGGCGGGGGTGTTGATCCCGCCACATGTGTCCGTGGCGACATCGTGGGTCGTGTAGGCGCTGTACACCTGCCAGTAGACCATAAACTCATCGGTGCCGTCGGGACCTGTCTGGGCAGAAATGTCGATCTCCTTGGTGATCATCACCCCGGGACGGTTGGGGGTGACTGTCGTGTTCATGTCAAGAACAGCCGTGTGGGTCGGCATCTGTCCCGGGTTCGTACCCCAGGTCAGACCACGTCCGGTCTGGAACCGGGACGGGAAATACATAGGGTCGGCAGGAGGGTAGAACGGCCCCATAGGGTCCCCCCAACTGGCGTCCTTGAACAGGGCCGTGGGATCCAGCTCGTCGATATTCTCAGCGATCAGGAGAGGGTTGAAGTAGATCCAGTCGAACATTGAGTAGGTGGCGAGGAGGTGGGCGTAGGACTGACTGGACACGTCCCCGCCGTCCAAGGGGAGAATGTAAGATGAACCGTCGATGAGAAAATCCAGGCCCTGGAGGGTCGGGAGGAGGTATTTCCCGTTGATGGGGATGCCAGTAGAAGGGGCCGGTGTCCTGTCGACTTGCACGATCACGGGGGAGAAAGGAGCGACCATATGGCTAGTGAGGTCAACCAGGACTTGCATGGGGCGCTCCCAACAAACCGGAACAGTCCCGATAGGACGCTCCGATAGGGACTCTACCGTAGAGCGGAGCGGAGTGGCTTAGGAAAGAGGGGTCATGGGTTGTCTGGGTGTGATGGGGGTCTGAAAGGGGATCCCCGGGAGGTGCAAAATGAGGAACCTGATGCTGGTGCTGACGGTCTTGTTCGGACTCGGGTGCGGCGGAATGGGGGAAGCACCCTTCATGGTGGTCTGGGGAAGGGAGGATCTGACTGACCTGGATCGATCCATGACCCTGTGCTGCAAGCCCTACACGCCGGGTGACCAGTTTGTGGAGTGCATGTATCCGACGGGGGAACCAACGGATGAATACCTGCAGCGTCGCATGGCGGGAGTCCGCGACGGTTCGGCCCGCACGGGTGAGAAGGATGCCCTTGACACCTGCCCCATGGCCTGCAATCCGAACAACGGCAACGCCAAGTGTGAGGGCTGGAACACCCCCCTGCCCGATGCCGTGATGGACGGGGATCGGGAGTTCGACGGCCCCGATGGGACCGAGGAGACGGACGATCAGGGGCCGCTGCCCGATGTCGTGACGGATGACCAGGGGACGGACACCCAGACCATCGACGTTCCCGAGGGGGACACCGACAACTCGGACAACCCCGTGACCCCGGACGAATCGG
>Ga0116176_10004234_pt1 | contig 10456 bp, 8 predicted proteins | sample AD_STIC08_MetaG_FD_89803 | JGI IMG/M metagenome (GOLD analysis project Ga0116176, IMG submission 89803) | Active sludge microbial communities of municipal wastewater-treating anaerobic digesters from USA - AD_STIC08_MetaG | ecosystem: Engineered > Bioreactor > Anaerobic > Digestate | place: USA... | reverse complement strand
GTTGTGCTCCAGCGCCATGAACACCGCCTCCACCGATCGGACGTCCGATCGGTGGAGGCGGTGTTCATGGCGCTGGAGCACAACGCCTCCCAGGATGTCGTCCCGGCCCTGCTGGAGGCCAACCCCGCCCTCAAGATCGTCGATCTGGCGGGCGACTTCAGGACGCCCGACCCGGCGGGCTATCAACGCTTCTACGGCCGGACCCACGGGGCGGTCGAGCTCCTGCCGCGCTTCGTGTACGGCTTCACCGAGGCGGCGCGCGATCGCATCCGGGGGGCGCAGCTCGTGGCGAACCCCGGCTGTTTCGCCACCTCGCTCCTCCTCGGACTCTGGCCGCTGAAGGCGGCCGGCCTCCTCAAGGGGCCGATCACGGCCGTGGGCATCACCGGGTCGACGGGCGCGGGCGCCAAGCCGGCCGAGACGACGCACCACCCCCACCGCGCGACCAACGTGCGCGCCTACAAGGCGCTGGCGCACCAACACATGCTCGAGGTCCGCCATTTTCTCGGCGCGCGGGACTCCGACCTTCTCTTCGTGCCGGTTTCGGGGCCCTTCGCCCGGGGGATCTTCACGACCTTCGTCTTCCCGGGGATCGAGGCGGCCGCGCTGGGCCGCGCCTACGCGGAAGCCTACCGCGACGCGCCCCTGGTCACGGTGGCCAAGGGCTCGCCCGAGCTCAGACTCGTCCAGGACACGCCGCTCAGCCGCGTGGGCTGGGAGGGCCGGGACGACGCGGCCTGCGGCTTCGCCGCCATCGACAATCTCGCCAAGGGGGCGGCCACCCAGGCGATTCAGAACTTCAACCTGATGTGCGGACTCGCCGAGCAGGCCGGCCTCCGGCATGCCGGCGGCTTCGTCTGAGGGAACGTTATGAGCGACAACTTCACCCGCTGGCGCGAGGCGGAGGAAAAGCGCCTCGCCGCCACCTACGCCAAGTTCCCCGTGGCGCTGGCGCGCGGCGAGGGAATGCGTGTCTTCGACGTGGACGGCAAGGCCTACCTGGATTTCTACGGCGGCCACGCCGTGGCGATCATCGGCCACTGCCACCCCCACCTGGTCGCGAGCCTCGGGCGGCAGATCGGCGAGTTGATTTTCTACTCCAACCTCTGTTACCTGCCGGTTCGGGCCGAGGCCGCGGAGAAGCTCCTCGGGCTCCTCTATCCCGAGATGACCCGCCTCTTCTTCGTCAACTCCGGCGCCGAGGCCAACGAGACGGCGCTCAAAATCGCGCGGCGCCGCTCCGGCCGGGAGCGCGTCGTCGCCATGCAGGGCTCCTTCCACGGCCGAACGATCGCGACCCTCAGCGTGACCGGCACCGCGAAGTACCGCGACGCCTTTTCGCCCACCATCGCGAGCGCCACCGACTTCGTGCCCTTCGGCGACATGGCCGCCGTCGAGGCCCTGGATCCCGCGCGCGCCGCCGCGGTCATCCTGGAGCCCGTCCAGAGCATGGCCGGCGCCGTCACGGCGGACGGGGAGTACTTCCGCGCCCTGAGGGCCTACACGCGCCGCCACGGCATCGCCCTCATCTTCGACGAGATCCAGACGGGGCTCGGCCGGACAGGCCTGCCTTTCGCCGGCATGCACTGGGGCGTCGCTCCGGATATCGTGACCATGGCCAAGGGCGTCGGCGGCGGCATTCCCGTCGCGGCCTGCGCTCTGACCGAGGAGTTCGCGGCGGGGATCAAGGTCGGCGACCACGGGACGACCTTCGGCGGAGGGCCCGTGGCCTGCGCGGCGGTCAAAGCGACGGTCGAGGTCATCGAGCGGGAGGGCCTGGTCGAACGCGCCCGCGCCATGGGCGCGCGCCTCGGCGCGCGCCTCCGGGAGGTCCCGGGGCTCGCGGACCTCCGCGGCATGGGGCTGCTCCTCGGCTTCGCGATGCCGCGCCCGGCGCGGGACATCCAGCAGGCCATGCTCGCGAAGGGCGTCCTGGTGGGCGTCTCGGTGGATCCGCGCATCGTGCGCCTGCTTCCGCCCCTCACGGTCGGCGAGGACGACATCGAGGTTCTCGTCCGCGCCCTGAAGGAGATCGCTCAGTGAGGCACTACTACCGGCTCACCGACCTGGCGATGGAGCAGATCATCGATCTCCTGGATCGCGCCGAGCACCACCGCTACAACCCGCGTTCTGAAATCCTCGCCCGCAAGGAATTCGTCCTGATCTTCCTCAACCCGTCGCTGCGCACCCGCGCCAGCTTCGAGGTGGCGATCAGGCACATGGGCGGCGGCGTGACGACGCTGGGCTCCGACGCGATCTGGCCCCTGGAGGCCCAGCCCGGCAAAGTCATGGACCAGCAGCGGACCGAGCACGTGTTCGAGGCGACGCTGGTTCTGTCGCGCTACTACGACGGCATCGGCGTGCGCAGCCTCGCGCGCGGGCAGAACCGGGAGGAGGATCTCCAGGACCAGGTGCTCGCGTCATTCATGGAGCGCGCGCAGGTGCCGGTCTTCAACATGGAGTCGGCCATGTACCACCCGTGCCAGGCGCTCGGCGACCTGCTCACCGTGCGCGACCTCCTGGGCGGGTTCGAAGGGCGCCGGATCGCGATCACCTGGGCCTACCACCCCAAGGCCCTGCCCATGTCGGTGCCGAACTCGATCCTGCTGGCCGCCTGCAGGGCGGGCATGGATGTGACCTTGGCGCACCCGCCCGAATTCGCCTTGACCGACGGAATCATGGAGCTGGCCCAGGCCGATGTCGAACGGTCAGGCGGCGCGCTGCGCCTGTGCCACGACCGCTTCGAGGCGCTCAAGGATGCGGAGATCGTCTACGCCAAGGCTTGGGGCGGCCTGAACCGGTACGCCGACCCCGCCCGGGAGGCCGAGGAGCGCGAGCGGCACCGCGCCTGGATCGTGGACAAGGAGGCCATGAGCCGCACCCGCCGCGCGTTCTTCATGCACTGCCTGCCCGTGCGGCGCAACGTCGTCGTCAGCGACGAGGTGTTGGAGTCGGCCGCCTCCAAGGTCATTCACCAGGCCGAGAACCGCCTGCACGTTCAGAAGGCGATCCTGGAATGGCTCTATGCGTGGAACGAGTCCTGAGAAGGCGCGGCCGGCCCGCCCGATGCGTCCGGCCTTGAAACTTTGCGTCCACGGTCCGATATACATATAATGCTTTCAAGAGCAAGTCGAAACCCCTTACCAAAGGAGACGTTTATGCGGAATCTGCTCGCTGCGATGCTCGCCTTGGCTCTCTACGCCCAGGCGCAGACCCCGTCCGGAGGCGGCCAGCCGGGCTGGGACAAGCTCAAGGGCCCGCAGGACGCGTGGGTGTACGTCGTCGTCGGCGCTTACGACGCGATCGGCCCGCGCCTGGAGAAGGCGGCGGTCAAGCTCGGCCCCGAGGCGGTGGCGGACATCAAGGAAATCCCGACGCAAATCCGCGAGGGCATCGGCGACAGCCACGGCATCGCCCGGGACGCCATCGATCTGAGCCGCCCCTTCGCCTTCGCGGTCTACAATCCCCTTGCCGGCCAGCCGCCCGCGGCCATCCTGCCCGTCAAGGGCGAGCTGGCCAACGACGCAAAGGCGAGCAACGGCTACATTGTCGCCTGCGACAATGAAATCCTCGCCGAGCGCCTGTCGTCCGCGCTCAAGGCGGCCGGCGCGGGCGCCATCGCCGCTCCGGCCGGAGCGGTCAGCGTGTACATCGACGTGGGCACGATCTTTCAGCTCTTCGGGCCTTTCGTGCAGATGCAGCTCGCCTCAGGGATGGGCGGCTTTGGCGACCCCGCGGGAGTGGACCGCCAGGCGGCGATGGCCGGCATGGATCTCCTCTTTAATCTGCTTGGACAGATCAAGCACGTGCTGCTCGACCTTGACGTGAACGACCAGGGCCTGCTCGTGGCCCAGGACACCGTCGTGAAGGAAGGCACGGAACTCGCTCAGCTCTTCGGCGGCCAGGGCGGCGGCACGACGATCGGCGGCATTCTGCCGGCCCGGGCCATTGTCTTGAACGGCAAGCTCAAGGGCCTTGTGCCTTTCGTGCTCAAGCTGGCCGATCGGTACCTCGCCAAGGCGTGCGCGAGCCCGGCGGATGCGAAGACTCTCCGTGACGCTTTCGCCAAGTACGCCGGCGGCGCCGGCGAGGACTTTGCCATGAGCATGGACTTTTCCCCCGAAGGCCTCGTCACGGACCAAATCAACGCCTTCACGGGAACCTTTGACGATCTGCGCGCGTCCTACCAGGCCTTCGCCTCCGAGAAAGCGTCGGCGCTCACGAGCGGAGCCAAGTTTGCGTTGCAAGAGAACGTCAGGCAATCGGGCGGCGTAGCGGTGCACAAGTTCACCAGCACGATCGACGCTTCCGCGCTCGACTCGCAGGCCGGCGCCCAAGTGAAGAAGCTTCTCGGCGGCGGCCTGCAAGGCGAGGTGGCCCTGGCCAACGGAAAGCTCATCACCTGTAGCGGCGGGAAAGACTACTCCCAAAGGCTTGACGCCCTCATTGCCGCAAGCAAGAATGCGGGGGGGGCGCCCGGCACCCACCCGGTCGCCTTCCGTTGCGATCTCGTCAGGCTCCTCTCCAACCTCGCCGCCGCCGCCGGCGCCGGCGCCGAGACGCCGGCCTCTGCCCCTCCGATCTCGGGGACGGTGGCCTTTGCGGGACCCTCGGCCAAGAGCAACGTCGTGATTCCCATAGAAGCCATCGCCAAGGTGAAGGAATTCGTCGAACAGGCCTTCGGCGTCGGGGGGATGGGCGGCGCCTTTGCGCCGACCAGTGACGACGAGGACAACGAAGACACCGAGGACGACGAAGACGACGGGCAGTAGGCCCTCTCTTCGGGCGCTGACGAAAGCCGGCCGGAGATCCTGTCGAGACGGGGTCTCCGGCCGGTTCGTTCACCCGCCTCTCCCGCCCAACGAAGCGGTAGCCAAGGGCGCAACGCCGGTGTACAATGCCGGCGAAAGCGGGTACATGCGCGCGGGCCAGCGCCCGGGGAGGTCGCCGTGAAGTGCGGTCGCTGCCAGAAAGATGTGCCGGTCTTGACGCCGTCGCCCGAAGGGGACATGGACCTCTGCGGCGATTGCTACGCGGCGGTCTACCGGCAGCTTCACGCCGCGCGCGGCTTCCCGAAAAAGCCGATTATCGCCGCCGTCGTCGCGGCGGTCGCCGCCGTGGCGGCAGTCTGCTTGTTCGTGGCGCCAGGGGCGCCCGGCGACTCCAAAGACGCGCCGGCTCCGAAGACGGAAACCTCCGCTCTCGTGGGTCCGAACAAACCCGACCCGCGCAAGACGCCCAAGAGGACGCCGGCCGCCCCCGTGAAGCCCGCCAAGACCGCCCCGGCGGCAAAACCGGCGGCGCCCGCCCAGACGCCGCCTCCTGACGAGGACGCGGGCGAGCCGGACGAGAGGGCGGACCAGGCCGCGGCCAAACCCGATGAGAGCGGTGAGGCCGCCGAGCCCGCGGCCGAGGAAACGCAGCCGAAGGCGGCGACGCCCCCGCCCGCCGCCGCCCGTCTGGAGACCGCGGCCTTCGTGCTCACGGCAAGCGGGGCGCACCGCACGGCGCAGGCCAGCGTCAGCGTCCACAAGGCCGACGGCCAAACCGGAACGCAGACGATCCACGTCCCGGAGACGGAGATTCTCTACGAGGTGTCCCTCGCCCTCGCGCCCACCGCTGAAGACGATATCGTCGTCACCGGACTCGCGCTGCGGGTCGGCGGCACACCGTTCATCCCGATCCAGGCGCGGCTCTTCGGCGGGCCGTACCTGGGACCTTCGGAGGCCGCGCCTCTGCTCTCCGAGAGCGCGGCGATCGTCGTGAGCTTCGGCGCCGAGGAAGATTCGATCGCGGTCTCGGACCACGGCGAGGAGTTGGTGGCCCTGCGCAGAACCAGGCCGGCCTCGATTCCGCTCACCGTGCTGTTCGCGCTACCGAGGGACATGCAGCCGGGAGAATCCGCGGCCATCGTCCTGCCCGAGGGGGAGATCCCGGTCGCGCTCAGGTAACGCGCGGCCGGCGCCTCACTTCGCTTTCCGCACCACCGATCCGCCGGGCGTGTCCTTGATCGCGTAGCCCAGCGCCGCGATCTCGGCGCGCAGCCGGTCGGAGGCCGCCCAGTCCTTGCGCGCCCGCGCCGCGTCGCGCTCCTTGGCCTTGGCGAGCACGCCGGGCGGGAGCGGCTCGGCCGAGGCGCTCGGATCCGCCGCGAGCGCCCGGCGCGGGACGCCGAGAATGCGCCCGAAAAGCGCGTAGTGCGCGAGGATCGCGTCCTTGACGCCGCCCCCGACGGCGGCGCCGCCGGCAAGCAGCGTGTTGACCTCGCGGGTGAAGGCGAGCAACTCGGCCAGGGCCTTGGCCGTGTTGAAATCCTCGCACATCGCGGCCTCGAGCCGGGCGCGCGACGACTCGATCGCGGCGAGCATCGCCTCGCCGCCCGCCGGCGCGGCCGCCAAGGCGCGCACCTGGAAAACCGCCGCCGTGATCCGCTCCAGGTGCCCCGTCGCGGCGGCCAACGCATCCTCGGTGAAATCGATGGGGCTCCGGTACGCCGTGCCCAGGCAGAAGAGCCTGAAGGCCTCGGGGTCCCACCTGGCGAGCAGATCGCGCAGGGTGATGAAATTGCCCAGGCTCTTGGCCATCTTCTGGCCGTCGATCTGGACCAGGCCGCTGTGCACCCAGTACTTGACGAAGGGCTTTCCCGTGGCGCCCTCGCTCTGGGCGATCTCGTTCTCGTGGTGCGGGAAGCTCAGCTCGATCGCGCCGCCGTGGATGTCGATCGTCTCGCCCAGGTACTGCATGGCCATGGCCGAGCACTCGATGTGCCAGCCGGGGTAGCCGAAACCCCACGGGGATTCCCACTTGAGGATGTGCTCGGGCGGCGGGCGGAACCACAGGGCGAAGTCGGCCGGGTCGCGCTTGGCCTGGTCGACCTCGACGCGCGCGCCCGCCACCAGCTCGGAGAGCAGCTTGCGCGAGAGCCGGCCGTAGTTCGGAAACTTCCGGACCTCGAAGTAAACCGTCCCGTCGACCTCGTAGGCGATGCCGCGTTCGAGCAGCTCCGCGACGAGCCGGAGCATCTGCGGGATGTGCTCGGTCGCGCGCGGCGCGACATCAGGCCGCGCCACGCCCAGCGCGGCCATGTCCTCGAAGTACTCCAGCATGTAGCGCGTGGCCAAGGCGAGGGGGTCGACCTTGCGTTTTCTGGCCTCCTTCTGGACCTTGTCCTCGCCGCTGTCGGCATCGTCGGTCAGATGTCCGACATCGGTGATGTTGCTCACATACGTCACCCGGTAGCCGGCGTACCGAAGAAAGTTGACGATCACGTCGTACGCCATGGCCGTGCGCGCGTGGCCGAGGTGAGCCGGTCCGTACACCGTCGGGCCGCAGACGTAGATGCCCACCCGGCCCGGAACGACGGGCTCGAAGGCTTCCAGACGGCGGCTCAACGTGTTGGTGACGGTGATCGGCAGCACGGCGCACCTCCAGGGCGGGTCGAATCGTTTCCCGATAATTACGCACCGCCCGCGGCAGCGCAAGGGCCGCGGGCGGCGGACCGCCTCTGAAATCCGCCCGCATTCCTGAAATTCCGCGTCTCGGCGCCGACTTCCCTGTCGGCCGTCGCGCGCGGTGCGCGGCGGCCCTGTAAGCGGACGCATCCCATTGGCCTGCGGAAGCGAAGGAGGCGCTCATGTTCAAGTTGATCAAGTGGACGGCGGTCGGCGTCGGCGGCGCGCTCATTCTGGGCGGCCTTTTGTTCGGAACGGACATGTTCGGCTACGCGTCGAGCTCCTACAAGCAGTTCAGGAGCAAGGTGAAAAGCGCCGTGCCGGTGGAGCTGGAGATCCAGCGCGCGCGCGACCTGCTCGCCGACCTCGTGCCCGAGCTCAAGGCGAACATTGTCTTGGTGGCCCAGGAAGAGGTGGCCGTGGACGAGCTGGAGAAGGACATCGCCCGGGAACGCCTGCAGGTGGCCGCGGCGCGCGACCGGATGCGCGGCATGAAGGACACGCTGGCGGTCCGCCCGGTGGCGTACGCCGCGGATCAAGGCCGCTCCCGGCAGGTCGAGGCGCTCGCGATGCAGTTGGAGCGCGTCAGGCTGGCCGAGAAGCTCCTCGAAGGCAAGGACCGGGTCCTGGCCGCTCGCAAGCAATCCCTGGACACCGCGATCCAGACCCTCAAGAGCGCGCAGGTGCGAAAAATCGAGCTGGAAGGCGAGATCGAACGGCTCGAGCACGATGTCCGCCTCATGAAGCTGGAGAATCAAGGCCCGCGGGTCTGCGTGGAGCAGAGCAGCCTCGCCAAGGCCGAAAGACTCGTCACCGAGCTGAGGAAGCGCCTCGAGGTGGCCCAAAAGGTGCTCGCCTCGGGCGCGGTGATCGACGAAAACCCTCCCGCCCCGCCGGTGTCCGAGGAGGAGATTATCTGCAAGGTCACCGCCTATCTGGACGAAACCGCGCCGCCGGCCCCCGCGGTGACCCTCGCCCGGTAACCGGCCGGCGGATACAATTCCCGGCGGGTCGGGCGCGCGCCGGCGCGCTTGCGAAAGCCGCGCCGTTCCCCGCGGCGCGCGCCCCTTCGCCGGAGCCGGATCCGCGCCCCGCAGTCGAGGTCGAGCCATGTTCAGCCTACAGTGCAAGATCGCACTCAAGCGGGCCCGGGTCGCCCTGCGCGCGGGCAACTTGGAGGAAGCGTGGCGCATCCTTGACTCCCCCGACCTCCGGGAACTGCGCGAAGGCCAGGAGCTGGGCCGAGACCTCGCCGACACGCTGATCGCCCGCGCCCGCGCCCACGCCGCCCGCGCCAACCATCCCGAGGCGCTGCTCGACCTCAAGCGCGCGATCGATCTGGGCGGCGCGCGGCCCGATGCCGTCCAGCTTCGCAACGAGATCGCCGCGAAGCTCGCGCCGGCGCGGCCCGAGGTCGCCGCGGGTCGGCGCGACGCGCCGCCGGCCTGCTCGGCGGCGGCGCCGTCGCCCGCGCCCTCCGCCGCGCCGCGCCCGCCATCTTCACGCCTGTGCCTGTGGGTCGACGGCGTCGGAACCTATCTGATCGCGTCCTCGCCGCGCGTCGTGGTCGGGCGCCACGACTCGTCGGCCGCGCCGGACATCCCCCTCCCCGGCCGCATCCCCGGCCTGGCCGCCGAGATCCTCAGGACGGGCGAGCAGTACCTGCTCTGCCCGCATTGCGACGCCACGGTCAACGACAAGCCCGTGCGCGAGAAGGTCCTCGCGCCCGGCGACCGCGTCCGGCTCGGCGCGAGCCCCGCCTTCACCTTCTACCTGCCTTGTCCCCTGAGCACGACGGCGCTCCTGCGCCTGGAGCCGCCGACGCTCCTCCAGGGCAAGGCCTCGGAGGTGCTGCTCTTGGATCAATTCGTGATCATCGGGCGCAAGGGCCTCGCGCATATCAAGACGCCGTTGGGGCCCATGGAGCTCGTCCTCGTCCTCGCGGGCGGACGCCTGACGGCCAAGTGCAAGGAGATGATCTCCGTGGATGGCGCGCCGGAACCGGCGCGCGAGTGCGCCATCGAGCTCGGACGCCGGGTCTGCGTGGCAGGTCTGAGCTTCACCGTCACGGAAGGATAGCCATGGAGTACAAATACCACCACGGCGACCGGCCGCTGCCGGGCTACACGATCAAGCGCGCCGTCGGGCGCGGCGCTTTCGGCGAGGTCTACTTCGCCGTCAGCGACGGAGGACGCGAGGTGGCGCTCAAACGCCTGGGCGATAACGCCGAGATCGAGCTCCGCGGCGTCAAGCAGTGCATCAACGTCAAGAGCCCCCACCTGATCTCGGTCTTCGACATCGCCGCCGGCACCGACGAACGCCCCTACATCATCATGGAATACGTGGCGGGGTCGTCGCCCTCCCTCAGGCATGTCTTGGCGGAGCATCCCCAGGGCATCGGCCGGGAGCGCGCGCGGTTCTTCTTCCACGGGATCGCTTCGGCCCTGGAGTGCTTGCACGCCCAGAACATCGTCCACCGCGACCTGAAACCGGAGAACATCTTCCTGGACGGCAACTGCGTCAAGGTCGGCGACTACGGCTTGGCCAAGCACATCAGCATGAGCGATGCGGGCAAGCAGACGATGAACCTCGGCACCGTGCACTACATGGCGCCCGAGATCGCGACCGGCGTCTACGACCATCGCGTCGACATCTACGCCCTGGGCGTCATCCTCTACGAGATGCTCACCGGCCGGGCGCCCTTCGTGGGCAAGGACATCTACGAGATCGCGCTGAAGCACGTCGCGTCAAAGCCTGAAACGGGCGATCTTCCCGCGCCGTACGACCGCGTCGTCGCCGTGGCCATGGCCAAGAACCCGAACGAGCGTTACGGCAGCGTGCAGGCCATGGCCGCGGATCTCGGCATCGCGCTGGGGGACGGCGGCGCGGCGGCGGCGCCGTCCCACGCCCAGGCGGGCTCGTCCGCGGAGGCGTCCCGGGCCCCAGCGCCCGGCGCCGCGCGCCGCCGCCTCTCCTTCCGCTCCGGCGACGGCCTGGCGGGGAGG
>Ga0116176_10004233_pt1 | contig 10457 bp, 10 predicted proteins | sample AD_STIC08_MetaG_FD_89803 | JGI IMG/M metagenome (GOLD analysis project Ga0116176, IMG submission 89803) | Active sludge microbial communities of municipal wastewater-treating anaerobic digesters from USA - AD_STIC08_MetaG | ecosystem: Engineered > Bioreactor > Anaerobic > Digestate | place: USA... | reverse complement strand
CTGTTCTGAAAAGACCCGACCAAACGAGAGATCGCGCGATTTCAGATAGTCGAGCAGAGTCAACAGATTGTGCTGGCCTCCGTCAAAATGGACCGCCAGACGGTTGTCGGCATACTCCGCGCGGGCGACATGAGGCAATTGCCGTATATTGGCTACGTGATCGGGCTGGAGAGCATACAGCTCGACTGTTACGGTCTCACTGTCATTGATCATGGCCTTGAGTTCGTCCTTTGTGCCCGTGGCCAGAGTCTTACCCTTATCCATGATCACGATGCGGGTGCACAGCTGTTCAACCTCTTCCATGTAGTGTGAGGTGTACACCACAGTCGCGCCCAGCCGGTTGAGTTCGCGGATGCCCTCAAGTATCTTGTTCCTGCTCTGGGGATCCACAGCCACCGTGGGCTCATCAAGGAAAATCAGCTTGGGCTTGTGGGCTATGCCGCAGGCGATATTGAGCCGGCGCAAGAGCCCGCCCGACAGCTTCTTGGGGTAGAACTTCCGGAACTCGCCCAGGCCCACCGAGTCGATGGCCTCATCCACTAGCCGTCTGCGGGCCTTTGCATCATGCACATACATACCGCAGAAGTAGTCGATGTTCTCGTCCACCCTGAGCTCCTGGAAGACCGCGACGTTCTGCATCACGACGCCGATATTGCGCTTGCTTTCGTAGGCGTCGGGCGCCATTGGCTTGCCGAACACCTCGATAACGCCCTTGTCGTATTTCAGGAGAGACAGAATGCAGTTGATTGTGGTGGTCTTGCCCGATCCGTTGGGACCCAAGAGGCCAAGGATCTCACCTTCACCCACTTCTAGGTTGAAGTGATCCAGGGCCAGTACATCTCCATATCGCTTTACAAGGTTCTGCACCCTAACGAGCATTACGATTCCTCCCGATCTCGTTGTGCTTTCATTCTACCTGCGGCGCCAAGGCGCCGTAAGTGAATCCAGTCAGTTCTGTGGATGACAGTTGTCACTATCATTGCCCCCAAGCGATTGCCTGTCGTGCGACTGCCCACCGTCAGTGTCCGTCGCAAATTGTCAGTCACAACCAGGCGTGATAGACTTGATCCCGAAGGAGACGTAGCCATGAACGCGATTGTCGATAGGGTCCTCATATGGGCGTGCTGCGCCGCCCTGCTGCCGCAAAGGGCGGGCGACGCGATGATCGTCATAGCGATGCTGGCTGCAATAACAGTCAGCGGGCTTAACGGTTATCTGCTATCACCCACGTTCCACTTAGCCAGCATTGTGGCCTACGCCGGGGCAAGCGCGGTCTGGCCCAGCTTCTGCCTCTTTATCCCTCTGGTCTACTATGATGCGTTCGGGCTCAAACAGGCCTGGTGGGCGCTGGCCGTAGCGGCGGCTCTGGCGGCATGCTTCACAGGTCTTCCTGCGAACACATCACTGATTGTGGCAGTACTAATGGCGGCGGCCTATGTGCTGAAGCATCGCGCGGTTGCACTGGAGCGGAGCCGCACCGAGCTCAAGCAGCTGCGCGATAGCGGTCAGGAACTGGCCATGATGCTCAGCCAGAAGAACAAAGACCTAATAGAGAAGCAGGACTATGAGGTTAGACTGGCGATGCTCGGAGAACGTAGTCGCATCGCCCGCGAGATCCACGACCACGTAGGGCACCTGCTATCGCGGTCGATACTGCAGGTCGGGGCGATTATGGCGGCCAAGCGCAGCGACGACACTGTCGCAGCAGACGCCGATCTGCGACAGAGCCTATCGGTGGTTCGAGATACTCTATCGCAGGCCATGAACACCATCCGGGCCAGCGTCCACAATCTGCATGAAGAATCCGTTGACTTGACGACCCAGATCGATGCTTTGGCGCAGGGGTTCCAATTCTGCCCGATTCATCTCGACTACAGGCTGGACAGCCAACCAGAGAAGGAGATCACATACTGCTTCATCGCCATCGTCTCAGAAGGGCTGAACAACGTCATCCGTCATTCCAACGCCACCCAGGTCACCCTGAGGCTCATAGAGCATCCCGCGCTTTATCAGCTCAGCCTGGAGGATAACGGGTCCAAGACCGCAGGCGAACCCTCAGGCGGTCTCGGCCTGCACAGTATGGCCGACCGCGTCGCCGCGCTGGGAGGACAGCTCTTCATCGAACACCAGGGCGGGTTCAGACTGTTTGCCTCGATTCCGAAAGGAGGGCGTCTGCATGAGAGTAGTGATCATCGACGATGATCGGCTGGTATGTCAGTCTCTGAAGACTATCCTGCAATCAGACGAGGATATCGAGGTCGTCGCAATGGGCCATGACGGCCATGAAGCAGTGGCGCTCTTCACGCAGCTTCAGCCGGACGTGCTGCTGATGGACATCCGAATGGACCGCATGACCGGGCTGGAGGCATGCAGGCGCATCCTGAGCGAGTTCCCAGATGCCCGGATACTCTTCCTTACTACGTTTCTGGACGACGAGTACATCGTGCAGGCGCTCCGCTTGGGCGCGAAGGGCTACATTCTTAAGCAGGACTTCGAGAGCATAGTTCCCGCGCTCGGAAGTGTACACATGGGCCAAAGCGTGTTCGGGGACGCCATAGTCACGAAGCTGCCGACACTGCTACGCGGCGACGAGCAGGTCGATCTCGCCGGGCGCGGCATCACCGATAAGGAGAGAGGAATCATCGAACTCGTGGCCAAAGGGCTGAGCAACCGCGAGATCGCGGAAACCCTGTACCTCAGCGAAGGCACAGTGCGCAACTACCTCAGCGTCATCCTCGAGAAGCTGGAGCTGCGCGACCGCACGCAGTTGGCGGTCTTCTATCTGAGCCGGTCGTAGGCCCGGAGACCGCAAAACCTGTAAGCTTAGCTCTTGCGCCCGAGGATGAGGAGAATGGTCTTTCCGTCATGCGATACCACGTCATACTGGACCACCCCTTTGCCACCTGCCTCAGCGGCGCAAGGCATGGGCACAGATACTGAGAGACATCTCCTCACTCACATCATACTCCCCCGCTCAGCGGGAGACGCCTGTCAGCCTGAGCTCTATCTCAACCACGGCCAAGCCGTCCCGTGACGTCTCTTTGAAATAGGTCAGTGTGCCCGATTGGCGATCATAGCCGTAGAGCCTCCTGAATGACTGGCTTTCGTGTACGAGTACAAGCAACTGCTTGCCGTCTATGTTCAGGGGGGGTTGCGCAACTGATACGGTCACGCCCGTTATGGGGTCTGTGTCAAGCACCTGGCCCGCCGTAAGCGCCGCCAGCGCCGCCTGGGGCATGAATATGCCGCTCGATGGGATCGCCGACGGCGACAGCGAGTAGCGCTCTTCTGTCTTTCGGCCGCTCAGGTAGGTCTCCCACTTCACACACACGCCCGCCGGTGCCGAATGCGTGATTCGCCCCAGCATAGCCACTGCAAGCGGCGGTCCAGGCGTCGGGTAGCCCACGTTCACCCTCATCGCGCCCTCGTACTTGAGCACAGCGTTCGCAGCAGCCCAGGAAGGTGTGGAGCCACCAGTCCACGCCGGAGTGAGCTGCCTTATCGACACGAATTCCGATACCACGCTGCTCTGCTTAGCTGCGTCCGGGCCACCCGAAGCCTGGATCCTGTAGAGCAGCACCCCGGCTGTCTCGTCAAACACACTCACGCTGCGCGCAGCGCCCTGAACATACTCAAACCTCACCGCTTTTGTGGCTACCCCGCCTACGTCCATGGTTACGTGCGCAATGGTGAGATTCTGGCTGGCGTGCCTCTCAGCCTTCCTCAGCGCCGCTGGGTCCATCCAGACATCGCCCACCCCCGGCGCACCCACGATGAACCCGGTGTCGCGCACGGCGCCCAGTGTGCCGCCGCTGGCGATCACGTGAACCCCGGCCGCGGCAAGCACAGTCGCCGCGTCCAGCGAAACCACGTCATACTGAACCAGGCTCTCGCCCGCCGGACTCGCATCGCCCTCGCGCGCGGCCGACATCACATGATAGGTGAGCCGTGCGCCGACCTTGAGCCACGGAGGGGCCGGCGCCGTGGCGAGCTCGGGCATGAGCGCCAACCATGCAACGATATCGGCAGGAAGATCGGCCCGCGCAACCGCAGACGCCCCGGCCCCTGATACCGACCACAGTCCTGCGATCGCTACAAGGAACAGAAATGCAACCAGGCGAAGCAGCATCGGATATCGTCTCATCTGAATCGCGCCTCCTGTGCATCCGCATGCGATGTTGATGTGTAATATTGGCTGATGAAAATCATGAATCCTGCAGAGCGCACGGCCCTTTACCCCTTCAAAGCCCCGGCCAGCAACCCTCGGACGAAGTAGCGGCCTAGCAGGACGTATATGGCGACAGTCGGCAGCGCTGCGAGGACTGAGCCCGCCATGGGGAGGTTCCACGACACGGCCTGCCCGCCCGCGAGGTTGGCGAGGGCTACCGTGATGGGCTGGGCGTCCGGCCTGGCCAGTGTGACTGCGAACAGAAACTCATTCCATATCTGCGTGAACTGCCATATCCCCACCACCAGGAATGGAGGGCCGGAAAGTGGAAGCACGAGATAGCGGAATATGCCCGCGAATCCGGCCCCATCTATTCGGGCCGCACCGAGCAGTTCGTCCGGTATCTCTGCGTAGAAACTGCGGAAGAGCAGTGTGGTTATGGGCAAGCCGTACACCACGTGAACCACGATCAACCCCGGCAATCCTCCATACAGCCGGGCCTTCTGAAGGAACTGGAAGAGCGGTACGAGGATGGACTGATAGGGGATGAACATCCCGAACACTATGAGCGGCATCACCACTCTCGATCCGGGAAAAGGATACTTGGACATCACGTAGCCGTTGATCGCGCCCATGGAGGCGGACAGCAGTGTTGCCGCGGTAGCCAGCACGAAGCTGTTCTTGAGATATGGCGCGAATTTGCGAAATGCAGTCGAGTAACTGCTCCAATCCGCGCTGGCAGGCAGAGACCACGCCGCAAGGTGGCTGATCTCCTCAGGCGACTTCAGGCTAGTGACTATGGTCATGTAGACCGGTATCAGGTAGACCATGGCCAGCAAGACCGCTAGGGCCTGCACGAATAGGCGGGTTGCGCCTTTGGCCGGCATCACTGATCGCCCCCTTCCCTAAAGGACGTGGCAACGTACGGGATGATCAGCAGCGATACCAGCACAAGCAGGACTACGCCTATGGCTGAACCCACGGCAAATTCATTGCCTCGGAATGTCTTCAAAAACATTGTTATCGCAGGTACGCTCGTTGGAGCATGATCAGGCCCTGCCATCGCGAAGATCAAGTCGAAGATCTTCAGAGCGATGTGGCCCAGAATCACGACTGCGCTCACAGTGATCGGAGTGAGCATGGGAAGCTCGACGAATCTGTATATCTGAAACCTGCTGGCGCCGTCCACCCGAGCCGCCTCGCGCAGTTCATCTGGGATAGTGCGTAGCCCGGCCAGGTAGAGCGCCATAGTGTATCCAGACTGCTGCCACACGGCTGCAATGACTACTCCCCAGATCGCCACATTGAACCCGTGGATTTCGGGAAAGTCAAGGATCGCCAGTCGCCGGGCGATACCGGACATGGCCAACACCGCAAGGGCCGCGGCCCCGACCGCCTGCATGCGAGCCGTCTTCGGCCTCACGCGACGCAAGTTAGCCCAGGCAAGCACGGCAAGCGTGATCGCCAGCATCCAGCAGGCGTAATGCGGCAGGGCGGCCCAGTCGAACGCGAGACGCTGCTCTCGGCTGGAAAGCCAGAGGAACTGGCCGGCCGGCAACCCGATAACTGCGGGCAGCTGGTTGATCCCACCGCGGGGCTGAAGAAGCCATCTCCATATCGTCCCGGTGACCACAAATGAAAGAGACATGGGAAAAAGGAAGATGGTTCGAAAGACCGCCTCACCCCACACAAGATGGTCGATGAGCGTCGCAAGGCCGAGCCCGACCGCCAGTGCAACCACCACAAACAGCGCGGTGAAGAAGATCATGCTAGTCAGGTCTTGGCGAAACCGCATTCCCAGAAATCCCGTGAACAGGTCTTTGTAGTTCTGAATCCCCACGCGGTGTATCTCGGGGTTGAGAGATAACGCTGCCTGCTGCCCCCAGTCGGTGACCGAGGCCTTGATGCTTTGGCCTATGAACGCGTAGACGAATATCGCCAGCAGCACGATGGATGGCAGGATGACCAGTATGGCCAGGAGTTCATCTCGCCTGGAGTGCACGCGTTACCACCTCCGAGAGGGGCGACCGGCGCCCCGGTCGCCCCCGAACCCGTGTACATATCCGTGGGCCCTATCCGGCCTATTCAGCCCCTGCCCGGCCCATTACCGCGACGCGATGCCAGACTGAATCGCTACAGCCTGAGCCGCGTTGGCTGCAGCCTGCGCGTTGCGGCTCTGAAGGAAGATCTCCATAACCGTCGCGAAGTCGTTCATGAACCTCTCATTTGCGACCACGCCGTGAGCCAGCGAACCGGCAATCGCGTTGGTCTTCCAGTCTTTCGCGGCCGACTGCAGATACGTGTTGTACTTGCTCATGTCAGAGTCAGTGCGCGCGCTGATCGAGCCCTTTAGCGGATTGAAGGTATCCTGTCCTTCCTTGCTGCCCAGCATCTTGAGCCACGCCAGTGCGTTGTCCTTGGCTGAGCAGCCTACCGGTAGCCCGAAGGAGTCTGACAGCATCATGAACATCCCGCCGGTGCCTGGCGACGCCATCCATCCGAAGTCGGTGCCCGGCTTGAGCTTGAGGGTGGTCGCCATGTAGCCCGCAGCCCAGTCGCCCATGATGTTAAATGCCGCATGCCCCCTGACTACCATGTCGGTTGCCTGCTGCCACGACAACGACGGCGCGTCGGCGTTCGTGTACTTGAGGATCTCGCCGAACGTCTTCCACACCTCGACGGCTTCAGGGCTCTTAAACGATAGCCTGCCGCTCCACAGGGCGTCCCACTTCTCAGGGCCCAGAACCGCCAGGGCAACACTCTCCCACAGGTGGTTAGCGGTCCAGTTCTCGCCGAGCGACAACGGCACGATTCCCTTAGCCGACAGCGCAGGGGCTATCGCCAGGAACTCCGCCCACGTGGTCGGCGCCCGCATCCCCCACTTGGCGAGGTTGCCGGGCACATACCACATGACGTTGGACCGATGGATGTTCACAGGAACCGACCAGATACCCCGGTCAGTGCTGAGTAGCTTGAGGAGGCCCTCAGGGAAGACTCGCTTCCAGCCCTCTTTCTCATACAGCGATGTCAGGTCCTCCATCCTCTCGGCCACAACCCACGTTCCGATCAACTCCTGGCCAGCATGGACCTGGAATGTGTCGGGAGGATCGCCGCCCAGCATCCTGGTCTTCAGAACCGCCTTTGCGTTGACTCCGGATCCGCCGGTCACGGTAGAGTTTATGACTTTCGTTCCTGGATTGCTCTTCTCGTACAGCTTAATCAGCGCCTCCAGCGCTGGCCCTTCGTCGCCGGCCCACCAGGAAAATATCTCCAGCCTGCCGCCGACGGCCGCGGATACAGTCATGGCCCCGACAAGCAACATGATCATGGTGCCGAGGGCCATAAGCCTTAGCCACCTGTAACTTGTCATCTGGATCCCTCCTGAAAAAATCGCTTGATGGGTTCGTCGCGAGTCTTGGCGAGGTCGGGTCCATCACCTCCATACGCAATCCATGTCAGCCGCCGATCAGGATCTACACCCGGCCAAGTATTCGATCTGAGTGTCTGTGTGATGAGGAGGGAGAATTGGTAGATGATCACTAGATGAGGTGGCAAGATGAGTGCTATTGGGGTGCTCCTTTTTCGCTGTTGTCGGAACATGGTGAGTGGCTACAACTACTATTCGGCAGACAAGAACGTACTCCTGCAGAGGTGTCGGGCAGCAAAAAGCGAGAGACTTTTGGCCGCAACACCATGGCGGACAGGTCAGGACCCAGTTGGCCCTGCCTGTCCGCCGATCATGAATCGATATGGTTGCGTGATGGCTATGCTTGCGACGGTGATGCCTGAGCCTCTGCGGTCTGTTCCGCCTTGTTGCGCTTCCCCGGCAGTTTGAACCAGAGTATCGCGGCCATGCTGAGGCTGGCCACAAGAGGCAGCACGAACGGAGCCTTGGGCCCAAACCTGGCCCACATCAAGCCGCCGATATACGGAGCAGGAAGCGATGCTATGCCGAGAGTGGTCGACACCAATCCGAAGGCAGTCCCCCTTATGCTTATGGGCACCTCCTTGGATACCAGTGAGTTGTATGCTGGCGATAGGAACGCCACTCCCAGCCCGTACAACGCCGATACCAGCACAAAGTGGGGATACGCAGTCCCCAGCAGGAATATGGCCCCACCCAGCCCGCACAGGAAATGGCCTAGGCATATGCCGACCCTCTCGCCCGCCTTGTCGGCGAAGACACCGCCGAAAGGCAGCGCAATCATCCTCACAATAGAGAATGCCGAGATCACCCACGTGATCTGTATATTGCTCATTCCAATGATGTTCGACTGGTAGATCGGGTCGAAATGATTTGCCACGCTGAAGGCGATGTCATTGACGCTATCCGACAGAAACAGCCAGGTCATGACCCCGCCTGCCAGGACCAACGCGACCATGGAGCCCATGTTGGACCTCAAGGCAGATAGCGTCATCTTCTGCGGAGCATGGTATGTGCTGGACGACTGATTGCGCGACCTGAGCGCCATAGCCATCCGAATGACCGTGGCCACGAGGTACAGCGCCCCTGCCGCGATGAACATCGGGCGGAACCCGTACCGCTGCGACAGGAATCCGCCTATGGGCGGACCCACAATTCCTACCACGGCGAATGCCGACTCACTGACCGCAAACACCCGCGCCCGCGTTTCTTCGGTGGACTGCTCCGCGATGAACGCCTGGAAGCTTGGGGCCACGAAACAGCCCGCTAGTGATGCTACAGCATGCCCCACCAGTAGCCAACTCCACGATGGCGCAACGGCGTAGAACAGATATCCGATACTGCCTGCAATGCTTCCGATAGCTACAGCCTTCAGGCGACCAATGGAGTCGGATACGAAACCTCCCACTATCTGCAGAACAAGCGGCGCAATGGCGGAGACGGTGAAAAACAGGCCGATCTGCTTGGTGTCGGCGCCCAACGACTGAACATACAGCGGCATCAGCGACCCGTTCATCGAGCCGGCTATGTTCGCCAGGATCATCCCAGCCATGAACACCAGCAGAGCCGGGGTAAGCAGGCTCAGCGTGCCCCGCAGCTTCCCCATGACGCCCTGCCTTCCGTCAGTGTGTGTCTCCATTCCCGCTCCTCTTCCCCTTCATCTCCGCGCAGGTCCTTTTCGCGCGACTCTTCCTGAACATGATAAGCTACGGTGCGCCCGATTTCCACGGCCAAGAGGGCAGTACCGGGTCTAGCCGAGTGGCCAGGCAGGCCAAACCTACTTGCCCATCTCCCAGTAACACGCTTTCGGAGATGCAATCTTCCCTTCCTTCTTGAGCTTGGCCATGGCCTTGTCCACTTCCTTCTTGTCGAGGCCCGTTGCCGCGGCAACTTCGCCCGCCTTCACCGGCTTATCGGACTTCGTGAAGAAGTCGAGAACTACCTGGTAGCTATCCATTGATATGTCCCCCTTTCGCGGCCTCAAAGCCCTCTCGCCACGAGAGGCCAAGGGCCAAGAGGCTCTCGCGTTTCGGATTTCGACTGTGCCTCGGCAACTCCTCCTCGGCGGCAAAGCATGAGGGGCTGCCTGACAAGGAATCCGTCCCCTCGTGTCTAGTAGAGAGGTACCTACACAGACTATGGCCGTACAGGTGGATGGGAGGTGGCGTAATGCCTGAAGATTTCCTGCCTGGATGTCAAAGGCCTTCAGTGGCCAAACCTGCCTTACAGGCCGAAACTGAATCAACGGAGTATATGACGAAGACAGCGGCGTCGAGACCAGAGGACGCTTCATCATCGATCCAGACGGCAATGCTCAGGGATTCGAAGTTCTCACGCCTCCTGTGGGCAGAAACGTCAGTGAAACCATCAGGCAGATCATGGCCTTCCAGCACGTACGCGCCTCAAAAGGCACTGAAGCCATGCCTTCGGGCTGGAAACCTGGCAAGAAGACTCTCAAGCCCAACCCTGACCTAGTGGGAAACGTATGGAAGGTATGGAATGTCAGCGAGGCATTCGACGAGTAGTCTACCTCGGGGTTGATGTTCAGATTGAACAGGGAGCGCCGCATGCGGGGCCCCCTGTTCAATTGCCGCACCTGTCTGCACTACATCTGTCGTTCTCTCGGCTACGCGCCAAAGGGCCGCGAGCGTCTATAGGCTGTCGCCAAAATCGGCACGAAACGCGCGTGCCAGCTCAATCTGCCAACCTGACGTAGGCTTTAGCCTTCCGAAGAAGAATCGCAGGACCGCGGGTTCTTCGGTGAATGTCAGCCCTCCGATGAGGTCACGGTGCCCGTGCAGCCAAGCAATGCGGTCGATGGCGTATTTGACCTGCGAGAGGGTGAACACGCGTCTGGGCATTGCG
>Ga0116176_10004231_pt1 | contig 10461 bp, 6 predicted proteins | sample AD_STIC08_MetaG_FD_89803 | JGI IMG/M metagenome (GOLD analysis project Ga0116176, IMG submission 89803) | Active sludge microbial communities of municipal wastewater-treating anaerobic digesters from USA - AD_STIC08_MetaG | ecosystem: Engineered > Bioreactor > Anaerobic > Digestate | place: USA... | reverse complement strand
TAAAATCTTTTTGCGAATTTTCAAGAATCAATCTGACCAGCTTTGAAAAACTCGAAAAGTATCGGGTGGCTTGATAGGGATCGTTTTTGAAGATGTAGTTTTGAATTGCCGTCAGCGAATTGAATACAAAGTGAGGATCCATCTGAACAAGAAGGAACCTATGTTCTAACTCAGTAATCTTTCGCTGATACCTTCGCTTCAACAGCAGAATGATTAGCAACGAACCTGTAAAGGCTAAACCGAGAGTAATTATAACCAGCCAAAGCAGTGTACTGCCTGTGAGAGAAACTGTTTTTACCGATAGAATTGAAACATCAATAGGCCATTTGAAGCAACCCCTTTGAATATAGTTCAATTGCATACAGTTACGGTTAAAAATCAAGTGAGCGTGGCGATCGGAATTAAATTTCCGCAATATATCATAAATAAATGGATTTTATAATAGTTACGCCTTTTATAGGAAGAAAAAATGGGAAAACCATTGAAGTTGTTGGCGGCAATCCCAATAGCACTATTATTGCTAAAAGTTTGCGGAAATTTTGATATTTACCCTTCTCGAGGTGAGATAGTTGGGTACAGCGTATTGTCCCGACTGGTTGCTTTGGTTCGATACGGTTTGCACCCATAGGTACGAGATAGTATTCTTAAAGTCGAATAGGTTAAACACTTCAGCACCTATCCAAAGGCTTTTGAGCCAAGGATACTTCCTATGGAGTGTCCCTCCGTTGCCGTTATTGTCCCTTAGCACTTTCGTAAATCCTATATCTACCCTTTTATACGCTGGCATACGGGCATACACATCGTAACGCGTTGAGTTGGGCGGGCTAAATGGGAGCCCTGTGCCAAAAAAACCGCTTAAGTGTACACGAAAGGTAGGATTTCCGGGAATGTAATCCTGAAAGAAAAGACCAATGCTCACCCGCTGATCGGTAGGCCGTGGGTAATAACCAGGATAATGCGTTACACCGTTACGGTCAACATACGAATCGTTTTCCACATCCTCGTAGGTTTGCATTAACGATAGGCTGGCCCACGACTCTGATCCTTTGACAAACTCCCCGTTTACTTTAAAATCAATGCCCTGGGCATATCCCTTGGCAAGATTTTCGCCAACATATAGTATTCGGACGTTATCAATTTTATAGGGAATAAGGTCGCTGAAATATTTATAGTATACCTCGGTTTGAAAGCGGAAAGGCCTTTCCCATGCCATGAATTGGTATTCCATACCCAGTACTGTATGTATCGATTTTTGCGATTTAATGTTGGGGTTGATACTCCCATCGGGATATCTTAACTCTTTATACATGGGGGTTGATGGTACGATCCGCCCGAGAGGTGAAAAGCAATGTTGCGTTTCCAGTTAGGTTTTAGCATAATGGACGCACGGGGACTGATATTGGTTTCATTATTGAAACTCCAGTGTAATAGCCTGATACCGGCATTGGCTGTTATTTCCCACTTGTTTACTGAAAACTTGTAAACATCCTGAACGAAACCCGACAGGCGATGGCTGAATATATTGTTGGACGACCGCAGATGGTAAGCTAATATTAAATCGTTGCCATTGTACGGCACTGAGTATCCGGAGGAGTCGATCAAATCCCACTCGTTAATTCTATCCCTTATTTCCTCCATTTGATGTCTTAGCCCCCAACGCAATGTGTTTCCATCCAATGAATAGGTTCCCAGGTGTTCGATACGATAGAAATTGGCATCCAAGTAATTTCGGGCATGGTTAATGAATCCGCCTATCCCCACATTGATACTGCTGTCGCCGTAGGTAGATGATCCCAGGGAGTTATCAAGCTCGTTGAGGAGATACTGGCCAATGACATCAAAGGTTTCGGCTTCGCGCGCCCTGAAACTTGATGCAATCAGCTTAAGCAGCACATCGTCTGATGGCCGGAAATCGGCCGAAAGGGCACCCTGTGCTGTTTCGAAATGGTTGACCTCTTGCCCTTCGTAGAAAACTTTAAGTTGCAAGGCGTTGGTGAAACTCCCGAATCGCGTTTCGCGAACCGTGGGAATAAACTGATACTTGTTTGATGAATAGTTGCCCAAAAAGCTCAGTAGGAATGAGGAGGAAAATCGCCATGTGAGGTTCGACTGAAAGTCGATAAATGAAGGATTGTACTCACCGCCTACATCCAGCGAGGAAAGCATGTACTGCGAGGTTTTGTACCTAACACCCGTTATGTGGGTAAATTTTCCATTTTTCCCTACACCTTCGACTAATCCATTGAACCCCAGCAGGCTGACATCGGCTCTTGCAGCGTTTTTAAAAGGCTGGCGGTATTTAATGCTTAAAACCGACGACATTTTATCGCCGTATTCGGCGCTAAAACCCCCGGCCGAGAAATCAATGCCCTCCACCATGTCGGAGTTGATGAAGCTGAGTCCCTCCTGTTGCCCCGAGCGGATAAGGAATGACCGGTAAATCTCCACGTCATTAACGTACACGAGGTTCTCATCGAAATTGCCTCCCCGAACCGAGTATTGCGAACTCATCTCATTGGATGACGATACACCGGGTAAGGTTTTCAATATCGATTCGAAGATGCCCGATACATCGGGGATAAACTGTATATCTTTTGGGCTGATCCTTTCGATGCTCCCAAAATGCCTTTGAGTGGACAGTACCGCCACTTCTTCCAAATGGCTAACGGCTGTTTGCAGTGTTACATTGGCCGAATACTTCAAAGCCCCTGTAATTTTTAGCGTATATTCGGTTGGTGTGTAGCCAATGGCTGAGAATACCAAAACCAATGAATCGGATGGAGCGGCATATACTCTGTAATGCCCTTCGGCATTGCAGGGCACCCCATGATCAGTCCCTTTGATGGTAACGTTGGCGAATGGAATGGGAGAGTTTTTATCGTTAACAACAGTCCCTTCCACTGTAATCCTGTTTTGGGCCGGACAGGGCTTGTACATGGCCAGGAGTAAAGACAACAGAATTAACAGCGGAAATACCTGACAGCATGAAAAAAGGGCAATCCGTACTTTACGTAAGTATTTTAAAACCGAATTATGCATACTTAATATGAAACGCAAAGCTACAATATTATTGTACATAGGGAGCAGATTCGATTAAGTATGGCAACACGTTTTTTGCTTAAAGAGTATGGATGGCAGAGAAATGCTTTTAAAATTTTTTAAATGTTTCAATGCGTTGACAAAAAGGCATAAATTTTAATATCACTGTGTCATTTTGACCCATTTTAAGTTTTGGAATGTTTTTTATGGACATTGTTTAAAATGAATCTAAATAGCAAACCAATAAAATTTTTGAAATATGACACTATTAATCCCAAAGCGTTCAGTCGCTGCGAATCCATACACAGGAAGTGATGAATATCGCGATTTTGTTAACAGCTTTTCCAGAGCGTTTAACAGGTATGCTGAAGAGTGTGCAAACACTCCGGCAGTAAATATTTACGAAGAGCCCAAACAGTTCAGGATTGAACTTGCAGCCCCCGGGTACACCAAGAAAGATTTTTCCATTAATGTGGAGAAAGACGTGCTGACCATTTCGGCAAACCCCGAGGTTAAGAGTGAAGACGGGACAAAAGCCATACGCTGTGAATTTGGTGTGGGCGAATTCCAACGATCATTCAATATTGGCAAAGCCATCGATTCGACAAAAATTGGTGCTTCAAGCAAGGATGGCATTCTAACCATTACTCTTCCCAAAAGGGAAGAAGCCATAGAAAAACCACCCAGAAGCATTAGCGTTAATTAATTGAGCAAATATCAGATAGACAGGTTGTTTGTTTTCATGGGTCACCCACAGGCAGATTGGTATTAAACCGGCCTGTGGGTGTTTTTATTGATGCCATGCATTGATTTCTTTTTCTTGAGAAAAAGGTTTTTTCATAAAAATCTTTGAGTATTAGCACATATTCCTTATTTTCGTGGGCTGAAAACGAACCGGCTTTCGCTGGTTCATTGACTGAAATGTAAGGAAGATAATACTCTATCTCATGGAAATCGACAACCAGAAGGATCCGATCGTAAACGATCTGTTCGGCAATGCCGAAGATAATGTGGAAAAGACTGAACCAATTGCAGACCAGCCTCTCTCGCCTGATGCTGAAGGCACTAAGAAGCAGAAAGTTACCAAAAAGGCTACAAGTTCAACCAGGAAAACCACTACGAAAACTGCCAGCTCAACCAAAAAGGCAACTGCTAAGGCTGAACCTAAATCCAAAGAAAAGGCCCCTGCTGCTAAGGTTAAAAAAACGAAGGCCAAGACAAAAACAGAGGATGAAAAACCTTTGGAAGAGGCAACAACTGATAGTACCGCTATAAAGACCGAGCAGGTTGATAGCGAAACCGTAAGTGTGAAAGAGGCAGAGTTAACGGGCGAAGTCCAGCAAACAGAAGAAGTGGATCCTGGTCCAATGGATAACGTTTTGGAAGAAATATCCGAATTGGATGATGCGGAGGAGGACGATGCTGAGGATGAAGATATAGAGCAGACTGGAGAAAAAGAACTGGTTGATTATTCCCTTTTATCGCGTGAGGAACTGGTAGATAGATTATCACAGCTGCTTACATCAAGTCCAATCCAGAAAATAAGGGCGGATGTTGAGAGCATTAAGATAAATTTTTATAAAAAACACAAGGCCGATTTTGAAAAGAAACGTAAGGAATGGGTTGAAGCGGGCGGTGACATAGTAGAATTCGAAGCCCCTGAAGACCCAATGGAACCCCAGATAAAAGAACTGCTAAAACAGTATCGCGAGTTAAAGTCGCAGTATAACAGAGACTTGGAGGTGCAGAAGGTTAAAAATCTTGAAGAGAAGCAGAATATCATTGAACAGATTAAGGATTTGGTTAATCGTAATGAATCTGTCAATCAAACTTTTCAGGATTTCAGAGAGCTGCAAAGGAAGTGGCGCGAAATTGGACCTGTACCACAAGCCAATCTTAACGATCTGTGGGAAACTTACCATCATCACGTTCAGGCATTTTACGATTATGTAAAGATTAACAAGGAATTACGTGATCTTGATTTGAAACGTAACCTTGACGAAAAGATCTTGCTGTGCGAAAAAGCAGAGGAATTGCTCCTTGAACCATCGGTAATTGTAGCCTTTAAGAAACTGCAGAAACTACATAACCAGTGGAGAGAGATTGGCCCTGTTCCCGGAGAAAATAGAACCGAGATATGGGAAAGGTTTAAAGGCGTTACCTCTACCATCAACAAGAAACACCAGGAGCACTTTGAATCGCTACGGGAGAATCAAAAGGTCAACCTAGAGGCCAAACTTGTGCTATGCGAGAAAGCCGAGGAACTGGCTGCAAAAGTCATTAATTCTGCCAAAGAGTGGAACAAGTACACCAATGAGATGATCGAGCTACAGCAGGTGTGGAAGACTATCGGATTTGCTCCCAAGAAAGACAACAATAAAATATACGATAGATTCCGTACGGCATGCGATCAGTTTTTCAATAACAAACGCGAGTTTTACAAAGATTCAAAGGAGGAGCAACTGAGCAACCTACAGTTGAAAACCGAACTCTGCATGCAGGCAGAGGCTCTTAAAGAGAGTACGGAGTGGAAAAAAACTTCTGATGAGCTGATTAACTTACAAAAACGCTGGAAAGAGATTGGTCCTGTGCCGCGGAAACACAGCGAAGAGGTTTGGAGAAGGTTCAGAGCTGCCTGCGACTGGTTCTTCGAAAACAAATCGAAACACTTCTCGCGAGTTGATAATCAATATGTTGTAAACCTTAAGGCGAAAGAGAGCCTGGTGGAAGAGATTCAACAGTACAAACTTTCTGAGGATGTGGAGGAGAATTTGAAGGCACTGAAAGATTTCCAGCGCCGCTGGGCTGAGATTGGATTTGTTCCCTTGAAGAAAAAGGATGAACTCCAAAAAAGTTACCGCGAGGCTATCAATAAGCATTTCGAAGGGCTAAAAATTGATGACGCCCGAAAGAATATCCTTAAGTTTAAAACCAAAATCGATACCATTCAAGGTAATCCGAGGCAGGAGAATAAAATTAGGTTTGAGCGCGAAAGGCTTTTCAATCAGATGAAACAGCTGGAAAATGACATAGTGCTTTGGGAGAATAACATTGGTTTTTTCACCAAATCGAAAAAAGCCGAGCAGCTGATAAAAGAGGTAGAGAATAAGATTGAAAAGGCACGCAAAGAGCTGAAGGTGATTGAGGAAAAGATACGGATGATTGACAGCATTGATCAAGCATAAAAAAACCTTTTTTCCTAAATAGTATGCCTCAACACACCAAGTATATTTTTGTTACCGGGGGGGTAACCTCCTCGCTGGGTAAGGGGATTATCTCGTCGTCGTTGGCCATGCTTTTGCAAAGCAGAGGCTACAAGGTCACCATACAAAAACTCGATCCTTATATTAATGTTGACCCCGGCACGTTAAACCCCTATGAACATGGCGAGTGCTTTGTAACAGAGGATGGAGCCGAAACCGATCTTGATCTCGGCCATTACGAACGGTTTTTAAATACCTATACCACTCAGGCCAATAATGTTACCACCGGAAAAATATATCAGTTTGTCATTAACAAGGAGAGGAAGGGGGAATACCTTGGGAAAACGGTACAGGTGATACCCCATGTTACCGACGAGATAAAGCGGCGGATTAAGCTGGTAGGCTCAAAGGACAAATTTGACGTGGTGATTACCGAAATTGGAGGAACGGTGGGCGATATCGAATCACTGCCATACATTGAAGCGGTTAGGCAGTTGAAATGGGAGTTAGGCGCATCCAATACGGCATTTATACATCTTACTTTGGTTCCTTATCTGGCATCCTCCGGCGAGCTGAAAACCAAGCCCACTCAACATTCTGTTAAGATATTACTCGAAAACGGGATTCAACCCGATGTGTTGGTGCTTAGAACAGAACATTCTTTGAGCGATGATATTCGAAGGAAAGTTTCATTGTTTTGCAACGTGAGCATGGATTCAGTCATCGAGTCCATTGATGTTTCAACCATTTACGAGGTGCCATTGCTCATGCTCAAGGAGAAGTTAGATATAACGGTATTGCATAAACTGAATCTATCCGAAGGGACAAAACCCGATTTAACCAATTGGAAGCAGTTTGTGGCCAAACTTAAAAATCCAAAGAAAACTGTAACAATAGGATTAGTTGGTAAATACACGGAGTTGCCCGATGCCTATAAGTCTATTGTTGAGGCGCTCATTCATGCCGGAGCCGTCAATGAATGTAAAGTAAATTTGGAATCCATTCATTCCGAAGATATTGACATGGCAGATCCCGACGGGAAACTGGGACATCTGAAGGGGATACTTGTGGCTCCAGGTTTTGGTCACAGGGGGATTGATGGAAAAATATTAGCGGCCAAGTATGCCCGCGAGAATAATATTCCGTTCTTTGGCATTGGCCTTGGGATGCAGTGTGCAGTGATTGAATTTGCCCGAAACGTTTTGGGATATTCCGATGCTAACTCCACCGAAATGGTAAGGCACACATCGCATCCGGTTATCGATTTAATGGAAAGTCACAAGGGAATTACCGAGAAAGGCGGTACTATGCGGTTGGGTTCATACAGCTGCGTTTTGAAAAAGAAAACCAAAGCGTATGAAGCCTATGGGAAGCCTGAAATTAAGGAGCGCCATCGCCATAGGTACGAATTTAACGATGAGTACCTCGACAGCTTTGAAAAAGCGGGAATGCTGGCAACAGGCGTAAATCCCGATACTGGATTGATTGAAATTATTGAGATTGAAAAACATAAGTGGTTTGTTGGTGTTCAGTACCACCCCGAGTATAAAAGCACTGTACTCAATCCGCACCCATTATTTGTTGCTTTTGTGAAATCGACGTTGAGCCAATGATTTTTTCCTCAATGGATAAGGGGTCATTCTTCGCATCTCCGTTATCGGTTGGCAATAAGCTATGCTATACTTTTTAAAATCCTTATGATGTATTATTCAATTGCAGAAACTTCAAAACCAACTGTACATTTTTATATACTTTACTATCTTTGCAAGTCTTAAAGGGTTACGCCTTTGTAATTCTATCAATACCAATTTAAAAGTTACATAATGGACTGGAAAACTGTTATTGGATTCATTCTTATTTTGGGAGTTCTCATCGGATTTAGCTATTTAAACCGTCCTTCGAAGGAAGAGATTGAAGCTGCAAAGCGAAGGAGCGATTCGCTGGCGCTGGTTAGGGCTGAGCAGGATCAGAAATTTAGGGAGGCTCAGGAATTGGCCAGGGCCAATAAAGCCAATGAGGATTCTCTCGTATCTATTGATCAGAAGGCCCGGCTTGGGGCATTTGCCGAATCGAGTGTGGGAGAGCGGGCTTTTGTTACCATGGAAAACGATCTAATGCGGATCAAAATATCAACCCTTGGCGGAAGCGTACTCAGCCGAGCTTTTGGATTTCCATACCTATGCAAAAAATCCTTTAATTCTATTTGCTGACGATAAGAATATTTTTGGCCTTCAGTTCTGGGGATTCAACAATAATATTGAGACCCATAAGCTATTTTTCACTCCCAGTACCCATGATGAGTTAATTTCCGTGAGCGATGAAACGGGCTCAAAAACCCTGGTAATGAGGCTTGCTGTGAGCGAATCGTCCTTTATAGATTATGTCTATACCATATACCCCCATTCGTACATGATCGATTTTGACATTCGATTCATGAATATGGATAACATTATTTCTGGAAGGCCGGGCTCCATCGATTTGGTTTGGGATTTCCTTATGCCGCAACTTGAAAAGGGAATTGAGAACGAAACCAAATACACCACCATTGCCTATCGCCTGCCCAATGGCGATTACGAGGAACTGAATCCCCGTACCGATAAGAGCAGCAGTGAGGTGAAAACAAGGATACAGTGGATTGGCTACAAGCAGCAGTTTTTTTCAACATTTTTGGTTGCAGAGGATAACTTCTTAAACGCTGAGTTAGCTTCAATGAAGATAGCCGATGCCGGGTTTACCAAGCAGTTTACATCGCGGATAAGTTTACCTTTCGAAAACGGAAAGGAAGAGGTACAAAAGATGAAGTTCTATTTTGGGCCTAACCATTTCAATACTCTTAAGGAATACAAGTATGGTTTTGAAGATGTTGTCCCCCTTGGAGGATGGATTATCAAATGGATAAACCGCTATGTTATCATTTTCCTTTTCGACCTGTTGGATAATCATATTGCCAGCTATGGGCTGATTATTTTACTGTTAACCATCATAATAAAAATTGTTTTGTTCCCTCTCACCTATAAATCTTACACCAGTCAGGCAAAGATGAGGGTGCTAAAGCCACAGGTTGACGAGATCAACGCTAAATTCCCCAAGAAGGAGGATGCCATGAAGAAACAGCAGGCGGTTATGGCACTGTATAAAAAGGTAGGCGTCAATCCCATGGGGGGATGTTTGCCAACGCTGATTCAGTTTCCAATACTCGTGGCCATGTTTCGTTTCTTTCCGGCTTCGTTCGAACTTCGTCAAAAGGGTTTCCTGTGGGCCGACGATCTCTCGACATACGATTCCATACTCGATCTACCATTCAATATCCCCATGTATGGCGATCATATCAGCCTCTTTACATTGCTCATGGCTGTGGCCATGTTTATCACTTCTAAAACAAGCACTTCGCAGATGGCCGATACCAATGCACAAATGCCGGGGATGAAGTTTATGATGCTATACATGATGCCCATCATGTTGCTGGCCATTTTCAACAGCTATTCATCGGGGTTGAGCTATTACTATTTCCTTTCCAACGTGATAACTCTTGGACAAACCTTCCTTATAAGGCAAACCGTTGACGATAAGGCCATTTTGGATAGATTGACGGCCAACAGCAAAAAACCTGTGGCGAAATCGAGATTTCAGGAGAAGCTTGAGCAAATGGCAAAGCAACAGCAAGCTCAGAAAAAAAGGAAATAAAAGGATTTGTTCACCTTTGAACCGCTGCCCTCAAGCAGCGGTTTTTTCATTGTAAGTCAAAGCGCAAAAAGCAAAAAAGCCAAACCCAAAGGCTTGGCTTAAGTTATAGTGGTTAAATAATGTACTAAATAGCAGGGTAGAAAAAGACTAATCTACGATTTGAATCATTTTGAACGGAACCTTAATGATTGATTCGTAATCTTCACCGGCTTCAAGCATATCCTCATCATCCTCTTCGTAATACCAGTTGATGATCACATCGTTATTATTCTTTTTAAGCACCTCGAGTTTTTTGAAAACGTCCAGAATGCATTTCGAAGAGCTGGTATTAAAATATTCCAACTGAACATTCACCACGGTTTTTGAAGCAGGAGTTTTGGCGTATTCCTCAAGCCAATCAACGATTGGCTTATAGAACTCGATGGAGTTCTCAGGAATTGATCGTCCTTTAATATCAATAACCCCTGATTCTGCATTCATTGTAATGGTTGGGGTTTTAGGGGTTCCTTCAATATTTATCAATTCCATAGCTGTT
>Ga0116176_10004225_pt1 | contig 10467 bp, 9 predicted proteins | sample AD_STIC08_MetaG_FD_89803 | JGI IMG/M metagenome (GOLD analysis project Ga0116176, IMG submission 89803) | Active sludge microbial communities of municipal wastewater-treating anaerobic digesters from USA - AD_STIC08_MetaG | ecosystem: Engineered > Bioreactor > Anaerobic > Digestate | place: USA... | reverse complement strand
TTCGGGCTGTACAGCGGGAAAACGCGCTCAACGCCTTCGCCGAACGACATTTTGCGTACGGTAAAGTTGGAGCCCATTCCCTTGTTCGAACGCGCAATGCAAACGCCTTCGTAATTCTGGATACGCGTGCGGTCACCTTCGATAACCTTCACGCCCACCTTAACGGTGTCACCCGCGCGGAACGCCGGGATTTTCTTGTTTTCTGCCAGTGCCGCGATGGCTTCGGCTTCGAGTGTCTGGATGAGGTTCATGCCCCATTTAATCCTTATTCTTCTGTTGCACGTTAGAGGCAGGCTGAACCCGAGCGTCCTTGTAACGCCCCCAAAGGTCCGGTCTGCGTAACCGAGTATCTTCCTCCGCCCTTTGTTTCCGCCAGGCGGCGATTTTCGCATGATCCCCCGATCGCAACACTTCAGGGATCATCCGCCCTTCCCAATCACTGGGTCGGGTATAGTGCGGATATTCAAGCAATCCTTGTTCAAAGGACTCCTCGTCACCGCTGGAAGTCGCGCCCATTACGCCGGGAAGCAGCCGAATGCAAGCGTCTAACAGCATTAAAGCGCCAATTTCCCCGCCGGAAAGCACGATATCGCCCATGGATACCTGCTCGATCTGCGGCCGCGCCTCGAAAAGACGCTCGTCAAAGCCTTCGAAACGACCGCACAGCACGGTCACACCGGGGCCCGAAGCCAACGCGCGGATGCGTGCCTGGGTTATAGGCGCGCCGCGCGGGGTCATGGCGAGGATCGGTGCAGTCGGCTGCCGTGCAAGGGCGTCGTCAACAGCCGCCGCCAATATATCCGCGCGCAGCACCATCCCTGCCCCGCCGCCAGCCGGTGTATCGTCAACCGTGCGGTGTTTGTCCGTGGCGTAATCGCGGATATGAATGGGTGCGCAGGACCATTTGCCTTCCTCCAAAGCCCGTCCCGCCAGCGACACGCCAAGCGGCCCCGGAAACATTTCGGGGTAGAGCGTCAGAATCTGGGCATGAAAGCTCATATCACAAAGTCGGCATCAATAACGATGCGGTCGCCCCATTCGGGCACGGCCTCTTTCGTCATGGGCACCATGAATTTTTTGCCCGGTTTACCGTCTTCGGGTGGCAATTGGATTTCCAGCACGTCGCTCGCACCGAAATTTTCGACGGCGATGCAGGTGCCAAGGTCCGTGCCTTCGGTGGACACGCAGGGCAGCCCCAGCAGGTCGCTGTAATAATATTCGCCCTCACCCAACGGCGGCAAAGCCTCGCGCGGGACGGTCAGCAGCGTGCTGCGCAGCTTTTCCGCTGCGTTGCGATCGTTGATTTCGGCAAAGCGCGCAATGGCGCCGTCTTTGGTGGGGCGCAGCGATTTGACCGTCAGCGCGCCATCATTGAAGCTTTTATACTGTTTGAGGCTGTCGATGCTGTCGGCAAACAGCTTCAACCGCACCTCACCCGTCACGCCATGCGCGCCCGAAATGGCGGCCAGCGTGACGGTGGTGTTCGGCAAGGCTTAGCCCTCTGCCTTTTCTTGCGGAGCTTCTTCGGCTGCAGGTGCAGCTTCTTCAGCAGCAGGTGCTTCTTCGGCTGCGGGCGCAGCTTCTTCAGCGGCAGGCGCTTCTTCAGCAACCGCTTCAGCCGGGGCTGCTTCTTCTGCAGCGGGGGCTTCTTCGACTACTTCGGGCTCTGGCTCAGGTGCAGGCGCAGCGGCGGCGGCGGCAGCGGCTTCGGCAGCTTCAGCGGCTTTGGCAGCCTTGTCTTCTGCGCGATCCTTGGCTTTCTGGCCAGGCTCACCCTTGTTCGGGTTGGTCTTCGACTTGCGCTCCTTGACACCTGCGGCGTCGAGGAAACGGGCAACGCGGTCCGAAGGCTGCGCGCCGGCGGCCAACCAATGCTTCGCACGCTCACCGTCCAGCACAACGCGCAGGTCGCTGTCCTTGGGAAGCTGCGGGTTGTAGCTGCCGATACGTTCAATGAACTTGCCGTCACGCGGTGCGCGGGCGTCGGCTACGACGATTTTGTAATAAGGACGCTTCTTGGAACCGCCGCGTGACAAACGCATGGATAATGCCATAAAACTAACTCACCTTTCTGGTATTAAATTATATTAAATCCGAAACTTATTTCTTTTTGCTAAGAAGTCGTGCGAGGTCCGGGGGAAGTCCGCCTGCTCCTCCGCCCATTCCCGGCGGCATCGCGCCGGGAGGCAGGCCGTGCATACCCTCCATCGCCCCGCCCAGATCTGCGCCGCCCTTGCCGCCAAACATCGCAGCCAGGCCCTTCAGCCCGCCCATCTTGCGAATGCGCTTCATGGCGGTGGCCATTTCCTGGTGCATCTTGATCAGCTTGTTCACATCCTGCACCGTCATGCCCGAGCCCTTGGCAATGCGGATTTTCCGCTTGGCGTTCAGCAATTCCGGCTTCGTCCGCTCTTTTGGCGTCATGGAGCCAATGATGGCGTCCATATGGACCAGCAGCTTGTCGTTCATGCCGCTGGCGTCCATGGCCGCCTTGGCTTTTTTCATGCCGGGCATCATCCCCGCCAGCGCGCCCAGACCACCCATCTTGGTCATCTGGCGGAACTGCATGCGCAGGTCGTTCATGTCGAACTGGCCCTTGGCCATTTTCGCAGCGAGCTTGTCGGCTTCGTCCTTGTCGACGATTTCCGCCGCCCGCTCGACCAGACCAACGACGTCGCCCATGCCGAGGATGCGGCCCGCAACGCGCTCAGGGTTGAACGCTTCGATAGCGTCCAGCTTTTCGCCAACACCCGCGAATTTGATCGGTTTGCCGGTGATCGCGCGCATCGAAAGCGCCGCACCGCCGCGCGCATCGCCGTCCATACGGGTCAGCACGATACCGGTCAAATCAACCCGCTCGCCGAAATTCTTGGCGACATTGACGGCATCCTGGCCCGTCAGCGAGTCCACGACGAGCAGTATTTCCTGCGGCGTCGAAACCTTCGCCACCGCCTGCATTTCGTCCATCAGCTGCTGGTCGACGTGGAGGCGTCCAGCCGTATCGAGCAACAGCACATCAAAGCCCTGCAGCTTTGCGGCCTGCATCGCGCGCTTGGCGATGTCGACGGGCTGCTGCCCCTGCACGATCGGCAAGGTCGCGACTTCGGTCTGCGTTCCGAGCGTTGCAAGCTGTTCCTGCGCGGCAGGGCGGTTGACGTCGAGCGACGCCATCAGGACCTTTTTGCCCTGCTTCCCCTTCAGCATCTTCGCGATTTTCGCGGTCGTGGTGGTTTTACCCGAGCCTTGCAGACCGACCATCATGATGATCGCCGGCGGCGCAACCGCCAAATTCAGGTCGCTCTGCTCCGCACCCAACATCTCGACGAGCGCATCGTTGACGATCTTGACGACCTGCTGGCCGGGAGTGACCGATTTCAGGACCGACTGGCCAACGGCCTTTTCGGTCGCCTTGTCCACAAATTCCCGGACAACTGGCAGGGCCACGTCGGCTTCCAGCAAAGCGACGCGCACTTCGCGCATTGCTTCGCGGACATCAGCCTCGTTCAACGCACCGCGACCACGCAGGCGGTCAAACACCCCCCCTAACCGGTCGCTTAGCTTGTCAAACATGCGTCTTCCTTACCAAAATACCCGTTTCCGGGCATAAACGAACAAAAAGCCGGTGAGCGAAACTTCGCCGACCAGCCTGGAAAAGATTGATTTTCCATAATTTCAGATACGAGCCTTCGCCCGATGTGCGGGTCCTTAGTCTGATTATATGCCAAATGCAAGAATCTTTGCGCAACCGCGCCGCCCTGCCCGTTTTTCAAGTTTATACTGAACCGAATTTAATCAAATCTTGACCTTTCCAAGTGCATGCACGTGCATGATTGGAATGCGCAAAAGCTATGGAACTACAACCATCTGAGGCAGAGAAGGTGACATTGCCGAAAGTGGCACGGGAGGGCAAGGGCCGCCGTGTCATTTACGGCTTCGTCATGTTCGCAGCGATTGCCATGTTTGTAGCAATTGGTGGTGAAGTCGGCGCACAAACAGTTCGTTCGATCATCGGTGACAATCACAAGGGCACCGACCAAGTCATGGTCACCGCTTTGTTGCTGAATATTGCCCTGATCCTGCTGATCTGGCGCCGGACGAGCGTGCTGAGCGATGAAATCGACGTATACCGCAAGGCGGAAGTACGGGCGCAGCATCTGGCCATGACCGATCCATTGACCAATTTGTTCAACCGCCGCGCAATCAAGGAAAAGACTTCCGAACTCAGCGCCCGCGCCTCGCGTCGTGGCAAATCCATCGCCTTTTTGATGGTGGACCTCGATGGGTTCAAAAAAATCAACGATCTGTATGGCCATGACAGCGGCGACTTTTTGCTGCGCGAAGTTGCAGACCGGATGCGCGATGTCGTTCCGCCGAGCAGCGTGATCGCCCGACTGGGTGGTGACGAGTTTGGCATATGCGTCGTGTTTGAACCGGAATATCCGGAATCGGTCGATCGCATTGCCGAAGATCTGGTCGATGCCCTTGCCCGCCCAGTATCCATTTCCGACAGCGAACAGACCGTCACCGCTTCGGTCGGCATAAGCCGCCCGGAACTTGATTGCGATTCAATCGACATGCTGATCCGCCGGGCCGACATCGCGCTGTACGCTGCCAAGAAAAATGGGCGGAACGGTTATAGCTGGTTTGAAAGCGGCATGGAGGTCGAGTTGCGGTCACGCAATTCTCTGGAAGGCGACATCCGGGCGGCTATACCCAATGACGAATTTGTGCCCTATTTCGAACAGCAGATAGACCTCAATACCGGTGAACTGGTCGGATTTGAAATGCTGGCTCGCTGGGTCTCACCCGTTCGCGGGCTCATTTCCCCGGACGATTTCATTCCCGTCGCCGAAGAAACCGTTATGATTGGCGACCTGTCGCTAAGCATCATCCGCAAGGCCATGATTGAGGCGAAAAACTGGGACCCGAAGCTGACCATCTCGGTCAATATTTCGCCGGTTCAGTTGAAGGATCCGTGGCTCGCCCAGAAAATCGTCAAGCTGCTGGTGGAAACCGGCTTCCCGGCCAGCCGTCTGGAAGTCGAAATCACCGAAAGCTCGCTGTTCAAGAATCTGAGCCTCGCCCAATCGATTGTCGGAAGCCTTAAAAATCAGGGCATCCGCATCGCGCTTGATGATTTTGGCACAGGTTATAGCTCGCTCGCCCATTTGCGTGCGTTGCCGTTCGACCGGATCAAGATTGACCGCAGCTTTGTATCTTCCATGTTCGAAAATGCCGAAAGCGCGGCAATTGTCAGCGCAATTGCCGGACTTGGCGCCAGCCTGGACGTGCCGATTACGGCCGAAGGCATCGAGGATGAAGAAAGCATCACCAAGTTGAAAGCGCTTGGCTGCACCAAGGGACAGGGTTGGTATTTCGGTCAACCGATGAATATTGATCAGGTCCGCACGATGCTGACGCAGAAAGATCTGATTCCTAACCGTCGTCGCCACAACAATTCTGAAGCCGTACGGCCTGACGACTATGAGGAGCGCAAGGCGTCCTGATAGTGTAAATGTCCTGCGGGACGTTGGATGAATTCTGGACTTGAGCGCGCACTGCCCCTAAATCGCGCGACATGGCGCGTGGCAATTTTCACAAAATGCATGGATTGGGCAATGATTTCATAATCATTGATACCCGCACTTCCCCTGTGGAGATGACCACAGCGCGCGCGCGCGCTTTGGCTGACCGCAAAACCGGGATTGGTTGCGATCAACTGATCCTGCTCGAACCTTCCGACGTGGCAACGGTCCGGATGCGGATTTTCAATCAGGATGGCAGCGAAGTCGAATCATGCGGAAATGCGACGCGCTGTGTCGTATCGCTGCTCGGGCAAGATGCAACGATCGAAACCGATGGCGGAAAGATCGACGGCGCCTACCACGAAAACAGCATAACCTTACAAATGCCGCCTCCGCGTTTTGACTGGCAGGATATTCCACTCGCATTTGCGATGGATAGCGCAGCCATGCCCATGGCTTGGGATGAACTGGCAAACCCGATGGCGGTGAATGTCGGCAATCCCCACGCCATCTTTTTTGTCGAGGATATAGACGCGATCGATTTGCTGAATCTGGGGCCGCAAATCGAGCATGATGCCGCCTTCCCCGAACGCGTAAACGTCAATGTCGCGTCGGTCCGGGACGGGGCTCTGTTGTTGCGCGTTTGGGAACGCGGCGTTGGTGAAACGCGGGCCTGTGGCACAGGCGCTTGCGCCACGGCGATCGCCGCCATCCGGCAAGGAAAAGTAGCATCACCTGTCACCGTGAATCAGGCTGGAGGCAGTTTGACCATAGGCTGGGAACCTGGCGGACTGATCGAGATGACTGGCGGGGCGACTTATGTCTTCATGGGCGAAGTCGACTGGGACGATTTCGGGTGAACCAGATTGAAGTGATTAGCATGGGCTGCCGCCTCAATCTGGCGGAAAGCAACGCGCTTGCCGAACAGCTGGCGGATCAGGATGATGTCGTCATCGTCAACAGCTGCGCAGTGACAAATGAAGCCGTGCGCCAAACACGGCAAGCAATCCGGCAAGCGCGCAAACGGCGCCCCGATGCCCGTATCATGGTCACTGGTTGTGCGGCACAGGTGGAGCCTGAAACCTTCCGCAATATGCCCGAAGTTTCGGCTGTTTTTGGCAATGCCGAAAAACAGGACACCGTTCTGCTCAATCAGATCGTGCAGAGCCCCGACCGTCCCGTCGTCGTATCCGACATTATGACGTTGCAGCAGACCGCGCCGCATCTGGTCACCGCCTATTCGGGAAAAACCCGGGCCTTTGTCGAGGTGCAAAATGGCTGCGACCATCGCTGCACCTTTTGCATCATACCCTATGGCCGAGGCAACAGCCGCTCGGTTCCAGCCGGCAGTGTGGTCGAACATATCCGCACGCTGGTCGACAAAGGCTTTAAAGAAGTCGTGCTGACCGGTGTGGATGTTACCAGCTATGGCCCTGATTTACCCGGGAAGGACAATCTGGGTTTGCTGGTGGAGCGGATTTTGAAGCTTGCTCCTGATCTGGAACGGCTACGACTATCCTCCATCGATGGCGTTGAAATTGACGAGCGCCTGTTTGCGCTGCTGACGGGTGAGCCGCGCGTGATGCCGCATGTGCATCTTTCGCTGCAGGCAGGCGACAATATGATCCTGAAGCGAATGAAGCGCCGGCATAGCCGTGAAATCGCCATCGACCTGGTTGCGCGGATGAAAGCCTTGCGTCCTGAAATTGCCATTGGTGCCGACATCATTGCCGGATTTCCAACCGAAGATGATGCGATGTTCCAAAACAGCCTTGATCTGGTCCGCCAATGCCAGATCGTGCATGGGCATATATTCCCCTACTCCCCCAAATTGGGAACGCCCGCCGCGAAAATGCCGCAAGTTCCGGCTGGCCAAATCAAGGCGCGCGCCAAGGCGCTGCGCGAAGTGGTCGCCACCGAACGCCGCGCATGGCTCGACACGTTGACCGGTTCGGTGCAGAAAATTGCGGTCGAAAAAGGTGGTCGTGCTGGTCATGCCGAAAATTTTGCTTATGTGGGTCTCGACAGGCCAATGCCCGAAGGCAGCATCGTGTCGGCCCGCATAATAGAGACAAAGGACGGTATGTTGCACGCAGAGGTCATTGCATGAGCGAGGAGAAAGCAGGTTGGAAAGACCGGCTGTTTGGCGGGCTCAAAAAGACATCAAGCAAGCTGACCGACAATATTACCGGTCTGGTCACCAAGGCGAAGCTGGATGCCGAGGATCTGGACGAGATTGAAGATGCGTTGATCGCATCGGATCTGGGTCCGGCGATGGCCGCGCAAATCCGGGAAAAAATTGCCGCCGGGCGTTTTGAAAAAGGTATTGATGCCGAAGGCATCCGGCAAATTGTGGAAGACGAAATTGCCGCCGTTCTGGCGCCCGTCGCCGAACCGCTCGACATCGATGCGTTTCCACGGCCCCAAGTTATCCTTGTGATCGGTGTGAATGGGTCGGGCAAGACGACAACCATCGCCAAGCTGGCCCATCTGTTCCTGGAGCAGGACTATGGCGTCATGCTTGCCGCAGGCGACACATTCCGCGCTGCGGCCATTGGACAGTTGAAGGTCTGGGCGGACCGTATCGGCGTACCAATTGTCACCGGCCCAGAAGGCGGCGATGCCGCAGGGGTCGTGTTCGACGCGGTAAAGCGCGCGACAGCCGAAGGGATAGATGTTCTGATCGTCGACACCGCAGGACGGCTGCAGAACAAGCGCGAGCTGATGGACGAACTCGCCAAAATCCGCCGTGTTCTGGGTCGCCTCAATCCTGAGGCGCCGCATGATGTCGTTCTGGTTCTGGATGCCACGACCGGGCAAAACGCCCTGTCGCAAATCGAGATTTTCAAGGAAGTCGCCAATGTCACCGGCCTCGTTATGACCAAATTGGATGGTAGCGCGCGCGGCGGTATATTGGTTGCAGCAGCCAAGCAGTTCGGCCTGCCGATCCACGCCATCGGCGTCGGTGAAACCATCGATGACTTGCGCCCCTTCAACGCGCAGGATCTCGCCCGCGCGATTAGCGGCGGCGCGCAATGACATCCGAACCAACGACAAAAAAGCCCTCGGGCTTGCTTAACTTTGCTCTCGATTTCGGGCCGTTGCTGATCTTCTTTCTGGGTTCGCGTTTCGGCCATTCCGACACCGATCCCGTGCAAGGGCCTTTGGCCGGTACGGCAGCCTTCATGGTCGCGATTGTCGTCGCCATGATTGTGTCGAAATGGAAAATTGGACGCATCTCACCCATGATGAAGATGTCGGCGGTGTTCGTTATCGGGTTTGGCGCGCTGACCTTGTGGTTCCGTGACTTCGGGTTCATCCAGCATAAGGCAACGGCAGTCTATCTGCTCTTTGCCGCGATCATCCTGATCGGTTGGCTGCGGTCAAAGCCCGCGCTGAAATATCTGTTGGAGCAGGCCTATGACGGGCTGAGCGAGCAAGGCTGGCTGAAATTGTCCCTGAGCTGGGGCATCTTTTTTCTGGTTCTTGCCGGGTTGAACGAGGCGATGATCCCGTTGCTGACCAGCGACCAATATATCACCGTCAAAACATTCGGGCTGCCCGCGCTGACCTTTTTGTTTGCGATGGCGAACATCCCCATGCTCTTGCGGCATGGTTTGAATTTGGGCGATGAAACAAAAGATGGGGGCACGCCCGGCTTGTAACACAACCCGCGCTTGGCTAGGCTAAGGGCATAAAGACGTTCAATATAGGGGATTTGGAATGGCGAAGTTTTTTGGGAATTTGCATTTGGTGCTGGTGACCGGCCTGGTGCTGGCATTTGCCGTCATGTTTTCGGTGCATGGGGCCGATGAAGTCACCGCGCAGGCTGTCACCCGTTGGCTGCACACCTTCTTTGGTATCGTGTGGATTGGTCTGCTCTATTATTTCAACTTTGTGCAGATTCCGACCATGCCCAAGATTCCGGCCGAACTGAAACCCGGCGTATCAAAGCATATTGCACCTGCGGCTCTGTTCTTCTTCCGCTGGGGCGCAGCGTTGACGGTGTTGACCGGTCTGATCGTTGCTGTTCTCGCAGGTTATGCACATCAGGCATTCACCCTGCAGGATCCGTTCAAGCTGATCGGTATCGGCATGTGGCTGGCGGTGATTATGGCGTTCAACGTCTGGTTCATCATCTGGACTACCAGAAAAAGGCATTGGGTATTGTCGAAGCCGACGATGCAACCAAGGCGAAGGCGGCCACCACCGCCATGATGACGTCGCGCCTGAACACGCTTCTGTCGATCCCGATGCTATACTGCATGGTCAGCGCCAACGGTGGCTGATTAACCGCTCCACTTTGCGCGTAACGCAAAACAAGATCCCCCTCCCTAAACGGAGGGGGATTTTTTTAGCTCAAGAGATCATGTTTCTTTAGCGTATGCCTTAGCTGGTCATAGCTGAGGTTGAGCGCTTTTGCGGTTTGGCGCTGGTTATAGCGGCATTTGGCCAGTGCCTGTTCCAGCACGGCCTTTTCATATTTCTCGGTCGCCTCGCGAAAGTCGGACACGTCCACCATCTGGCTCAAATCGGTAGAGTAACGCGGTTCAGCGGTTTCGTTGTCCTTGCTCGTCGGCGCGTTGGTCGGTGCGGCTGCGGCAATGCCGGTACGCCACGGACTGTCGAACGGGTCGAACTGGATATAGTCCACCGGCTGGCTCGGGTCCGCCCAACGGTAGACCGCGCGTTCAACGACATTGCGCAGCTCGCGCACATTGCCCGGCCACAGATGGTTCTCCATCGCCCGCCGCGCCAGCTCGCCAAAGCCGGGCCAGCCATCCCAGCCCAGTTCCGCCGCCATGCGCCGTCCGAAATAATCGGACAGCACCTCGACATCGCCCTCCCGCACCCGCAGCGGGGGCAAGGTCACGACTTCGAAGCAGAGCCGGTCCAATAGGTCGGCGCGGAATTTTCCGGCCTCGACCATATTGGGCAAATG
>Ga0116176_10004223_pt1 | contig 10468 bp, 5 predicted proteins | sample AD_STIC08_MetaG_FD_89803 | JGI IMG/M metagenome (GOLD analysis project Ga0116176, IMG submission 89803) | Active sludge microbial communities of municipal wastewater-treating anaerobic digesters from USA - AD_STIC08_MetaG | ecosystem: Engineered > Bioreactor > Anaerobic > Digestate | place: USA... | reverse complement strand
TTTCACAAGCTTCCACTTTTGTTAAATGTATAAAACGGCATCCGAAAACCAAATTCATAACTGATAGGAGCTACATAATCTAAACCTCTGGCGGAAACACTTCCTGTGAGGAGAATCCGCTTCAAAACAGTACGCTCCATAGAAGCGCGAATCAACCAGTAATATGGTTCGGCTGTTTGATTCGCTGCAGGGTCATGTAGTTTAACGTAGGTGCCCAATCCTGCCTGCGCGCGTAGACCGATGCCTTTCCATTTGACATCCTGTGGTCCGGATAGATATTCCATGGCAACGAATCCATTTGCGCTTTCGCCAATATTCATTCTGAGCGGTGGAGCATAGAGTACTCTTACAACCTGTTGAATACTTCCGACATCAAATCGGTACGACCCGGAAAGCACGCTTCGCCACAATTTTCCGGGGTGATATACGGAAGGTTGTTCATTGGGTGTACTATACGTACCTGCATCGGTGATGGTGACACCAAATGCAAAAGCTTCAGTTGGTGTCGGCACAAAAAACTGCACCGTATTGGATGGGCATCCCTGGATATCCACCAGATGTACTGTGTGTACGCCTACGCCGAGCCCCAATAAAAAGAAGTTGTTTTGATTAACTATAAATGCGAACATACCGTCAACATACACCGCGTAAGGAAGCTGCCCTGGCGTTATCACTTCTACAAAAGCAGATCCATCCATCGCACCTGAACTGGATGGCGGGAATATTTCTACAACCTCAATCTCTGGCAGCGGTGGCTGGTTGAGTGTTACCGTAAAGGATTCTGAACATCCTGGACCCGCTTCCGGATCTGACACTTCAACGAAATATTCTCCAGGGACCGTAGTTACATAATCCGATAAACTTATCAACCCTGGTTCAATATCAAATTCACCGGCACCAAAGGGATGTTCCACTACCATGACCAAACTATTCCCACTAGGGCTAAGCGCAGTAAATTCAATATCACCATCTCCTTCGCAAGTGGGTTGTGTCAGTGATATATCCTCAATATAATCTGCAGGCAGTCCCTCCAAAATGATTGTTCCTTCGAAGATGCAACCTATATCCAGATCCGTAATGGTCACAATGTATCCTCCGGGAGGAACATTTTGAATCGTAGGCCCCTCATCTCCATTATTCCATTCATATTCATAGTCACCAGGTTCATTGACGATGACGGTTATGGCCCCGTCTTCCAGCCCGCAAGAGGCTGGGGTGCTATCAAAAACCACATCAATATCACAGGGCACTGCATCCACTACAATCGTTACTATAGCGGTACTTGTATTTCCGCAACCATCGGTGACCGTATAAAAAAAGGAGGCCTCACCACTAAATCCTAAATCCGCGATAAATGTAAAATTACCATTCGGCATAAAGGATACAGTACCCCCTACTTCATTGTCCACCTGGGTCATTTGAATGTTTAAGCCTTCGTCATTTTCCAGAGCATTTTCTGACAAAGGGACTGTTCCTTCCGTTGCATAAAAATCATCTTCCAATACAATCGGAGGGGTAACATCTGTTATTGTCGCAGTTACTGTTTCTGAACACAAAGGCCCAATCTGCTGGTCTGTAACTGTAATGGTGTACATGCCGGGAAATACCGTCATAAATGAGGAAAGATTGTAAACACCAGAGCCCACTGTAAACGTATTCGTTCCCTCTGGTCCTACAACTTCAATGACCAGCGGACCTGCTCCGGGTGTCGTGACAGTAAATCTGATATTGCCTCCACCAATACATGTTGCCGGTGTGGTGCTGAGGATGTTAATGTATTCAGCGATATCCTCTCCTATAGAAACAGAAAAGACTTCCGAACATGCACCAGCATCTGTAACTGTAACAGAATAAGTACCCGGACCAACCCCTTGCAACTTATTGCCCGTCTGTTGGTTTGCCCACAGGTAAGTGTACTCTCCTGGCGGACTCACGGTAATGGTAGCTGATCCATTGGGCACTCCACAAGCTGCATTGACCGTGGTGAAGCTTGCTGTGAATCCGCCGCCACCTGTTTGTCCTACAGTCACTGAGCCTGCAGTTGAACATGAGGTACCGGTCATCGTAACGGTCACCGTGTACACACCGGGTCCGACATTGTTAATTTGCATACCCGTAGAGCCGTTTGACCATAAGTATGTATATGCGCCAGGTGGTGTCACATTGACTACTGCAGACCCATTGTTCATTCCACATCCTGACGGTGTAGAATTAAACGAAAGCGTGAATGAAGGTGGCAACTGCTCGACTGTAGTCGTAACTGTTTTTGAACATGATGTACCTGCAATTGAAACCGTCACCGTATAGGATCCTGCCGGAATGCCTGATATCTGACTGCCGGTTTGCCCGTTTGACCATGCATAATCATAATTGCCCGGTGGATTGACGGTAGCTGTCGCTGTGCCAGTATTTAAACCGCATCCGGCGGGTGTAGAGGTTGCGCTTACCGTAAAAGTCGCTGGTGTTTCGTTCACCGTTGTGGTGGCTTCCTTCGTACAATTGGTTCCGGGGATTGTCACTGTCACTGTATAAGTACCGGCACTCACCCCTGATAACTGGCTATTGGTTTGTCCATTTGACCATTGATAATTATACTCACCCGGTGGTGTTACCATGGCCGATACTGTACCGTCGGATCCACCACATGAAGATGGTGTTGAAGACAGGGAGATGGTAGCGGGAAATGGTGTGGATTGTACAGTGATGTTTCCTTGTTGAGTGCAATCTTCGCCTTGCAAGGTGACCGTTACTGTATAATTCCCGGGAGCAAGATTTGAAATTTGAAAACCTGATTGTCCGTTTGACCACATATAAGTATAAGCTCCAGGTGGATTAACTGTAGCAGTGGCGGTTCCGTCAGACAATCCGCAACTTGCCTGGGTGGCGGTCAATGAGACTACAAATGAAGCTGGCGTTTCAGTGATCGTAACACTAGCCTCTTCTGAACATGAAGTGCCTGTAATCGAAACAGTAACCGTATATGAACCTTTTGCCAACCCTGATGCCTGTGGACCTGTCTGTCCATTAGACCAAATGAAATCATATGAACCAGGTGGAGTAACCATGGCATTGGCTGTACCATTTGATAATCCACATCCGGACATCGTCGATGATATGGAAACCGAAAAAGAAGCGGATATATCATCAACCGATACATTGGCTACATGCGTGCATAGGGTGCCAGGCTTTGATATAGTTACACTATAAGATCCTGCGGTCAATCCTGATACTGTGGAACCACTCTGCCCATTGGACCATGCATAGGTATATTGACCTGGTGGATTAACTATAACAGTTGCAGCGCCATCCGATCCGCCGCATGTAGATGGGGTAGTGGTAAAAGCGACGGATGGTTCAAATGGTTTCGTCCCGATTTGGGCAGAAAGAATTCTTTCACATGTACCTCCTGCACTAATCGTAACAGTATAATTACCTGCAGCAAGATTGGATAGATTTTGTGTAGTCGCCCCGTTGGACCATAGATATGTATATGCCCCTGGTGGTGATGGTGTGACAGTAACAGAACCATTGGGTTGATCACAATCTGTATCCTGAGCTGAAATGGTTGCATTAAAACTTTGGTTCTGATTGGTGACTGTTGACTGCACAACCTGTGTACAAGTGGTACCCACTCTGGTCACGGTCACTGAATAATTTCCTGCAGGTATGTTATTGACTGCTTGAGTCACTGCTCCGTTTGACCACAGGTACGAATACGATCCTGATGGAATAACAATCAGTGTGATACCGCCATTCGATTGCCCGCAGGTACTGCTGGTGGCTGTCGCTGAAGCAGTAAATGTACAATCGCTGGTATCTTGCTTTTCTTCGCCGTCAGATAGTAAATAGACAAGCGTGCCCGCTCCCACCGCACCGGCGATCACGGGGATCCATGGAAAATTATTTTGACCGGCAGTCAAATAATCATTACCAGGTTTCATTCGTGAATCGGTCAATTCAATTCTATCCCAGGGTGGCATTACAGCGCTGATGGTGCCCCCTGAAACGGTTACATTTTTAGCAGCGTTCAGGACTTTGGCACTGATACTGACATTGACAAATGTATTCCAGAAATTATCTATTCCGTTTTCTAGTTTATCCTTTTCTTCCCTGGACAAACCTTCTACCGATGTACCACTATTATCTTCAAATTGACTGAACACCTTTTCGCGGAAATGTTCTTTTTGATATGGTCTTCCTGTGATCCCGGCCGTATACATCCAGAAGGTTTGTTGGATGACGGATTCTCTTTCTTTTTCTGGATCACCACTGAAAGGATTGTTTATAGTGCCCGCCTGTTTCAGTTCATCAAATGCCTTGACAATACTGTTTACAGCCTCGACAAGCACAGGTGCAAAAGTCTTTGGATGAGCCTCTGGTTTAATTGTTCCTTCGAAAAGGATATTTGTATTTGGCCAGGTGGTGGTGATGTTGGTTGAAGCTTTGGAAGGCAATGGGGCATAACCTGGTGTTTGAATTAGGCTTGAAATATCCTCGGGTTTAAATGCGGGCACTGCAGGTGTAGTCAAAATATTGATGCCTCCTTTAGGTACATCTATTCCTGGTTGCATGACTGGAATCCAATCTGAAACCAGTGGCATGGGGTTTCCAACCGGGACTGGATGAGCATACACATTTGCGCAATAGCCCGCTACTTGAATATAGCTGGTTCCCGGGGCCACTGATGTGGCAGGTATGGTTGCTACGTAAGGTTGGTATTTTCCATCTGAGGGTATATAGCAGGTTTGGGGATTGATCCTGACTGTTGATCCTGTGGTGTTGGTGATGCTGAGATTGGCAATATGACCCGTGGTTTGTCCTGTTCCGGTGGCTGTTATTTTCAGTGATTGGGCATGCACGTCGATAAAAAAGGGAGTAATCAACATGAGGATGACAAAAGCCATCATCTTTTCCATCTGCACCTTTGGTATGTGGTATTGATTATTCATAGGATAGGGTTTAAGGGGGAAAGATAAAAGGCGCTTCTAATAATCGCTTTAAACATAAATTAAGATATTGATTATCAACGCATTACAAAATTTGTCATTACCTTTTGATAGTTATTCGAAACGCCCTAAAGGTTGTCTTAGATGAATGGTACTGTGGTACATGATACCGCGCCGGACCATTAAGATGTCCGTGTACCTGTTTTACATCCATTTATGTGCCATTAATGTGTATCCAAGTCTCCAATCATAAGCAAGGGGAGGCTACCAATAGAACCAGGACCAGAGGGTGAGGCAGTGAAAAGTACGAAAAAAAGGCCTGTTTGCCCCCTTTGCCCCCTGAAAGGGGGTACCATTCCGAAAGATTTATCTCCATATCTACATACTGAACAGCGGCCGCTTGCTGATATAAAAAAACAAAGTTGAGCGTAGGTGATCAACTCCTCATCCAACGGCGCGTGGATGATCCCCTCACGAGGGGATGATTTGCTCGCGTACGTCAGATCAAAAAAATCTTCGTCCAGGCAATAGGCTGTGCAGACGTTTTCAACGTCAGGTAATATCTCGTTGCCCCCCTTTGCCCCCTGAACGGGGATACCAGCACGAAAGAATTATCTCACATCCTATGTGCGTAAATAGCGGCCGCAGGCCGCTATAAAAAGACAAAGTTGAGCGTAGGTTGTACCTGCGTGGTTGCTGAGCTGTCGTACATGGATGCGGGTGGTAAGTCGAAGCACTCGCGTATGTTAAATCAAAAAAATCTGTCTCCATGTATTAATCTGAGGAGACGTTTTTAACGTCAGGCAATTTTCATGTTCAGTGAAACTGATTTTCACTAGCTGGCCCACACAAGTCCGTATATTTAGCTTCTATCTTTCAACCCATGGAAAAAGTAAACCTCACTGATAAATTATCTCTCATCCATGATCACTGGAATCCCCGCATCGCCGGCTCTCTCAACGGACAGCACGTCAAGCTCGTCAAGTTCAAGGGGGAATTTGTCTGGCATAAACATGATCACGAAGACGAAATGTTCTTTGTCGTCAAAGGTGAATTCAACATGGAACTTCGAGACCGGACGATAGTGCTGAAAGAAAATGAATTCCTCATCATCCCCCGCGGTGTAGAACATCGTCCGGTAGCGGAACATGAAGTTTCGGTGATGCTGTTTGAACCTGCATCGACACTCAATACCGGTGATACACGTGGAGAGATGACGAGGGATACGCTGGAAAAGATCTGAGAGGGGTGAGAACGTGAGAGAGTGAGAACGTGAGAACGTGAGAGAGTGAGAACGTGAGAACGTGAGAACATGAGAACGTGAGGGCGTCAGGGCGTTTGAGATCATGACAATTGCGTCTGTGAATCAAGCACGTAAGATTTGTCTCAAAGCCTATATACTTAATTAGCGGCCGCAGGCCGCTATAAAAAGACAAAGTTGAGCGTAGGTTGTACCTGCGCTCGCGTACGTTAAATCAAAAAAAACATGTGCCAGGTATTAATCTGTGTAGACGTTTGTAACGTCAGGTAAAAATCTCATTCGTATCTCCATGATCTATCTGACCCCCAACCCCCCGGACGGGGGCCCAGAGTGATTTACAAATTCTAAGAACAACTCACTCTCTATAAATAAATTCACCTTTGCTTTTTTTCGAATAATTGAAATACCTTCCATACTCCAAATACATATTTCAAAACTTCAAAAACCTTTTCATGAAAACCCTGCTCACCTCCACATTCATCCTTTGTATCATCTGCAGCATCCATGGACAGCAAACAGCCGATACGATTACCATCGTCAGAAAACAAGTGGCCCGATTTTACTACCATAGCCAGAAACTAAAACCAAATCAGATGGTGAAACTCGTGAAACCAAACAAAGAAGCTTATAATGAAATGCTCGTGGCGAAGAGAGCGTATGGAACAGCAGGATTCTTCGGATTTGTAGGTGGCTTTATCATTGGCTGGCAATTCGTTTCCATCATTCAAGATAAACCAGCTCCTTGGGAAGTAAGCGCCATAGGTGTAGGAGCTCTCATCGCTTCTATTCCATTTTCAAATAGCTACTCTAAGCATGCAGTTAAAGCAATGGAGCTATACAATAGCGGTCTGAAGGATACAAGTCTTGAGTATGAGAAATTGGAATTAGGGATAACCAGCAATGGGGTGGGATTACAGTTCAATTTTTAAGCGTGGTAGAGTAGATTTCCTGCAAAAGGTTGAACTTATACCATGCTATCTTTAGAGTCCAAAGGCCTTAGGACTGGGTTTTCAATCCTAATGCCTTATGTTTGTTTGCCCTGAATGATTATCCCGGGGATGCCACCCTTAAACAGATTTATAATTTACAACTGACTACCCATGAACGACATTATATGCCCCCACTGCCAAAAGGTTTTTAAGGTTGACGAAGCCGGTTTTGCAGATATCCTCAAGCAGGTCCGTGATCATCAGTTCGAAGATGAATTGCATAGGCGGTTGCAGGTGGCCGAACGGGAAAAAGAGAGCGCTGTCAAACTCGCAGAGGCGAATCTTAAAAATGCACTACAGGTGCACCTGGCTAAAAAAGATGCTGAAATCTCAGAGCTTAAAGCGAAGAATGAACGTGACCTGATCGAACGCCTCAGCAAGCAGGAATCGGAGCTACGAGATATGAAATCCAAAATGGAGAAGGCAGAGGTCGAGAAAAAACTCACGGTACTGGAAGCTGTTCAAAAAATTGAAAAAGAAAGAGATGAGCTGGCCAATCATCTGAGAAACAAAGAAACAGAAAGACAACTACTTGAAAAATCACTAAACGAAAAGTTTGCAGCCGAACTCCGCACGAAGGAAGATATCATCAAGCTGAAGGATGAAGAAATTGCCCTTCGCAAGGATATGAAGCTCAAACTCTCCACCAAGATGGTTGGCGAAACGCTGGAACAACATTGCGAAACCGAATTCAATAAACTTCGTGCCACGGCCTTTCAAAGAGCCTATTTTGAAAAAGACAATGACTCCAGGTCCGGAAGTAAGGGTGATTTTATCTATAGGGAAACGGATGAGGCCGGTAATGAGATCATCTCCATTATGTTCGAAATGAAGAATGAGGGAGATGAGACTGCGACCAAGAAAAGAAATGAAGACTTCCTGAAAGAACTGGATAAAGACCGCAACGAAAAGAAATGTGAATTCGCCGTGTTGGTGACACTCTTAGAATCGGAAAGCGAACTCTATAACACGGGGATTGTGGATGTGTCTCATAAATTTCCCAAAATGTATGTGGTCCGTCCCCAATTCTTCATTCCGATCATCACCCTGCTGCGTAATGCCGCGATGACCTCCCTCCAATATAAAGCAGAACTTGCCCTGGTCAGGAATCAAAATATCGACATTACCCACTTTGAAGAGAAAATGAATAACTTTAAAGAAGGGTTTGCAAGAAATTATGAACTCGCCAGCCGCAGGTTTAAAGAGGCTATTGATGAAATAGATAAGACAATTCATCATCTCCAGAAAACCAAAGAAGCTTTAATGTCCTCTGAAAACAATCTTCGCCTGGCCAACAATAAAGCCGAAGATTTAACGATTAAAAAATTAACACACGGGAATCCAACCATGAAAGCAAAGTTTGAAGAACTCACAGATAATCCTGAAATCATATGACAACCTCAAAACCCTTCTTACCACACTATCTCTTTTTGATCATCGCATGCACCACGCTATTCCTTTCCTGTAAAAAAGATGGCAATTCAAATCCCCTCGACGGATGTTGTGATACACCTGCTATCAATACCGCCGTGGGCAACGGCCATGTCTATGTACCCAATGTGTTTACGCCTAATGGAGATGGGATCAATGATCGGCTTGTCATATATGGTGATGAACACATCAAGTTGGTTCTCAGCTTTCGCATCAATGACAAAGAAGGCACAACAATATTGTTATTAGAAAATATCCCACTTGATAATTTTATTTATGCATGGGATGGTACGGTCAATAATCAATATAAAAATGGCGTGTACTCGATAGTCATGCAAGTTGAAGCCCTTGACGGTACCATCGCCACCCTGCAAGGAAAGGTGTGCAATTATCGATGCCTGGACATGGGAGAAGAAGATCCGATCTCGGGGGCAGGATGCCAGTTTCCAGTGCAGGGAGAGGAAGGTGTATATAATCCAGCCATACCTTCGTTTGAGAGTAGTGGATGTTTTGAATAAAACTACCATGCTTCTGCATAACGCAACCCCGGCCCCACTATTGCTCCTGCAGAACTCACCCCCGGCCACTCTCTTAAGAATGATTCTTATGCCCCTTCGAATTTTTCTTTGAAAAATTCTCTCCTACTTCGACTTCGCTCAGCACATCGCCTGTGTGCTGCGCAACCCCGGGGTTAATGGATTTTTCGATGGGATACACTTGATTAATACGTTTAGCCCCGGGGTTTTCGAAATGATGCCCGTGCGGGCGAGATGCAGAAACACAGGGGATAGAAATGAATAAATCGAAGATTTAGAATTTCGCTGGGGCAAAAAAAAATAATTTCCGTACCGCAGATCTCTCCGCAAAAAGAGAGTTAAAGAACGGATACCTTTACCTATCGCACCAACGTCACATCCCCCTTTACTCTCACCTCCTGTCCATTCGCCGATTTCAATCTCCCGATGTATGTAAAGACAGCAGGATTGAGCTGACTGCCATTGAAGGTACCGTTCCACCCATGAAATGATACTACATCTATTTCACCAGTGACAAATACCATCGTACCCCAACGGTCAAAAATCATCAACTCCTCTATCCACACATCATTTCCTCCAGAGATTACCCAACTATCGTTAATGCCATCATTGTTGGGCGAAAAGACGTTTGGAATATAGAGATGGCCGAGCAAGGTCGAGTATGGATTCACCTCCGCACTCAGATAGTACTCGCATCCATTGATATCTGTAATGGTGAGTGTGATCATCGTATCGGCAGGTGCGCTGATCCATGAGGAAGGACATGAAGCGCATGCAAACAATCCAGGTGGCTGCCATTCATAGATAAGTCCGGGCGCCTGTATATCACCAGTTACCTGCACCTCGATGCTATCTCCTGCAGGTAAAAGGTATTGATCCTCCATTGAAAATGACAAGAGCTCACTTGCCACTACTTCAAATGTATCAGAGACGACGCATTGGTGAGCGTCAGTGATATGAACGATGTAGCTGCCTTCAGGCAACTGTGACACCAACGTATCACCAGTGAATCCCTCCCATTGGATCATCAGCGGTAGTGCGCCTGAGGGATCTATGTGTATCGATCCAAAGTCAATACAACTCCATGTCGCTTCACCAGACAAGACCGGCGCCACATAATGCGTGATATATACATCAAGAAGCGTATCACACAGCGTCACCGGGTCGGTATGTATAAAATTATATTGTCCTTCTTCCACCAACCATTCTCCATCAAATAACAGGGAGTCCCCGGGACAAATGCTCTCCTGAATGATCTGCACCACAGGCAGGCATTTGTTTTCTAGAAGGAATGCAAGCGTGATT
>Ga0116176_10004213_pt1 | contig 10483 bp, 9 predicted proteins | sample AD_STIC08_MetaG_FD_89803 | JGI IMG/M metagenome (GOLD analysis project Ga0116176, IMG submission 89803) | Active sludge microbial communities of municipal wastewater-treating anaerobic digesters from USA - AD_STIC08_MetaG | ecosystem: Engineered > Bioreactor > Anaerobic > Digestate | place: USA... | reverse complement strand
CTTCTCGGAGATGTTCTTCTCGACGGAGTCCCCTTCCTTGGCGATGCGCCGGGTCAAGGAGCCCAGCGAGACCTGGAGGTAGATGACGAGGTCCGGCTTGGGGACCCGCTCGGCGAGGATGCCGTAGATCTTCTCGTAGACGAGCAGCTCGTCGTCCGAGAGCGTCTGGTAGGCGTAGATCTTGTCCTTCTCGAACAGGTAGTCGCAGATGATCCGGTCGACGAACAGGTCCCTCTGGAGGAGGCGGACCTGCTGGTTGTAGCGGTTGGCCAGGAAGACGAGCTGGGCCAGGAAGGCCGAGCCCTCCCGCTCGTTGTAGAAGTCCTTGAGGTAAGGGTTGCCGACGTTGTCGAGGACGACCTTGCCGCCGATCCGCGGGGCCAGGACGTTGGCCAGCTCGGTCTTGCGCGACCGGAAGACGCCTTCGACGGCGATGTGCTTGAACGGGATCTCGGGAGCGCTATTCATGCCCATCCTGGAGGCCGAATAGGTTATAACCGAACTCCGGCGGCAAGTCAACGGACGGGCCCCCGGCCGGGCCGCCCGCGGCGGCGCCGGGGCGGGGCCCGCGGGTCAGGGCTGGGGCCGGGGCGGCGCGCCCTGGGGGATGACGATCCAGGCGATGATGTAGAAGAAGAACATGGGGAAGACGGCGGTGACCAGGGCCAGGCCGACCCAGAGCAAGCGGATGATCGAGACGTCGGTGTCGAGGTATTCGGCCAGGCCGCCGCAGATCCCGGCCAGCATCTTCTGGGACGGCGACCGATAGAGCTTCTTGGCCATGGGACGCTCCTTTTTAGCGGTGGAATGACGATCCGCCTTCCATTATACGAGAAACCGCCTCTCCCGGTTCCCCGGCGGGGGACCGCCTTGACTAAACGGGGGCTCCCCGTTAGGATTGTGGAGTCGCTATCTATCCCGAAAGGACGCCATCATGAACGGATGGACCGGCCGGATCCTGAGGGTCAACCTGACCACGAAGACCCATAGAATAGAGACGTTCTCGGAGGAATTCGCCCGGAAATGGATCGGCGGGCGGGGCTTCGCGGCCAAGATCCTCTTCGACGAGCTGGCCCCCGGGGTCGACCCCCTGGGCCCGGACAACAAGTTCATCGTCGCCCTCGGCCCCATCGCCGGCATCCCGGCCCCCAACACGGGGAAAGCGGTCGTGGCCGGGAAGTCGCCCAGCACGGGCGGCTACGGCGACGGCAACCTGGGCACCCGGGTGGCCGAGCAGCTCCGCAAGGCCGGCTACGACGTCTTGATCGTCGAGGGCCGGGCCGCCGAGCCGACCATGCTCTACATCGAGGACGACAAGGTCGAGCACCTGCCGGCCGGCGAGATCTGGGGCCGGGGGACCTACGTCGCCAACGACTGGATCTACGCCAAGTACGGCAAGGGCGCCGGCGTCCTCAACATCGGCCAGGCCGGCGAGAACCTCGTCCGCTACGCCGTCGTCCGCAGTCTCGAGGGCCGGGCCGGCGGGCGGACCGGCATGGGCGCGGTCATGGGCTCGAAGCTCCTCAAGGCCATCGTCGTCAAGGGCACCAAGCCCATCCCCCAGGCCGACCCCGCCGGCATGAAGAAGATCGGCTACGAGGACCTCCGCGAGGTCAACCGCATCGACAAGAAGACCGGCTGGTCGATCCAGAGCACCAACGGCGTCCTGGCCTGGTGCAACGAGGTGGCCGCCCTGCCGGTCCACAACTTCCGCAAGACGCATCACCCCGACGCCTGGAAGGTCGACGGCGAGCGGCTCAACGACGCCCGCATCGCCACCTACGGCTGCCCCAATTGCACCATGCGCTGCGGCATCACCATCCACGACGACGAGGGCCGCGAATCGGAGCTCGACTACGAGAACGTCGCCCTGCTCGGCCCGAACCTGGACATCTTCGACCTGGCCCCGATGGCCTCCCTCAATTATCTCTGCGACGACTACGGCGTCGACACCATGTCGGGCGGCTGCGTCATGAGCTTCTACGCCGACGCCGTCGAGAACGGCGCCGCGCCGGGCGACATCCGCTTCGGCGACGCCGAGGGCTTCAAGAAGCTCCTGACGGCGATCGCCCTGCGGCAGACCAAGATCGGGGACCTCCTGGCCGAGGGCTCCATGCGGGCCGCCCGCGCCTTCGGCCGCGGCTCGATCGACTACGCCATGCAGGTCAAGGGCCTCGAGGTGGCCGCCTACAACTGCAAGTTCATCCCGGGCATGGCCCTGGCCTTCGGGGTCAGCCCCATCGGGGCCCATCACAAGGAGTCCTGGGTCATCACCTTCGAGCTCAAGCAGTCCGCGCGCGAGTCCTACGGCCCGGAGAAGGCCCGGAAGGTCATCGAGCTCCAGAGGATCCGCGGCGGCCTGTTCGAATTCATCGTCTCCTGCCGCTTCCCCTGGGTCGAGAACGGCTGGCCCCTCGAGCACTATCCCAAGTACTTCAAGCTCGTCAGCGGCCTCGACTGGTCCCTCGACGATTTCTGGACGGTCGCCGACCGGATCTACAGCGTGATCAAGCTCTTCTGGCTCCGGGAGTTCCCGCAGACCGACCGCAGGCTCGACTATCCGCCGGCCGTCTGGTTCGACCCCGCCAACGCCGACACCGAGGGCCCCATCGCCGGCCAGCACCTCGAATACGACAAGTACGACGGGCTCCTCCAGCACTACTACGACCAGCGCGGCTACGACCGGCGCGGCATCCCGACCAAGGCCACGCTCGAAAGGCTGGGCCTGGCCGGGGAAGGCCGGGCCGCCGAGGCGTACGGGAAGCTCACATGAGGGTCACGGTCAAGCTGATCGGGCCGTTCGTCCAGCTCTTCGGCTTCAGCGAGAAGGCCCTGGACGTGCCGGAGGGGACGACCGCCGACGGCCTCATCGGGCTGGCCGGCGTCGACCGGTCCCGGCCCAAGATCGTCACCCGCAACGGCCGGGCGGTCGCGCCGGACGAGGCCCTGGCCGACGGCGACCGGGTCGCCGTCTCGCCGATCTATTCCGGCGGCTGAACGCCTCCGCCGGAGCTCAGCGGTAGAGGCAGAGGTAGGCGGCGTCGGCCTCGACACGGAGCTGGAACTTCTGTCCGGCCCCGACCGTGAAGCTCTCGCCCGCCCGGAAGGTCTTCCAGGCCCCGCTCCCCGGCAACTTGACCGTGAGGGCGCCGCTGACCACGGTCATGATCTCGACCGTCGACGTCCCGAACTCGTAATCGCCGGGGGCCATGACCCCGACCGTCGCCGGCCCCTCGGGCGTCGCGAACGCCAGCGACTTCACCTGGCCGTCGAAATACTCATTGACCTTGAACATGTCGGCCTCCCATTTTGACCAGGAGCTCGACGACGAGGTTGGCCTGCATGGCCGCGACCAGGGCCACCCGGGGCGCCATGGGGCTGATCCCCTTCGGGCATTGGCTCGACTCGTCGCCGCAGATGTAGAGACGGCCCAGCCGGCGCGAGCGGATCCTCCTGTTGGCTCCGTAGCCGGCCAAGCCCGAGGCCGCGACGACCGGCCGGGCGGGGAACTTGGCCAGGGATGTCTCGATCAGCATCTCCTTGGCCCCGGCCCGGTCGAAGGCCTCGACCAGGACGTCGACCCGGGCGAAGATCGCGGCCGCGTTCTTCCGGGTGACGCGGACGTCGTGGACCTCGTAGATCGAGTAGGGATTGATCGCCAGGAGGTTCTGCCGCAGGGCCTCGACCTTGCGCTCGCCGACCTGGCCCAGGAAGTAATGCTGGCGGTTGAGGTTGGACGGTTCGACGCGGTCGAAATCGGCGATGACCAGCCGTCCCACCCCCGCCCGGGCCAGGAACACGGCCACGTTGGACCCCAGCCCGCCGGCCCCGGCGATGCCGACCGAGCCCCGCCGCAGGGCCTCCAGGACGACGGGGTCCCGGCGGGCGAAATACTCCCGGGCGAAAGCGACCGTGCCCGCCCTCGGCGGCGGTCTCATGGCGCCCGTCGAGGCCCGGCCGATGGGCCCTCCCGGTCGATGACCAGGCTGACCCTCTTCGGCTCGGGATCGACGCCGCTCAGCGACGCGACCATCGCCAGGACGGTCTTCTCGATGAACCCCTGGACGAAGGCATTGAGGTTGACCTCCCGGCCGTCCACTTCGAGCCTGATGTCCGCCATGGGCGCCTCCTCGAGGGAGAGAATGAGGTCGCAGAGCGGCCCGACGTCGTCGGGCCCGAAGGCGGGGACCGGGACGCCGCCGGGCCGGGGGCCGTCCGTGACGACGGCCAGGAGCTCCTCCGGCCGGCAGGCCGGCGTCTCGGACACGCCGGACCTGAGCGCCTCGATCTTGGGCACTCCCGAAGCGCCCTTCCCGCCTTCGATGAGGACGACGTCGGCTTCGGGGAAGAGACGGGCGGCCAGCGCCGGGGCTTCGGCGGTCCCGGCCCGCCGCAGGGCCGCCCAGCCCTCCGGCGAGACCATGGCCACGCCGTCCGCGCCGGCCCGGTCGAAATCGTGCGTGTCCTTGCCCTCCATGTCCAGCGTGAAGCCGTGGGGACAGCGCTTGACCGCGGCCACCCGCAGGCCCCGGCCCTTGAGCTCCCCGATGAGCCGGACGACGAGCCGCGTCTTCCCGGCCCCGGAAAAGCCGACGACGGCGACCGTCCTCATCGCTTACTGATTAGCACACGGCCTCCGCCAAGTCAAAAAGGGCTACCGCCAGACGACCTTCATGTTCTCCGGGCCGCGCGTCTTGACCTCGGGATGGAGGTCGAGCGCGAGCAGGGCCGGCTTGTCGCCGATGTCCTTGGCCACCCGGTAAATGAGCTCGCTGACCTTCTCCATCTTGACGTAATCGACCTTGGCCGCGACGTCCCCCTCCTGATGGTAGTCGTCCGTCGTGCCGCAGAAGAACCACACCCCGGGGATGCCGTAGCGGATGTAGGGGTACTGGTCGCTGCGGAAGAAGAAGCGGTCCGGGTGCCCGGGGCTCTCGTAGACGTAGTCGAGGGCCAGGCCCGGGCCGGGCTTCTCGTTCATGGCCTTGATGCTGGCGTCGAGCTCCGAGCTGAGCTTGTTCGAGCCGATGAGGTGGAGGTGGCCGGTGGCGTTTCGCGAGATCATGTCGAGATTGAGGTTGGCGCTGATCTTCCCGACCGGCACGGGGCAGTGCTGGACGAAATAATAGGAGCCGACGAGGCCCCGCTCCTCGGCCGTGTTCCAGACGAAGATGACCGACCGCTTCGGCCGGTCGATGAGCAGGGCCTCGGCGATCTCGAACATGCCGACGACGCCGGAGATGTTGTCGTCGGCGCCCGGGTAGACGCGGCCTTCGCGGGACGGATTGTGGTCGTGGTGGGAGGTGATGGTCAGATACTCGCCCTTGAGGACCGGGTCCGCGCCTTCGAGGTAAGCCACGACGTTGTGGGACCGGTCCATCCGCCTGGCCGCGGCGACCTCGATCTCGAGCGTCCGGCCGGCCAGCGCCCGGCCCGGGACGCGTTTCCCGGCCCGGACGTCCGCGAACATGCGGAGGAGATCGTCCTTGCCGCAGCCGAGGAGGGCGGCCCCGGCGTCGTGGCGGACCTCGATCTGGAGGAAGGGTCCGGCCGCCGGCCGGGGCGGGGCCGTCCCGGGCCCGGGCCCGGGTCCCATCCCCAGAACGACGTCGGGGAAGCGGAGCCGCACGGGCAGGTCGAAGGGCAGGCCCAGATCGGCCAGTCGGGCTTCCCGCTCCTCGCTGACGATCACGACCACGGCCGCGGCGCCGCGCTCCCTCAGGGCCCCGGCCCGGCCCATGAAGAGGCGGCGGTTCTCGGAGGGCCTGAGCGGGTGGTCGCCGTTGATCGTCGCATCCAGGATGACGGCGACGCGGCCCTTGAGGTCGAGGCCCGCGAGGTCGTCCCAGCCGAGGTCGGGGGCGCTGATCCCGAAGCCGAGGAAGACGAGCCCGCCCTTGGCCCGGCCCTCGCCGAAGACCCGGCCGACCGTCGCGTCGGCGGGAAAGGTCAGGATCCGTTCGCCCGAGGCCGTGGTCAGCCGGAGCCGCGAGGTCGCCGTCGCGACGGCGGCGACCTCGACCGGGACCTCCTGGAAATAGGAGCCGTCGGGCATGAGCGGCTCGAGGCCGATCCGCTCGGCCGTCATGGCGATGTACCTGGAAGCGATGTCGAGCTCGGGGGACGGCGTGCTCCGGCCCCGGAACTCCGGCGAGCTGAGGAACTCGAGGTGGAATCTCATGTCCTCGGGGCGGATCGAGCCCAGGGCCCGGGACGACGCGTCGCCGGCGCAGCCGGAAAGGGCCAGGATCAAGCCGACCGCGAGCAGCGGGGCCGCGTTCCGAACGGATCTCATGGTCGCCTCCTTGGTCGCGAACGTCGAGGCCCTTAGGTACCCCAATCCCCCCCGGATTGTCAAACGCATTTCCCGTTCCCGTGGCCCGCGGCCCCAAGCGCCCGGCGGCGAAACAGGCCGAGCCGCCGCCCGAATGGGCGAATTGAGTTCGGCGCCGCCGTGTTCTATAATCCCCGCCTGTAACGCCCGGAAGCGAGGTCGCGCATGAGCAGCATCTGGAAGACCAAGACGCCGAGCCAGATCGCCGACGCCGCGGAGCACACCCAGCTCAAGAAGAACCTGACCGCCTTCGACCTGGCCGCCCTGGGCATCGGCTCCGTCGTCGGGACGGGCATCTTCGTGGCCACGGGAAAGGGGGCGCACCTGGCGGGCCCCGGCGTTCTCCTCTCCTTCATCATCGCCGCGTTCACCTGCGGCTTCTGCGCCCTGACCTACTCGGAGCTGGCCTGCATGTTCCCCGTCGCCGGCAGCACCTACACCTACTCCTATGTCGCCTTCGGCGAGGTCATCGCCTGGATCATCGGCTGGGACCTGATGCTCGAATACCTCGTTTCGGCGAGCGCCGTGGCCTCGGGCTGGTCGACGACCTTCATCGGCCTGATCCAGAGCGCCGGGGTCAAGCTGCCGAAGGCTCTCCTCACGCCCCTCATCACTCTCGACGCCGAAGGCCGGATCGTCCGCGGCGGGATCATCGACGTGCCGGCCGTCGTCATCACTCTGCTCATCACCTGGGTCCTCTACATCGGCATCCGCGAGAGCGCCCGGATCAACAACATCATCGTCGGCGTCAAAGTGGCGGTGATCCTGCTGTTCGTCTTCCTCGGCGTCCGCCACGTCAGCCTGGCCAACCTCAAGCCCCTGATGCCCTTCGGCTGGAAGGGCGTCATGGCCGGGGCGGCCATCATCTTCTTCGCCTACATCGGCTTCGACGCCGTCTCGACGGCGGCCGAGGAGACCAAGAACCCGAAGCGGGACGTTCCTCTCGGCCTGATGCTCTGCCTCGGCGTCGTCATCGTCCTCTACGTCGCCGTCGCCTTCGTCCTGACGGGCATCGTGCCCTACAAGCAGATCGACGTCGGAAACGCCCTACCCGCGGCCCTGGCCGGCATCGGCATCCGCTGGGGCGGGGCGCTCGTCGCCACCGGGGCCATCGTCGGCATGGTCTCGACGCTCCTGGTCACGCTCTACGGCCAGATCCGCATCTTCATGGTCATGTCCCGGGACGGCCTGCTCCCCCCGGCCTTCGCCAAGATCCACCCCAGGCACCGGACCCCCCACCTCTGCACCTGGATCACGGGGATCGCCACGGCCCTCATCGCCGGCTCGTTCAACCTTGATATCATCATCGAAATGTGCAACATCGGCACGCTCTTCGCCTTCATCCTGGTGTCGGTCGGCGTCATCGTGCTGCGGAAGACCAGGCCCGAAGTCGAGAGGAAATTCAAGACGCCGGGCGTCCCGTTCACTCCGCTCGTCACGATCGCCTTCTGTTTTTACCTGATGGCCAGCCTGATGAAGGTGACATGGCTCCGCTTCGGCGGCTGGCTCGTGATCGGGCTCGTCATCTACTTTGTCTACGGCGTCAGGCACAGCAAGCTTCAAAAGGCGGCCCAAGAGGGCCGTTGACAGGCCCCGCGGCCTCTGCTATTCTGCCGCTTCACTCCGAGTCGGAGGCGCTAACGCCTTATCCGGCCAGGCCCTCCGGCCGTCAGGGATGAGCGGGAAACGGCTCATCCTTCCATCGCGAAAAGGAGAATCACATGACGCCATCCCCGCGCTCCAATCCCCTGTCAGGCCTCGCCGTCCTCGGCCTGCTGGGCCTGGCCCTCGTCCTCGCGCCGGCCCTGGCTCAGGTGAAGGCTGAAGACGACAAGGCCAAGGCCGAGCAGGACAAGCCCGTCCGGATCACCGAGGAGATCCAGGTCGTCGGCAAGGCCCCCAAGGACGTCCCCCTGGCCACCGTCACGACCGTCGTGGCCGCGGACATCGGCAAGCTCAAGCCCCGCGACCTTTCCGACGTCGTCAAGTACGTCCCCGGCGCCCTGGTCACGTTCGGCGACAAGGACACCTACTCCCTCAAGCTCCGCGGCATCGGCTCCAACCGCATCGCTCTCCTCGTCGACGGCGTGCCGGTCTACGAGCCCTACTTCTCGACCTTCGACCTCAAGACGGTCTCGGCCGGCGGCATCGACACGCTGCAGGTGACCAAGGGCCCGTCCTCCGTCCTTTACGGCCCCAACACCCTCGGCGGCCTGGTCAACGTCATCACCCGGCGGCCGTCCGACCGCCCCTACCTCTCGCTGACGGGCAGCACCGGCGACAAGGCCACGTTCGGCGCCGGGGCCGACGGCTCCTGCTCCTGGCGGAGGTTCTCGCTCGCGGCCAGCGCCCTCTACCAGTCCTCCGACGGGTTCGCCTTTCCCGATCCCGCGAGCGGCGATCGGACGTCGCGGGCCAACGGGGACTTCGAGCGCCTCAACCTCAGCGGCAAGCTCTACTACACGCCGTCGGACCGGACCGAGATCATGGTCAGCGCCGCGACCTACCGGTCCGCCTACGGCATGCCCCCGGCCCTGTCCGTCCAGCGGGCCCGGTACTGGCGGTTCCCGAAGTGGGACCGCTCGAGCCTGAGCGCCGGCGGCTTCACCTCGCTCGGCGGCGACGCCGTCCTGCGCTTCCGCGGCTTCTACGTCAACTACTACAACAAGCTCGACTGGTTCAACGACCCGGCCATGACCGTCATCAACTCGGTCAGCGTCTACGACAATTCGTCCTACGGCGGATTCGCCCTGGCCGAGACGCCCGTCGGCGGCCGGAACACGCTCAAGGCCAGCCTGCTCTACCAGAGGGACATCGTCCGCCAGCAGGACAACGTCGGCCTGCCCTGGGAACATTACAACCAGGGGACGGTCTCGGCCGGGGTCGAGGACGAGCTCCGGCTGTCCGGGATGTGGAAGGTCATCGGCGGCCTGAGCCTCGACTACATCGACAAGTTCCGGGGCGGCGAGAACAACACCTCGGTCAATCCCCTCATCGGCGTCAAGCTCACGCCCTCCGAGGCCCTCGACTTCCACGTCTCCTTCGCCCGCAAGTCGCGCTTCCCCTCGATGCGCGCCCTCTACTCGTCGAGCTCGGGCAACCCGGACCTGCTGGCCGAGTCGGGCACCAGCCTGGAGTTCGCGGCGACCTGGAGCGGCCCGGTCTATCTGACCGGGACCGTCTTCCTCAACCGCTTCCGCGACTTCATCGACACCGTCGTTCTCCCGGGCGGCATCCGGCAGTACCTCAACATCGGCCGGGCCCACATCCACGGCTTCGAGGTCCAGGCCCAGAAGAAGCTCGGCTGGCTCGAGGCCACGGTCAACTACACCTTCCTCGACCCCCGGAACGACACCGACGACCGGCCCCTCGACGCCCAGTCCAAGAGCAACCTCAACTTCGACGTCTCGGTCCTGCCGGCCAAGGGCCTGAGGGCCGGGGTCTACGGCCTGATGGGCTCGAGGTCGTGGTGGTGGAACACCCGGACCAGCCCGGCCTCGCTGCTGACGATCCCCGCCTACTTCAACCTGGACGGCATCGTCAGCTTCGAGCTCCGGGACCGCTATCAGGTCTTCGTCAAGCTCGGCAACGTCTTCGACCGCTACTTCTACACCGAGCCGGGGTTCCCCTGGCGCGGGCGGTACTTCGAGGTGGGACTGCGGCTCGACCTCTTGAAGTGAGGGTGCTCTCCCGGCTCCGGGCTCCCCTGGCGAGACGGCGGGCGGGAGGGGGACATGTACCGCCTCGGTTACGTGTCCCCGTTTTGGATCTAGAGCCCGAGCTCGGCGTCTATCCCCTGCATGGCCGAGATGGCGATCGAGAGGAACTCGTCCAGCTCGAGGCCGAGGTGGCGCGACTCCTCGATCTCCTCGCGGCGGGCCCCCCGGGCGAAGCTCTTCTCCTTGTAGCGGCGCTTGAGGAACTCCAGGTCGATCGCCTTGAGCTTCTTTTCCGGGTGCATCAGGGCCGCGGAGATGATCAGGCCGGTCAGCGGATCGACGGAGCTGATGGCCCAGTCCATGGGCGACTCGCAGGCGACCTTGCCGGCGTGGGCCGACACGGCGTGGACGATGGCCTCGTCGACGCCCTTGTCCCGCAGGATCTTGACCGTCTCCGTCGTATGGAGCTCGGGGCTCTTGTCCGTCACCT
>Ga0116176_10004211_pt1 | contig 10487 bp, 5 predicted proteins | sample AD_STIC08_MetaG_FD_89803 | JGI IMG/M metagenome (GOLD analysis project Ga0116176, IMG submission 89803) | Active sludge microbial communities of municipal wastewater-treating anaerobic digesters from USA - AD_STIC08_MetaG | ecosystem: Engineered > Bioreactor > Anaerobic > Digestate | place: USA... | reverse complement strand
GCTTCGATTCGGGCGGGCCGAACGGCGGGATCTTCAAGACGACCGACGGCGGGGCCACCTGGACCAAGCTCACCCGGGGCCTGCCCTCGGGCGAGCTCGGCCGCATCGGCCTGGCCATCTCCCGCTCCAATCCCGAGGTCCTCATGGCCATCGTCGAGCACGGCTATCAGCCCCCGCAGACGATCCGCGAGGGCACGGAGCAGAAGCCTAACCCCGAGTACGACGACATGACCAAGCTCGGCAGCGGCATCTACCGCTCCGAGAACGGCGGCGCCGACTGGACCTACGTGAGCCGGCAGAACAACCGTCCCTTCTACTACAGCCACATCTACATCAATCCCCAAGAGGACAAGTGGGTCTACTGGCTGGCCACCAACATGAGCTTCTCCGCCGACGGCGGCAGGACCTGGAGCCAGGTCGGCGGCCTCCACCCCGACTTCCACGCCCTGTGGCTCGATCCCGCCAACAAGAACCGCTTCTACGTCGGCCAGGACGGCGGCGCCTCCCTGACCTACGATCACGGCAAGACCTGGGTCTTCTTCGACAATTTCAGCGCGGCCCAGTTCTACGCCGTCAGCGCCGACATGCGCGATCCCTACTACGTCTACGGCGGCCTCCAGGACAACGGCACCTGGGGCGGCCCGTCCATGCACCGCGAGGGCCAGCTGCTGACCGACTTCTGGTACAACATCAGCGGCGGCGACGGCTTCCACACCCAGAACGACCCCCGGGACTGGCGCGTCGTCTACGGCGAGAGCCAGGGCGGCTCGGCCCAGCGGTTCAACGTCGAAACGCGCGAATCCAAGCAGATCCGGCCGACGGCGGCCACCATCCTCAACTACCGGGAGTTCTTCCCTCCCCCTCCGCCGGCCAAGGGGGCCCCGGCCGCGAAACCCGGCGCCGCGCCCGCGGCCAAGCCGGAGGCCAAAGCCGCCCCGGCTTCGCCCGAAGAGGCCATGCGGGCCCGGATGCAGCAGGACCGCGGCCCCTTCCGCTTCAACTGGTCGACGCCCATCGTCCTGTCCCCGCACAACCCCGACACCGTCTACATCGGGGGCAACCACCTCTTCCGCTCGACCGACCGCGGCGACCACTGGATGATCATCAGCCCCGACCTGACGACCAGCGACAAGAAGAAGCTCGGCGAGCGCGACGGCGGGACCGACAGGCCGACCGGCGGGATCACCCCCGACGTCACCGGCGCCGAAACCCACTGCACCATCATCACCGTCTCCGAATCGCCCAAGCTCCCCGGCCTGATCTGGGTCGGCACCGACGACGGCAACGTCCAGGTCACCCGCAACGGCGGCGCCTCCTGGACCAACGTCCGGCCGAACATCAAGGGCGTCCCGGCCGGGACCTGGTGCAGCCGGGTCGAGGCCTCCCGCTTCGACGAGGGGACCTGCTACGTCGCGTTCGACGGCCACCGCTCGGACGACTTCGCCCCCTATGTCTTCAAGACGGCCGACTTCGGCAAGACCTGGACGGCCATCGCCGCGGGCATCCCCGACGGCCAGTCCGTCTACGTCATCCGCGAGGACCCGGTCGCCAAGAACCTGCTCTTCCTCGGCACCGAGTTCTCCGTCTTCTTCAGCCGCGACGCCGGGGCGAGCTGGTCGTCCCTCCTCCTCAACATGCCCACCGTGGCCTTCCACGACCTCCTCATCCACCCCCGCGACCACGACCTCATCGCCGGGACGCACGGCCGGGGCATCTGGATCCTGGACGACATCTCGGCCCTGCGCAGGGCCACCGACGACGTCCTGAAGCAGGACGCGGCCCTGTTCGAGCCGGGGAAGGCCGGCACCCGCTGGCTCCGCGTCCAGAGGGGCGGCTACGGGCGCGGCGACCTCTACTTCAAGGGCGAGAACCCGCCCGAGGGCGCCCTGATCCATTTCTACGTCAAGTCCGAGACTGAGACGCCGGCCACCCTCGAGATCTCCGACCCGCTCGGCGCGGCCAAGACGACCTACATCCTCGACGGCTTGGAGCCCGGCATCGGCCGCGTCGCCTGGGACTTCCGCTTCGACCCGCCGGCCGCGGCGGTCTCGGCCCTGGTCACGAACCTCAAGCGCCAGCTCGAACCGGCCCTCAAGCGGACCGACCTCTCGGCCGGGCAGATGGGCGTCCTCAAGAAGGCCCAGGCGGACCTCGAGAAGTGGGGCGCGAACTACCGCAAGGTCATGGAAATCCAGCGGGCGGTCTTCGCCGTCGTCCGGCCCGGCGGGGGCATGTTCGCCGGCGGAGCCGGGTTCCGCGGCCAGATGGGCGGCGGCCAGGTGGCCGAGCCCGGGACCTACGCCGTCAAGCTGACGGTGGGAGACAAGAGCTACGCCGGCAAGGTCACCGTCCGGCTCGACCCGATCCAATCCGCAAGATAAAAAAAGAAAGGGGACACACACCGTGTGTGTCCCCTTTCTGAGATACCTATTTGAAGAGCGGGTCGGGGCTGACCTTGACCGTCTTGGTGGCCACGTCCTTGCCGTCGACCGTGAGCGTCACCTTGTAGACGCCGGGATCGACGAGGTTGGCCCCCCGGCCGCGGAAGCCGCCGCCGGGCCGCGGGCCGGCCTGCTGCGGGTCCATGCGCCGCATCAGGTTCCAGTCGGCCTTCTGGAGGCCCTTCTTGGCCGCCCCCGCGAACTCCGTGATGAGGTTGCCCTCGAGGTCCTTGACGACCACCTTGACCGACTGGGGCGCGGCCTTGAGGTAGTAGTAGATCGTGGTCCCGACGGGCGGGTTCAGGGTCTTGGCGAACTCGCCGTACTGCTCACCGGCCTGGATGTAGCGGTTCCAGCGGACGGCCTCCTCGATGTCGAAGAGGTGGGCGTCCTTGGCCAGCACCGCCGCGTTCATCTCCTTGAGCGGGGCGATGTCGGCGACGTAGATGCCCCGGCCGTAGGTGCCGATGACCATGTCGCGGTCGCGCTTCTGGATGGCCATGTCGCGGACGATGACGTTCGGGGCCGAGGTCGAGAAGGCGACCCAGGACTTGCCCCGGTCGACCGAGACGTGGATGCCGAGGTCGCCGGAGATGTAGAGGACGTCGGGGTTGTCGGGGTCCTCCTCGACGTCGAAGATCGGGTTCTGGAGGCCGCCGGAGATGTCCTCCCAGGTCTTGCCCAGGTCGCGGGTGACGAAGAGCCAGGTCCTGTCCTCGTTGTGGGTCCGGTAGCCGCTGAAGCCGACATAGCAGGTGTTCTCATCGAAGCGCGAGGGCACGACCCGCTTGACCCAGCGGTCGAACGGGATGAGGGCGCCCTTGACGCCGGGCTTGGGCTTGCCGGTCTTCATGTCGTAGAAGTTGGCCGTGATGTTGGTCCAGGTCACGCCGCCGTCGGCCGACATCTGGACGTTGCCGTCGTCGGTGCCGGCCCAGTAGAGGCCGGGCTTCTTGGCCGACTCGGCGAAGGTGTAGATCGTGGCGTACTGGAGGTTGGTCTTCTTGGACTCCTCGATCCGCGTCTTGTCGGCCCGGGACAGGTCGGGGCTGATGGTGACGAAGGTGCCGGGCTCGCCGCGGGTCAGGGAGCGGTGGACGAACTGGGAGCAGATGTAGACGATGCCGGGGTTGTGGGGCGAGAGGACGATGGGGGCGTTCCACTGGTAGCGCTGGGCCGGCATCCCCTTGGCCAGCTCGTCGGGGGTCGTCCGCTTGGCCAGGGGCGAGATCTCGCCGGTCGAGAGGTTCTGCCGGCTCGAGGCGCCGAACTGGGCCTCGTAGTAGACCCAGTCGGGGTTCCACCAGTCGCGGACGACGTAGAAGGCGTCGCCCGTCGGCAGGTAGCGCCAGTCGGCCGCGAAGACGCCCCAGGCGTTCCGGGTCTGGGAGGGGCCGATCCAGGCGCCGTTGTCCTGGGTGCCGCCCATGATGTTGTAGGGCAGCTCGTCGTCGGCCGAGACGTCGTAGAACTGCTGGGCGCTGACGGTCGATTTCTGGTGCCAGTGCTTGCCGCCGTCCCACGACTCGCCGCAGCCGCCGTCGTTGGCGCTCATGATGTGCTGGCCGTTGGCGGGGTCGACCCAGAGGGCGCGGTGGTCGACGTGGAGCTTGTAGGCCCCGCTGTCCCAGCCGGTGACCTTGAAGGTCTTGCCGCCGTCGGTCGAGACGGTCGTGTTGGTGTCGACGGCGTAGAGGGTCTGGTCGTTCTGGGGATCGACGTAGATGCGGGCGTAGTAGCCGGCCTCGGTCTGGTTGACCAGGGCGCTGCCGCCGACGTGCTTGTACTCGGTCATGGCCCGCCAGGTCTCGCCGAGGTCCTCGGAGCGGTAGATGACGCCCGACCGCTTGACCGGCTGCTGGTTGCGCAGGACGCCGCCGTAGAGCATCTCCAGGACGTGGCGGTTCGTCGCCTGGATGCGGCCCTTGGCCTCGGACGAGTCGGCCTTGGGCGCCTCCCGCTTCTGCAGGGCCTCGATCTCGTCGATCGCGGCCAGGAGGTCCTTCTTCCCCGCGTAGGCCTTGCGGGCGGCGGCGTTGAACTTGGCCAAGTCGACGCCGGAGTTGGCCAGGAAGTCCTTGTCGGCGATGCGCTCGTTGAGCGCCTTGACCAGCTCGGCCTCGTCGGCGGCCGCGACCGGCTTGAACCGGGGGGCCTGCTTGGCCAGCTCGGCGTTGATCCTGAAGGCCTTGAACTTGTCGAAGTTGACGCCTTCGGCGAAGACGCCCGCGGCGGCGCCGAAGCCCATGCCGCCGAACTGCCCGGCGGCCCGGAAGTTGGCCCCGCCGTCGCGCTCGGCCAGGCCGAGGTTGACCTCCTCGTCGATGCGGGCGTAGACGATGTCGGGGTTCTTGAGGAAGAAGGCCAGGCCGGCCCGGCCGACCTCGAGGTGGTTCGGCAGGCCGCCCTCGAGCTTCTTCCAGGTCTTGCCGCCGTCAATCGTCTTGTAGAGCCAGTTCTCAGGCTGACGGTCGATGTAGGTCCAGGTCCGGCGGTACATCTTGCAGGACTGGGCGATGACGACGTTGAAGTCGCGCGGGTCGACGGCGAACTCGCCGACGCCGCGGTTGGCCACCGGCCCGAGGTTCGTCCAGGTCTTGCCGCCGTCGGCCGTCTTGTAGAGGCCGCGCTCGCAGTCGGGCTCGTTGTCGTAGAGCTTGCCCTCGGCCGCGACGTAGACGACGTCGGGGTTCTTGGGATCGACCTGGACCCTGTTGATGAAGAAGCTCCTGGTCAGGCCGACGTTGGTCCAGGTCTTGCCGGCGTCGGTCGATTTCCAGACGCCGTTGCCGTGCGAGCTCGAACGGGCGTGGAAGGGCTCGCCCGTCCCGAGATAGAGGATGTTGGGGTCGGACGGGGCGACGGCCAGGGAGCCCATGCTCATGTTGCCGTACTTCTCGAAGATGGGCTCGAAGTGGGTCCCGGCGTCCTCGGTCTTCCAGACGCCGCCCGAGGCGGCGAGAAGGTAGTAGGTCGTGGTCTGGCCGGGGGGCACGGCGATCTCGGAGATGCGGCCGGAGAAGTTGACCGGGCCGACCCAGCGCCAGCTGAGCAGGTTGAGGTCGTCGGCCGTGATCTGGGCCTGGAGGGCCGCTCCGGCGCCCAGGACGAAGGCCAGGGCGAGGAGGGCCGGAAGGAGTCGGGACGGACGTCTCGGCATGATGTTCCTCCTGTCGTGTTTTAGAGCGGAATGGGGCACGTCGCTGTTTAGACGACGGCCGGCGGGAGACTCTGCCATGTGAAAATATAGTATATCAGAAAATGTGGCCGAAATTGAAGTATAGGCCCAGGCCCTCGGAGCTCCGGGCGACGTCGACGCGGACGACGAAGTCGGGCATGTAGAAGCGCAGGCCGAGACCGGCGTCCAGGGCCGTCTTCCCGAAGTCGATGGCGCGCAAGGACGGCCAGACGGTCCCGGCGTCGCAGAAGACGTTGCCGCCGAGGCGCCAGACGATCGGGAAGCGGTACTCGGCGTTGACCAGGAACTTGCCCTTGTCGAGGAAGCGGTTGAGGGGGAAGCCCCGCAGGGCCGTCAGGACGTTGCCGCCGCCGAGCGAGGCGTGGTCGAAAAGAGGGATGGAGCCGCCGCCGACGACCTGGGCCAGCGCCCTGACGGCGAAGACGTCCTTGGCCCCGAAGACCCGCTGGTACTTGCGGAGGTCGAGCGTCAGCCGGGTGAAGGAGGCGTCGCGGCCGCCGAGGAACCCGGCCGCGGCGTCGCCCTGGGCGATGAACCGGAGGCCCCGGGTCGGGTGGATCTGGCTGTCGGAGGTGTCGTATCTCAGGGTGAAAGAGACGTAAGGGACGAAGCTCCGGCCGGCGGCGGCGAGGGCGGCGATCTCGGCGGCGAAGGGCCCCTCGCGCGGGTCCGTGTAGCGGATCCAGCGGAGGGTGTAGGCGGCCTCGACGACCAGGCGGGGGGTCAGGCCGCGGCCGAGGGTCAGGGGCACGCTGATCGTCTCGAAGGTCAGGAGGGTGCGGTCGGCCCCGGCCGCGCCCGGTCCCAGGCCGTAGTAGCCGTAGTTGAGGAACTTGTCGTACTCGGCCTTGAGGTCGAACGAGAGCCCGTAGGTCCGGCCCTGGCGGATCTCGAGGTCGGGGACCTGGAAAGCGAAGGCGTACCAGCGCTCGCCCTTGGTCGAGTTGAACAGGATGAGGTCCAGGGACTCCTTCTTCTTCAGGTAGTCGACGAACTTGGCCCGGCCGCCGTAGCCGAAGCCGATGTCCGTGTCGTACATCAGGATCGGGAACGGGCTGAAGGAGCGGTACGGGCCCGGCGGGATGGAGGCGTCCGCCGGGGCCGGCGGCGGGTCCTGGTCGGCCTAGGCGGCCAGCCCGGCCGGGAGGACGGCGAGGGCGCTAAGCGCCCCGGCCGCGAGGGCGGCGGCGACCGAGAGAAAGCGGGCCCGTCTCCTCTTCATCATGTTCCCCTCCCGCCGTCTTTTTTATCCCATTCCGGCCCTGCTTGCAAGGGGACACACACGGTATGTGTCCCCATTCGCCGGCCCATCTGACCCACACAACGGAGAAGAGATCCGGAAAAAGAAAAAAGAGGGCGAAGTTGCGAATCACTCAGGCTAGGACGGGCGGAGCCGCTTGTGGAACCAGGGCCGGAGGTCCCGCATCTTCGCGAGCTGCGAGGCCGGGGCCCGCCTCCGGGCCGAGGCGCGCTCCTCGCTCGCCTCCGGGGCGCCCCAGCGGACCTCGACGCTGTCGTTGGGGTTGTAGCCCATCTCGAGGGCGTCGGCCCGGCGAAAGACCTCGGCCAGGGTCAGGACCTGCGGCCGGCCGTCAGACCGGACGTAGGTGAAGGCGAGCTCGGCCGCCCGCCTGTCGAGAAGGGCCTGGAGCTCGCGGCGGACCTCGTCGGGCGCCTTCTTCCCGGCCGTCTCGTAGGCCTCGGGGTCGCGGGCCGCCTTGTCGGGGAGCTCGAGCACCGTGTCGATGGCGATGAGCAGGCGCAGGTCGCGGTTGGGCGTCGAGTAGTCCTCCCACAGGCCGAGCGACTGGAAGACCTCTCGTCCCGACGGCATGGGGATGACCGCGCCGGGATGGGCCCGCATGTAGGCCTCGCCGTTCGCGACCGACTCGACCCGGACGATGAGCTGCTCGTGGAGGGCCCGGAGCGAGTCCTCGAGGGCGGCCGCGGCGTCGAGAGGGTCGGGATTGATGAGCCGCTCCATCCTGGCGTAGAAGGCCGCGGGGGTCATCCGGGCCTGCTCCAGGGAGAAGTCGCCGTAGCCGGGGCTCGCGGCGATCTCGCGGTTGGTGAGGAGGCGCGGCCGCCCGGCCTCGACGACGATGGGCCGGAAGGCCTTGAAGCCGGGTTCGCCGACGACGCCCTCGGTCGCGAACAGGAAGTTCCCCTTCCAGAAGCGCTTGACGCCGATCGTGCCGTCGGGCTGGGCGTCGACGGCCAGGAGGAGTCCGGGGGACCGGCGCGTCTGGGGGACCCAGCGGGCGATGACGAACGTGTGCCCGTAGGGGTCGGCGTAGACCGTGCCCGGCTTGAGGGCCTTGCGGGAGAGCGGGAGCGGATAGTAGTCGGTGCCCTCGGCGTCCAGGGCGGTCCGGCCGTTGCCCGCGTGCACGGTGTTCTTGAGCTCGTTGAGGAAGCGGCCGAAGGCCGCGGCGGAGAGGGGGGGCGGCACGGAGGCCCCGGCGCCGGCGGGGGCGGGGGCGATCCCCGCGTTCGGGCCGAGCGGGTGGAAGCGCCCGGCCCGGGGCGGCGACCCGAGCGCGCCCCAGCTCGTCTCGTGGAAGCCGAAGGGCAGGCCGAGCTTCCAAGCGAAATAGGCCCGGAGGAAAAAGGGATTGTCGGCGCAGTCGGGGGTCATGGCCAGGGCGCCGCTCTGCGAAGTCCCGTCCTCGTCGAGCCCGAGATGGCCGTGGAGGAGGTTCCGGGCGCCGTCCCTGGTGACCTCGTGGAGGGCCGGCCAGGACGAGCGCTCGTCGGCGTCGGCGAAGAGGGCCTCGATCCAGGCGGCGTAGAGGAGCTCGGCCGGCCGCGTCCAGCCGGCGGCGGGCGAGAAGAGACGGTCGGGGCCGACCGGGGTCACGGCGCGGCCGGCGACGATGACGACCGCGGGGCCGCCCGCGGGCGCCGAGGCGAACTCCGCCGCGATCCAGAACGGCGGCCCCCCTCCCCTCCTCGTCCGGCCCGGCTCGGTCAGGCCGGCCGGACTACGGAGGGCGATCCGGGCCTCGGCCGGGTCCGTCTCGAAGACGGCCAGGACGCGGAGAGGCCGGCCGGGGCGCGGGACGCTCGGGGAGGTCAGCGCGGCCGTTGGGAGCGGCGCGGCGGACGCGTCCGGCGCGGCGGCAGGGGCGCCGCACCGGAGCAGGGCCGCGCAAAGAACGGCGGCCGCTGCGGCCGCCGCCCGGGCGGGTCTCCGGCGAGCGTTCACGGCCGCGGCGGCGCGAAGGCCGTCAGAAATAGTAGCGGAAGCCGACGGCGCCGGCCATCTGGAAGTGGGTCGAGGGGATGAGGTCGAGCATGGGCACGATCTCCATGAAGATCTCGACCGGGGTCTTGTCGAACTCGTAGGCCAGGCCGAAGGGGACGCGCAGGCTGACGGTCGTGTCCCTGCCGCCGGCCCCGTCCTCGGCGAACTTGATCCGGGCCCCGGCGCCGTAATAAAGGGACATGCGGCCGGTTTCGACCCGGAAGAGATTGAAGTTGTGAAAAAGCATGTCGCCGTGGATCTGGAAGTAGGTGCCGCCGACGAAGGACCAGGCCGCCGCGGCGTCGAAGGCCATGGCCTCCTTGTTCCAGAGCTTGAAGGTCAGGCCGGTCGGCTCGCCGAGGATGATGCCCAAGCCGACGTTGCGGTTGCTCTCGGCGAAGGTCGCGCCGACGAGGCAGCCGAAGATGAGGAGGCCGAGGGCCGTTTTCTTCATGATAGGGCTCCTTGCGCTTTTCAGGTCGTTGATAATGCTATCATAAACCGTCCGGGAGGTCAAACCGCCGGGGGCCGCGGGGGCGGGGGCCGGCCGGGCTCAGGCGCACTTGCTCCAGCCGCAGTTCCCGCAGACGGGGCACTTCTCGTCGGGGAGCAGGGCGCCGCAGATCTTGCAGCGGACGGTGTAGAAGTCCTTGGCGCTCGTCCGGACCTCGCCGAAGTGCTTCTCCAGGACCTTGGCGATGGCGTCGGGGATGGACTGGATCAGGCCGCCCTCGGTGAAGATGGGCTCCGAGCCGCCGATGCCCTTGAGCTGGGCGATGACCTCCTCGGCCTCGACGCCGCTGCGGAGGGCGGTCGAGATGAGGCGGCCGAGGGCCTCGGCGTCGGCCATGGTCGAGTAGCCGCTCTTGCCGATCGAGGCGAAGACCTCGAAGGGCTTCTGGTTGTGGAAGGAGATGGTGACGTAGAGATTGCCGAAGCCGGTCTTGATCTTGTCGGTGACCGAGGGCAGCGAGTCGGGCCGGCCCTGGGGGTGCTTGATCTCGGTGCCGTTCTTGTAGAGGACCTGTCTCTCGCGGCAGCCGTCGCGGTAGATGGTGATGCCCTTCGTGCCCAGGTCCCAGGCCAGCCGGTAGGCCTTCTCGACGTCGTCGACCGAGGCCTCGTGGGAGAAGTTGATGGTCTTGGAGACGGAGTTGTCGACGTGCTTCTGGAAGGCCGCCTGGGTCTTGATGTGCCACTCCGGGGCGATCTCGTGGGCGGACCGGAACCAGTCGGGCAGGGGCTCGTCGGGGTGCCGGGCCTTCCAGTCGGCGTAGACCGGGTGGACGTCCTTGAGCTCGGCGTCGATGATCTTGGAGGTCACCTCGAAGGCGAAGACCGGCTCGATCGAGGACGAGCAGCCGGCGATGCGCGAGATCGTCCCGGTCGGGGCGATGGTGAAGACCGTGGCGTTGCGCATCCGGCCGCCCTTGTAGACGGACTTGGCGATGGCCGGGAAGGAGCCGCGCTCTTCGGCCAGCTCGCGGGAGGCGGCCGCGGCCTCCTTGCGCAGGAAGCCGGCGACCTTGTCGGCCAGGGCCAGGGCCTTGGGCGAGTCGTAGCGGACCTGCATGAGCAGGAGCAGGTCGGCCCAGCCCAT
>Ga0116176_10004200_pt1 | contig 10502 bp, 12 predicted proteins | sample AD_STIC08_MetaG_FD_89803 | JGI IMG/M metagenome (GOLD analysis project Ga0116176, IMG submission 89803) | Active sludge microbial communities of municipal wastewater-treating anaerobic digesters from USA - AD_STIC08_MetaG | ecosystem: Engineered > Bioreactor > Anaerobic > Digestate | place: USA... | reverse complement strand
CATACAACACTATTCTTCCAATCATGGGTTTGATCTCTTTCCAAATCCAACAAGAAACAAAATCAATATTGAAATATACGATCAACACGTAGCTTACAATATTAGTTTGTTGAATACTCAAGGCCAATTTGTGAAAGAATGGAAGAATCAAAAAGGAAATATTTCTCTTTCGCTCGAAAGTATAGTTGGAGGAGTTTACTTTCTGCAATTGTCTAATGCATCCCGGATTGAATCGACTCGCATTGTAGTTTATTAATATTTTTCTGTGTATTTTTTTCGCTATTTTATTTGCCGCAGATTGCCGCTCGGTGGAATGAGATAGATTATCGGCCTGGAAGATCAATTTTATTTTTCTAATAATCAACGAGTTATGACATATCGATAAATTTTTCTTGCATATACATAAGATTCCAATGTATAATTGCGTTAGGTAAAATTAAGAAACAATGATTTATTCATCTGAACTCATCAAAGGAACTCTAAAGACGATCATTCTCAAATTGCTTCGCGACAATCCGAGAATGTACGGCTACGAAATGACGCAACGTGTGAAAGAACTCACCGGAAATAAAATACAACTCACCGAAGGTGCGCTTTATCCAACGTTGCATGCACTCGAAGCAGATGGTATTTTACAAACCGAATCGGAATTCATCGGCAAGCGTGTACGAAAATATTATTCGCTAACGCCCAAAGGAAAAACCAAGGGCGAAGAAAAAATCTCCGAACTCGCAGATTTTCTCGAGACGATGAAGTTCTTGATAGGCATGAATACTCAGTTAATCAACTAATCATTGAATTAGTAAAAGGAATGTATCAATTAAGTGATCAACAAACGGATTGGATTCTCGATGACATAAGACGTCGTGGCATTGAGACGGAGGACCTGCAGGCTAACCTCCTGGATCATATTTGTTGTATCATCGAAAGTGAACTCGAAGAAAACGGAGACTTCGGGCAATTCTACTCGTCTGTCATAACTCGTTTCTACAAACGCGAATTGATAGAAGTAGAAGAGGAAACTCAATCTCTGCTACTATTTAAAAACTACTACACAATGAAAAAAATAATGATGACAAGCGGAACTATTTCCGCTGCTTTCACAGCCATAGGAATTCTGTTAAAGTATATTCATTTACCGGGTGCATCCATATTCATTCTACTCGGAATCGTTTCATTCAGTCTCGTTTTCCTTCCGTTACTGCTAACATTGCGGATACGCGAACGAAAAGAAATCAAGGAACAAATCATAGTTGTCACCGGTGTGATCTCCGGAATGTTGCTGAGTATGGCCGTTTTATTTAAAATTCAGCACTGGCCTTTTGCAAACATCATGGGATTTACTTCCGTGATCATGTTTGCATTGCTCTTTCTCCCGTTATATTTCTTTACAGGAATTCGGAATCCAATCAACAAAGAAAATGTAATTGTCAACTCGCTTATTATTATAATGGGGTGTGGACTTTTTCTCACGCTCATTCGAACAAACCAAAATCAACAAAGAATTCAGGCAGATCGTACCCGTGATTACATTCAGCAGGAACAATTACTTGCACATGAAAGAGCGCTGACCAAGATTGATTCTGCGAAAATATTAGTGCAGGAAGCGCAATCGATCAATCAATTATGCGAAGATCTAAAGAGAAAGCTTATTAAGTTCGACACCGGACTGGAAATCATTCCGACATCAGTTGATGAGGGTAAAATTCTAATCAGCGAATCGCTTGCAAGCGATTTCATCGGTCATGGAACAGAAATGGGAACTGAAGTTGAAAAACTTCGCGCTTCGCTCAGCGAATACAATCAAAAACTTTCGCCCGGAATGTCGCCACTACAGGATAATCTAGACTCGAAAGAATTACGTACAGTTACTGCATTGGAAGGATTGGTGAGAATACAACTTTCTTTGTTGCAGAATTCGCGCGTGGGGAATTAACCGAGTGTCGGCTTCTGGAACTATCCGATAACAAAGACTATGAAACTGAATGTTGCAAGAAGTGTCGCTTGGAGGAATGTTAAGCGAAACTATCGACACACTTTCAATACGTAACGCATCAAGCGTCATTCCGGCCGGAGGATCTAATGCAATTACTCGGCAGGAATGACGCTTGATGACATTACTAATTTCAAAAATGCGAGGGTTGGTTCCGCTAAACATTCCTTCGAGCAGGGCTTCACCTGTAGAAGAGAGTGCTTATTTTACTCTTCTTTACTTATTAACAACTATTTTCTCTGTTGTTATACCTTTCTCATTTTTTACTTCAACAAAATAAATTCCTTTTGCGTTATTCGATATATCTACAACGACATTATTTTTATCAGTTTCTTCTTTGAAAATAATTTCTCCACTACTATTAAAAACTGAAATATTATTCTTCTTTGAAGTTTTATCATTTATTATAATTTCAAACTTCCCGTTTGAAGGATTTGGAAATAAATCGCAATTCAAATTATTATTGATTTTTGAAATTCCTACAGCTATGCCTGTTGTTTTTAAAATAATTCCGCCGCCACCACATGAAAATCCTGCATTAAAACTTGGAAAAGATGCGCGTTTCTGTCTTGTCGAACTTGAGGTCTGTACTGTCCAGGTAATTCCGGCATCCTCTGTTTTTAAAATTGTACTGTTAAAGGTAGGAGCATTTCCACCTACCATAAAACCTGTATTTGCATCCAGAAATTTAACAGAACCAAAAAAGTGTGTACTTCCACTATTTTGCACGGTCCAGGAAGCTCCGGCATCTATAGTTTTAATAATTGTACCATTATCTCCGGTACAATATCCGTTACTGGGATCCGTAAAACAACTAGACCATAAACGATTTGTAGTTGGACTGGTAAGGCTTAACCAGGAAGTGCCGCTGTTGCTTGTTTTTAAGATAGTACCTGTATCTCCGCATATTACATAAGTTGTGGAATCTAAATAGGAAATACTATAAAGAGCGTTAGTAGTGCCCGATGTTTGAGGATTCCAATTACCTCCTGCATCGGTAGTAATTAATATTGTACCACTATCACCTAAAGCATATCCGGTATTTGCATTTATAAAACTAATATAAAAGAGGTTAACAGTCGTTCCTGATGTTAATGTTCCCCAAGTAACTCCGCCATCTGTCGTATTAATTAATACGCCACCATTACCGGAAGCATATCCTGTAAGTGAATCAGTAAAATAAATGGAAGTCAATGTAGAAGTAACTCCACTGTTAAGTGTAGTCCACGTTGTTCCTCCATCAGTTGTTTTTACAATTGTGCCAATATCGCCAACTGAATATCCTGAATTATCGTCAAGAAAAAATATATCAAATAAATTGTTTGTTGTTCCGCTGTTCAATGGTACCCATGGATTTTGTGCATACATCGAAAATGTAAACAATAGGGCTGAGATTAATGTGTAAATGTTCTTCATATGTTTTTTGTCTTTTTTTTTGCCTACTCTAATTGGTTTTCATCTTCCCCATTTAAGTTTAATTCTTGCCATTTTGTTACTTTTGGGTTTTTCAATTTCCGACAACGTTTAGCCTTCCTGCCGGGCACACTGTTCTCTTGATTCGAAGATGGCACTTTTTTGCCTTGTAGCTAGGCGGTGTTTTTGCAAACTTACTTAATATTCTTTGTAGAATTAAGTATCCTAATAATTATCATGTTGATTCTTTGTACTGGATAAAATATCCTGTAGTTTTCTTCTATCAATTCCCTCCGCTTGGAGGAATGTTAAGAGGAATTCCTGACACATTTTCAATACGCAACACATCAAGCGTCATTCCGGCCGTTAGTGCTAATGCAATTCCGCTTGTGATTTGTGATAGATTATTCTTATTACACGATTTTAGATTGCGATCCCGATAAATTAGCAGACTGGAATGCCGTTACTCGGCAAGAATGAAGCTTGATTATTTACTAATTCAAATTGCCCGACTAAGTTTCGTTTTACATTCTGCCGAGCGGGATTTTAATCTTGCCTATAACTTTATTGTATACGCAATGCTCGGAGAATATTAAGCGGGGTATTAGGGATTTTTGCATAGTGATTTTTGACAATCACACTCAAAAACTTACAGTTCGCATGCTTTTGTTGACTTCGGCAAGCGAATTCGCTATCTTGAGATTTATAAATATAAAAACTATGTTAAAATACTCTTACTTATTTCTAGCAACAATGCTGCTGTTTTCCTGCCAAAAGGTAGCGGACAAAACACAAATGATGTATGAAGAAGCCGCGTTGAATAAATCCAAATTCAGCGACGTACAATTCGATAATTCTGTCGATTTTCTTTGCAACATGAATTTATCTGACGGAGTAAGCGATTCTGCCCACTACCAAGGTAAAGTTTATGGATTTTGTTCGAAGTTTTGCAAAGCAGACTTTGTTCGCAACCCGGATAAATACGTGAAGAATCTGAAAATTGAAAACATTTCTCCTGCTTCAGAAAAGTAAAGTCTATTGGGTTGAATGTTAGTGTCCTTGACTTTTGGATGCTCAATAAGGCATCACTTTAAAACTGTGATGCTTTATTGGAATAATAAAGAGATAAGAAATAAGTTCCGCTAGACAGTTGGGATTGATTAACGCAATTATTCCCTTCAAGTAGCGAACCCGATTGAACCATTTTTCCATGAAGAGAAAATAAAAGGTAAAGGGATTGCGATGTTAAATTGCCGATGTTTAATACAGCTCGGAGAATGTTAAGAGGAATTACGGACATACTTTCCTTAAGTAACTCATCAAGCGTCATTCTGGCCGGGAGGTCTTATTCAATTACGCGGCAGGAATAACGCTTGATGACATTACTAATTTCAAAAATATGAGGGTTGGTTTCGTTTAAAATCTCCGAGTGGGTGTTTTGAAGCTATAAGAAACCTACCATACCTTATCATTAAATTTTTCTACTTTACTCTCTATATTCTAATATGTCACCCGGTTGGCAATCGAGAACTTTACAAATTGACTCAAGTGTATCAAACCTCACACCTTTTGCTTTTCCCGTTTTAAGTATTGACAAATTTACAGTCGTAAGTCCTACTCGCTGCGAAAGTTCATTAAGTGACATCTTTCTCTTTGCCATCATTACATCTAAATTGATTACTATCGCCATAATTATACAAATGATTCGTTTTCACTTTTAATGATCAAAGCTTTTGTCACAAATTGTTTTACAGCCCATAAAATTATCGCCAATAGAAAGTACATTGACTGAGGCTCTTGGAAAATTAAAAGTTTGCTCAATGAACGAAACAATAAATTCGTTGTGCTTGCAATAGAGGTCCATTGATCAAAGTGAACTTCATTAAAATTATTCGACACGATTTGTACGGCTGCTAATAATGCAAGTGCCACACATGAAAAAATTACTGCATCAAATGCTTTTAAACTTTGCTCATCGAAATAACCTGTCTTTTTATATTTTCTAAACAAGTTGATCAAAAGAATACCGACAAATAGAAAAATAATGTTGTTAGAAATTTGTACGATGAACCATATTAATGGTGCTTGCCCTGCAGGAACAACACCTTGCATGCCGTTCATTAAAAATGGAATAAACCAACGAATGTGATACACAATTGCCATTACCGACAAGGCGATGATACCCCATAGAATTACTTTGATTAAGATTAGGTTTGATCTCTTTAAGATGCCCATTTGAGTCCCGTTTTAGTTCTAATAATGGTTCAAATGTAAAAATTGTTTTAATTAAATCAACTATTTTTTATCGTTTTATTTTAATTTATTAAATTATTGCGAAATTAATGCAAATTCCGTAATCTCCTTGAATCTCGATTGCTTTTGGCATCATGTTTCTGTGGTTCCTTTTCTTCTTATCCCTCGCTTTATTGCTTATGCTGTATTGATAACCCTAGTATTAATTCAATCTAGAACTTTACTCAGCTTGGAGGAATGTTAAGCGGAATTACGGACAGACTTTCATTATAAAACCCGTCAATCAACATTCCGACTGGGAGAAACTTATGCTTCTCGGAAACGGCTATTTTATAATTTTCCTAAAAGAGCTTTTACTTGCTTCTGTAGTATTTTTTTATCAGGTAAATGAAGTTGATATTGAGAAACGAATATGTTATTCGCAATTCCTCCTGTAGCATATTCTACCAATACTTCGTCTTTACCTGCGGTAAGAATTATTCCAATCGGCTCATTATCTCCTTCAAAATTTTCTTCTGCCTTGAAATAGTTTAAATAGAGATTCATTTGACCTATGTCATTGTGCCGAAAAGATTTTGTCTTGAGGTCAATAAGCACGAAGCACTTTAGGATACGGTGATAAAAAACAAGGTCAATATAAAAATGCTTGTTACCTAATGAAATTTTAAATTGCCTCCCAACAAAAGTAAATCCTTTGCCCAATTCTAACAGGAATAGTTGTAGGTTGTCTATTATTTTTTGCTCAAGATCCTTTTCAGTGACTTTGTTGCTTTGTGGAATTTTTAAAAAGTCCAACACATAGGGATCTTTTATCAATTCTGTGAAGAGCGAAGTAGCATCCCCTTTATCTGAATTCTGCGAAACGATTTTTTTATCATTACTCAACATCAACCTCTCAAACAAAGAGGAATCAATTTGTCTTACCAGCTCTCGTTTTGACCAATTTTCTTTTACAGATTGATTCTCATAGAATATTCGAGCATTGTTGTCGGAAATACTTAGCAAAACAATGATATGACTCCAGCTCAATTTGGCAGACACTGTCTGCCAAATTGGAAATGTCAAATAAAACCGACGCATATCCAATACGTTTCGCCTACCAAATCCTTTCCCATAACGGATTTTTAAATCCTTAGAAAGTTTTGCAATTAAATCACTTCCATACTTTGCCCTGTCTTTACCGTTTTGTTCAAATTCAACAATGTGTCTGCCAATTTCCCAATTAGCTTTTACTAATTCTAAATTTATTGCCGTAAGTGCATTGAGTCTACCCGATTCAATTGATTGTCCAATATTCTTGAGTAAATCGTTATAGGTGCTTTTATTGGTTTTCATATCTTTTATAGTACTGCAATTTCTATAATAAAACCAAAACGCTGTCACTACCAATTCGACTTCTCCTATTATAATAAAATAATCATCTAAATTAATCAGCTCGGAGGAATGTTAAGCGGAATTACGGACACACTTTTAATTACTCACCCCATCTAGCATTATTCCGTCGAACATTAAGGAACTACTTGCTTAAAAGGTAATTGTCACTTGCTATGCAATTAAGTAACCGGTTGCCTTCAAAGCTGGGGTGTAGTCTTCAGACTACACCCCAGCTTTGAAGCGAGCGGCTACTGCAACGCATTACAGCAAGCAGTTACGGATTAACTTACTCGACAATGACGTCGAGAGTTCGTTCCTCTACCCTCGAAGTTTTAACAATAATCATCCTGACGAGACCTCTTTGGTTTCTTAAAGAAAATGTTTGATCTAACAACTATCATCTTACAAATTAATAACACAAAAATCACCATTTTTTATTTTTTCCCATCATCCAAACAATTACTTTAGCCAAACGATTTTCCCACTGAACATTAAAAAATTTATACCATGAAAAAAATTTATCACCTCAGCTCTTGCAGCACTTGTCAACGGATCATTAAAGACTGGAATCCGGGGAAAGAAGTAGTTTTGCAGGATATTAAAACAGAAAAAATCACGCCGGCACAAATTGATGAAATGGCTAAACTTGCAGGAACGTATGAAGCGCTGTTTAGTCGCATCGCTTTGAAGTATCGGAAAATGGGATTGCATGAAATGGAATTGAAGGAGAAGGATTATCGCAAGTACATATTGGAAGAGTATACTTTTTTGAAACGACCAGTGATGATTCTGGGTGATAAGATCTTTGTGGGGAATAGTAAGACGAATGTGGCGGCGGGGAAAGCGGCGCTTAAAATTTAAACACGGAGAAAGAGGAGAAAAAAGGGAGAAAATAGAGAAGATAAAACACAAGTTCACAAAAGTCCACGGAATGTTCCGTGGACTTTTGTGTCCCGATAACTATCGGGATTGTGTTCTTGTGTTTTATATCCTACGAATCACTAATTTCGACCCTCGAAATAATACATGTCCAATAAAACCAAAGCCCATCTCGCTGCTTTCACTGCCAACCTAATATACGGCGCGAATTTTAGTATTGCGAAAATAATCATGCCGGGGATGATTCGGCCGAATGCGTTTATTCTTTTGCGTGTTGTGTTTGCTACATTTCTCTTCTTCTTTATGTATCAGTTCACAAAGACAGGCGAGAAAATTGAACGACGCGATTATTTTCGGTTCTTTCTCCTCGGGCTTTTTGGTGTCGCTATCAATCAACTGCTCTTCTTTCAGGGACTGTCTCTCACGAGCAATATCAACGCTGCTCTTATTATGACTTCGAATCCGGTTATGGTCATGCTCTTCGCGGGGATTTTGATCGGGGAAAGAATTACGCTTTTGCGGATCACGGGAATCTTCCTGGGTATTCTTGGAGCAGGAACTCTCATCTTTTCCAACAAAACTACCGGAACCGGTTCATTTACAGGCGATTTGTTCATTTTTATTAATGCCGCTTCTTACGCTGTATTCATCGTCATGGTGAAACCGATGATGAAAAAATACAACATGTGGTTGGTGCTTACCTGGGTCTTCTTTTTTGGAACAATTATCGTTATTCCCTTCGGATTCAATGATGTAGGAATGGTCGCATGGCAGGCTTTTGGCCTCATCCATTGGGGAGCATTGATCTTCGTGATCTTTTTTACAACTTTTCTGGCTTACTTACTCAATACGCTCAGCTTGAAAGAATTAAGTCCGGCAGTCATGAGCTATTACATTTACCTCCAGCCCATTTTTGCAACGGGAATCAGTCTGGCCATCCATCACGAACCACTGAGATGGGTCCACCTCATCTCCTGCCTTATGATCTTTACCGGCGTCTACTTGGTCACAAAACCTACATTTGTCAAAGCGAATACTTAGAGTAATTTTGCACTCTCTTTTTTAAACCCTGCACCATGATCCGTTCAATGACCGGTTTCGGTACTTCTGCTATCGATTTTGAAAACAAAACAATTACTGTTGAGATCAAATCTGTCAACAGTAAATTCATGGACCTAAACCTCCGCCTCCCTTCTGCCTACAAAGAAAAGGAGATGGAACTACGCACCGAACTCTCCCGCTCGATCGAACGCGGAAAATGTGATGTCGCTTTTTCTATAGAGTCACAAGAGGCTGCAAAAAAAACTACGATCAATCGCCCATTGGCAAAAGCATATTTCGAAGAATTGAAAATGCTCGATGCCGAACTGGGAATCTCTACTCCAAATTATTTGCAGATCATTCTTCCATTGCCTGATGTGATGATGAATGATAAATCTGTACTCTCTGAAGCCGAATGGAAAGCTGTACAACAAGCAATGAAACTTGCTTCTGATGCTTTCCAGAAATTTCGTGCGAATGAAGGTGCTGCTCTGCAAAAAGATGTTGAACAACGACTGAAAAATATTCTCGACGGAATAATCGAAATAGAAAAATTCGAAGGCGGAAGAATTGAAACGGTACGCAAACGTTTGCAATCGAATCTGGAAGAATTCATTCAACTCAATAACATCGACAGAAATCGTTTCGAACAGGAACTGATCTTTTACATAGAGAAATACGACATCTCTGAAGAGAAAGTACGTTTGAAAAGTCATTGCGATTATTTCGTGAAGACAATGAACGAAGATCCTTCTGCAGGAAAAAAACTTTCTTTCATCGCTCAGGAAATCGGGCGCGAAATAAATACGATCGGTTCGAAAGCAAATGATGCTGACATGCAAAAAGCTGTCGTCATCATCAAAGACGAACTGGAAAAAATAAAAGAACAAATTCTGAATGTGCTGTAATGGGGAAGGACAATAAATTACTTCTATTCTGTGGACCGTCGGGCAGTGGTAAAACTACCATCGTTCATCACTTGCTGGATTCTGATTCACGATTGAAGTTTTCTGTCTCTGCAACCACTCGCCAAAAAAGAACGAATGAAACTGACGGCAAAGATTATCATTTCATCACAGTCGACGATTTCAAAAAACGAATTGCCAACGACGAATTTGTTGAATGGGAAGAAGTTTATGTCAACGGATATTACGGCACTCTAAAATCCGAGATCGAATCGATCTGGGCCAATGGAAAAATTCCTGTCTTCGACGTGGACGTTGAAGGCGGACTGAAAATAAAAAGCATTTTCGGGGAGCAATTGCTGGCGGTGTTTGTTCGTCCACCATCTATTGAGGACTTACATAACCGACTGCATGCAAGAAATTCGGAAACGCCGGAGTCATTCAAAGCGAGAATTTTAAAAGCCGAACATGAATTGACCTATGCTGAAAAGTTTGATCATATAATTATCAATGACTCGCTCGAAACGGCATTGGAGGAAGCGCATCGGCTAGCGAACGGTTTCATTTAATTAATAATAATCTGCGGTTATTCTGCGTACTCTGCGGAAATCTGCGGGAGAAAAAATTTTAACACAGAGAACACT